>OIXA01000124.1_pt1 | contig 102738 bp, 84 predicted proteins | sample 1587721 | NCBI WGS metagenome assembly OIXA01 (sample SAMEA3888900, study PRJEB22519) | human gut metagenome | biome: human gut; feature: human-associated habitat; material: faeces | place: Denmark | collected 2013 | reverse complement strand
CATGACGGAAACGGTCCTTGTCCAGTTTCATTCCGGTCTCGATATCCCAGAAACGGGCACTGTCCGGGGTAATGTCATCTGAAAGGATAATCTGTCCGTCCGGCAATCTGCCGAATTCTATCTTGAAGTCGACCAATGTTATCCCGATTCCGCGGAAAAGCGGGGTCAAGACGGCATTGACCTTCTCCGCAAGACTATAGATTACAGCGAGTTCCTCCTTGGTGACGAGCCCGAGCGCGATGGCGTGATAATCGTTTATCAGCGGGTCGCCGAGGTCCTCAGTCTTGTAGCAGAGGTCGACGATAGACTCTTTCAGCACTATCCCCTCATCCATACCCAGGCGCTTGGCCATGGAGCCGGCTACGACGTTGCGTACGATGACTTCCATCTGAATGGAATCCACTCTACGGCAGAGCTGCTCCGTATCTGATAGTCTTTCAATGAAATGCATCGGAACACCGGCATTTTTCAAGACAGTGAACACCATACTGGATACAGCGTTGCAAAACAAGCCCTTGTCCTTTATGAGCGCTCTTTTGATTTTATAGTAAGCGGTGATGGCATCGGTATATTGGATGATAACCTTGTCAGGCTCATCTGTGGCATACACCTTCTTGGATACACCATCATGTATGATTTCTATTTTTTTCATGGACATTATTCTCCCCTGAAATATTTTACCGCGTTATCGAAGAGCGGCTGCTCCAGGTTTGCGGCAATGTTCTTGAACAGGTTGTTCTCGTAACGCTCTGAGTGACCCATCTTTCCGAGTATCTGTCCGTTCTTGCTGATGATACCCTCGATAGCGTAATATGAACCGTTAGGATTATATGGAGAGTGCATGGTCACACACTCATCGATAGGCTCGGCATATCTGAACGCCACCTGTCCGTTATCGAAGAGCTCTTTCGCAAGTTCTTCATTTACAACGAACTTACCCTCGCCGTGGCTGACTGGGATACCATAAGTGTCACCGATGGTCATGCCTGCTAGCCAAGGAGAGTTCACACTGGCCACACGGGTAAACGCTATCTGAGAGATATGTCTGTTGATATCGTTTCGGAACAATGTCGGTGAATCCTTGGTCACGCATCCGAGATGTCCGTATGGAAGGAGACCGGATTTCACGAGGGCCTGGAATCCGTTGCAGATTCCGAGGATAAGTCCGCCGCGTGCGATCAATGCCTCGATGGCTGCTGCAATCTTCTCATTGTTAAGCACATTGGCGATGAACTTACCGCTTCCGTCCGGTTCGTCACCGGCAGAGAATCCACCGCAAAGCATCAGTATCTGACACTCGTCGATGTTACGTTTCATCTCTTCGATGGAGTCGTTCACATCCTGCTCCGTGAGGTTGCGGAATACACCGAACTTCACCTTGGCTCCGGCTTTGCGGAATGCCTTGGCAGAATCGTAATCGCAGTTCGTTCCAGGGAATACCGGAAGGAATGCCAACGGTTCAGCTATCTTTTCACCCTTGTATTTGAGGTCTGCTTTCTTGGCTTTGAACGGCTTCACACCTTCAGTTCCCTTAGGATCCAGACGCTTCATGTCAGGAGTGCTGGTCGCAGGATAAACCTTTTCATAACGGTCGAACGCGCTGGAAACCAATGCATCCATAGAAACATTCTTGCCGTTTACCCTGATGTTGCCGTCCACACCAGAGGTCACTGTTCCGAGGAACTGCGCATTTTCGAAACTGAGGTCAGCCTCTGTCTCGAGAATGATGGAACCGTAGTTATAGTCGAACAATTCGTTTTCAGGGACATTTACATCCACACCGAAAGAGTTGCCGAATGACATCTTGCAAAGTCCTTCTGCCACGCCACCGAAACCGACAGCCCATGCAGAAACGGCGTTGCCGCTTGCAATCTGCTCCTCAACGAACGCCCAGTTCTTCTTAAGCTGCTCAACATCAGGCATATAGTTCTTAAGAGGAGTATGTTTTACGAGCCAGAGCCTGTTACCTTCCCACTTGAGTTCAGGAGAGATGACATTATTCGCATTGACAGTAGTGATACCGAATGAGATCAATGTCGGAGGGACATTGATATGCTCGAAAGTACCGCTCATGGAATCCTTTCCGCCGATAGACGGAAGACCGAGGGCCATCTGCATCTTCAACGAACCGAGAAGGGCGCTCATCGGCTTGCCCCAGACCTTCGGATCATGTGTCATTCTCTCGAAGTATTCCTGGCATGAGAATCTCATTTTCTCATAACGTCCGCCGGCAGCGACTACCTTAGCACAAGCCTCGATCATAGAATATGCAGCTCCGTGATAAGGGCTCCACTTGGAAATCACAGGGTTGAATCCGAATGCCATCATGCTGGCAGTATCTGTGTAACCATCTGTAGGAAGTTTCTGTACAGACACCTGTGTTTCTGTAAGCTGAAGTTCACCACCATAAGGCATGAGCACTGTAGAGCGGCCGATGGTAGAGTCGAACATCTCGATCAGGCCCTTCTGGCTAACCACGTTGGCGTCGCTGAGGTTATTCAGGAGTTTTTCTTTCAATGTCTCTCCTTTCACCTCTCTTGTGAACGGATTCTTCTCCTCCACAGCAGCGATCTGAGCCTTCGCATAATGTTTGGCTCCGGCACTGTCAATGAATTTGCGCTGAAGATCTGCCACGACTTTATCTCCGTAGAACATCCTCATGCGTTCTGTATCGGTAACATCAGCCACATGAGTAACTTCCACGTTCTCGCTGTGGCAGTATTCCATGAACTTGGCCTCGTCCTTAGCCTCTACGACTACAGACATTCTTTCCTGAGACTCACTGATAGCCAACTCAGTAGCATTCAATCCGTTATATTTTACAGGGACTCTGTCGAGATAGATGTCGAGTCCGTCTGTAAGCTCTCCGATAGCCACGCTGACTCCACCTGCTCCGAAGTCGTTGGATTTTTTGATAAGTTCAGTCACTTCAGGACGGCGGAAAAGTCTCTGGAGCTTTCTCTCCTCAGGAGCATTGCCCTTCTGAACCTCACTTCCGCAAGTTTCGAGAGACTCCTCTGTATGTTCCTTGGATGAACCGGTCGCACCACCGATACCGTCACGTCCGGTACGGCCTCCGAGAAGAAGGACTACATCTCCAGGTTTTGGAGATTCACGGCGCACATGGTCAGCTTTCACTGCACCTACCACTGCACCTACCTCAAGACGCTTGGCAGTATAGCCTTCATCGTAAATCTCTCTAACATGAGTAGTTGCAAGACCGATCTGGTTTCCGTAGCTGGAATATCCCTGCGCAGCTTTCTTGGTGATGACACGCTGCGGAAGTTTTCCCGGAAGTGTCTCGGCCACTGGTTTCCAGATATCGCCGGCACCGGTAACACGCATAGCCTGATATACATAAGAACGGCCTGAAAGAGGGTCACGGATAGCACCTCCGAGACAAGTGGCAGCACCTCCGAACGGCTCGATTTCAGTAGGATGGTTATGTGTCTCATTCTTGAACATGAGCAGCCATCTTTCGAGTTTGCCGTCCACGTCCACATCTATATATATGCTGCAGGCGTTGTTCTCCTCGCTGACCTCCATGTCGTCGAGAAGGCCGGCCTTGCGGAGATAACGTCCTCCGATGGTAGCCATATCCATGAGGTTCAACCCCTTATGCTCACGGCCAAGTTCCTTTCTCATCTTGAGATACAGGTTCAGTGTACCGTCAATATCTTCTTTCATGAAGGACTCCTCCACTCCGATTTCCTCCAACTCTGTAGTGAAAGTGGTATGACGGCAGTGGTCGCTCCAGTATGTATCGAGAATACGGAGTTCAGTTTCGTTAGGGTCACGTCCTTCCTCTGTGAAATATTTCACGACCTCACGAAGGTCATCAGCATTCATAGCCAGACCCATCTTGCGGCAGAATGGCTCCAAATCCGCTTCGGTCATCTTCGTAAATCCGTCGAGTACAGGTACAGGCTTAACAGCAGCTGCCTCAGAATCAGTCAATTTGCTCAAGTCCTTTTCACGTGACTCCACAGCATTGATAAAATAATGCTTGATCTTGGCGATAGTCTCATCCTCGACATCCGCAGGCAAGATGATAAGCTTCGAACTCTTGATACGGACATCAGCCTTAGGATCGATCAGGTGAACGCAGTCCACAGCAGAAGCTGCGCGCTGGTCGAACTGCCCCGGAAGGTACTCCACGGCGATGTATTTGGTTCCCGTCAGGTCACATTCGTCTGACACCTTGTCTGTTACGATTTCTCCGAAGACACTGTAACGGCTCTTTTCGAGAAGTTCCGGCGTGAAACCGAAGAGGTCATAGACATTAAGAAGTCTGAGAGACTGAAGATCGAGCTGAAGGTTTTCATTCAGTTCTGACCTGAGGCTGGATGCCTCCACCTGAAATTCAGGATATTTTTCAACAAAGATACGGTAGTTGTGTGCCATCTTTATATTTGTTTGTGTTGCTATCATTTACTTGTCTTTCCGTACACGAAGTGATTGGCCCAGAAATGGTTATATTCCTGCTCCGACATCGGCACGAACGTTATGTGAGCCATTTTCCTCTTGGGACGGGACTCGGTTTTGCCGTAAATATGGACGAAAACACCCTCGCCCGCCTGACCGGAATACGCATTTTCGATCTTCGCGATATCCGATACCGGCGCCGCCTCCGGATTCCGCCTGTGCTCTTCGAGCGCATGATCGACGATCCGCCAGGTCGCCTCCAGGTCCTGACCGAGAATGTTTTTCATCAATGCCGGTGCTTTCAGTTCAGGTCGGGTCAATGTCTCCCCGAGGAGGAAGTGGCAGAGTTCCGAGTACTGCGATGCGTTACATCCTTCTATAGTATAATGTCCGCTGTTGTGCGGCCTCGGTGCCATTTCATTGAATACAAACTCATTACCTTTAATAAAGAGTTCTATGGCAAGTATTCCTTTATAATCACATCCCTCCATGAAGTGTTCACAGGCGCTGATTATGCGCTGACAGAGTTCTGTAGGGACTTTTCCATTTTCCACGTAAAGTGTTTCGGCAGGGACTATGCACAAATCGAGGATTCCTCCTTTGTGGACATTACGTCCTACAGGGAAATGTATGGTCTGTTTGCCGTCGCGTACCATTATTACGCTACATTCGTAGTCGAACGGTACGAAAGCTTCGAGGATGCAAGGAACTTTCAGCATCTCCGCAGCTTTTTCGATATCGGCTTCATTTCTTATGACTGCCTGTCCATGTCCGTCATATCCGAATCTTCTGGTCTTCAGGACACATGGCACACCTATTATTTTAACGGCATCTTTCAGCTCTGCGTAACGCTCGGCGTCTGTCATCGGACGCGTACAAACATCGTCACATCCGCATTGACCCGAAACAGCAGGAACCTCGGCACAATCCTCGTCAGAGGAGCAGGCCGGGAGCGGGATATAGTCCGGGACCGGGAGGCCGTGGCGCTTGGCGTTGTTCTTCTCGCGAAGGCGGTCCTGGGAGTCGAACAGCGGCGCAATTCCTTGAGGGATAGAGTATTTGCCTTCAAGATGGCGAAGAATATCTCCCGGAACATTTTCGAATTCGTAAGTGAGGACATCCGTCATGTCGCCGAGTTGTTCGAGCGCCTGGAGGTCATCGTATTCAGCCACGATGTGGCCGTCGCATTCCGCGAAAGCAGGGGCATCCTGAGCGGGGTCGAGAGCATAAACGAGAGCACCTTGGCGGTGAGCCTCCTCCGCGATCATAAGACCGAGCTGCCCACCTCCGATTATGCCAATTCTTTTAGCCATTTGTTAAGATTATTTGGGGATTCCTAAATTTCAGCTTTTAAAACAGAATCCGTTTGGTCTTGTCGGAACTTTTCCAGTCTGCGTGCGATGTCCTCGCTCTGAAGCGCAAGTATGGATGCTGCGATGAGGGCAGCGTTCTTGGCTCCGTTTATAGCGACCGTGGCGACAGGGACTCCGCCAGGCATCTGGACTATGGAAAGTAGAGAATCAAGTCCGTTCAGTGCGCGTGATTTTACAGGGACTCCGATTACAGGGAGTGTGGTCATAGCTGCGACCATGCCCGGAAGATGGGCGGCTCCGCCTGCACCGGCGATGATGACGCTGATACCGCGTTCTTTTGCAGTCTTCGCATATTCGTACATCAGGTCAGGTGTCCTGTGTGCGCTTACGACCTTTTTCTCGAAAGGAATTTCGAGGGACTTGAGCATTTCTTCGGCTCCGGACATGACTTCATAGTCGCTGGTGGAACCCATGATTATTCCTACTTTCATATAGAGTTGTTTCGTATCTGCAAAAGCAGCTACAAATATACTCGTTTATTTTCACTTTTCATATAAATTTGCGATATTTGCGGCCATTCGTTGTTACCGAAGAAAAGATATTAATATTTTTATAGCTATGAAATCAAGCAAAATTATGGCAGCGGCACTCGCAGTAGTGCTCGCAGCTTCTTGCTCTTCAAATGGTGGTTCAAATGCTGCCGTTAACGGAGCTGATTCTACTGCAGTAAAGACAGTGAATCCTAATTCTCTCAAACCAAGCAGAGCTCAGATCGACTCCGCAAGTTACCTCATGGGTATCAACTTCGGTTCATTCATCAAGGGTTACAACTTCAGCAAAGACGGAAAGGATCTTAACTACAAGCTTATCCAGAAAGGTATCATCGATTTCTTGAATGCTGAAGGCAACTACAGCGATCCTGATTATGCAAAGCAGTTCAAGATCAGCCCTGAGTCCATGAATGAGGTATTCAACAGCTATCTTGCAAAGAGACGTGACTACACCATGGCTTTGAACAAAGAGAAAGAGACCAAGTTCCTCGCTGAGAACCAGAAGAAAGACAGCGTACAGGTTTCAGCAAGCGGTCTTCAGTATATTATCCGCGCAGCCGGCAACGATGTCAAGCCTAGCGCTGAGGATACAGTATTCGTACATTATAAGGGAACTCTTCTCGATGGTACTACTTTCGATGAGTCTCCTGCAAATGACGAGGGCATCAGAATGCTTCTCAACCATGTGATCGCAGGATGGACAGAGGGTCTCCAGCTCATCGGCGAGGGTGGTAAGATCAGACTCTTCGTTCCTTCTGCGCTCGGTTACGGCGAGAACGGAAACCGTGGCATCGAGCCTAACAGCACTCTTATCTTCGATGTTGAACTCGTGAAGGTCAACAAGGTAGCTGCTACTACTGAAGAGGAGAGCAAATAATTTTCCTGAAGATGGAAATCGAAGGAAGACTCATACAGAAACTCGGGATTCAGTCCGGCAAATCCGCTCGCGGTGATTGGGCCAAACAGGAGTTCGTCATCGAGTATCAGGACGGCAATTTCCCGACCAAGGCTTGTTTCAGCGTTTGGGGTGCCGACAAGGTAAAGGATTTGGAGCATTTCCAGATCAATGACCAGATAAAGGTGTCTTTCAACGTGTCAAGCCGCGAATATAACGGCAAGTGGTATACTGACCTTCGTGCCTGGAGGATTTCAGCAGCCGGTGCCCAGCAGCCAGGTTATGGCGCACAGGGCAGTTTCGGCGGCCAGCAGCCTGGAGGATTTGCTCCGCAGGGCGGACAGGTTCCGGGAGGTTATCCACAGGGTAACGGTTTCGCTCCGCAGGGCGGCGGTTACCAGCAGTCGAATTACGATATGCCTGCAGGTTTCGCTCCGTCTCAGCAGAGCGCTCCTGCCCCAAGTATCGACGACATGCCGGGCGACGACCTTCCGTTTTAATCGCAGACAACTGACAGTCGCTTAGCCGACTAACAACAATAAAGGTGTTTCCTTGTTCCACGACCGTGGACTTGAGAAACACCTTTTTTATATTACAATATTTTTCGTAGAGATATCCAGCCACCTGACCGACGGGTCACGTTTCCACCACGTCAGCTGTTTTTTAGCGTAGTGACGGGTATTGCGTTGGATGAGCCTGATGGCCTCTTCGAGTGGAATCTTCCCATCGAGATATTCGAAAATCTCCTTATAACCAACGGTTTGCAACGCCGGACAATTCCTGTACGGCCGCAGCGACCGCACCTCATCCACAAGACCGGCGTCGACCATCGCAAGCACACGCCTGTCGATGCGGGAATAAATCTCCTCCCGCGGACGGGTAAGGCAGATTTTGTCAATGCTGAAGTCGCGTTTCTTCGGAGCATCGAGTTTAAACTCCACGAACGGCCTGCCCGACACCAAAATCGTCTCAAGCGCTCGGACCACCCGCTGCCCGTTCGACCGGTCGATTGCCGCCCAACTCAGAGGATCCAGTTTTTTCAGTTCTTCTGCCAATGCTGCCACACCTTCTTCCCTGACCCTGCGTGTAAGCTCTTCCCTAAGTTCCGGCGGAGCGACAGGGAGATTATCCAGGCCATTGCACACAGCATCCACATAAAAACCTGAGCCTCCGGACATTACCAATGTATCATAGCCTTCGGCGAACAACCTGTCGATCAGTTCCAGAGCATCGATTTCATACTGCCCTGCAGAATAAGACTCTGTCACAGGAACTGACTGGATAAAATAATGCTTCACAGCGGCAAGCTGCGAAGCATCCGGGACAGCAGTCCCTATATTCATTTCCTTGAAAATCTGACGCGAATCACATGAAATAACCGGTGAGCCATATTTCTGAGCCACCTGGATACTGATATCCGTTTTACCGACAGCAGTCGGCCCTGTTATCACAATAAGCCGCTTCAGCATTGACCCGAACAACTAAAGACTCAAATCTTCCGAGCCGTCGAAAATGATGTCACTGTCCTCATCATAGGAAGACTTGAGATCATCCTTCTCGTCATCATCGTCATCATCGTCCAGATCGAGATCATCATCTGATTCAGTATCAGCGAGATCGTCAGCATCGGCAGGGTCATCGGACTTGCCCCATGTAGACTCGCCCGGCAGGTGTTTCTGCTCGTCCGGAAGATCCTCGTAAGCGACATAACCGTTCTCGAATTCGATAGGATTAGGGCCCTTGGTCTCGACCAATACAGGATAAGTCTTTCCGGGATCATCTTCTACCTCACCCTCAAATGTCACGATAACGCTCTTTCTGTCAGTGACATTATAGAAATAGGTAAACTGGGTTATACCCTTTTTCACGGTATCGGCAAGAGTAACCTCATCCACTGCTCCTGCACCGAGGTCAAACAAGCCATAACGGGCAACAAGATTGCCGTCCTTATCCAGACCTTTGAACTGGATAAGCTGGTCGTGAGAGAAATCCATGTCATCTCTCATCCTTTTGTGAAAATCATAGAGTGTAGTGCCTGGCGTCAGCTCATAAACACGGGCAAAGCCTTTGATTCCCGGTAACGAAACCCTGTATCTTAAAGCCATATAGTTTAAACTGTTTAGTATTCTAGTAAAAATATTATTCGTTGCTTATTTATCCGCAAAATTACAAAAAATTCCGTTTCGATTGCATAATCACTGCTTTTTAACTAATTTTGAGGACATGGAAAACAGCGGAAACATTATTCCAGATTCCTTCAAGAGCATTTCGGGCGTTTCCGAAGGGCTCTTTAAAGACAATGGCAGCAGATTCATCGCCAAAGCCTACCCTGTCGAAACGGAAGACGAGGTAAGGCAGATTGTCAGTTCCCTGAAAAAAGAATATCACGATGCCAGACATCATTGTTATGCGTATCGCCTTGGTTATAAAGGCGATGTGTATCGTGCCAATGATGACGGGGAGCCTTCATCGTCAGCCGGCAGACCTATCCTGGGACAGATCGATTCCAACGAACTGAGCGACATTCTCATAGTCGTCATCCGTTACTTCGGCGGAATAAAGCTCGGTATACCGGGACTGATACGCGCTTATAAAACTTCATCTGCAGACGCTATAGCGAACGCCACCATTATAACAAAGGTAGCAAAACGGCATTTCAGAATGGAGTTCGGCTACTTGGAAATGAACAGCGTCATGAAAATCATAAAGGATCTGGGACTGGAACAGAGCGATCAGGAATTCGGTACGGCCTGTTCTTTGAATGTATCCGTGAGGCTTTCAGCCGTAGACGATTTTCTGGACAGGGCCGGGAAAGTTCCGGGCTGCTTTGTCTGCGACACACCGACATTGACAGAAACAGAAGAAATGAACCAATAGAAATATTTAAAAATTATGCCTAAAAGTCTGATTTCAATCCGGGATTTCTCCAAAGATGAGATTCTTCATATCCTGGACGTGGCCAAGGAGTTCGAAAAGAACAGAGAGCAGAACTTCCTCGCCGGAAAAGTGATCGCATGCCTGTTCTTCGAGCCTTCCACCAGGACGAGACTTTCGTTCGAAGCCGCCATCAACAGATTGGGTGCCAAGGTCATAGGTTTCTCAGACACAAAGAATACCAGTGTCAGCAAGGGTGAGACATTGGAAGACACCATCAAGATCGTTTCGAATTACGTGGACATGATCGTAATGAGACATCCGAATGAAGGTGCCGCTGCCATAGCCGCAAGCGTATCCCCTGTACCTGTAGTGAATGCCGGTGACGGGTCGAATCAGCATCCTACGCAGACGCTCCTGGACATGTATTCCATCATGCAGACGCAAGGACACTTGGACAACCTGACTATCAATATGGTAGGAGACCTGAAATATGGCCGTACAGTGCATTCGCTTTCAGAAGCCATGTCAGACTTCAATCCGAGCTACATCTTCACCGCCCCGGAAGAGCTCAAGATGCCGCACAAATACATTGACATGCTCAAAGAGAAGAACATTCCTTTCCAGGAGACAGACTCGCTCGAAGCGCATATCAACGACTGCGACATTCTCTACATGACCCGCGTCCAGCAGGAAAGGTTCCCGAGCAAGGAGGATTACGACCGCGTGAAGGACACCTATATTTTGTCTGCGTCAATGTTGAAGAACGTTAAGGAAAACATGAAGATTCTTCATCCGCTTCCCCGCGTGAACGAAATCAACACAGATGTGGACGACACTCCTTATGCTTACTATTTCCAACAGGCTCGGAACGGCATGTTCGTCAGAATGGCTGTCATTTCGTATCTTCTTGGTTATAGATAGACACTTACAAAGTCGCCAGAAAAATTTTTTTAGAACTTTTATGAGATTTATTTGGCAATCTCATAAAAGTTCTTTATCTTTACAACGTTTTATAAACAAAAATCGTAATTATTTGTTAATTTAAAATTTATAACTGACACCATGAGCAAAGTTCACGTATTTAACGCCGGACCATGCATTTTACCACAGCAGGCCATCGACAACTCCATTGAAGCGCTTAAGGATTTCAAAGGAACAGGCATTCCCGTTCTCTGCGTATCACACAGATCTAAAGAGTGGGGAGAAGTGATGGACGAGGTCCGCGCTAACTGGAAAGAACTTCTTAACATTCCTGACACACACGAGGTTATCTTCCTCGGAGGCGGTGCCAGCTTGCAGTTCCTTTACGTAGCCATGAACTACTTGGAGAAGAAAGCTGCTTACCTCGACACTGGCGTTTGGGCTCACAAGGCTCTCCAGCAGGCTCAGGGATTGGGTGAAGCTTACGCTCTCGCATCTTCAGCAGATAAGAATTATTCATATATTCCTAAGGGATACGAGATTCCTACTGATCTCGACTACTTCCACATCACCACGAACAATACCATCTATGGTACTGAGATTCATGAGGATATCGACTGCCCGGTTCCACTTGTCGCCGACATGTCATCAGATATCATGAGCCGTCCTGTCGACATAAGCAAATATGATCTCATCTATGGTGGTGCACAGAAGAACGTAGGCCCTGCAGGTGTTATCTTCGCTATCGTCCGCAAGGATTCTCTCGGAAAGGTTACCAGAAAGATTCCTGTAATGCTCGACTACCGTACACACATCGACAAGGAGTCTATGTACAACACACCTCCAGTATTCCCTATCTTCGTCATGAACGAGACCCTGAAGTGGGTTAAGAGCATTGGTGGCGTAGAGGCTATTCACCAGATGGACAAGAAGAAAGCTGAGATTCTCTACAACGAAATCGACCGCAACACTCTCTTCACCGGTACAGCTGCCAAGGAAGACAGATCACTTATGAACGTCTGCTTCGTCATGGCTCCAGGCTATGAGAACCTCCAGGATGAGTTCATGAGCTTCGCAAAGGGCCAGGGTATGGTCGGCATCAAGGGACACCGTTCAGTGGGCGGATTCCGTGCTTCCATCTACAACGCTTGCCCGGAGGAAGACGTAAGAGCACTCGTTGCTTGCATGCAGGAATTCGAGTCCATGAAAAAATAATCACATAAAATAGCATTGAAATGAAAGTACTTATAGCAACACAGAAACCATTTGCAGCTGCTGCGGTAAAAGGAATCCGCGAGATTCTCGAAGGTGCAGGACACGAAGTTGTCCTCCTCGAGAAATATGCTGAGGCAAAGGATCTTATCGACGCTGTCTCTGACGTAGAGGCGATGATCATCCGCTCCGATAAAGTTACTCCAGAGGTTTTGGATGCAGCCAAGAAACTTAAAATTGTTGTTCGTGCAGGTGCAGGATTCGACAACGTGGACCTCGCTGCCGCTACCGCTCATGGCGTAGTCGTAGAGAACACTCCTGGTCAGAACGCAAACGCTGTAGCTGAGCTCGCTATCGCTCTCATGATTTTCATGAGCAGAAACCAGTTCACTCCAGTATCAGGAATCGAGGTACAGGGCAAGAAGCTCGGTATCCAGGCATTCGGTAATGTCGGCAGACTCGTCGGCAAGAAGGCTGAGGCTCTCGGAATGAAAGTTCTCGCTACCGACCCGTTCATCCCTGCAGAGAAGATTGCAGAAGCAGGTGCTGAGCCTATCGCTTCAGTAAAGGAGCTTTACGCTGCCAGCGACTTCATTTCTATCCACATTCCTGCAACACCTGAGACCATCGGTTCTATCGGATATGACCTCATCACATCTATGCCTAAGGGTGCTACTCTTCTCAACACAGCGAGAAAAGAAGTTATCGACGAGGCCGGACTTGAGAAGGCTTTGGAAGACAGACCTGACCTCAAATATGCTGCTGACGTGGCACCGGACAACATCGACGTTCTCCGCGAGAAATTCGGCACAAGAGTATTCGCTACTCCTAAGAAGATGGGTGCCCAGACAGCTGAGGCCAACATCAACGCAGGTCTCGCTGCTGCCCGTCAGATCGTAGCATACTTCGCAGACGGCTGCACCAAATTCCAGGTTAACAAATAATAGGACAGAGACATGGTAAGAGTTAAACCATTTGCGGCTGTTCGTCCGCCGAAGAATTTGGTAACTGAAGTTGCAGCACCACCATACGACGTGCTGAACTCAGAAGAGGCTAAGGAAATGGCTGGGGAGAAATCCCTTCTGCATATCACCAAACCGGAAATCGACTTCGATCCTATCCTTCCAGATCACGACCCTAAGGTTTACGATGAGGCTGTGAAGAACTTCAAGGAGTGGCAGGCTAAAGGCTGGTTGGTACAGGACAGCAAACCTTGCTACTATGTATATGCACAGACCATGGACGGCCGCACACAGTACGGACTTGTTCTTTGCGCTCACACTGATGACTATTCTGAAGGAAAGATAAAGAAGCATGAGCTTACACGTAAAGACAAGGAAGACGACCGTATGATTCATGTGAAGATTCAGAACGCCAACATCGAGCCTGTATTCTTCGCATACAAAGATAACGAGGAGTTGAACGAAATCGTAGCCCGCTACGCTGCAGGAACACCTGAGTATTCGTTCACAGATGAGCACGGCTTCGGTCACACTTTCTGGGTAATCGATGACGATGCTACCATCGCAAGAATCACTGAGATCTTCACGACCAAGATCGACGCATTCTATGTAGCAGACGGACACCACCGTACAGCAGCTGCTGCACGTGTCGGCGCAGAAAAGAGAGCAGAGAATCCTAATCATACCGGCAACGAGGAGTACAACTACTTCATGTCAGTATGTTTCCCTGAGAGCCAGCTCAAGATCATTGACTACAACCGTGTAGTAAAAGATCTCAACGGACTTACACCGGAAGAATTCATCAAGGCTCTTGAGAACGATTTCGACGTGAAAGTGTTCGAAGGTGACGGACCTTATCACCCGGACCATTTGCACAACTTCTCCATGTATCTCGAAGGTAAATGGTATTCATTCGAGGCTAAGGCCGGCAGATACGACGACAAAGACCCTATCGGTGTCCTCGACGTGACTATCCTGTCAAACCTCGTATTGGACAAGATTCTCGGAATCAAGGATCTCCGTACAGACAAGAGAATCGATTTCGTCGGTGGTATCCGCGGACTCGAGGAGTTGTCAAGACGTGTGGACAGCGGCGAGATGAAAGTAGCTTTCGCACTGTATCCGGTTTCCATGAAACAGCTTACAGACATCGCAGACAGCGGGAACATCATGCCTCCTAAGACGACATGGTTCGAGCCTAAGCTCCGTTCCGGTCTCGCAATCCACAAGCTCGACTAAGTAATCCTTAAAACGGGAAACCAATTAAGAAACTCATATTTGAATGCGCCATCCTAAAGTCGCCGCGAAGGTCACTTTAGGATGGCGTAATTATTAAGCCTGGCAATACTTTACTTAAAGCATAGTGCAAGATGCGAAAGTACTAAGCCGGAAGGGTAATCATAGTCCAGACCACCGTCTCACCATGATCTTCCACCGTAAATGTGCGTTCGAAAAAACAATCCAATACCACCGGAAAACCGGAAATCTCCTGCGGACTCTCCTTGTAACCGGTAGTCGATACCACACGAGATCCCTCACGTCCCAGCTTCATATCCAATATCTTAAGCTTCATGCGGCTATCCTGATACGAACTGCCAGTCGTCTGAATCGTCACACAAATCGTATGAGCCTCCGCATTGATCGCAGCATCCCCGACCTGTCCCTCACAACGCACATAATACGACACCGGCTGCTCCGCCATAATCGTCCAGACGTAGTCCTTTCGGCCCGAGGTCAATGTAAATGAAACCGGCGAAGACAGGTCGATAGGTTTACCATCCGCTAAATTCACATCCGCACACCGCGCAAAATGCGAAAACCTCACCCTGTGAATATTCAGATCATACAGTTTTACATCTTCACTCAGAACTACGTTCACCGTCCGCTCATCGATGTCGATATGGCTCGACTTCTGCCCGTAAACCTCGAATTCCGTAATGTCCGCCTTCACCTCCAGCTCATAAGAGCTCTTCCCCATATCGCAAGCTGCGGTCAGGGTCAATGCCGATATGACGGAAAGGTATTTGATTATCTTAAACATAATAGGCTCCGGTTTTTTAAGCAAATGCAGGTTCTGAAGTCATAACCATCTGGCTTCGGAACCTGCTTATTAAACATCATGCGACTACTCGGCTTCCAATTCGGAAGGATCGTAGACGAATGAGAACTCGTCAATATAAAGTACTGAACCTATCGCACCAGTAAAGTAATCACCGTACTTACTTGCAGAAGCGACGATTACTAACATATTAGGCTTGCGGGTCAAATCCCTGTACTCAAGCTTGATTGTAAATGGTTCATATCCGTTAACAAGACCTGATTTGGTACTTGTAGCAACATCTGACTCTACAGAGCCATACGCGATTATATCATCGCCATTCAAATCGACGAACTGATTATTTCCGGAATCAATATGATACATCTCGGTTCTGTCGGTCAGGAAAACCTGAATATGACACATGTCGGACTTTCCCTTAAGATTACTGAACTGAGATTTATATGTATCTATCGTTTTCGGAGTATAATCGAAATAACCTTTCAAAGCCAATGGACGTGAGGTAAATGGTGTTCCCCAATCAAGTTTAGCTCCGGCAGGCGAAATTGTGGTTTTAATATAATGACCTATAAAGATGTTACCTGCAGCAAAACCGACCAACGGAGCCTCAAGGCTTTCAAGACGAGCCGCTTTCTTACCATCGCCAGGGACAGCCACGTGTTCAGTTTCTGATTTGGTAGGTATAATACCATACTTTGCAGAACCAGGATTTCCGGAATCCCAAACAGAATATTCAGAAGAAATATTCGGCATCGGTGCACTGCCTGCCATATACCAATTATCGAAACTCATATTATGCAATTCTTCTGCAGATTCAGTCTCTACATTAAATAGACGCTTTCCCGCTTCTTTTGCACAAACAGCTCTGAATGAATACTTTGTTAATGGTTCAAGACCTGTAATTCTAGCAGAAAACTTCTTCTTGGCCTCATCTACAGTCACTTTGCCAGCGAAAGGTATCCAAGTATTAGAACCAGTCTTGCGATATTCGAAATTAAGTCCTGCGGGAGCTTCGTCTTGCTTATATTCTCCTGAAAGATCTGCAAACATTGCCCAAACATCGGCAGTCTTTAATTCTGCTTCGGCAGAAGTAAAATCCAGACTATAATCGAATGTTTTGTCGTTCACAGAATCATCGAGTACCACCTTGAAATTACCGGCGCCGGTATCACCTTTCACATCCTCAGCAAGTTTGAAACTCATAGCATACTTCTGCTTGGCTTTCACACTTGTGTAAGAGCCCTTGATATCAAAGGACTTGTTCGCATTATTGGTAATAGTTAGCACCCAGTCGAGTTTGTCAGATACTTTAAAGTAACCTACTTTACCCGCATCTGCAGAAGTCCAGACAAGAGAACCTCCTTCCAGACCATTGGAAACAGTCAATTTATATGATCTCAGTTTGGTGGTAAAATCCTCTGTAAAAGTCGGTGCCACCAATACGTCTGAAAGCGAACACTTGATGCTTGCATTCACTGTCGTATTCGGCTTGATTTCGATAGTAGTCTCGCCTGCATAGCGTGGAGAGTCGAAGATAGCCGCTACTTCATCACGGTTAGATGCCCTGACAGTATAATTAGCTGTCTTGAGCTGAAGTGGATTACTGCTTAGGGTCTTGTGGTCAGCAATTGTCTGAACCAGTTCAGTCCCATTGCACACATCCAACTTAAAGGTAATCTCCGAATCTGTATTTTCACCTGCTTTAGTTGTCACGTCAATCGTGGTATTGTCACGCGTAACCGCAGCAGTCAAATATCCATATCCTTCAGGCATAACAGTCTCGCGTTGACATGCAATAAGTGATGCCAACCCAAAGATGCCTATGCCTATATAATTTTTATATCTCATTCTTATTCTCCTTTATATGGACTACTCTGAATCAGCCTTGGCTGTATAATGGAATACTAATGTCTGCGAAAGTTCCTGTCCCGCCTCATCGGTGAGTTTGAGAGTAAATTTATGGTCTGAATCAGCCTGCTGGGGTTTCTTAGCCTCTATACCATAAACCATTGGAACTAAAGAGGACAATGGGAAATTAACTTCGGTTTGACCCTTAAGGTCATCTCCTGTAGGAAGATTAATTTCCAGTTCTTTGAAGTTTGCAATAAGCGTTTTATTGTTAATCAAATCCAAAGTACAGCCATCTTTACCCTCAATACCTGTCATTCCAGGCAAAAGTGTTTCGAGTGAAGGAGAATCTATTACAACGAGGAAAGTTTTGATTTTACCAGGAGCTTTTACAATCAAATCAATCTTCATTGTATCAGCCAATTCAGTTGTCGCAAAAGTCTTGTTATCAGGCCATTCGAGGGTAGGAGCCGCAGGCGTTTCCGGCTGGCCAGGAGTCGGATCCGGCTGGCTTGGATCTGGAATCTCGATTTCCTCGAAACCGTCTACGAAGATATCCACTGGTTTGTCATTCACCTTTGTCTCTACTGTCACAACGATCTGCTGAACTTGACCGGTAACTCTGGCGTCAATATTGAGGGTGATGTGGTCTTTAGCCTGAATGTTCTGGATGGTTCCGGTTACCGTAGCCGTAGAATTATCCAAAGAACGTTTTCCTTCGATGGTAACAGTGAGTTCCTTAGCTGTGAAGTAACCATCTTCAGCGATATTGTCTTTGGTCCATGTAAGGAAGTTTCCCTTAGCGTCGGAAACCTTGATATTATAATCATTGACTTCAGTCTTGAAAGTATCGGAACACTTGATGGAAACCACTGCATTGGTCATAGAACATGTGAGATTCACTGGAGAAACCGCATTGGCAACAACAGCGAAATCGGTACTTCCCGCGAACAGCGGCTGGTCCCAAGCTGCATCCTTCGCATCAGTAGAAACTGCTGATACTGTGTACTTTCCAGTAGAAAGTTCAACTGGTTTATTTACGATATCAAGATATTTATATGTCTGCTTGAGGTTGGCATCCTCGCTGTTCTTGATGGTAAGTTCGAGTGCAGCAAGGAGTTTGTCCTGATTAAGTTCGGAAGGAAGTCCATGAGGCTTAACCTGGACATCATTAAGGTCTGTATTTGCTGTTACAGACTGGAGCATGAAGGTTCCCTTACCCTTGAGCCCAGCTACCTCAGCATTGTCGCAGCTCGCAAGTACAGCAGCTGCAGCCATTATAGTGATAAATGTACGTTTCATATTATGTGTTATATCTTGGTAAATTATTATTCGTAAATCAGGTTTACATCATCCACTGTCAGTACGCTACCTACATAACGTGAATCAGCATATCCGGAGAAAGCCCCCATGCTTCCCGTTACACTATTCACTGAAGGAGAATCTGCTGAACTAGACATGAAAACGATGTACATATGTGTAGGTATCTTAGTAATATTTGAATATGTAACTTTCACAGTCTGTTTTGAAAATTCCTTCACCTCAACATTACTAAGTATCTCACCCCTACCAAGCTCAGTTTTACTGTCTCCTTCCCTATTCTCAACAACGATATATGCTTTAAAAGACTCATTCTTAACTGGCGCAAATTTATAATAGAACTCGAATGCATCAGGGCGAGAATGGAATTCTTTGCCAAATAGTTCAGTATTATTATAGTCTCCAATGAAGAGCATACCTGGTGTTTTATTTGAACATTGGCCTCCCAATAAAGTGAAAGTGTTTCCTCTTCCCCATCCGACAGTACTAATTTCCGCGCAACTAGAATTATTATGCCCCTTATCAGACTTAATTGTACCTGAATACGCGCAATAAAAATTAGTAGCATCGTATCTCGGCGATGTAGTCAAATCATTCCTAGTAGCCCAAAAACCTTTATCAGAAATCAATTTTTTAGGATACCATTCAACAATATTCACTTTTACCGCCTCCTGAACCACCTCACTACACCAATCTTCAAAACCAGCATTAGGAACCTGAGCCGCAGCCTCGGTCGTAACAACCACATTATCAGATACTTCAGCCGCGTTATTGTCGTAAATAGAGCGGAACTGATATGCGGTTTCAGGAAGAAGGCTTCCGCCTATCTTCGCGAAGTTCAATGTGTTACCTTCAATGGATTCAGGCTTTACTGTAGTCCAATCGCCATCTCCAGTTCTGTACTGCAAAGCGAATTTGGATGCGATTCCTTCGTTTACAGTCATCGTAACGCCACGGAAACTACGCGCAAAGGCATTGGCCTCAGCGACATTGACCTGAGCCGTTAGCTTCTGGATTTTTATGGTGAATGGGGCGGAGGTGACGGTGTTGTCATTGTTGTCCACGACACGGACCTTGAAGGTTGCATCGAACGGAACAGCCTCGTACTTAACCTTTTGCGACAATCCGGAGAAGTCCACAGCGGCGAACTTGACATCCGGACCCATCTCAGTCGTGGTGATTCCGAGCTTGTCCATTTCAGCCTTGGTGGCCTCATCCATGTTCATAAGGTCGAGGCCTGATATGAGACCTTTGGACTCAAGATATGGAGAAGTGAAATCGAGGTATACGTGTGAGTATCCAGCAGCTGACTTCAAGCTTACGAGAGCGCCAGTAAGGTCCTCATCCTCATGGAATTTCAGAGCAGAGACGAGTTTGTCGCCGAGTGTGACTACCGGGGCTTCGGTAGAAACATAAGTGCTGTTGATTTCCACATTGTCAGTAACTGTTTCAGTCTCCTTGTCGATTTCGATGCCGACGGTCAACTTGCCTTCGGCAGGTTTAGTGTTCACGGTCAATGTGATGAAATCGTTAGGCTCGACGGTGATAGTCTTCCGGAAAGCAGTCACCTTAATGTTGCCGTTCTCGTCAGGGGTAGCATTCACCTGGCTCTTGTCCTGGAAGAGTGTGAATGTGAGAGTGCCGGCAGGGATAAATCCTTCTTTGGCAGCATCGTTCTTAGTGTAGGAGAGTGTGCCTTTCGCACCTTCCTTGTCGGTAGCAAGTGTGATGAGAAAATCAGGATAATCCTTCAGAAGATCCGCGCCATAGTTCATGGCCACCTTTACATTGTAAAGCTTCGCGGTAGCGGAAACGGAGACTTTGCGCTGGTCCGCGCTGATCTGGAAAGGCTCCTTGGCCTGGAAGTAAGCATACTCTTTTCCGAAGCCCACACCAAGTGCATTGCCGTGATAAGCAAGCATATAGTAAGAGCCCTCATTTAATTTGATAGCTTTGTCCTTGGAATTCGGATATGAGTCCCGATACAGACGTTTATCCTTAGAACCTTCTTGCTTGAACACCTCAACGGTAAAATCATCGACCTCCGGAATGTAATCCGCGGCAAGTTCTGATTTCACCTTGTGGTGGGTTCCGTCGGTTGCCAATGAGAATGTGACTTCAGTAGTTCCTTCGATTCCCTCCACCTCAGAGGTCTTACAGGAAAACAGAAGTGCTGTCATCAGGCAGACGGACAATAAACTGTTATACTTCATGTTCGTTAATTTGTTACAATCAAGACCCATCTACGGGCATTTTCTTAAATAAGCGAAAGGCGCAAATTTAGAACAAATTTTGGAAATAATCCATTTTTGTCGCATAATCGGAACATTTTGCGGCCTATAAATAGGAAAAAACACCTTTTAGAACAATTGGTTAACAGATAATTACCCCCTCGGCGTATTCTTCAAGAATTACAAACATAATGACCTTGCATTTGCAACAAAATCAACGAGCCCGGCGCATTTCTGCGCCGGGCTCGTCATTGTAATATGTATAGTCTATAACTATCCGATCTCAGCACCGTTGTTGAGCGCCTCGGCAGGGGTGATGAAACGCATCTTGCCGTCGCCCTGACGTGCCATGAGAATCATACCCTTAGATTCGATACCGAAAATAGTACGAGGCTTCAGGTTGGCGAGAATACAAATCTGCTTGCCAACCATCTCCTCAGGAGAATAGAACTTCGCGATACCTGAGACAATGACCCTCTTGTCGATACCGGTGTCGATAGTGAGCTTCAACAACTTGTCAGACTTAGGAACCTTGACCGCCTCCAAAACAGTGGCAGTACGGATATCCATCTTCTCGAAATCATCGAACTCCACCTCATCCTTCTGAGGTGTAACCTGCTTGGCAGCAGCTTCTTTAGCTGCAGTCTCACGCGCTGCACGGATAGTATCCAGACGAGCAAGCTGTGCATCGATAGCCTCATCCTCGATCTTCGCGAAAAGAAGCTCAGCAGCACCGAGCTGATGACCCTCAGGAAGAAGATTCTCAGAGCCGAGAACATCCCAGTTCAGGCAAACGCCCTTACAAGAGCAAGAAGACACAACCGACTTCACATCAGCACCTGCAGGAGCAGAAACGGTGTGCAAAGCAGCGCACTCCCCTTCCTTATAAGTGTTGACAGTCTCCTGCTCACCCTTACGATGGTCTACACCTGCGCAGAAGCTGACATTCAACATATTGCGGAGTTTCTCTGCAGCGAACGGAGTAAACGGCTCGAATGCGATAGCCAAGTCAGCGCAAATCTGAAGGCTTACATTCAAGATAGTGGCAGTACGTGCCATATCAGTCTTGGCCACCTTCCAAGGCTCAGTATCAGAAATATACTTATTACCGAGACGGGCGATAGACATAGCATCCTTCAACGCCTCGCGGAAATGATAAGTCTCGATATTCTTGGCAAGTGACTCCTTCAGTACGGGAACCTGAGCCAATGTCTCTTTATCGATATCCAACAACTCGCCCACAGCAGGCACCTTACCCTCGAAATACTTATGAGTAAGGACAATAGCCCTGTTCACGAAGTTTCCGAAAATAGCCACCAACTCACTGTTGTTACGCTGCTGGAAATCCTTCCAACTGAAATCATTGTCCTTAGTTTCAGGAGCATTGGCAGTAAGCACATACCTCATGACATCCTGCTTTCCAGGGAATTCCTTCAAATACTCATGAGCCCAAACAGCCCAGTTCTTAGATGTGGAAATCTTGTCTCCCTCGAGATTAAGGAACTCATTTGCAGGCACATTGTCAGGAAGGATATATCCGCCATAAGCCTTCAACATAGAAGGGAATACGATACAGTGGAACACGATATTATCCTTACCGATAAAGTGTACCAGCTTGGTATCCTGAGACTTCCACCATGTCTCCCAACTCTTCGGAAGAAGTTCCTGAGTGTTGGAAATGTAACCGATAGGTGCATCGAACCATACATAAAGCACCTTGCCCTCAGCTCCTTCCACAGGAACCGGAACACCCCAATCCAGGTCACGGCTCACTGCGCGAGGCTGAAGATGAGCATCCAACCAAGATTTGCATTGACCATAAACATTGGTCTTCCACTCCTTGTGCTGCTCGAGAATCCACTCGCGGAGCCACGGCTCATACTGGTCGAGAGGCAGGTACCAGTGCTTGGTCTTCACCTTCTCCGGCTTGCTTCCGCTCAATGCAGATTTCGGATCGATAAGTTCCTCCGGGCTGAGCGTACTTCCGCACTTCTCGCACTGGTCGCCATAAGCATTCGGATTGCCGCACTTAGGGCAAGTACCTGTTATATAACGGTCTGCGAGGAAAGTCTTAGCCTCCGGATCGAAAAACTGCTCAGTCTCCTTCGTAATGAACTTTCCATCGTCATAAAGCTTGCGGAAAAACTCCGAAGCATTCTTTTCGTGCACCTTGGAAGTCGTCCTGGAATAAATATCGAAATTGATACCAAGTCCGGTGAACGAATCCTTGATAACCTTATGATACTTGTCCACAATATCCTGAGGAGAACAACCCTGACGTTTCGCAGCGATAGTAATAGGCACACCATGCTCATCACTTCCGCAAACATAAAGGACATCCTCACCACGCATTCTGAGATACCTGACATAGATATCAGCCGGCACATAAACACCGGCAAGATGACCTATGTGCACCGGGCCGTTCGCATACGGCAACGCACAGGTAACAAGTGTTCTTTTGAATTTTTTGTCCATATAATCAATAATTTATAAATATTCTACAATACGCGCCCGAGCTTTTCCACGATACTCTTACGGAGCTCCGCCGTCTTCTGCAACTTAATCAGCAAATCGAACTGCTCCTTCATGACATCGTCCGTCTGCTCCTCATGTTTCAACTCCTTCAGCCGCTCGGTAATTTCCATCTCCTGAGCCTTCACCCTCAACGAGTTATACACCAGAATCGCCTTAGGCACGTTCAGCACCAAGTGCGAAGACTCCGCCGTCATAGAATCCTTGAAGTTCTTGACTGTCAGCTGATAGCGCTCTTCTACAAAATCCGCGACCATGTCGGCCATCGCCCTGTCCGGGCTGTCCATCAGCTTGCGCACGATATCGGTTTGGGTCAATGCCGGATCTCCGTCGTAAAGTCTGAAATACTCGTCATAAACCCGTCTATATGAGGTATTTGCAAACTCATGTCCGTCGAGTGCGTCACGTATGAAATCCGCAACCGGAACAGCACCCTCCTCTTCATAATATGGAGAATCACTCTCGAACTCCAAAGGCGACATTCCGTTACGCAATATAAATCCAAGCAAGTCTTTTTCAGACGGTTGCAACACAGGGCTTTCAAACCCTGCAGCTGCAGACGTTACCGGAACCGGCTGCTCAGGAACGACCTGCGACGGCGCGACATCAGCATTGACAGAAACCTCAGGGACAACGGCATTGGCATCGGCCCTTTCCTCTCTGATGCGCTCGCGCTCAGCCTCTTTGCGTTCTTCCTCTATCATTTTCTGGCGGGAACTGTGGATTCGCGCATAGATCATATCCTCGGCGATTCCGAACTTGTCCGCGGCGTTCTGGACATAAACCGCGCGCTTGATCTGGTCGGGTATGAGAGCGATAGTGTCCGCGATGTCGTTGATCAGTTCCGCCCTCTTCAACGGGTCGTTTCCAGCCTGTCCGAGCAGCAGGTCCGTCTTATACGTAATAAAGTCTTGTTCATTATCCTCCAAGAACTTACGCATTTCCTCCAGCGTATGTTTCCTCGAATATGAGTCCGGGTCGTCGCCGTCCGGAATGAGAACTACGCGCACATTCATCCCCTCCTTCAGTATCAGTCCGATACCCCTCAACGCCGCGTGAATTCCGGCCGCATCGCCGTCATACATTATCGTTACGTTCGAGGTGAATTTCTTTATCAGCCGGATCTGCGGCACTGTCAATGATGTTCCGCTCGAAGCGACCACGTTGGTTATGCCCAACTGGTGCATCGACAGGACATCCAGGTAGCCTTCCACTAGGAAACATTTGTCCTGCCGAGAGATCTCACTCTTCGCGAAATAGATTCCGTAAAGTGAACGGCTCTTGTCGTAAATCTCTGTCTCAGGAGAATTTACATACTTTCCGATATTGGCCGTCTTATAGTCGGAACGGAGGGTTCTTCCGCCGAATGCGATAACTCTACCGCTGACGGAATGAATCGGAAACATCACCCTGTCATAGAACTTGTCTATCAGCGAACCGTCGTTTCTCTTTATGCTGACGCCTGTAGCTGTGAGGAATTCCTCCTTATAACCTTTCGCCAACGCTTCACGTGAAAACACAGAGCCTCCTTTAGGCGACCATCCGAGTCCGTATTTCTCTATTGTGCTGTCTTCCAGGCCCCTGCTGCGGAAATAAGCATAGCCGATGGAACGGCCTTCAGGTGTTTTCAGACTCTCCTGAAAGAACTTCTCGGCGAAATCCATAACCAGATAAAGGCTTTCGCTCCGCTGCCTGGCCGCAATCTCTTCCGGACTGTCTTCTTTTTCCTTTACTTCGATACCGTATTTTTTCGCGAGGTATTTCAATGCCTCCACATAGGTCATGCTTTCGTGCTCCATGACGAAACCGACTGCCGTACCCGACTTTCCGCATCCGAAGCATTTGTATATGCCTTTGGACGGGGAGACGTAGAACGACGGCGTCTTCTCGTTATGGAACGGACAGCAGGCTATGAAGTTGGCACCCCGCCTCTTCAGGGAGACGAAGTCACTGATTACTTCAACAATCTGAGCCGAATCCAGAATCTTATTTACGGTATCCTGTGGAATCATCCGATATTACTGTTCGTCCACCTTATGATATTCAGCATCCTTTACATCTTCCAGTCCTGCAGGAATCTGTGAATCCATATCAGAATCGTCATCCTTTCTGTTGAAATGGATTTCAAACTCTTCCTGAGCTTTCTTCACGCGGTATGCTGAAATAAGTTCCGAAATACCGTAAACCACAAGACAGCTGCCTGCCAGGACACTCATGACCGCCTCGGAGAACGGATTGAAAACCAGCATTATACCTCCGATAAGCGCCAATATGGAGAACAACAGCGGGAACCCGCCGCGTCCAAGCAGCGACATCGTGCCCGCGAGAGCTATCAGCTGAATCGCACCGAAGATGAGAATCACGATACCCACTATAGTGACGATCGCCCCTGCAACCCATTCCGGGAAGAAGAACAGCAAAAGACCTATAATGATATCCACGATAGCGTTCAATGACATCAAACTCATCGCACCGTTTCTTCTGTTCACATAGCCGTAGATGAAAGAAACTATACCGGCCGCGAAAAGAAATGCAGCGATGATTTTAACTACTGTTATAGTGGCCTCGTTGCTGAAAAGCATCACGCCACCTATACCGATAGCTGACAGCGCACGTAAAATGCTGCTGAACTTGTTATTATATCCAAATGTTATCATATTCGTCGAATTTATACCTCTAATTTTTCAGTAATATTGCAAATATACAAAATCCGCCGTACAAATCACCACGTCGTGAACGGATGTTTGGAAAGATAAGCATTATAATAACGCCTGTCCCCAGTGACTTCTTCCCCGAGCCATTCCGGCCTCTGATATGGTTCATCCTCAGAAACCAGTTCCAACTCAGCCATCACAAGTCCCTGATTCTCACCATGAAACTCATCTACTTCGAAAGTATGCCCGGCGAAATCCACAAGATAACGAGTCTTGTCGACAATCCCAGGCTCGCACAGAAGGAGCAGCGACTCCGCGTCCTGAGCCGAAATCTCCTTCTCCCACTCGAACCGGCTTAGCCCCGCCGCATCGCTCCTGCCCTTGATGGTCAGAAAGCCCTGATTGTCGCGCACCCGCACGCGCACCGTCCTACCGGCATTCGCGCACAGATATCCTTGTTTTATTGTCAATGCCTTTGTGGCCAATGATTTAAACTCTCCGCTTACCAAAAATTTTCTTTCAATTTCCTGAGCCATAATCAAGCTGTTTTTTACTTATCCATCGCGAAGTTACAACACTAACAGACGTTTTAGTACAACTTTTTTAAGAAAGTAAAGGAATTTCTTAGTAACTTAGGTCTTTCTACTAAACGAATAAAGCAATATGAAATCTGACATTGAGATCGCAAGAAGCATCAGCCTCAAGCCGATAGCGGAAATTGCGGACAGCCTCGGAATTCCTGCAGAGGCTCTGGAACCTTACGGAAAGAACATGGCCAAGGTGCCTCTCGACCTTATCGACGACGAAAAGGTAAAGAAAAGTAAACTTATCCTCGTCACAGCCATCACACCGACAAAAGCCGGCATCGGCAAGACGACCGTCTCAGTAGGACTTGCTCTCGGACTGAACAAAATCGGAAAGAAAGCAGTGGCCGCACTTCGCGAGCCTTCTCTCGGACCATGCTTCGGAATGAAAGGCGGAGCCGCAGGCGGCGGATATGCACAGATTCTCCCGATGGATAAAATCAACCTCCATTTTACCGGAGACTTCCACGCCATCACCTCCGCAAACAACATGATATCAGCGCTTCTGGACAACTACCTGTATCAGCACCAGTCAGAAGGTTTCGGTCTCAAACAGATTTTATGGAAACGCGTAATGGATGTAAACGACCGTTCACTCAGACACATCGTCACTGGCCTCGGACCTCATTCCAACGGTCTGGTCCAGGAGTCCGGATTCGACATTACACCAGCTTCGGAAATCATGGCTATCCTCTGTCTCTCCAAAGATGTGGATGACCTCAGAAGAAGAATAGAAAACATCCTCCTCGGATACACATTGGACAACAAACCGTTCACAGTCAAGGATATGGGAGTAGCCGGTTCTATCGTAGCCCTGCTGCTCGATGCCATGAAACCTAACCTCGTGCAGACAACGGAAGGCACTCCTGCATTTATCCACGGAGGCCCGTTCGCCAATATCGCACACGGCTGCAACTCCATCCTCGCCACACGTATGGCCATGTCTTTCGGAGACTATGTAGTGACCGAGGCCGGTTTCGGTGCTGACCTCGGCGCTGAGAAATTCTTCGACATCAAATGCCGTAAAAGCGGACTCAACCCGTCATTGACCATACTCGTAGCGACCCTGCGCGGACTGAAAATGCACGGCGACGTTCCGGTGGACAAAATCAGCGAAGCTTCCGCCGAAGGCATCCGCAAAGGATTCGCAAACATGGACAGACATATCGAGAACATGCGCAAGTTCGGCCAGACCGTCCTAGTATGTTTCAACAAATTCGGTGATGACCGCGACGACGAGATTCAGATGGTAAGAGACCACTGCGAAGAACTGGGCGTACCATTCGCGTTGAACGATGCTTTCTCCAAGGGCGGAGACGGCGCTGTGGAACTTGCTGAGCTCGTAGTCAGAACTATCGACGAAAAACCTTCTGAATCAGTACGTTTCATGTACAACGATGATGAAAGCACAGAGAAGAAAATCGTCAGCGTAGCCAAAGAAATTTATCGCGCCGGCTCAGTGGAGTTCAGCCCTGAAGCCCGCAAAATGCTCAGCAAAATAGACGGCACTGAGTATGCGAAGTTCCCTGTTTGCATCGCCAAAACCCAGTACTCGTTCTCGCAGGACCCTAAACTTTACGGCGCCCCAGAGGGTTTCGAGTTCGATATAAAAGATATTGTAATCAATGCCGGTGCAGAGATGATAGTAGCGATCGCCGGTGACATCATCAGGATGCCGGGACTCCCGAAATCTCCTCAGGCACTGAGAATCGATGTCGTGGACGGTCACATTGAAGGATTAAGTTAAAGTGTTGATGGACAAGCTTTTCGACAATCATAACCATAGTGAGTTTTCATTCGACGGAGGCCGCACTTCCGTCCTGAAAACCTCACGTCAGGCCGCGGCCAAAAAGCTCGGAGGAATCTGTTTTACAGACCATTGCGATTTTTTCGTACCGCCGATGAAGGCCGAGCACGAGCACTGCGTCCCGGAAGTTTTCGATATCGCAGCCAGAAATGCTGAAATCGATAGGGTCAATGCCCTTATCCATTCCAGGGAGTTGTCGGAGATTCCCGCAGACTTCCGTATTTTCAAAGGTATCGAACTCGGAGTACAGGAAAGCCAGCGTGAAAAGATAGCTAAAGTACTGGAGGAGAATACTTTCGATGAAATTATCGCTTCCGTGCATTACCTCGACGACACTGACCCGTTCTGGGGTGGATATTATGAAGGTAAAGGATGGCATTACGCTTATTGGCACTATCTTGAGACCTTGTTCGAGGAACTCATGTGGCTGAGAAACCGCTTCGACATCATGGGACATTTCGATTATGTCACCAGATATGCTCCTTATCCTGAATGCAGCATTTATTACAAGGACTATCCGGACCTTCTGGACCAGATGCTACGTTTCCTCGCAGAGAATGGCAAAGCCTTGGAAATCAACACAAAGACTTACCAGGATTACAACGGAAGGACACCGGTTCTGGACAAAAATATCCTTATACGTTTCCGTGAACTTGGAGGCGAGATGATCAGTCTCGGTTCAGACTCGCACGATGCCGAAATGGTAGGACATAACTTCGAATATTTCGCAGGCTATGTGAAATCATGCGGCTTCCGCTATCTCGTGCACTTCGAAAACCGCAAGCCGATAATGCTTCGCAACGAATGTCCTGATTAGTCGATTCTTACGCTTACTAGAAGCTGGTTTCGACGGTTCCCACAAATGCAGCCGGACCGGTCAACCAGACCTCCGATGCCCTGAAGTTGTCAGGGTCAATGCCTTTGTCTAACGGAATGAACGATACCGCGAGGTCAGCTATCTTGGCATGGACTTTATAATTAACCGGAGTTTCTCCGGTTTTTTCTTTTTCCGCCAACCATGATGCCATGGCAGATGCGACTATACCAGTTCCACAAGCAAGTGTCTCATCCTCAACGCCTTTTTCATAAGTGCGGACAGAGATGTCGCCAGCAGCATTGACCTGAACGAAATTCACATTCGTCCCGGCAGGCGCGAAGCGTGGGTCCTGGCGGAGTCGGCGGCCTTCGTGGAACACATCGCAAGACGCGAGTTCACTGACGAATTTCACGAAATGGCGGGTGCCGGTGTCGAGGAACCAGCCGTCTTCATGGCGGACAGCGCCGGCGACGTCTTTCATTTTCAGGCTCACTGTTCTCGCGGTCGGGGCGAAGGATTCAGCGCTTTCCACAGTCGCAACATGCAGTCCGTCAGGTGCTTCGAAGTCGAAATGTTTATAACCGAGGTCCGCGGCGAAGGCCACTATACAACGTCCCCCGTTGCCGCACATCATGCCGCCGGAGCCGTCGGAATTATAGTAGCGCATGCGGAAATCGTGGTCCCGGCTGTCTTCCAGCACCATCACTCCGTCCGCACCGAATCCGGTATGTCTGTCGCACACGGCGGAGATATATTCAGGACTGATATTCAATGCTTTACCACGCCCGTCGGCTATCAGGAAATCATTCCCTGCACCATGATATTTATAGAATTTCATCTCAGCAAATCTTCCAGTTCCACAGAGGCATCGGTTTTTCCGTCACGATATTTCACGATGACTGGGGTATAGACATGTATTCCGGCCTCGGCTCCAGGTCCTTTTCTGATCGGACGGCTTCCGGCCACGACTACTGCGCCGGCAGGGATAACGATACGGCCAGTTTCATCCGGACGGATATAATCGCCGTGGACAGCGTCATAAACAGCTGTGGATTTGTTGATTATAACGCCTGAACCGAGCACTGCCCCCTCACGGACGAGAACGCCTTCATAGATACCGCAGTTCCCGCCGATGAAAACACCGTCCTCGATGATTACCGGCATGGCCCCTACCGGTTCCAGCACGCCACCGATTTGCGCGGCAGCAGCGATATGGACGTTCTTGCCGATTTGCGCGCAAGAGCCCACAAGTGCGTGAGAATCAATCATTGACCCCTCATCTACGTACGCACCGATATTCACATAGGCAGGCGGCATCATGATGACCGACGGAGCCAGATATGCACCGCGGCGGACTGAACTTCCACCCGGAACAATACGGACTTTATCCTCGACTGTGAATTTCCTGACCGGAATGGTGTCTTTATCTATAAAAGGGAACTGCCCCTCGGTCATATCTGTCAGTGTACCAAGCTTAAAGCCTTCGAGAATGGCTTCTTTTATCCAGGCGTTCACTTTCCAGTTTCCGTCTACTTTTTCAGCCACGCGTATGCGGCCGGATTCCAAGTCGGCGCAGAAATCAGCGAATTGTCTTTTATCCATAATCATCTACAGGTCAATGTGTTTAAGAACCTCTTTCATAAGTGCGCGGGTGGATTCCGTAGCTTCTGTCAACGGCAGTCTCATCTCGGCTTCGCACAGTCCCAATATGGACAATGCCGCTTTCACCGGAATCGGGTTACATTCCACGAAGCACGCATGGAAGAGCGGATATAGCTGATTATTAAGCTCTATCGCCTCTCGCAGGTCGCATCTTCCGATCGCCGAAATCATCGCTTTAAGCTTCGCCGGCGCGATGTTCGATGCCACGCTGATGACGCCGTCCGCACCCGATGCCATGAGAGGAAGGGTCTGGTCGTCGTCGCCGCTCAAGACTGTGAACCCTTCGGGCGCATCCCGTTTTATGTCAATGATTTGGGCGACGTTTCCGGAGGCTTCTTTTATCGACGTGATGTTTCGTACGGCGGAGAGCTTCAGGGAGGTTTCCGCTGTCATGTTCACGCCTGTTCTGGACGGCACGTTGTACATGATTATCTGACGGTCTGTGGAATCTGCCACAGCTCTAAAGTATTCATAGAGACCGTTTTGCGTAGGTTTATTATAGAATGGGGTAACTACCAGGTATGCGTCTACTCCGAATTTTTCCAAGTTGCGCATATTGGCTATGGTAGCGGGGAGCGAATTGGAGCCGACTCCTGCCACTACCGGTTTTCCATCGGATTCTTCTACAGTTATTTTTATGAGTTCCCGTTTTTCCTCGTCAGAGAGGCAAGGAGTTTCTGCCGTCGAGCCGAGAGGGACAAGAAAATCTACGCCACCTTCTACCTGGCGTCTTACGAGCATCCGGTATGCTTCATAATCCACAGCACCACCACGGAATGGTGTAACTAATGCTGTTCCAAGGCCTTTTATTGTTATCATTGTTATTCTATTTAAGTAATCATTAAAAAATAACTTGCTGAGCGCAAGCGCTTGTTTGAGGGTTATCACTCGTTCGAAGGCTTTAAGCCCCACGCACTGTTTTACGTGCACGTTACCCTCATCCTAAATCCTGGGTCTCGGGGAAAAGAGTTGCTTTCGCCCTCTCCGGCTATAAAAGCGGTGTTTCGCGCTCGCGAAACGTGAGTTACTTAAGCGTTCCGATGAATAATTCTTTAAACTCGTGGACCATCGGTTTCGGTGTTCCTTGAGGATTGACACCATCTTGTCCGGCAAGGGTTTCTTCAGCCTGTGCATCAGCCATGCCTGCCGCCATCACTGCACCTTCTGCAAAGCCCTGTCTGGAGAAGGCTTCGTGTTCCATGGTTATTCTGTCGCATCCACCCTCGAATCCGACAGTATGGATTCCGGCGATTTCTCCGACACGGACTGAGGCCACGTCAGGTTTAATGCCCATATTTTTGTCTACTACTGCTGCCAATGTTTTGGCGGTGCCGCTTGGGGCATCGAGTTTATGGCAATGGTGTTTTTCGACTATGTATGGGGCATATCCGCCTGCCTTGGCCAGGAGGCTGGAAGCGAGATCCACTGCTGCCGTAAAGACATTGACCCCAACAGAAAAATTGGAGGCCCAGATGAGTGGGGTGCGGCATTTTTCGAAGTACGCGAAGACTTCGTCGGCGATATCGTACCAACCGGTGGTGCCGACGACGGCTGCCTTGAAGTTTTCAGCGATGAATTTGTAGTTTGCGCGGAATGCGTCCGGGACGGTAAAGTCAATGCAGATGCTGTCTTTCGTGACGGCCGTGTCTGCAGATTGTACGTCTTCGCTCTTTCCGGCGCATTCTATTCCTTTATCAGTCAGGACTTTTTCTACCATCCTGCCCATTCTTCCGTATCCGCTTATAAAAATTTTCATACTATAGTCCAACTATGTTACACAAAGATAAACTTTTTCGGCCAATATCCGCTTCGCGCCAGGCGATGTTTTTGTCACTCGGGCTCTAAAAGAGGTGTTTCGCACTTGCGAAACTTGAGTAAATCATAAGGCGATATTGGGCGATGGCCTTGTCGAGATCACTTTTGAGGATGTACTCGTCAGGGGTATGTGCCACAAAGATGGAGCCAGGGCCGCAGAGGGAGCGGTGAATAAATTTCGTCATTCGCGGAGTGTCGCTGCCAAACGCTACCGGCATGGTCTCGAAATTGTCCAATGTGTCATAGCGCATAGGTGTGTCGCCGCCGTATTCTTCCAATATATATCCATGTTCCTTTGCTGTGTCACGCATCCATTCCGTGACCATATCATCGGTCAAGAAGGTGGTTCTGAAGTAGATACGGAATTTCAACTCGGGGCTTAGGATATTCTGCGGATTATCGGATATAAGTTTGCCGATGTTCCATGTGGTCGGACCGAGTGTCGGGTCCACCGGAAAATCCACCTGTCTGAGGGCATTGACAAAACCCACAAATTTGTCGACAGCGCTGGTGCCGAGTTCGGGATAGCCGGAGTGGCATGGTTTGCCTTTTATGGTCAGGCCGAAGGATTTGGTGCCTTTGGAAGCCGTAACCATCTTATTGTCAGTAGGTTCCCCCACGACCAGCCATTTTCCGCCCGAGCAGTCGCGGGTGTATGCTTTAGCGCCGTAAGAACCTGTTTCTTCGCCTGAAAGCAGCAGCAGGGCGAAGGCGGGCTTTCGGTCATCTGACATGGTCAAGTTTTCGAGTTCGGGTCTTTCATTCTGAGAGTCAATCTCTTGAGGAGGCAGATCGCGCAAAGATATGCGGTCGGACGATTTTCCGTCTAGATGCGGATTGCATGTAGCAAGTCCCGAGGTAGCATTTGCGCGTTCCGCATCCACTGATAAACATGCTTCGAGCATGGCGAAAATCTGCCCTTTCGCGTCACATGAGCCGCGGCCCGTTATGAGGATATCATCTTGCTCAGCAATTTTCCCGTCAGGTAGCGCATCACCAGCTTTTATATCTCTGAAAGTCGGTGATATATAAGGAGGTACAGTATCCATATGAGAACAGAGATATATCTGCGGCTCGCCTTCGCCCCACTTGAAAAGCAGGTTCAGCGTACCGTCACCAACTTCATATCTTTCACGGAAATCGGCCCGAACATTCTCCCACAAAAACTCAGCAAACTCCCTCTCAGTTCCGCTCGTAGACTCCATTTCCAGCATCCGTCTAAAAAACTCCAAATTCATATCCGTGTTGTTTTCTACTCAGTCAAGAATCTCATCATTTTGGATGACGACAAAGGAGAGACCGAAGCAAATGAAGAGAATTCAGTTGAGATTTCATCCAACGAAGCCTCTATATTTCCAAAAAGATTGAGGTCAATTGAAACCCTATGGCCCAATTGAAGAGCAAGAGCTGTCCCTCCTACAAGTCTCAAGTCCCTAAACATCTCCAAGGATTGAATCTTTATTAGTAGTTCCAGTGTGTCTGGATGGATTGTTTCATAGTGTAACATCTGAATGATTCTTTTGGAGTAGATGATACTGCAGAAATAAATGAAAGAGCCTTAGGATCTAAGGTCCGTAAGTTCTGGGCAATATGAGCTATCATTGGGATCCCATACCTACTAACCAGTAATTTCCAGTCCTTATACTGACCTAATTCCAGAACGCGACGCACGATAAATGCAGCATTAGATTCCAAGTCAACGGAATCTTTTTCCACATCCCAGAACAGGTAATCGGAGAATGAATTTATGTAGTCTCTATCACTCATGAAAGCAAAGATAAAAAGAGAAACGCATTAATGCAAGGGGCAAATAAAAGGCTGGTCCGAAACTCAGAATCTACGTTAACGCTCACGTCACGTAGCCGAACGGCGGCGGTGCCCGAAGAGCGAATTGCGAAGCACCTGAGCGAACGGGCACTGACCGCCGGCGGCTACCATGTCGCCGCAGGAGATGAGATGAGTGAAGGCCTTCGGTGCAAATGGTACCAAGAAAACGTTTTAAGCTGCACGAAGGGCTTCAAATTTTGCGTTTTGTACAGAGAAAACGTTTTAGGCGGTACAAAATTTTAGAGTCTGTGTGATAAACATTGTGGCGGCAGTAGGTCGGACTCATCCGCTCAGGTGCTGCGCAATTCGCATCCTGAGTTCCGCCTCCTGCCGCTGTCGCAACGTTATGCTCTTCAGATATCGTCACGTAGCCGAACGGCGGCGGTGCCCAGAGAGCGAATTGCGAAGCACCTGAGCGAACGGGCACTGACCGCCGGCGGCTACCACGGCTACGGCTACAATGTCAGAGGCGATTAAGCATATTTGTCCGGGCGATCGGCCTATTACCGGACAAAACGTTTATTTTGAGCAGTTTATCCGGCAGAAAACGTTTTATCATGGACAAATCAAGCAGCCAATAAAAGGCTGGTCCGAAACTCAGAATCTACGTTAACGCTCACGTCACGTAGCCGAACGGCGGCGGTGCCCGAAGAGCGAATTGCGAAGCACCTGAGCGAGCGGGCACTGACCGCCGGCGGCTACCATGTCGCCGCAGAGGCGAGAGGAGGTTCTGCCGGGGACCCGTGGTCACCCATGACCTCGTAAATGGGAGGCGCCGGCAACGCCGGAGGGATGAGCGAAGCGAAGGTCTCCGGTAGGACCTCCTCTCGCCGGCAGTATAAGACAATGTTCACGACTGAACCAGGAATCACGTGTGGGTAAAGAGCTGGAAAGCCACATTCCGGCAGTATAAGACAATATTCAAGCCAGAGACATGTGTCACCACTGTGAAAAACGCAGCCCTAATATCGCATATATACCAAAATAATGACTATATTTGAGGTTTGCATCGAACTTGAAATGGTTATGGACAACAATACACATACGCTACCGCAGATCCGCTTAGGAATGCTTCCGACCTCCTCACACGCACTTAGCGTAGACAAAATCGTCATTATCGACGATAATCTGTTGGACACCTGGGAAGACGACAAACGCATCGGCGCCCCAGTAGAAAACAAATTCCCAATCAAAATCATGATGGGAATCACCATAGTGTGTGTAGACGGCTCAGTCGACTTGAGACTCAACCAGAAAGACTACCACCTGCAAAAAAACGACTTCCTGTTAGCCATGCCGGGATTCATCGCAGAAAAAATGGAGATGGACGTAGACTCGAAAATCATCGTCTGCGCAGTCGCCATGGACTTCCTGGGGAAATCCCCCATGAAATCCAGCGAAGACCTGCGAAAATGGCTGATGAAACAGGAAGGCCCTGCTAAACTGACACTTACAGACGAAGAATGTGACGAATTTGTAAGATTGTACAAGTCATTCCGCCAATGCTCCGCATCCGTAGACAAGAAATACGTACTGGACACACTCATCGGATTCATCCACATGACACTCCCGATGATAAACTCCACCATAATGAGATTAGGAATGTCAGACGAAGGCGTAACACTGTCCAGAAAAAAAGACCTCGTCCTCAAATTCCTGAACGACGTTCACACCTACTGCAATAAAGAAAGAAGCGTAGCCTTCTACGCCGACCGCTGCTTCCTCTCACCGAAATACTTCGCCAGAATCATGACCGAAATGCTCGGCAAAAAACCTGGCGACGTCATAAAGGAAAATGTTATTCTCGAAGCCAAAGTAATGCTGATATCGAAAGACTACACAGTGCAGCAAGTCAGTGACAAACTCAACTTCCCGAACTCTTCCTTCTTCTGCAAATACTTCAAATCCGCAGCCGGATGCTCCCCAAGACAGTATCAGCTGTACGGAGAAAAGGCTACGGAATAAATCGGTCCCGCAAGCGCGAAACAATTACTTCCCAGGCACACGGAACACATCTTCAGGAAAAGAAGTGTTCTTCTTGATGCCTTTCATTTCGTATACGGTCGCGATGCCGGAAACCTCCTCCATCGTCATCTTTGTGAGCACGCAATCCGACTTCCTGTACACGAGGACAATCTTACTGTAACCACGTTTCGCACCTGCGCCGGCCGTAAGCGTAACTACATATCCTTCAGCTGTTTCCGCCTCCGAAATCTCAGCCCCATTATCTGTCGCCACCTGCTGAGGACAACCCTTTATACATCCTGTCAATGTCTTTGCGAGGCTTCCCATCATCTGGTTCTTGGACGTGTCGAAAGTCGACGACTTGCCACCCTTGTTCATGTGGAACTTATTGCCATTGACCACGAGAAGTTCACCAGCCGGCTTACTGTACTTCATCGAAAGACGACCGTCATTGGCGAAATACAAAGTACCTTCAGAAACGATCTTCTTGCCCGAAGCCTTAAGCGTCTTGGTCTGCACAAAACCACTCTCAATATTCTTTACAGAAGCATTGGCAGCAGTAATCTTCTTAACAAGACCTGCAGCAGGAGCGGGAGCAGCTTCTCCCACAAGACAAGACTCCAGAGAAATCCCGGCTCCAACAGTCGCGAAAGAAGCGACAACATCGCTGCGGTCCGCAAAGGAATTAACCCCAGCTATAGCAGATGACGCACCTCCGGCACAAATAACCAAAGCCGACAACAAAGCAAAAAACCTATTCATAAAGACCTCCGTTTATAGAAATCGTCTGTCCTGTAATATAAGCCGCCTTATCCGAAACGAGGAAAGCCACGAGTTCCGCAACCTCCTCAGGCTCACCGAATCTCTTCGCCGGAATAGTCTTCTTAAGTTCAGCCTCGTCGAGCCCCTCCACCATATCAGTACGGATAAATCCAGGCGCAACGGCATTGACAGTAACCTTTCTGGCAGCGACCTCCTGGGAGAGAGCCTTGGTCGCGGCGATGATTCCGCCCTTGGCGGCAGAGTAATTGGTCTGGCCCGGCAGGCCTTTCTTGCCCGAGAGTGACGCCATGTTTATGATGCGGCCGCGCTTGTGGACCACCATCGGCTGGAGCACCGGACGTGTGACATTGTAGAAACTGTCCAGATTCGTCTTCATGACCTTGAACCAGTCCTCCTGCTCCATCCAGAGCAAAAGATTATCGCGACGGATACCTGCATTATTCACAAGAACCTCTATAAACTCCTCAGGATGAGCGGATTGCCAAGCTTTAACCGCAGATACGGTAGCCTCGTGATCACTGACATCGAACTTCATGAGCTCGCCAGTTCCGCCGGCTGCAATCACCTCTTCGAGAGTCTTCTGAGCTGCCTCGTCATTCGACACGTAATTAATTATGATGTGATAACCTTCGGCGGCCAGTCGTACGCAAATCGCCTTTCCGATTCCGCGGCTTCCGCCTGTGACCAATGCTGTTTTCATATTTATCAATGTTTATATTCTAATATCCGACAATGTCTTTTTCCAAATTTTCCATGCCCGGCAAAAATCCGCAAGTAATTACTGCTGTTTTAGATACGCCGAGAATGCCATGCAAGTTCAGGCTCTGTCCCGTCAGCAGAAGATTCTTCAGAGGGGTACGCGGAGAAAGGAACGTAAGGAGAGGATTGTGATAGTCTTTAGCCACGCCATAGGCAGAACCGTCAGGTGTAGCAGTATAACCATGCCACGTCACAGGCGAACTCGTGTACACCTTGTCGATGCATTGCCTTATACCTGGTAGCCTAAACTCGAGCAAGTCGAGACACTCATTCAGTTTCCTATTTTTAATCTCCTCATAATCAGCACCTCTCGTACCGGAATGCATACCATCCCATTCACTGAGCATATCCCAGTCCATCATGCTGAGCACGTCCATGGACTCGGCATATTTTCCTTTCTCCGGCGGATAGAAATGAACCATGATGCTTTCTGTTTTTCGCGAGTCCGGACGCCAAAGATCCACGCCATCATGATGCACGAAAAGGTTCTTGTTCATATACTGCAGCGACTCCGGCTTCAGGATAATGTTCGCCGTGAAAATGCCATGAGTATTCTTCAGTCCGGAAATTCTGTTCCTGAACACTTTCTTAACCTGACGGCAGTTGTCCACAAGATCCATGGTGACAGCAGGATGGACGTCAGAGATGACCCAATCAGCCGTAAAGACTTCTCCGTCAGCTGTTTCCACGCCTGAGACATTCCCGTCTTCAGACACATGCACAGACACGACCTTCTTACCTGACAATATGGTTCCGCCCATAGCGCGCACCTGTCGTACAAGCCTGTCTATTAACAACATACCACCGCCGAGTTTTGAATCATTGTCATATCCGAGTCGCCAGGAACTGTCGATGAAAGAGTTGGTCGCCTGCGCATAAACATACATAGGCATCGTATCAGCGTTGAGCTCCATTTTCATGGTAGCGCCGCAGACAACATCACGAAGACGCTGGTCCGAAATGGTGTCCCTCACGAAATCGTATGCCGGCTTCCCGAAGAGATCGAACATCTCCGAATCAGGGTGGAAAGCATCGAACATCTTGTCACCAATCTTCTTCAACACAGCGGAATACGCATCCAGCTCATTCTTGTTTAAAGGGAAATATTCAGCAAGACGCTCAGCAAAACGCCTATGACCTGAAGCATGAGGATAAACAGAAACCCCGTCGCCATCGGCATTGACAAAAGCCACCTCGTCGATACAGTCCTCATCGAGCTTCTTCCACGGCAGGCCTTCCAGCAGGTTAAAATACTGAAACAGAGGATATAACGGCTGCTTAGGCTCCAGTCCCCCGACATAGTGGAAACCGGTATCGAAGGTGTGCGACCGCCCGTCAGAACCCTTCCTGACGAAAGTCTGCAAACTTCCTCCGAGGATTCTCTCCTTTTCGAGCACAGTCACTTTATAGCCATGTTTCGCGAGAATGAAGGCACATTCCAGTCCCCCGATTCCACTTCCTATTATGATTACGCTATTTTCCGCCATATCACTTAGTTACGCTTTTTCTGAACCTGTCCCATCTGAGCAATCTGCGGAACAGGAACGGTTCCAATGTATAAGTTATGAGAATGGTGGCGCTTATTCCTATCAATGTGCTTACGCCGATAGATCTGATGGCCGGATGCACTGCCAGGAACATGGACAACACCACTGTTACGAGCACGAAAGCGGAGAAGAAAATCGCCGTCTTGTGCCAGTCCAGAAGGTCCTTGCGTCCTGAACGCGCCTCTACCAACAGGCCCTCCATCACAAATATACTGTAATCCACACCGATTCCGAAGATAAAGGTGGAGATAATAATGTTTATCAAATTGAACTGCAGCCCGAGCAACGCCATGAAACCCTCCACGACGTACCAGCTGAAGAACATCGGCATGAACGCGATGAGCGCCACCCACAGATTTCTGAACGAAAGCAGGAGCACTGCAAGCACAAACAGGGATGAAATCATCAGAATGACTGTAAAATCGTCATGAATGATCGAAATCATGTTTCCCGTATAGTAGAACGGGTCCGCCACGATGATATGAGGCAGCGCCGCAAGCCTGTCACTGACTTTAGAGCGCATCTCCTCCGGCAGCTTCACCGGCGTGAATACAAGATAGCGCCCGTCATCAGTTTTCTCTACCATCGTAGTCTCCAACCCTGAAGGCAAAATCCCTGCATCATACAGAGACTCAGCCTCATACGATGTTTCCACCATACCATAGAAAGGCTCGAATATGTCGGGATCCAACCCATGCCTGCCGGCGGCTGAAGTTATCTCTTTCCGGGCCAGGTCAATGCGGGTTTTCCCTGTTTCAGGGTCAATGCCGTTCCACCATTCTTCCCAGGCGCCGATACGCAACGTCTGCTCGGACTCAGGGATGAAAAGCATGGAAGCCAATGAAGAGAAGGACGTTATCATCCCCTCACGACGCATCGAATCACAGACATTGACAAGAGCCTTGTTGCATTCGAGGGCGGCATCGAGAGTCTCGCCAGCGGCAGCGAAATAGACCTGCACGTCAGTGCCCATATTCTTTTCCGCATACAGCGCCTCGGAACGGAGAGTCTCATCCGAAACGTAACCGATATTCTTCAGATTCGTGTCGAAAGTTACTTTCCCGGAGAAGGCCACGCCCACAACTATCATCGCAACTACCAGAAACAGAAGAACTTTACTCCTATCATAAGGATAATCATTGACCTTACCCACAAGGGCGAAGACCTTTTCATTCTTGCGGGTATCGCCTCCCTTGAGGAAGTGCGGCAGGAAAATCAGGCCGAACAATGTGCTGGCGATCAATGCCACTGAGGCGAAGATACCGAAGTCGCGCAACAAATCGCTTTCAGTGAAAAGAAGACCGAAGAACGCTCCCACTGTGGTGATACAGCCGAGACATACCGGAACCGATTCATCTTCAAGCACTTTCCGCGAATCTCCGACGTATTTGAAATGAGTCAGTACATGCAAGATATAACTGATCGCCACGCCGAGAATGATGGAGCCGATTCCAAGTGCCATAAGCGACATCGTTCCCTTCAGGAAATACATGAACGCCAGGGCTGCAAGTGCACCGAATGCCACAGGGATGACATTCAGCGGAATGAATGAATAACTCCTGAAAGACAGGCAGATAAGTATCAGAATGATAATAAGGGAGATACCCACAGTGCAGAACAAATCGCGCTTGATAATGTGCGAATTGCCGTAACTGCGGACCGGTGCCCCATGATACAGGATTTCCACATCAGGATGCAGGCTCTCGAACTCCTTCACCTCCGCCTCGATTTCCTCCACAAGCACCGTGCTGGCCTTAGTGTCGAATGCTGTCAATGCCGGTGAGACGAACGCAAGAGCGACTGTGCTGTCAGGACAGAAAAGGTGCGAGTCGATAATGGAAAAACCTACTGATGAAGCACTTGCATTCTCCGAAGATCCGTCCGCCACCGCACTGAGACCCAGCGATGCCGCCAACACATTCCTCATCCCGAGCGGATCGTTCGCCACCATTTGGGTCAATGATCCTGTCTCGTCGCTCATAACGCTTTCATAGTTCTGTGCCATCATCTTGTCCACCGATTCAGAGGAAAGCAAGTCTGAAAAGGCAGCATAACATGAGGTATCGACGAAAGAAGGGACATGTGACAGTGCAAAATCAAGCGCCATCACAGGCAGGTCATCATCTATGCGGTACAAGACATTGTCTATGCAATGCGATGAGGAATCTCTTATCATCAGAGAGTCCACAAACTCATCCGCGTAAGACGCCAGGGTATAAGTATCCAGAAGTGAATCTCTGGACGTCAACTGGATGAAAATCTTATCCTTTACCTTAAGATTCCCGAAAGCCAGTCCGCTGTCGGAAGTGGCAGCTGAAGGCAGAAGTTTGGTAATATCTTCCTCATAACTTACCTTGGCACCGAAAAAAGCGAAGAAAGCCACAAGTGCGAGCATCAGCGTCCACATGGCGGCTTTACGTTTCAGGAAATAATTATATATAGCTAAGAAAAACTTTCTCATGACTTTATGCTAACTCCGGAAATTGGGCCTTCCATTTCCGGTAAAATTCAGGTTCGGACGGTTCCAAAACTCCATCGGTCCCCGTAAATAACTGAATCGTGGAAGCGGTGAGCACCAATGCGTTATCCCTCTCCCTGCGAATTTCATAATCGAAGCAGATTTTTGCTCCTCTAACTTTCTTGTAAATGGCCGTCACCAAAAGGGTATCTTCATAAGTAGCCGAATGGGTGAAACGGACATGATAGTCGAGAATCGGACAGTAATATCCGCTGTCTACCATAAGTTTATAACTGAGTCCATACTCTCTTCCGAACGCCTCCCGGGCATCTTCCAGATACTTGAGATAATTGCCGTGCCAGATGACACGGATAGGATCCATTTCAGAAAAACGGACAGGGACCTTTATGGTAACTTTCAAATCAGACATATCTACCGAATGGACATTAATCCACTATAAAAATCTTTATAAGACCGCCGGCGATACGTTCTCCTCCTACCGATGTTTCAGTACGGACGAGCGACATGCCCATCGCTTCTCCTTCGACCTCGACTCTTGTACGAAGGCTCTCCCCTTCCTTGGGAAGACGGTCTATTCTGAACGACTTGATCTCGCCGATAAGACCGATATGCGGCTTTTCCCCGACAAGATAATACCGATAACCGGCAAATGCCGCGGCGCTCTGCGCGGAATGTTCTATAAGTCCAGGTTCAATGATTTGGCCTCCAAGACAGAACACATTGTCTTTCAATACAGTAAGGCCTGTCTCTCCACCGGTTTCATCAGCAGAGTAAAGAGTATCCACCATCGTCATAGGCGGCCTCTGCGGGATCAGACTGAATATTTCTTCTCCCCGGGCAAGTACTTTATCTTCCATGGACATATAGAAAAAAGCTGCTGTCCCGGAGCAAATTCCCGGGACAACAGCATAAGTTTTTTACTTCATTCTATCGAAAACGAAATCGTATAGAGATGCGAATGTCTTGATATTAGACACTTCTGAACCGGCAATCTTGATTCCGAAATTAGACTCGATAAGGGCTACGAGGTCCACAAGGCTAAGACTGTCAAGTTCAAGTGTCTCCTTGATAGGTGCCTCAGGAGTGATAACTGACTCCTCCACCTCGAACTCATCGGCAAGAGCTGAGTTGATTTTTTCGATTAGTTCCTGTTTTTCCATAATATTATTAAATTTATTTATCGTATATCTCTGATAATCAATGTCGAATTAGTTCCACCGAATCCGAATGAGTTCGAGAGGAATGTATCGAAATGCTTCTGCAACCTCACTGAAGGAATAATAAGTTTAGCTGAATCCTCATCAGGGTTTTCGAAGTTCAAGTTCGCAGCGATGAAGTCATTCTTCATCATAAGGATAGAGTAAATCACCTCGCTGGCACCTGCCATCCACATCTCATGTCCGGTCTGTGACTTGGTACTGGTCACTTCCACTTTCTGGTCACCGAAGACATTGAAAATAGCCTTGGCCTCGTTAGTGTCACCGACATGGGTCGATGTCGCATGGGCATTGATATAACCGATCTCTTCCTTCCTGATTCCTGCGCGGCGGATAGCCATTTCGAGCGAGCGGCTCGGGCCCTCGACGTTAGGTGAGGAAATGTGGTCGCCGTTGCTGGAGAAGCCGTAGCCGAGGACTTCAGCGATGATCGGAGCGCCCCTGCGGACAGCTGACTCATAACTCTCGATGATTACCGTAGCTGCACCGCCGCCCGGAACGAGGCCGTCACGGTCGCGGTCGAATGGACGGCTAGCTTTCTCAGGCTCGTTCTCACGTGTGGAGAAAGCTGAGATTCCGTCGAAAGAACCTACTGACCAAGGATTTACTTCCTGAGCTCCACCGCAGACTACCATGTCCTGAAGGCCGTTCTGGATAAGGAGCGCACCGAGACCTATAGCATGTGAACCGCTGGCGCAAGCTCCTGATACTGTAAGGTTTATACCTTTAAGCTTAAATATGCAGCCGAGGTTCATGGTGACCGTACTGTTCATGGACTGGAAAATGGCTCCTGAACCGCACAATGTGGTGTCCTTCTTCTCTCGCATGATATCCACAGCATTCACAACAGGAACGGTAGAACTGTCATTTCCGTAAAGGAGGCCGACCTCGTGGGTATTCAGATAATCCTGGTCGATACCTGCCTGCCTGAGAGCATCTCTGGTAGCGCAATATGCATATTTGGCCTGCTCAGGCATGAAAACGCGCTGTGCTCTCGGGAGTTCCTTCTTCAGATCCGGTTCTACCAGCTTGGCTGTCAATGCAGAACGGAATCCCATCGCCTTGCGCTCAGGGTCGAAAATAATGCCGGACTTGCCATTGTAAAGGGAGTCGCGGACTTCATCCAATGTGTTTCCGAGGCATGAATATATGCCCATTCCGGTAATCACTACTCTATGTTGTTCCATTTCAAATGTGTATTTTCTATTTTACAATATTGTCAATGTCTCTGAACAGTTGTTTTCTACTGTCTCTCAAGCGTCCGAGAACGCCGGATTTCTCTGCACGTATCGCGTTGAAACCGTGGATGATATCCTTAATCCATCCCACATAAGCCCATTCGAACAAGCAGAGCGCAGGGAACAGGGCTACATAAATGAGTCCCGCCAACAAACTTGTCTTCACCCAAGTCACGAAAAATGTCAACAGACCGAATACCGGGAAGATGAGGAGCGCATTCAACGCGATGAGGAATGTGCCATGAAACATCTTGTCTTCAGCCTTGTCAGAGAAGTACTTAGGAATGAACCACGCCGGGAGGGCCGGCCACAATGAGAAGACCGCCAGCGGGAAAAGGAAGGCCACCACCGCTATCTGCACCAGCAAGTTTCCCACCCCAGGGGTTTGGGTCAATGCCGATTCGTCGATTCCTTTTTTCTTCAACTCTCCATATACCGCACGGGCACTTTCATAAACAGACTGCACCATCGAAGGATTGCTTTCCTTTGCAGCATCCAGAGCAGCCACGAGTTTCTTGTCAGCAACAAGCTTCTGCGGTAACTGTGTCGGATCCATATTTTGGTTCTTGGCGTAAATAATGCCATATTCACCCTGACGGATAGCATCTATAGCATCGTAATTCTCAGTATCTTGGATATTGAGCATCAGCGAGTTGATCTGTTCACGTACCAACGTGTTCACTTCACGCTGTGCTGTTCTCGGCTTTGTTTTATAGAGTTCATAATATGGCTTCAACGAAATAGGAGTGCCATATTTGATGAGCATTTCATTTCTTAGACCGGCATATTCAGAATAATGGTTACAGCTCGGCAAGATGAAGATTTCTTTCTCGAAATTACCCATTTCTGCTGCTTCGAATGCCATCTTCGTGTAACCATAGGAGAAGGTTCCGAGCCAATGTCTGTCCTGATGGCCTGCTTCCGGATAAATCGCGACCGTACTGCCGTCGAGAAGAGATTTCTCAGAGTCTCTGAATGTAGCACCATTATTTTTCAATGCCGCCTCACCTTCCCAGTTGAGCCTAAATGCAGGAAGAAGACCGATAGACCTGAGGAATTTGTCAGCAATCGGGCTCAATGCGAATACGTCTGCACGAACAATTACATGCACGACGCGATCCCTGATGGACATGAGAATACCCAAAGCGTCATTAAGACTGTTCTGGTGGTCAGAAACGACGAGCAATGGTGTTCCGTCTTCCGGAACATTCTCAGTGTTTAGGTAATAGACTTTTCTATAATATATCTTTTCAGTCAGAAATCTGACGTATGATTTAAATCCGCTATAAAGTGCAGGCACCTTTGCCTTCGACATAATCCAACTAACTAATTACTAAGTATAAATAATAACTCGCAAATATACTCATTTTTTTCGAGTTGGGTTAGCGATTGGGCGGCAGATAGATAATAAGGTACAGAAAATGTTCCGAAAAGAACATACAGAATAAAAAAAAAGTCTCTGAAAATGAATTCAGAGACCTTAAGTGGAGATAGACGGAGTCGAACCGACGACCCTCTGCTTGCAAAGCAGATGCTCTAGCCAACTGAGCTATATCCCCGTTTGCGCTTGCAAATGTAGATACTTTTTTTTAAATTGCAAAGAATTTCGTTAATTTTCTATAAAATTTTTAGAACTATGGAGGAAAAAATGAATAAAGTTGAGATTCGGAAAGGGCTTCCGGGGGATGCTGAGGTGATTGCCAAGGCGGTGTTCGAAGCCATGGGAATTAAAGACGTTTCCCCATTGCTCATGAAAGCATTGACAGATATCTGCGGAATGGAAGATACACTTTATAGTTATAATAATACGGATATCGCGCTTTGCGACGGGCGGCCGGCAGGAGTGCTCATCTCTTATGACGGGGCGGACTATAACGATATGGCCAACAGGACATTCTCTCTTGTGGCGAAAGCCATGGGAAAAGAGAAATTAAATCCCGGAACAGAGACAGGACCCGGAGAATACTACATGGATTCGCTCTATGTATTGCCGGAATTCCGCGGAAGGAGCATCGGAAAAATCCTTATTGAAAACGGCTTCGAAGAAATAAAGTCCAAAGGCTTTACGAGAGTCACGCTACTGGTCGACATCGTGAAACCATGGCTCCATAAACTGTACGGCTCCGTCGGCTTCGTGATAGAGAGCGAAGTAATGTTCTTCGGCGAGCCTTTCTACAAAATGGCAAAAAAGTTGAAATAAAGTAACGTCCTCAGATTAAAAGTCGGCGCGTGGCGAAAAGTGCCCTCATAAGCTGAGGCTGGTTAAAAATATCTCAGACAACAATCGAATGGGAAAATTATATGATCAACTGATGAAGGACTACCGCTTGAAGGAAGGCCTGAACGCATGTATCAACTGCGGTACCTGCACGGCCGTCTGTCCTGCGGCGGAGTTCTATCGATATGATCCACGTAAAATAGTGGATATCGTCCAGAGCAAGGACGACGACGAAATCGAAAAATTACTCAAGAGCGAAACCATATGGTATTGCGGAGAATGCATGAGTTGTGTGACGAGATGTCCGCGTAAAAACGCTCCGGGCCTGATAGTCATGGCATTGCGAAACCTGTCCATCGAATTGGGCTACTTCGTGGAATCCGAAAAAGGACGCCAGCAGTGCCTACTTACTAAGGACCTCTGCTCCAATATCTTGGATTACGGCTACTGCGTATATCCGCGCCGTTTCGATTATGCGGCACACCCTGAAGCAGGAAAAGTCTGGGAATGGGAAGAAAAACATTTGGATGACGTATTCGAAAGACTCGGCGGAAACCTGGACGGAGAAGGTCCGGGAGCCATGAGGCGCATACCGCAGGAAGACCTCGACGAACTCAAACGAATCTTCGATGAGACCGGCGCTACAGAAAGAATAGAAAAAGTACGTGCTGCCGGACTTAAAAAAGCTGCCGAGATGGGGCTTACCGAAGAAGAATTCATGCAAAAAATATATACGGATAGCGATCCGAAACACTTAAACCGATAGTCCTTAATGATTTACGAAGGAAAACAAAAGATCTGGTCGGACTACCAGAAAGACATACCGGACGACCACTATTTCTACGTCCGAAGCTGCATCAGACAGAGCTTTTTTCCGGCTTCCGAAGCCGCATTTCTGAAAATAACAAGAGAAGAGTTAGGTAAAGACATATTCGAAACCGAACACCACACGACGTGCGGCGGCATTGCCTATCACTCAGATACCATTCCGCAGGAAACCGCGATGACGATCATTGCACGTCAGTTCGCATTGATGGCGAAATACGGCTACGAGAACTACGTCTGCTCTTGCATCACCTCGTTCGGCCTCTACTGCGAGACCATGGAAACCTGGCGAGAATTCCCTGAGCTGGAGGCAAAGGTAAGAGAGAACCTCTGGAAAACCTGCAAACTCGAATTCGCCAAACCGAAAGTCCTCGTCCATGCCAGCGACCTGATCTACAAATACCGCAACCTCATCGCTGCGCAGGCTAAGCATAAGCTTGTCAATGTCCATACAGGCCGCCCTCTACGTGTCGTGGAACACATCGGCTGCCATTATTCCAAAATGTTCCCTTCCAAAGGAGTAGGCGGAGCTGAATACCCTTACGTCCTCGTGGGAATGATAGAAGCATGGGGTGGCGAAATCATTGACTATCCTGAAAGACGTCATTGCTGCGGCTTCGGCTTCCGTCAGTACCTCGTGAAAGGAAACAGGGGATATTCATTGTCCAATACACACAAAAAATTCGAGAGCATGGAACCTTATCAGCCTGACCTCATTATAACCAACTGTCCAGGATGCCCTTACTTCCTCGACAGATGGCAGTACGTCATCGCTGAATCCACCGGCAAGACCTACGGAGAGAACGGCCATGGCATTCCAGTCCTCACATACGAGGAAGTAGCCGGACTTGTGCTCGGATATGACCCATGGGATTTGGGCCTCCAGACACACCAGGTCGGTCCGGAACCGCTCCTGGACAAAATGGGCATCGAATATGACCCTGCACGCAAATTCCTCGGAAAGAATGGCAAAGATATCGGACAGCCTGAGTCCTGCATGTGTTTGAAATAGTTACGGAATAGAGTTATGAAAAATAATATACTTATTATAGGTGGAGGGCCTGCGGGCCTGGAAGCGGCATCGGGACTTCAGAGGTTGGGGTATAATGTCATATTGATAGAAAAATCGACCACACTTGGCGGCCATCTGGCATCTTGGGACAGACTGTTCCCTGACGGCGTCTCTGCCAAGGAGAAACTCAAGGGCCTGCTTGCGCAGATGGACGGAGTCAAGTGCTTCACTGATACCGACGTACGTTCCATAAACCGCCTGGATAAATCTTACAACGTCATACTTTCCAACGGTATCACAGTACTCGCAGATGCCGTACTGGTAGCCAGCGGATTCGACCTTTTCCAGGCCGAAAAGAAAGAAGAGTACGGCTATGGAATTTATGACCGTGTCATTACCAATGCCGATTTGGAGGCTTGGTTCAATGCCGGTCCGGATTCCGACAACAGAATCGACAAGCCGAAAAGAATCGGATTCGTGCATTGTGTCGGCTCACGTGACGAGAAATCCGGCTGCCGTTCATGCTCCAAAGTCTGCTGCGCCACGGCTGTGAAACAGGCATGCGAGATTAAACAGGCATTCCCGGACGCCCAGGTATATTGCTTCTACATGGACTTGAGAATGTTCGGCCGTCATTATGAAGATTTATATCTCAGCGCGCAGAAAGATTACAACGTTCGCTTTATCCGTGGCCGAGTAGCAGAAGTATCTGAAACTGTGGACGGTAGCCTCCTGGTAAAAGCCGAAGATACCGTGGCTGGAAAGCCATTGAAAGTAACTCTGGACTTGCTTGTACTGATGGCCGGAATGAGACCTTCAGCTGCAGGAAAGAGAGTAGGGAAACTGTTGGAAATGCCGATGGAGGAAGACGGATTCTTCGCAGTCCGTGACAGTATCTTGTCAGGACAGCGCAGCGGACTCCCCGGAGTTTTCCTCGCCGGAGCCTCTACAGGCCCGAAGACATTGCCCGAAACCATTGCAGAGGCCAGGGCTGCTGTCATTGATATAGACAAATATTTGTCCGGCATATTCCCTGATGTTAAAAATTACAAGACTTTGCTTAGAGAAAGATGGTAGATTTCGGTTTTGGTCTAGTTCCAAGCTCCAGAATAAATCTGGACTTGTTCGATAAGAAGAAGTTCGAAGAATTGGCTGCGATCGAGCCTGACGTCCGTAAATGTATGGCCTGCGGAAGTTGCACAGCTGTCTGCACGGCCGGAAAATTCGTGCACACAAGCGTCAGGGAAGCCATTGAGGAACTTCATAATGCTCATCCGGACAAGGCTCTGGAACTTTTGCAGTCCTGCCAGCTGTGCGGAAAATGCACATTGGTCTGTCCGCGTGGCATAAACACTCGTCATCTTATCCTGTCCATCGCTAAAATCTACGGAACGAAATGACACCATTATATATATTGCCGCTTCAGACAGCGCCGGAAGTCATCGACAGAATCCCTTCCGGCTACAGTAATTTCGTGATTCCGTTCGTTGTCGGTATCAGTTTCATGCTGATCTGGCTGACCGTCGGACTGATAAGACTTCTGGCCAAGATTCCTGCAAAGGACAGACATAAGCTCTGGAAGTCATTCTTCATCCCGAAAATTGCGCTAAAAAATATCAAAGACCTGTTTTGCGACTGTCTTTTCCATACAAAAATCTGGAAACGCAAGCCGTTGCTCGGTTACATGCACTCGGCGATAGCCTTCGGATGGTTCATGCTCATCGTCCTGGGACACCTCGAAGTCGCCCTGTTCGTCCCTAAGCACCTTGCATGGACGGAAGGCGGTCTCTTCTATCCGATTTTCTACCGATTCTTCGTCTGGATTAACCCGGGACACGAGACGTTGAGGGGATGGTTCTTCTTTTTCCTGATGGACTTCTTCCTGCTTTACGTCCTTTCCGGCGTCGGCCTGGCCATCTTCAAGAGATTCAGATCCATCATCTTAGGCATGAGGCACACCACGAAACCGTCTTTCGCTGACCGCGTGGCCCTGTACAGCCTCTGGATGATTTTCCCTCTCAGACTTCTGGCGGAAAGCTTCACGGCCGACCTCAGTGGCGGTAGCTTCCTTACAGTCCCTGTGAACCATCTCTGGCACCTGATTTTCGGTAACAAGCTGTATTTCATGCCGGTATGGTGGATGTACTCCATCTGCCTGGGTCTGTTCTTCGCAGCGATGCCGTTCAGCCGTTACATGCACATTCTCACTGAGGTGCTCTGGATATTGTTGCGCAATGCCGGTATCCAGCCGAGCCATCCGCGCAAGGGTGTCGCCGAGGCTGAAATCTATGCCTGCTCGAGTTGCGGACTCTGTCTGGACGCGTGCCCGATGAATGTCCAGAAGAAGAATCTGAAGTACTCGTCGGTATATTTCATCCGCTTCCTGCGTCGTCACAACGAGAAGAAAATCAATGCGATAGCGGACAAGTGCCTGATGTGCGACAAGTGCCACGCCCTCTGCCCGGTCGGAGTCGACGCCCCAGCTCTTCGCCGCGCTCAGCGAGCCACCGTCAACGATTCGCTCGCCTACAATTATTCGTACCTCCAGCGTTGCGAGCCCGCGGTTAAGGTCAATGTCGGGGTCAATGCTGTTGAGGTCAATGCTGCCCCTCCAGCTCCTGAGGTGATGTATTTCGCAGGCTGCATGTCACATCTTACTCCAAGAATCATCAAGTCTGTAGAGAAAGTATTCAAAGCAGCATCTGTGGATTATGTTTTCGCTGACCGTGACGGCGGTATCTGTTGCGGACGTCCTCTTATGCTGGCAGGCAAGACATCTGCTGCACGTGAAACCATAGCGGCGAACCGAAAAATGATTCTGGACTCAGGATGTAAAACATTGGTTCTGTCTTGTCCTATCTGTTATAAGATTTTCAAGGACGAGTATGACTTGAAAGGCATTGAAATTCTGCACTATACGCAGTATATCAAGCGCCTGGTGGAGCAGGGGAGACTGAAACTGTCAGCGTGTGACGAACGCATCGTCTATCATGACCCGTGCGAACTCGGACGCGGATGCGGAGTCTACGAGGAACCTCGCAATGTCCTTTCACAGGTCGGTAATCTTGTAAAGGCTGCCAAAGAGGGTGATGAAAGCATCTGTTGTGGAGGGAGTCTCGGAAGTTTGACACTTGATTCCCGTGACAGGGCCAAGATTACGGAGTCTTCGCTTATGAACCTTGTCGTGAATAAGCCTCAGACTATCGTAACTGCTTGTCCTCTATGCCTTATGACCTTCTCCGGTCCTGCTTTGGATGTAGTTGCAGGAAATACCTGTGAAGAGGGTACATCTGTAAAGGTGAAAGACTTCGCTGAGGTGGTTTCGCAGCATTTAAGTGATTAATCCCCATTTTCTTAAAGATTATTTGTTTTGTTGGTAAATTTTCGTAAATTTGAAAACGAAATACAATGATTTTTGAGTAAATGAAAGTATATACGTTGATGGCGGCAGCTGCCATGGTGTATGTTTGCCGTTACGTCGTGTGATATTTGACGCGTGGTGCAGTCGGTTTGGTTGCCGGCTGCATCGCGCGTCACCACTTTTTTGAAAATCACTGAACTTAATAATTTACCTAAACTGATGACTTATATTAATTTGCCTGACAACAGAGATAGAAGATTAGTCTTTTATCTGGCTATGGAAGAATATGTCGCAGGTAATCTCGACAAACTTCTTGGTGATGTTCCGCATAAGGACGCGTTCTTTATGTGGCAGGTGAAGCCGACAGTTATCTTCGGACGCAACCAAGTTATGGAAGCCGAAGTCAATATGCCGTATTGTCGCGAAAAAGGTATACAACTATATAGAAGAAAGAGTGGGGGAGGATGCGTCTATTCCGATTCGGGAAACATCATGCTCTCTTATATCACTGATACTACCGACGTTAAATCTACATTCGACAGATATCTGGAATTGCTTGCCGGCTATCTGAGAGATACGGGCGTAAATGCCGTCAAATCAGGAAGAAACGACATTCTCGTGGACGGCAAGAAAGTTTCCGGCAATGCCTTTTTCCTGAAACCCAAGTCAAGTATCGTCCACGGAACCATGCTTTTCGACTCCGATTTCGATGAACTCGAACGTGCGATTACACCGTCAGGCGAAAAGATAAAGAGTAAGGGCGTATCTTCTGTACGTCAGCATGTTACGAACTTGAAAGAACATTATGAGGCTTCAGAAGAATTCAAGGCATTGGCAGATATCGACAACTTCAAGAGATATATCGCGGAACGTTTCTGCGGCAACGCGGCAGGAGACGGTATCGTAAGCATTGACCTGACCCCTGAACAAATTGCTGAGATCGAGTCGATCGAAGCCGGGTATCTGGATCCGGACTTCCTCAGCGGCAGGAATCACGCGTTCGCGGTCAGCCGCAAGGGGAAAATTGCCGAGGTGGGTGAGATCAATGCTGAATTGGACGTGGATGGTGGAAAGATTGTAAAATGCTGTATCTCAGGCGATTTCTTTCCGCTTAAAGAGGGATTGAATGAAAAACTCGGTCATTTGCTGGCTGAAGTCGAAGATAACTCGGAGGCGATAGAAGCGGCATTGGAAGGCTTCGACGCTACCGAATATGTAGTCGGCCTCAGTACAAAGGCATTGGCAGAAATTATAGCAGGAAAAATTAAATAACACAATAAAACTATGGAAGAGAATCTTAAAGTAACCTGTCTACATGACAGTCATGTGGCACTTGGCGCCAAAATGAGTCCTTTTGCAGGATTCGATATGCCTATCCAGTATACGAACATTGTGGATGAGCACAACGCTGTCCGCCACAATGTGGGTATGTTCGACGTTTCTCACATGGGTGAGATTTTCGTCAGTGGACCAGATGCTGAGACATTCGTTAACTTTATATTTACCAATGAGATCCGTGGTTTCGAGCCGGGTAAGGTTCTTTATGGTATGATGTGCCATCCTGACGGTGGTGTCGTAGATGATCTCCTCGTTTACAGAGAGTTCGAGCCTGAGCATTTCCTTCTCGTTGTGAACGCAGCCAATATAGACAAGGACTTCGCATGGATCGAAGAGCAGGCAAGAAAATTCGACGTTAAAGTAGTCAACGAGTCTGACAGTTGGGGACAGCTCGCCGTTCAGGGTCCTGATGCAGAGAAAACTGTATTGGATGTTCTCGGACTTACCCCTGCAGCAGACCTCACCTTCTATACATATTATGAGGCAGAATGGAACGGTAAACGTATGGTAGTCAGCCGTACAGGTTATACCGGAGAGGACGGGTTCGAGCTTTATACAACTCACGAGAATATCGTGGAGATTTGGAATAAACTCATAGAGGCAGGTGTTAAACCTTGCGGACTCGGCTGCCGTGACACCCTCCGTTTCGAGGCTGGTCTTCCACTTTACGGAGACGAGCTTTCGGAGACTATCACTCCTATCGAGGCAGGTCTCGGAATGTTCTGCAAATTGGACAAGGAATTTATCGGAAGAGATGTTCTCGCCATGCAGAAAGAAGAAGGAACTGCGAAGAAACTCGTAGGTATCGAAATCGAAGACAAGGCTATTCCACGTGCTTCTTATCCTGTTGAATCTGAGGATGGTACACAGGTCGGCGTCGTTACTACCGGATATCATTCCATCTCTCTCGACAAGAGTATCTGCTTCGCTATGGTACAGACTTCTGTTTCCAAACTCGGAACACCGCTTTACGTGCGCATCCGCAAGAAAGTATTCCCTGGAATCGTAGTGAAGAAGCGTTTCTATCAGACTAATTACAAAAAATAATAACAAATTAATACACAAAAATTATGAGCAAATTAATTGAAGGTCTCAAATACAGTGAGACACACGAGTGGGTAAAAGTTGAAGGTGATATCGCTACTGTCGGCGTTACTGATTTCGCACAGAGCGAGATGGGAGACATCACTTATGTAGATATGCCGGAGGTAGACGATGAGGTTTCCAAGGATGAGGAGTTCGGCGCACTTGAGAGTGTCAAGGCTTCCAGCGACCTCGTTTGCCCAGTCAGCGGAACTGTTGTAGAGAACAATGCTGCCCTCGAGGATGCTCCTGAGCTTATCAACCAGGATCCATATGAGAACTGGATCATTAAGGTTAAGATGAGCGATCCTTCTGAGCTCGACGCTCTTATGGACGCTGCCGCTTACAAGGCAATGACAGAGAAATAGTTCAGACTGAAAACTGATAACCACATGTCAACATTTGCATATTTTCCTCATACTGAGGATGATATAAAATCTATGCTGGAACGCATAGGGGTCTCCAAATTGGATGACCTCTATGCTGATGTTCCGGAGAAATTCATGTACAGGGGAGAGTACGATCTCCCTGATGCCATGTCGGAGCAGCAGGTCCGCGACTTCTTCGCCGGCCTCGACGCTAAGGACATTAAACTTAAAGTGTTCGCAGGCGCAGGCGCGTATGACCACTACACACCATCTGTAATTCCTTATATCTGTTCACGTTCAGAGTTCTTTACTGCCTATACTCCATATCAGGCTGAGATTTCTCAGGGAACATTGCGCTATATCTTTGAATATCAGAGCATGATATGCGCATTGACAGGAATGGATATCTCCAACGCATCTATGTATGACGGCCCTACAGCAGCAGCTGAGGCTATGAAGATGGCAGTGGCCAGCACCAAGAAGAAAAATCGCGTGCTCCTTTCAGACACCCTTCTTCCTAACGTGCGCAGGGTTGTTGCCACATATGCGAAATTCCACGGAATCGAACTCGGTTCTATCAAGGCTGAGAACGGTCAGACCTCTTTGGAATCCCTGAAACAGGAACTCCAGACAGGTGATGTGGCTGGAATCATAGTACCGGCATTGAACCGATACGGTATCATCGAAGATTTCACTGGCTTCGCGGAAGCAGTTCACGAGGCGAAAGCACTCGTAGTCGAGTATTGCGACCCGTCAGCATTGGCAGTGGTAAAGACTCCGGGCGAGTGGGACTTCGACATCGCGGTGGGCGACGGCCAGAGCCTCGGAATTCCTCTTTGCTACGGCGGTCCTTACGTGGGCTTCATGGCTTGCCGCAAGGATTATGTCCGCAAGATGCCGGGACGTATCGTAGGTCAGACTGAGGATGCTCAGGGAAGACGTTGCTTCGTACTGACATTGCAGGCTCGCGAGCAGCATATCCGCCGTGAGAAGGCTACCAGCAACATTTGCTCAAACCAGAGCCTTATGGCACTCTATGTTACTGTATATATGTCACTTATGGGTGCAGAAGGACTCCGTAAAGTGAATGAACTCTCATCAGCAGGCGCACATTATCTGCATGACAGACTCATCGAAACAGGCAAGTTCGAGGAAGTATTCACGACACCGTTCCTGAAAGAGTTTGTCCTGAAACCGCTCATCCCAGTGGAGAAACTTCAGCAGAAACTTCAGGATGCAGGATTCTTCGGAGCACTCGCTACTGAGGAAGGATATGTGACATTCTGCGTGACTGAGAAACGTACGAAAGAGGAAATCGATTCACTTATTGAAGCAGTTAAGGAGGCATAGCTATGAAATATTACGATAAACTTATATTCGAACTCTCCAAGCCGGGACGTTCAGGCTATTCGCTTCCTGAGAATGTTTTCGGAGCGGCTCCTGCTGTTCCCCAGACTCTTGCACGCAAGGCGGAACTTGCTCTGCCTGAGGTAAGTGAAGTGGATGTAGTACGCCATTATACGAATCTGTCGCAGATGAACTTCGGTGTCGATACCGGATTTTATCCTCTCGGCAGCTGTACGATGAAGTATAATCCTAAGGTCAATGAAGAAGTGGCAGCAATGCCTGGCTTCCTCGGTCTCCATCCGCTCCAGCCGGAATCTACCGTGCAGGGAGCATTGGAAGTATACTGGAACATGGAAAAATCTCTGGCTTCCATCACAGGTATGGCAGGATTTACATTCAACCCATGTGCAGGTGCTCACGGAGAACTTACCGGCCTTATGATCATGCGTCAGTATCACCTTCTCAGAGGCGATACCAAACGTACCAAGGTTATCGTTCCTGACAGTGCGCACGGTACAAACCCTGCCAGCGCTGCAGTCTGCGGACTTGATATCGTAGTCGTCAAATCCAAGGAAAACGGCCTTGTAGACGTGGCTGACCTTATTCCGCTTCTCGGTGACGATATCGCAGGTATCATGATGACCAACCCTAACACCCTCGGTCTCTTCGAGAAAGAAATCGCAGAGATTGCAGAACGTGTACACGCTTGCGGCGGTCTCCTCTATTATGACGGAGCGAATATGAACCCGCTTCTCGGTGCCGTCCGTCCGGGTGACATGGGATTCGATATCATGCACTTGAACCTCCACAAGACCTTCTCTACCCCTCACGGCGGCGGCGGTCCAGGTTCAGGCCCTGTAGGAGTTGCAGCTCACCTCGTGAAGTATCTGCCTACTCCTCATGTCGTTAAGGAAAATGGCAAGTTCCATATTGTCAATGCTGCCGAGAATCCTGAGTCAGCAGGCCAGGTGTCAGCATTTATGGGCAACTTCGGTGTCATTTTGCGTGCTTATGCATATATACTTATGCTCGGCAAACAGAATCTGCTTCTCGCAGGCCGTTTCGCGACAATGTCCGCAAACTACATCAAGGAGTGCCTGAAGGATTGCTACAAACTTCCTATTCCAAGCATCTGCAAACACGAGTTCGTATTCGACGGTCTTATCGATGACGGAGCTTCCAAGACAGAAGACGGACATGGCGCAACTACATTGGATGTAGCCAAGAGACTTCTCGACTTCGGCTTCCATGCACCTACCATCTACTTCCCGCTCCTGTTCCATCAGGCTATCATGATCGAGCCTACTGAGACAGAATCGAAGGAGACTATAGACGCATTCATCGACGTTATGAGAAAGATCGCTGCTGAGGCTGCTGAGGATCCTGCTATCTTGAAGGGTGCTCCGCACAACACACCGATTTCACGTCCTGATGAGACTCGTGCTGCAAGACAACCGATACTCAAATACGGAGACGCATAATATGACATTGACTATTATAGGCGCAGGACCGGGCGGTTATGAAACCGCTACGGCCGCTGCGGCCAAAGGAATCGAAGTAAATATCATTTCAGACGGACCTGTAGGCGGAACATGTCTCAACGAGGGATGTATTCCTACCAAGTCACTTTGCCGCAATGCAGAGGTTATCGAGGATATGCGCAAGGCATCTGCTTTCGGCGTATCTTTCGAAGGACAGACTGGGGAGAATCCTGAAGTGAAGTTCGATATGGCGAAGGCTGTCGAGCGTAAGGATGAAGTTCTGGCACAGCTCCGTGGCGGAATCGAGTTCCTCCTTAAGAACAAGCTGATTCACCTTTATATAGGCAAGGCTTCTTTCGTGGATGCCCATACCGTGAAGGTTACATCTCCTGAGGGCGAGGAAACGACTGTCTCTTCGGATTATATCATGATCGCAACAGGATCAGTGTCAGCATCTTTGCCTATCCCTGGAAACGATGCGGAAGGTGTCCTTACTTCCAGAGAGATATTGTCTCTGAAAGAAGTTCCTAAGCGTCTTTGCGTTATCGGTGCAGGTGTAATCGGACTGGAGTTCGCTTCCATTTTCCGCAGTTTCGGCTCGGAAGTGAGTGTGCTCGAGTATTGTAAAGATATTCTGCCGAGATTCGATACCGATATGGCCAAGAGGCTTAAACAGTCACTTGGTAAACGTGGTATCGCCATCGAGACATCAGCCCAGGTACAGAGCATTTCTCGTAATGGTGAAGAACTGACAGTCAAGTATATAAAGAAAGACAAGGAAGTGGAAGTCGTTGCTGACAAGGTTCTTATGGCTGTGGGCCGCAGACCTAATATCGCTTCGTTGAACCTCTCAGAAATCGGACTTGAGTTCACTCCTAAGGGTATCGTTACTGACGCGAACATGAGGACCAATATTCCTCACATTTTCGCTATCGGTGATATCCGTGGCGGTATGATGCTTGCCCACGTGGCTACATTCGAGGGCGAAAGGGCATTGAACACTATCGTGGCTGAAATGGCCGGCGAGAATGTCGAGTGTCCGATAAACGACGGCATTGACCTGAACATCGTTCCGGCTGCGGTATTTACTTCTCCTGAGGCTGCGGTGGTCGGCAAGACGGAGGACGAGTGCAAGGCGGAGGGAATTCCTGCGCGCTGCCTGAAGTCTTTCTTCCGCGCGAACGGTAAGGCGCTCAGTATGGACGAGCCTGACGGATATTGCAAGATTGTGGTTGCAGGCGAGGGCGGACAGTTCAAACCTGGACAGATTCTCGGTTGCCACATGTTCGGTGCTCATTCAGCGGATATCGTACAGGAGATCGCTGCTCTGATGAACAGGCAGGCCACTGTGGAGGAGCTGAGGACTATTATCCATGCACATCCGACATTGTCAGAGGTTCTTTTGACGGCTGCAAGGCAGGCATAAAGAATTTCATATATAGTTAAAGCCGTGAGCTATCTTGTGGATGCTCACGGCTTTTCGTCTATTTGTCGGTTCTTTGCGGGCGTTGGACTTGCGCCTCATGCGCTCGCTTATCTTGCGTTGGTCGGCTCCTCCATCGGGGCGCTGAACCTGCTTACTCTGCCCGCGTTCGATGACTCTGTCGTAACTAGAATGCAAATGAAACACCTACGCCGGCGACGATACTGGTTCTGAAGAACTCGTCCTTACCTGTAATCGCCAGATTCTCAGGAGTCAACTTCTGTGCGATAGACGGATCGATAGGAAGTTTTGAAAGTACAGGAGCGAGTTTGTTGTAGATGAGTGCGCCGTTTCCGCCGTAATCAGCCTGCTCCTTGGTGAAGTGCATGAAGAACGTCTTGTAAATACCGAGATCGATATTGATCTTATCGGTAACGTGGAACTGTGCACCGAGACCGCCTGATACTGAGCTGGTTGAGTAACTCATATCGGAAATGTACTTCGCGTCGTTGCCGAATCCGAAGGTGCTGCTGTTCGCACCGATACTGAGGGTAGCCCATTTGCAGACATCGTACTCGAGACCTCCGAGGATTTCGAATGAGTTGTGTTTCAGGTAGTTCTGCTTGTCGTTCTTGCCTGTCTCGTTGTTATACTGCTTGGACTGCTTGTCGAAGTAGTAGTTCGCACCGAGAGAGATACGGAAGTTAGGCTTGATGGAGTACTGTGCACCGATGTTAAGGTTAGCTGGGATGTCTGCCGCGATGGTCTTGTCATCATCGAACTGAGAAATTCCAGTGCTGTTGTCCTTCGTATCATTCTCCAGACGTACCTTAGTGTTGAACTCGTAACGTGCTGAGAAATTGAACTTTCCGGTCTTGAAGTCCACTGAAATGATAGGGGTGTAAGCGATGTCCTTCTGGTGAGCGTCGAGTCTCTTGTCGCTTACGAGTCCGCCTGCGATAGGGGCAATGACCTCAGGAGCGACCATTCCTCCTGTCAGCTGGGAAATGACGCCGCTGAGCACCTGGGCTGCAGGAAGCATGTTTCCGCCGTACTGGAGCTGGATGTTTTTCAGACTGCCGTCGTAGTAATTGGATATATAGTTGAGTCTCAAGCCTGCTGCAACGCTCCAGTTCTTGCTGATTTTGTAACCGAAGTTCAACTGTCCCGCGAAGTTGTACTGCTCGCCCACGAGATGGATGTCCGCGTCGTAACCTGTTACTACTGTGGATCCTGCGAGGGTGTTGACCAATGCCGGGATCATCGCTACCGGTGCTTCGAATGAGCCGAGTCCCTGGTCATATTTGGCTTTTCCGCCTCCGGAAACTACTCCGAAATGGAAAGAGCCGAACCAATTGTTGTGCTTATATACGAGGTCGAGGTGGGGAAGTGCAGGCACGAAAGTCTTGCCGGTGTACTTCTTATAACCTTTACCGTTATTGTCAATGCCGTATTTGAGTGGTTCGTAGGTGGAGGTGGTATATCTTCTCTGTACTACGGTCTGCACGTCTAATGCGAGGTGCCAGCCGTTGTTCATGAATGCCGCGCCGGCAGGGTTGAAATATGCGCCCTGTACGCCGATGACAGCGTTCTGTGCAGGGTTTCTGAGGAATGCCACGTTCTGGTTCGTATTAGTCACATAGCCTCCCGCGAATGCTGAGACTGTGGCAGCGGTCAATGCTGCTGTAAGGATTAGTTTCTTATACATTTCGTCGATTTAATTATTCAAAACGTCGACAAAATTACTATTACTCCACAGAAATATAAAATTATTCGACCAAAAGACATAAAAATTTTATATAAACCGATACAAAAAAGGTCCTCAGGGATAAGTTTCCTGAGGACCGTCGGAATGACCGATAGATCATTCCATGAAGTTTTTCATAATTTGGAACTCATTGGTTTGTGTTCCACGGAGTTCTATCTAAAAATTAAACCTAATACCGAACCCGATACTGAAATCGAGCTTTTTGTCTGTATAAATCGAGCGGACGTGGCTGCCGCTTGGTATTCTGTAACTGATTCCCGGTTCGACGTAGAGTCCGAGCTGGTTCAGAACATTGACCTGAGCTCCTGCCGAAGCGTTGAGTGACCATTGCAATTCCTTAGGCTTAAGCGAGTTGCGGTTTGTTTCTGAGCGCTTTCCGTCTACACGTCCTGTGGTCTCGAAATATCCTCCGACCGCCTTCTCCATCGCCCCGCCTGCAGACGCATAGACGTTGAAAAGTTTTGAGCCTATTATATTATAGGTAACATTCAGCGGTATACCTATATAATGTAGGGTTTGCTTCCCAGTCGTGTTGCCATTAGCCGTCCCGGCCGCTGTCGTGAACGTGGAGTTCAGCAAGGTGTATGTCAATCCGCTTTCGATTCCGAGTCTTTCGTTGAATCCGTATCTGAATGATACTCCGAACTTTACGGGGAGTTTATGGCTGTATTTCGTCTCCACTTCCGGCTGGTTGTAGACCACGAGACTTTCTCCATTTCTGAATCCGCCGTCGACCCAGTCCGCGTAATTTACGTTGGATTCCAACGGGTTAGCTCCCATAATCGCGTTCGTAAGCTGCCTCTCGGAACTGCTGGCCGTACCTGCTCCGGTTACTGAAATTCCTGCGCTGAAACGTCGTGCGGAGTGCTTTCGTTCGGCCTGTTCTTCTGCCATTATGGCTGCCCATTTCGCCTCCTCTTTTTGTCTAACAACTTCGTTATCAATGCTTTCCTCTTTCTCTGAGGTTTTTGTACTCGCTGCTGCATTTGTGTCGTCAGACTCAGATGCGGCCTCTGCGCTGACCGTCTCTTCGCTATACTCGGCAGATTCCGCCGCCCCAGCTTTTCGGTTCTGGTCAATGCCTGTTTCGCGAGGGTTTCTGTCAATGATTTCGTCGCTCAGGGTTTTGTCAATGCTGTTGTTTTTCTGGCTTTTACTATTTCTGTTTCCGCCCTGTATTTTGCCGATGTCGTCAGTTTGGTTCTTTTCGCTGAGGTTATCGCCTGATATCCAGTCGTTTGTGGTAGACGTCACCGGATCCTCAAAGAACCTTGGAGTTACATCAGCATTGACCTTAGCATCGGCGGTGATGGTGTCGGGGCTGGGGGACGATGGGCGGGTGAGCAGGAACGTGCCGAAGAGCAGGGCGGCAGCGGCGGTCATTCCGGGGATCAGCCACCTTCGCAATAGGCTGGTGCCGAGCACTTTGCGGCTGACTCCTTCCCATACGCTATCAGAAGGCTGCTCTTGGTAACCTTCCAGTTTTTCACTCAACTGTGATAGCCATTTTTCGTTATTTTCTTGCCGTTCCTGCATCATTTCGTTTGTTATAATCTGTTATCTTTTTCGCCAGAATTTTCCTCGCGCGGTGGAATTGCGACGCCGATGTGCTTTCCGTAATACCAAGCAGTTCAGCGACTTCCTTATGAGATTTGCCTTCCAATGCGACGAGGTTGAAGATGGTTCTGTATCCGTCGGAAAGGCTTTGGATCATCTTCTGGATTTCCGCCGCAGGGATGTTTCCGATGTCGGGTTCTGCGTCCTCGGGGATGTCCGGTAGATGGTCCTGGAACTCGATGAAGTTACATCGTTTCTGCTTGCGGAGATACATAAGTGCTTCATTGACAGTGATTCTGCTTATCCATGCCTTGAATGCGCCTTCTCCTTTCGATTTGAAGGATCCGATGGATGAGAAGATTTTTATGAAGCTGTCCTGGAGGATATCTTCGGCGATGTCTTTGTCGGGGATGTAACGTGTGCATATGGCGAGGAGATATCCGGACCAGCGGTCGTACACCTTTTTCATGGCTTTCTGACTGCCGTTCCGGATATCTTCTGCGAGCCTCTCGTCGGAAACTCTGCCTATGTCCGTCAGTTTCAACACGTTATCTTTCCGATTTTACGTTATTTTTCCGGTTTTACGGAAACATCTGCTCGGGTAATCTTGACGATTACGTTCTATATCCAGGATGCAAATCTTTTGCCTAACTCTCGAGAAGCAACCTGCCACGTGCCAGGGAATCTTTTCGGTCTATATCTATTCTCGAAAACCTTCTCCTAATACGAGGTCGCTGTTTTTGGCTTACTTCTCGGAGTCGCTCGGACGTGTTTTGTACTCGAACTCAGCTACTTTTTCGCCTCTTGGGCTGAGGAATTTCACTTTCAGTTTTACTGTTTCGCCTTTGGTGTCAGGGAGAGAGTTCAGTCTAAAAGCTACGTATCCGTCGGTCTCGATGTTAGGCATGTCGCCACATGCATCGTGTCTGAATACCAATGTATATGGGTCTTTAGGGTCTGTCCCGGTGATGAGGCTGACTCTGTGTTTGATGTTTGTGTAGCGTCCCCAAACTGTTCTGAATCTGAGTGTCAGATAACCGTCCTCACAAACTGTAGGGAAGGCATTGATAAGCTCCACTGGGTCGTTGCCGAATTCTTTGCGGTCGGCCTCCTCGGATCCTTTGGTGGCGTCGGTCTGTTTGGTGAGCAGCTCTTTCATCCAGTTTACATGGATCATCTGTTTGTCGTCTTTCTTACCCTCCTCCTTATAGTTCGTGAATGCGCGGACTTCTTTGTCTCCGAATGGGGATTTGGTGATGTTCGAAGGGTAGAGCACGGTGTTGTCGTCGAGCTGCAGGAAGAAGCTGTCGCCTGAAGGTTTGACAGTTACGACCGCGTTCGGTACGAGCGCGTCGAGATCCGTCCCATCGTCTTTAAGGCAAGATGTCAGTGTCAATGCCATTGTAGTCAATGCAATGGCGCTTGTTGCAAATAATTTTCTTGTTTTCATAATATCGTACGTTTTTTCTTATTTCCGATACTTAAATGCACGCTTCGGCGGAATCTTGCATCGCGTTGGGAAAAATTTGTAATATTTATAGTGGTTTTTTACGTTTCTTAAATTTAAGATTCGTATATAAATAGTGGCTTGTGTATGCATAAAATTTAAATTTCAGGTTTAAGATTTAAGAATCGTAAAAATCTTCAACGTCCTGAACCACCTTTTGGGGAATTTCGCCACATTTTTGGGTTTTGCGTGGAAAAATTGTATAGTATTGCAGCCTTGATTGATGCGTGAGTGATCGGGTTATGAGGCGACGTCAGCATCGACATTTTTGTAAAATCAAATAAATTACTTATTTTTATGACGAATATCATCAAGGCTAAGTACATCGATTTGATGGTCGATTGGAGTTTCAAACGTGTTTTTGGCACAGAGGTGAACAAGGACATTCTTATCGAATTCCTTAAGGTGGTTTTTCCACAGTTTGCGATTACGGATATCACGTATATCCCTACGGAGCAGCTCGGGATAATGGAGGACGACAGAAAGGCAATCTTCGATGTGTTGTGTAAGACTGAGGACGGCAAGACGTTTCTGGTAGAGATGCAGCGTGGAGCGCAAGAGCATTTTTTTGAAAGGGCATTGTACTACACCTCGTTCCCGATAATGAAGCAAGGGAAGAAAGCGATTACCAAAGAGGAAGAGGAAGGTGCGGATCCGTGGGACTTCAGTTTGGATGGAGTCTTTTTCCTGGGTATTTTAGACTTTAAGTATGAACAGGATGAAATGACGGAGCATCGGTATCAGCTGCTTGAGACGAAGACATTGAAACGAATGACGGACAAACTGGAGTTTGTGTTTGTGGAAGTGGCGAAGTTCAACAAGAGCGAGGACGAGCTAGAGACGGATTTAGACAAGTGGCTGTATCTGTTGAAGAACATGTCGACATTATTAGAAAGGCCGGCAGCATTAAGAGACAGGGTGTTCGGAAGATTGTTCGATGTAGCGGAATATGCCAGGCTTGATGACGAGGAACGTAAAAATTATGTTGAAGCTATGAATACTGCACGAGACACTTATAATCAGATTGCCTATGCGCATGAGACAGGACATAAGGAAGGGCGCGAAGAAGGACGTGAAGAAAAAGCATATGAGATTGCGCGAAAGATGATAGCGAAGGGGTTAGATGTGGATACCATTGCTGAATTGACCGGCCTGACAAAGGATGAAATTTTAACTCTGGAAAAGACATCGTAGGCCTCGCAGTCGACGAGTCAGAATATAGTATAGTCATACCTTAGCAATGTCGACATCGCTGGATAGGCCGACCTAACAACTGAACCTGCCGAAGTGACCATCAACGTAATTGTCACTCCGACAGGTTAATTAAGTGCGATGCAAGTTTCAGCACCAGGCTATTTATTCTGCAGCACCGACAACATATGTTTGGCAGCTTTCTTCAGCGATTTCTCGAGTCTCAGATTAAAACTTGAGCCTTTTCCGCCTTCCGCCTTAATCTTGGCCGCCGCTATCTTTTCAAGTGACTTATTATCATACAGATACATCCAACCACTAAGCTCCGCGTCATCCTCATCTGCTGACACCACTTCCATAATCACCGAATATCGGCAACCCGTCTTCTTGAAAACCAAATTACTCTGCGACGCATTCAGATTTTCGATAATCGAAGACTCATAACCTGTAATCTCCGCCTTCGATCCACCATTTTCCAGAAATCTCGAAACCATAGGGGATAAGGCCAATGAGAATGTAACATTGTTTGCTTCGTTTACAGGAGCCCATGAACCGAACTCCAACTCATCCAAATCATTGAACCTAAACTTATACTCCTGGCCATTGACAGATACAGAAACCAACGCCTCTTCCTTAGAATTATTCTCAAACAGCACAAAACCGGAAACAAATGAACCCGGATCGACATCCACTGTCATCAGATAATCATCAGACAAGACAGACATTTCCCCATACATAGTATTATAATACGAGTCAATATTCTCTTTCGCAACCTGTCCACCATACAACGTGCCGGCTTTGCTATAACTAGAGTTATAAGATAGTTCCCCGAAATTGGTTGCGGTAGCCGAATAACTTTCGCCTGCCGCACTTGCTGCAACTCCCTGAGCGACAGCATACCAGAAGCCCTTCTTCCTATTGCGCTTATCTATCTTATTCTTGAATTCATTGCCGGAAACCCTTCTGACGGAAACACGCTCCCCTTTTTTATCATTCTGAGTCATCTTGGTATTCAACGGGTCCAGTTCAACAGTTTCCAGAGAATGGTTACTGAAGAATATATCCAGCCTATAGTATTTGCCATATTCCCTAATCGGATGAAGTTGAGCGGCAACACAAACACTGCCATCATCATAAGACTGCCAGAGTTGGCCTCCTGAAAGGACATTGATTCTATCTTTCTCATCAAGAGCAGGATGATAAATATTTCCATTGTCATCCACGCGGGACATATTGCCGTTCACATCAGACAGATAGCCCCATTTCTCAGTTGGATTTCCATTTTCAAACATCCTCGTATAGCGCCTCCCGTCCTCCATAAATTCCGTAAATACACCTTCGATTTTACCGGCCACAAAACGGGCTGCACTATGCAGCTTACCATTCTTGTAAAACTGCTTCACATCCCCTTCCATACCTACTGTACCATCCGCGTCCACCAATACCAACTTGCCGCCAGTCCTGAATTTCTCCCCTGTAGAATAATAATCAGCAAATGACTTCGGGTAAGTATCGCCCGCTTCCACAACACGATAGTACTCAGCAAATTCTCTCAATTTAACAACTTGAAAGTCACTGTCATAATAAATAGTTTCCACCTCCTGGGCGTGCAACGACATCATCGAAATCAGCATTCCGACGACAAATAGAAAAGCATTTCTCCTCATAGTAAATAACATTATATAGTTTTATTCTTTCCGATGTTTCTATCGAAAATCTTCTTCTATATGTAAGACTCGTCAGGAAGGTAAACCACAATTTACGCAAAAACCGGCCGACGAAAATTTGTGAACCAAAATTTTATTCTTTACATTCGTGTTTATGTGGCGCAAACTGGGAAAAGCGACGCTACAAATAACTATTATGAGACTACTGACGCTATTGATAACTTGTTTGTTGGCATTGTCCGGACCGGACGATGCAGATATCCTTGTTGCACTCGGCAGAGCTGAAGTCTATGCCGAAAAAGCTTCGGACTTTTATAAAAGCATGTGCACATACATGAGAGGTAAATATGATGAAGGAGAAACAGACATTGGCAAAAAAGACTGGGAAGAGACTATAAAACCATACGAAAAAAAGGCCCGCATGTTCATGGAAATGGCACAAAAAGAGCTGCAGTCCATCATTCCGGCTGAACCGAAAACTGCTTTTTGGAGGGATGTATACGAAGTCTATTACCAGTGGCACGTTTCTGCCACTCACCTGAAAGACATGAACTTCTATCAGGATGAATTTCTAAAATCTCTAGGAGGTTACCCGAGTTTTCTTCATATGTATCTTGCCATCTCCACCGGTAAAGTCATTAACATCGACAAGGGCTGTGACAACCTGGACAAAATACGGCAAGCGTTAGCGACAAGGATAAGGCAGCAACTTCCAGACCATAGTCAATGGACTCCGCATATCACATTCGAGTACATTCCACTCGGAGCCAATTACAAGGACTTCCAAAAACAACTGAAAGAAAAGGGCTACAAACCGATAGTCCAACGGGAACTGTATCGCTATGGTACATGTAAAGAGTTGTTTCTCGAAGGAAATCTTTACGGAAATCCTGCTATGATTCACATCATTGCATCCTGCAAGACAGAAATCGTATTCAGCGTGGACGTATACCTGCACGGCTTCATAGACCAGGAAGAGGCCATCGAAGAGGCGGAACATTACATGAAAGAAGAACGGGCCAAGTACGATTACACCCAAAAGACTGATTTCGACCTGTCTAAAATGACGCAGATAATAGACATGCCAGACAAGCATAACAAATTCATGAGATACGTCTGCCTCCCCATAATCAGCGTAACCACAGGAATTTACGAGACCAAGAATAGTAAAGCATTGGACGAGCCGGTGGGAAACATAACATCGACAGTCCTGCAGAATACACTCAACGGAGAATATATAGCGAAGTTCCACTACTATGACAAAGCCGCAGTAGAGGATGCGATATACGAAGCGAAATAACCACGTCAGGCAATGAAAAAAATCATCACCATCACATTGGCATTGACCTATATAAGCGGGATCCTACTTGCAGGGACACGGCAGGCATTGACTGTATTCATAGGCGACTATCCGACAGAATCCGGCTGGTGCAAACTCGCTTCACAGAACGACAAAACCCTTATTCTCAATATGTTGCACAGCCTAAACTTCGAGCAGAAAGACATAATCTGTTTGGAGAACGCAGACGCGACATACAGCGGAATCATGAGTGCACTGGAGGAACTGGTGACCAGAGCGAAGACCGGCGACCAGATTTATATCCACTTCAGCTGCCACGGACAACAAATCACCGACCAAGACGGCGACGAGGCATTGATAAATCCGAAAGATCGATATGACGAGGCGATAGTCCCCTACGACGCTTGCATAACCTACAACTGGAACGGATACAAGGGAGAGCATCATCTAATCGACGATGTATTAAATAGTTATATGAATAGAATCAGCGCAAAAGTCGGAAAGACCGGATGTCTTCTGGTGGTCCACGACGCGTGCCACAGCGGAGGTCTCGAGCGCGAGAACAACGAATTCGAACTTCCACCGCACAGGGGCACTTTCGCCGCCTTCGACCAGCCGCTCACCGGCAAAAAAGGTACCCCGGAAATTCTGCCGGTCACCTGGATTTCGCTGAGCGCATGCAAAGATTTTCAGACCAATTTTGAGGTCAATGCTGCCGGACAGCGATATGGACGTCTCTCATACGCCATATCCCGTTGCCTCAGAGCCGGAATGACAGTAGCCGAACTCGTCGAAGCCATCGGGAAAGAATACGCAACACTCCCCCTACCTGTAGGTTACGCTCAGACGTTACACTACTGCATTCCCGAGAAAATGCACAACAAGAAGTTATTCGCAAGATGAAAGACAAGAACTACATGAACAGGATAATACGCGGGGACAAAGCAGCTTTCGAGGAGATGTACACAGCATTCAAGCCCCAGTTTTTAGCATTGCTCCAGAAGAATCAGAACGTTCCCCGTCCAGACGCTGAAGACCTGTATCACAAGGCGTGCATCATACTATACAACAACATAGAGACAGGTAGACTAAAAGAGAATTCCCTGAACAACAACCAGTTAAAGACATATCTAAACAATACAGGAAAATACGTGCTCTTCAATCAGCGGCGCAAGCGACAGATCCCGCTTTACTCTGATTCTGATCAACTTACGGAGAATAGCAACGTCGATGACGAACCATACGACAAGGAATATGACGACAAACTTTTCGTAGTCCGTACTGCCGTTAGAGACATGCCCGAGCCCTGTTCCAAATTGCTGAATCTGGTCGTTTATCAGAAAAAGAGTCACCACGAGGTCGCCCAGATCATGAACTACGCAAACGAAGACACGGTTAAAGCTCAACGCTGGCGTTGCATGAAGAAACTGAAAGAGGTCGTCGCAACACGTTTAAAGATAGCAGGTTATGAAGAATAATATAGATGAAATAATCGAGTGCGTCATACGAGAGAAAGGACTGCTCGAGGATATGAAAGAAATAGACAGAAGGCTCCGCAAGAAAAAGCGTAATCATCTGAGAACCATCATTTTCTCAGCCGCAGCTTGTCTCATCGTACTCATCGGCGTGAACATCAGGCTCCACAGCATCGCGACGCGAGTCGGCTACAGTTTCACCCCGACTTTCACCCAAAGAGGAAATTCGGAAATAACAGCATTGATCCAAGAAAAAAGGCTCGATGAGGCTCTTGCGAAAATCAGTTCCAGCCTGGTCGAGGTCAATGCGAAAGCAGCGGAAAACGGAATCTCAGACCCTGACTACATCGCACAGCTAACCGCTGACAGACAAGAACTTGCGATACTCGAAGCCGCATGCCGATTAAGGAAAGGCCAATACTTGAAAGCCCGCAGGATCCTGAAAGGTCTGGTCAATGCCGGTGGCGCGTGGTCCGATGACGCGAAGATTCTTTTGGAAAAGTTATGATACATTTCAGGCGATTACTTTTAGCGGCATGTATCATAATTCCGTCGATCTGTCATGCCCAACTTCGTAAAGGCGAAGCTTCCATAGAGTTCCGGATCCGTAGCGACGAATATGTCGCCGTCGTGAATAGGGCTGGATGGTCTACCGCGAGGTCCGTCCGCTTATGTCATAGAGACTCACTGTCAGGAATGCCGGTCAACGCATATTTATATAATGAGTTCAATGCCAACAAAGTATATCGTCTAATATTCGCGCCAGTCGAAAAATATCTGAAAGAAGGTGACAATATCTATTTCACCCCTGCAGGTGTCTTGTTTAACTGTAATTTAGCAGCGTTTGCAGATAATAACGGAAAGAGACTCTGTGACAAATATCATTTCTTTAGGCTAAGCGATATAAGAGCTTTCCCGAAAGACTCGAAAAATCACAAATATCAGCACGTCATTCTCTTCGGCAGCATGAATTTCAACGCATCTCCTTATGAGATAAACGATTACTGTTGGCAATACCACACTCAGGACAAGCAAGCCATGGTAGAAGACATCGACTACCGTGAAGAGTCCGGCAGCATTGGCCTAGGCACATATCTTGACGGAAACTGGGCGGGGATAAATGGTCTCGCCGAGAGCCGTCAGGAGATAAAATACATTCGAAGTCTGAACAAGTTTTTCACGTCGGTCTACACTGGAACTAAGGCTTGTGAGGAACTGTTCAAAATGGAGGCGAGGTGGGATTCAGATTATATTGTACATATTTCCACGCACTCATTTTGTTCAGACATAACTTTTTCAGAAACAGATTCTTACGAAGAGTTCCACGATAAAATACTTAAGAAATACGGACTACTTTTCTCAGGCGCAGGATGGACATTAAATGGTGGACATAAATATATTGCGCACACTCCGGATCAGAATTCGTTGCATCATCCGATAAATGACGGATTGCTTTACGGGGCCGAAATCGCGAGAATGGATATGAGGAATTGTGACCTGGTCACCCTGGCAGCCTGTAATACGGCGACGGGAATCGTCACACAAAACGGAATTCTCGGCCTGCAGACCGCGTTCAAGGAGGCCGGCGTCAGAAGCATTCTCATGACTTTGTGGAGTGTCAATGACAAGGCAACCGCGGAGTTTATGAAGTTATTTTACACTTATCTTTTCGCTGGAAATTCCAAGCACGAGTCCTTAGAACTGGCCCGCAAGGATTTCATGAACAGCCCAGACTACAACCATCCACTTTACTGGGCCCCATTCATCCTGCTGGACTGATTAAAAATCGTAACAAAGATATGGACAAAAACGATCTATACTACATATGAATTTTCTCGAAGAAAAGATCCTCACTGACGGGGTCATAAAGGATGGGAATATCCTCAAAGTCGACAACTTCCTTAACCACCAGATAGACATCGACATCATGAGGCAAATCGCCTATGAGTTCAAACGCCGTTTCCGCGGGCAGACCGTGACCAAGATCCTGACCATCGAGGCAAGCGGCATAGCCATCGCCACACTTCTGGCTGATCTGTATGACGTCCCTGTAGTTTTCGCCAAGAAAAGCGAGACTGCCAACAGCACTGACGACAAATACGTTTCCCAGGCTTACTCATTCACACACAAGAGAATGAACAATGTCTTCGTGTCTAAGCCTTACCTGAATGCAGGCGAAAAAGTCCTGATCGTGGACGACTTCCTCGCCGACGGACAAGCCATGCTCGCACTCATTGACATAGTCCGTCAAGCCGGTGCTGAAGTCGTCGGGCTCGGAATCGCCATCGAAAAAGGTCAGCAGAAAGGCGGACACATCCTCCGCGAAGCCGGCTACCATCTCGAGTCCATAGCGATAATCGAGGACATGGACTACGAGACCCAGACCATCCACTTCAGGGACAACGTCACCAAACCCCGCTAGAATTCTCTACGGTTACGTGTTAACGCGTCTCGCGGACTGGAGGCGAGCCTTAGGGTCGGCGGCAATACTCCAGGCACCACTGGATAAGCGGCCAGGGTTTCTTGGCCTCAGACTTGTCACCTCTCGCCAATGCATATCGAGACGCACCGTATGCGATCATGGCAGCATCACCACGGTCACCGCAACCGTCCCAGATATCCTCACCTTCAGCGATGACGGAACTCGGAATAGGCTTATAATCATGCGTCTATAGTTATGCACCTATTTTTTGTATCAATTCTTCGAGATTGTCCGCCACCTCTATCATGTCGCGCCAGGAACCTCTGATCATACCTTTCTGAGCGAGGTCGTCCATCAACACGACAAGTGAGTTCCAGAAGCCCTTCATATTATAGAGGACTACACGTTTTTTATGATAGCCTATGCTGTGGGACGCTGCCGTAGAAAAAATCTCATCCAACGTACCCACTCCGCCAGGTAAAGCCACGACGATATCACATTCATTGACCATCACATCCTTACGGTCACTGAGGGTTTGCGATGGGATGTTCTCGTCGAGATAATGAGATACCTTTCCGCCCTCTTCAATAAGCGTAGGGACCACGCCGATTACATGGCCGCCGTTTTCCTTTACGGCCTTGGCCACACATTCCATCAGGCCCTGGTTTGTACCGCCGAAGATCAATTCATGATGGTTCTTCCCCATCCACTTGCCCATCTCCTCAGTCATTCCGAAAAAATCCGGGTCTATATGCTCGTTCGCTGAACAAAAAACTGCAATCTTCATCTGATAATAAATTCACAAGTCTACAACAAACACGACAACACCTCGTAAAACTCAATCTCCTGCCGAGATGATGCTACTGTCCCACCAAAACACTCTCGATCCTCAACTGGAAAATTCCCGAAGGCGCATTCACGTCTACCACGTCACCAACTTTCTTACCCATCAACGCCATACCTATAGGCGACTTGCAAGAAATTTTGCCCTCCTGAAGATTCATTTCATGAGGGCTTACGATAGTATAAGTCATCTTGACATTGGTAGAGAGATTCGTGAACTCCACCTTACTTAACAACGAAATCTGGTCCTTCGGCAACGCCTTGGTATCGATGACTCTGGAGAACTGTAACACTCTCTGCAGAAAACGGATCCTGCTGATCGCCTTTCCTTGAGCCCGCCTCGCGGCGCGATACTCGAAATTCTCGCTCAAGTCCCCCTGGGCCCTGGCTTCTGCCAATGCCTCTTTAATCCTCGGATATTCCTCATTTATAAGGTAATCCACCTCAGCGACAATCTCGTCGTAGCGTTCCTTGGACAGATATTCCATAGCTATTTAAATGTTTCGTTCAAGACCTTCGCCAAACGATAACCCGCGCGGCAAATCATAGTGAGTGCCAGGCGCGAATGATCATACATATAACGGGTTCCGAGATCGTCACCTATCTTTACATCCCAAATATAGGACGAAGTGTGAGCCACGTCACTTCCCCAGTCATAAAGGGAACCTGACTGCCACTCACGGATCTGCTTCTTGTCCGCAGTCATGGCGAAATAAGCCAGGTCCTCGACACCGCCTGCGAATGTATCACCGGTTACCATGGAATCCCAAACCCTATGGAAATTAGTCTTCTCACCACGGAAATAAACATCGAACTTGCCGATATGCCTGTCACGTTTGTCAGCATAAATCACATGGCCCGGACAATGCATATCTCCCACAAGATGAATGATATTCAACAAGCACTGAAATCTGGTGGAATCATCCAGCGACGCCCTGTTCTTAAGCTTGGCCACACTCTCCTCGATCACGGTGATACAACTTCTTTCAGGGTTACGGTAAGCATTCAGCGCCGAATCCACCTGAAAAGTGTGAGGAATAGTCCTCTCCATCTTACCGTTCTGAGGCTCAGTGAGTTTCATCATCATCTGAGTCTTGTAATAATCCAGCCAAGACGCATAAGATGAAGGTTTCTGGTCGCCGAGAATCTCAGCAATCCCCTTCCGGGCTTTCGCCGAAAGATTCTGCTCCGCAATGCGCGCTATCGCCGCGTGTTCTCTTTTACCCCAGGCCAATGCCGGTGTGACGTTCAGCACAAACGCTGACACGAACATGGACAAAACCAACAGATTTCTTTTCATGATATAAGACTATTTGAAGATGTCGTTAAGAACAGAAGCGAGACGAAGTCCTGCACGGAGAAGCTGATTTTCAATAGTTTCAGTCCAGTCGCTCACATAGTCATAAGAAAGTTTGGAACCTACCGGGGTAGCGTCGTAGACAGTCTTGCAAATTTCGTAAGTTTCTTTGCCCCAAGACTCAGGATTACCATCGACGAGCTTTTCATTTACACTCTTGCCGTTGATATCGATCTGATCCACCCACTCTGAATAAGTCCATTTGTGAGCATTCTCGATGATGCTTGAATCCCAAATGGAATGAAGGTTGGTTCCGCTTCTGAAGAACTGCACCTGCCATTTGTTTCCGCCGCGGTCTGACATGTGTCCCATGTGCATAGGACAATGCAAATCTCCCATCAAGTGAACGAGGAACTTAAGCGAAAGCACCTGCTCATCTCTGCTCAGTTTACCGCTCTTAAGCGCTGTAATCTGCTCATTGATAGCACGTACCACGTCACCATTCTCATTCAGCGGAGCATTCTCATAAGTCTTGTCCGCATCGATATTCTTATAATGCCATGTGCTTGTATATTTGTACTCAGGAGTGTGGCTGGCGTTATCCATCCAGTTAGCCCAATAAACGATGGACCTTCCGTCCAAAAGTTCCGTAATCTGCTTCTTGGCTTTCTTTGTAAGGTGTTTTTCAGCCAGTGCGCAGGTCACATCATGACCCTTCTGACCCCAAGAATAGCCATTGACAGACACAGCGAGAAGGCCCGCTCCGATGCAGACCAATTTCAATAACACATTAAAATGTTTCATAAATCGTAAGTTTGTATTTCGTTTCACAAATATAGCACTTTTTAAATGAGAATTATCGTTTTTATTTCTTAACTTTGAAAATGCACCCAAAACGCTACATGGACCAAATTATTAACAAAATATGAAGACCAGAAACGTTCTAATCTTGTGCACGGCATTACTCCTGAGCATGCCGCCTTGCTCAGACGCCCAGTCGCTTAAAGACGGACTGAAAAACATCGGAGACAAAATCGGAAAACAAATCCAGTCTACGAAAAATCAAATCACCAAAAAGACGACTACGACCAAGCCGACCACCAACAAGCCGAGTGCAAACAAAACCTCTGACAGAGACAAAGCCCTTCAGAAGCAGTACGATGCGATGATGGGGAATCCCCCAGAAATGGAAGATGAGAAACCGACCGTAAAACTGCCGGACGAGCACACGGCGCTTTTCGCTCCGCTCGGATATCCCGTAGAGGCAGCATACGGAACACTTACAGTTAAACCCGGCATGCCGCCCCAGAGCCCAGATGCTCAGGTGAACTGGACTGATAAACTGCCGAATATATCCAACTTGAACAACAAGAGTCTGGTAGATGAGTACTTGTTGCTCAAGGATTGCTTCGATAATGGTTATTTCAAGACTCTCACTCCTGCACACGCCAGATTGGAAAATGTCGAAGGCGAACTCTATGCACGCGCCAACGAGTTGAACTATCTTGTAGAATTGATGGCAGAAGTCAGAAGCGAGTACGGCAGCGAGTCTCCTCAATGGGTCATAAACGGAATGCACGACAAGATCGCGTCCATTCTCGAGGGCGAAAAGTATAAGACTCTCATAAAGAGTTCAATATCTCCATTCTTCACTGTCAAAGGACTCATCAATGACAAGACGAAGGAGTATTTCCAGAAACATGGAGGATATGAGAACGCTACCAAGGTGACTATGACCAAATGGGATCCGAAACCTGTAAAACAAAGCATCTCCACTTCAGGATCAGGCCAGAGCGGTACCATAGTAAGCGAGAACGCTTCCGGAGCAACCGTTGACATCGGCGGCATCATCTACATAGTCCACGCAAGTAAGGGTTTTGCATTCGCTTCCGAGGCCGTGAACACCGCTGTCGCAGGTAAGGACATCGTCATGCCCGACTATATCAATTACAAAGGCAAGAGATTCCCTGTCACTGAAATGCGCGGTGATATTTTCTGGGGTAAACCTATAAAATCCATCAAACTGCCGTCAACATTGACAGAAATTTCGAACGCTGCACTCAGGGAGACCGACATCAGCGAGATTGTGATTCCGGCATCGGTAAAAATCATTCAGGGCTCAGCCTTTTATGGTTGCAAGAACCTGAAGAAAGTTGTTTTCGAGAGCGACAAGTTAGATGAACTGCATGGATGTTTCCAGAACTGCACCAGCCTTCAGAGCATTAAACTTCCTCGTTATGTGGGACTTTCAAGTTATGACATGTTCAGCGGCTGTACAAATCTCACAAGCGTGACCCTTCCTGAAAACCTTAAGGAACTCTATGACGGCACGTTCGAAAATTGTATCAAGCTCACTACCATAAACATTCCTGCCAGTGTAACCAAAGTCGGCAGTCACGTATTTTCCGGCAGTGGTGTGGTTTCTCTCGACCTCTCCCACGTAACGGAAATCGGAGTTTTCACATTTGACGATTGCAAGAGCCTCAAAAACTTGAAATTAAATTCCAAACTGAAGGATAACTTCCTTATGGAAATTTACCCTGAACTGATGACCTGTCCTTACATGGAAGTCAAATGGGTGAACAACCAGTATGTCTATCCTGCAGGACTTGAATTCGTAGATCCAAAATAAAAACCACCCATGAGAACTAAAAGCTTAGTAAAATATGGGCTTAAAATGATGTTGACAGTGGCGGCTCTATCGCTGCCACTGACGGCATTGGCCCAAGACAAACCGAAAATCAAAAGCATTGACCTGGTCATTCCTGTCCCGAAACCGGGAACGGACCTTTTTGACGCGCGTGAGGTGCAGCCGACTTCGGCGACCACCGAATATGGCGACCTTGCTCCTACCGGAGATATCCAGCTTATGGAAGCGGATTATATCGGCGATTTCGTGGAGAAAGACAGCGGCGAGATGCTGTTCAAGAGCGGATTCGAGTATAAAGCCGTATTCAAGGTGATGATAAATCCGAGCGGAAAATACCAGACAGATTATTATTTCAAGAATAATGACTATGGTATCGACGGCAGCAGGATTAAGATTACCGTAAATGGAAAAGAGGCGAAAGTGAAGCCAAGCGCCCCATATTTCATAGATATAGAGACGAGGGTTTTCGTAGGAGAAGGCGGAGCCGGATCTGACAGAGAAGCCGCGCTGAACATGAAATCAGATTATGAACTGAACAAAGACTCTTACCGCAGATCCCGCAAGGCCTACTCCATCGATGAGGCCAATGCTCTCAGCCCTGATATAAATCCTTGGCCTCTGATTGTCATCAACGATTCGTACGATCCGCGATTCTATGCCAATGACCCGGGAGAATTCAAGGGACAGAATACCATGCGCGTGACCAGGATAATAGTAGATACTGACAGTGAATTCATCCAAGATTGCGTAGCAGGTGATGTAAACAACTCCATACAAGGAACTTACAACATCCGCGAAATATGGCTGAGCCAGAAAGTGGACGTCCAGAAGTTCATCAGGACCATCTGTAATATCTATCAGGGTGACAGGGATTTTTCAACAAGTATCTACCATCCGTATCACAGCTACCTGTGCCAGAATAAAAGGGCAACGATATTCATTCCGGAATCGGAAGCAGACAATGTAATGAAAATGGTTTCCTGGACAACTTGGTCATACCCTATATTGTTCACGATAAAGACATATCAGGGTGACGTATTCTCTGCTCAGAAAGCCGGAGCCGATGCCGCAAAACCTTTCTGCACGCATCATGTCTTCACGAAAAAAGTAGCTTCCCCGGACAACATTTACAAGGATTATTCATGTAAGAATTTCACGTCGTACTATTATTCATGCAAATACTGCGGAAAATGCGAGCATAACCCTGCTCATACCTTCGAGATAAAATATAGCGACTTCGATTATCCGCTGCACATATTCGAACAGCCTTTGGCCAATGACCAGGCATATATAGGCAAAAACTCGGCCGGACAGCACGTATGGTGGTACAGCTGCATCTGGTGCGGCATGTCAGAAGGATATGAACAGAAGCACTTTACAAAAGTTGCATGGAAAGCGACCGGAACTGAAATGAACTATGAAGACTTCAGGAAGGCCATGGCCGAACAGGCAGAAGATTTCGAAACTAAGGCAAGACTTACCACTACAACGCAACCGGGAACGTTCATCCTTCCATACAAGTCAGACGCCAAGATGAGCACTGCTTTCCAGAGTTCGGTAAACTTCGCTTTGTGCGACGATCTTTTGGATGACGAAGTACTCGGAAAAGACTACACCGTACAAGCGACATTGATCCAGATAAAATCCCTCGCGGTACGCCTGGTGGAGGAACTTCTCGACCGCGAAATCAAGCTCGGCAAGAAACAGTCAGGCGACAAGTTCGTGGCGAAATGCGCTGCACTCGGAATCAACGAAATCCCTTCGCCATCGGCTTCGGACAGCGACAAGGCCACCCGTCAGGATGTGGCTGTAATCCTCTACAAGGCATTGCGTTACGTCGAGAATCAGGGGGTCTACGCCTACACCGAATTCGATAATGGACTGGACAAATATACCGACAAAAAAGAAATCAGCCCAAGTGCTGAAGAGGCCATGAGTTTCATGGAAGCACTGGGACTGATTAAAGGCAAAACATCCTCAACCATCTGCCCTAAGGAAATCTGCTCTATCGAACAAGCTATCGACGTGGCAGAAAAATGCACACATGCGCATCAGCTCGGCTGGTATCAGGAACGAGCATGGGGAGAAGGAATCGGACGCAACATTAGCGGTAACGTATACACAGGACCAGACGACGGCTATTCGACATTCCAGACTTACGCTCCGGGTGAAAGAGTGTGGGTTACAGGTCCGCGCATCGGCGGCATGTGGGAATTCCTCCCTATCGTGGACAGATATACCGGCAAAACAGTATATGTGAAAGCCGAATGGTTTACCCCTGTAAGAAAACATGTATTCACCTCGAAGAAGACCGTCAAGACCATAGAATTCAAGGACTACTGGGATGGCGTCTACATGTGGAAGCCGTAATCTTAGTAGCTCAAGTTTGACAACTTGCGAAACTTGGGGTTAGTACGTTCTGCGTCTAAGTGAACGATACTCGCTGAAGAGATCCAGACAAGCCTGTCGCCCAAGCTCGGTCATATAGTCGCCGAGCTTGTCGCGACCACCGAAAATCTTGTCGAACTTATCATCACGAAAACCGATGAGCCCATTGTCTTCAATCGTACATCCGTAATAGATTTTGTCAATGTTGGCCCACATACAAGCGCAAAGGCACATATGACACGGTTCGCCTGTAGTATAGATAGTACATCCGGACAAGTCAAATGTGCCTAATTTGCGTCCTGCCGCACGGATAGCGGAAATCTCTCCGTGAGCTGTAGGGTCGTTGTTGAGAAGCACCATATTATGTCCGGTAGAGATAACTTCGCCATCTTTCACGATTACGGAACCGAAAGGTCCGCCATGATCATTTTGAATTCCTGTTCTGGCCTCTTCGATGGCCAACTGCATATATTTTATATCCATAATAAATAAGTAAAAAAAAGTTATCTCGTTTTAGACAAGCCCCATGAAAGGACTTTAGAAATCTCCGGCATATCCACGCCATGCTCTACACCCAATTCATGGATATAGCGCAGGCCATAAGGAAAATCTTCGGAGAAATAACGGCTAGAAAAATCCGGAATCCATCCTCCGTCCACGGCTTTCATAGGAGCCAGCAACCCATGGAAAGCATTGATAGAGGACAACTTGACTGCCAATGACTCAGCATCATGGCTTTCATAATAATCCAAAATCGTCGGCAAATACCCCTTGGTTACAGGCAGCACATCCAGAAGATCGAAAAACTCCTTGTCCATCCTGATAAGCCTCTGGGCAGAAGCCACATCCCATGTATCATAGAAAGCGAATTGCGAAGGATACCGCACACCCTCGTACCAATCGGAGAACAAAGTATAGAGTCTCGAAGTATGTAGAATCGGATTACTGTTCGTAAGACTAGCCTCCAGATAATTACGCAGCAAATGAACCGGTCTGCCGAACGCATCTGCTACCCAATCAGCAAATTGCGACTTCTCCTCATCCGAAACATGCTCAACGGCGATATTGAACCCTGACTTGTAGCCTAACAGATTCGCGAAATGGCCATATTCCACGACTCGTGAAATGAACGGCACTCTCTGGAACCCCCACAAAGGCTGCTCCGGAGACAAGATTTTCAACGCCTCGAAGAAAAACCCTGTAGAAGAGAATACCGTTCCGACATAAGCATTAGTGCCAAGATACGGCTTTACCTTCTCCAGTTCCTCTTTGATCAAGAATCCCGGAAGGCAGAACAACAGCACATCCGCGCCTGTGACCACGTCCTTTGCAGAAGACGAAATCATTGACAAAGAACCTATTAGGGATTCTCCTTCTGGGGTATGGACGGAGATGGAGCGACTCCAGCGTTCCGGATGGTTCGTCAGGACGCGGACTTCCGCTTTCGAGCGGGCCGCAATGTACCCGGCAGCCACGTGTCCGAGCGCGCCGCCTCCACAGATGCAAATTTTTTTCATGCCAATGCCTTCAGGATATTTACAAGACGCGAATTGTCCTCACGGCTGCGCACGGCAAGCCGGATCAGCTGACGGCCGGACATATTTCGCTTCAGGCCGCAATTGCTTATCAGCACATCATTGTCGATCAGGCGCTGAGTCAGCTCCGCAGAAGTGTATTTGTCAATGACTTCACACATGAAATAGTTCGCCTTGGACGGGAAAACACGGAGATACGGAATGGATTTCAACTCCTCGTAAAACGTCTCTCTCTCAGCGATGAACTTCTCACATGCGCGTTTATAATCGTTCTCATATTTGCCGTAAATCTGAAGATAGAACTCCGCAAAAGAGTTTATGTTCCAGATACTTACCTCCTTTCGTATCCTCGCTATGAGAGCCTTGTCGGAAGATGCGAAGACTCCGAGACGCAGGCCCGGCACACCATAAGACTTGGATATGCTCTTCATGACCATCAGATGAGGATAACTCTCCAGTATATCGTTGTGCAACAAACTGTTGTCCACGGTCACATCGGCGAAATCCACGAAGCTTTCATCCAAAAGCAGGTTCACTCCCCTCTTCTCACACCACTTAGCCAGTCTCAGGACGTCAGCTTTAGCCATGAAGTGACCGGAAGGGTTGTCAGGATTAATGAGCAGAAGCAGCGAAATATTCTTGTCGGCGAAGAACGTCATCAGGTCATCCGCCGTATAACTGAAGTCCTCATTATCGCAGACGTAAGGAACTATCTGACTGTCAGACAACCTGTTGGGATACTCATCGAATGTCGGGAAAATCACACCGACTTTCTCGCCCGCATGGCTTTCCATCACGACTTTAATCAGCTCCGCAGCACCGTTGCCCACAACGACAAACTCCTGACGGATACCGAAATACTTACCCGCAAGAAGAGAATTCACGGCCATTCCTGACGGATACTCCTGAAGGAGCACATCGAAATTTGCCCGCAACTCGTCCTTCATTCTCTTGTTCGGGAAGAACGGATTTACCAAGTAACAGTAATCCAACAACTTAGGGAAACGCCAATAGCCGCCGTAACGCTTGTGATATTCATGATACTTCACCTCGTCAGCAGAAAAAAGCGTGGACGCGATGTCCAAATCCTGCACATCATCGATTTCATACCACTTCTCATCAGAAATAGGCAATGCCTTCAGCGTAGAATCATGGAGATAGATAAGCACCCTGAGAACCTGCTCATAGTACTCATTGTTCCCCATCACCTTGCTGTACGCCTCCAAGAACGGCACATATTTGTCCCTGCAAAACTCTTTGCTGAACTTGTAGATGTTCACCGTCTTGTAGTACTTGTCAGAATCCTCGTAGCTGAAAGCCTCTTTCGGTATGAAATTCACGATTCTACGATCCTCGTCGATGCTCACCATCGTCCCGTCCATCCAACTCTCGTACTTCGCGACCAATGCCAGATTCGGGTCAGGATGAGCCAGCAGCAAGTCGAGAATCCTCTCTTCGAAAATCAGGTCTGACTCCAGCAGGATCGTATCGTCCTCGCACATTTGGGTCTTGGCCAATGCCAATGAGTATATGTTGTTGGTCTTGTCGTAGATATCGTTATGTATATACTCTATTTTTAGGACATCATCATATCGATGCCCGATATAATCTATAAGATTCCGGGCTTCATATCCGACAACGATTATCACCCTGCTCAGATGACAACTGGACAGGATATGCAAATAGCGGTCAATAAGTCTTACGCCATTGACCTCCAACATACACTTGGTGTTGTTACGGGTAAGCTCACCTAAGCGCCTGCCCATTCCTGCTGCCAGAATAATAGCCTGCATAATATGGGTTATTTACACATGATCTGCGACAAACGGGCGATTGTGTTCTTGGACAATATCTTGCACGTGGTCTGTCCTTCCAAAGCTCTTGCGCGATGGCAGTCAGAACCGGTCATGCAATACATTCCCTTCTCGAGAAGAATTTCTGCCTTATGAGCCACTTCCTCGCCATAAACTCCGAGAATGGACGGCAAGTTAAGCTGCAAAAGAACACCCATGTCTCTCAGTTTGTCATAATCTGCTTGAGTCATATAACGATAACGCTCCGGATGAGCAAGCACAGGAGTGTATCCTGCCAAAATCACATCGTCCAGGATATCCCACAAGTCCATAGGGCCAGACCAGGTGGACGTCTCCACCAAGAGTCTATTTCCTTCATGGAGCAGAAAATCCTTGTTCTTTAGCCTCTCCATAAAAAGGCTGTCTATCATGTTCTCCGAAGCAAGAGACAACTCAAGTCCGCCATGATAGGCTGACTTGAGCTCCTCGAATCTCGTTCTCAGGAATTCTGTAGTGTTCGGCACATCCTCCATGACGTGCGGTGTAAGCCAAATATGCTTCACCCCTGACGTTTCCATAAAGGAGAGAATCTGCAACGACTCTTCCAGTGTTTTCACGCCGTCATCCACACCATATAATATATGTGAATGATTATCTGTCGAACCCTTCAACAGTCCGCTTTCCGCGAGACTTTTCCTGCTGTTAAAAAAACCGAACATTGTTTATTCGTCTTTGTCTACGTGGCTGCCGTAACCGTAGCCATATCCATATCCGTAGCCGTAACCATAACCGTAGCCATAGCCGTAATGTCCATATGACTTGGTAGTGGTATCGACACCGTTAAGGATAAGTGCCATATGCTTGTAGACACCGCTCTGATACATAGTTTCGACCACTGGAAGCGCACGTTTGTCGAAAAGACCTGCTCTGATGATAAGAACAGTGAAGTCTGCTTCTTTGGCGATAATTGCTGTATCGGCGACAAGGTCTACCGGAGGGCAATCCATAAATATATAATCGTAATGTTTCTCAAGTTCTTCCAGCATCTTTCTGAATCTCTCAGAATCCAGAAGTTCGGCAGGGTTCGGAGGAAGCGAACCTACTGAAATCATATCGAGGTTATCCTTGATATGCTGAACCTCAGTCATGATATCAGATAATTTACCGTTGAGGTAAGCAGAGATACCTGCCTTGTTATGCTCCATAGCCTTACCGAGAGTACCCTTACGAAGGTCGAGGTCCAGAAGAAGAACCTTAGAGCCCTTCAATGCGACAGTAGCCGCCATATTCATGATAGTGAAGGTCTTACCTGCATTAGGGTTAAACGAAGTCACCATAATCTTATGACACTTGCCAGGTTCCTGATTGGTCATGAAATCGAGGTTCGTCCTAAGTACACGGAACGCCTCGTTTATACCGTTTCGGTTACCCGACTCGACAACGATTCGGGTATTGGCGCTGTTGAGCATGTTCTTTCTCAGTTTGTTGAGCAGACCTGCACCCTGTCCGATCTGAGGAATCTCAGCGAGGAACGGTATCTGGAGACCTGCGACATCTGAACGGTTCTTAACTCGGTTATCCAACTGGTTTATCAAGAAGAACACACCGAAAGGAATACCCATTCCGAGCACAAGAGCCACAAGAAGAATCATCTGTTTATTAGGAGCTCCCGGCTTCTCGTCTCCATTAGGGGACATGACCATACGGGTGTTGCCTACATTCACGAGACTGGCGATTTCATTCTCCTCACGTTTCTGGAGCAAGTACACATAGAGTTCCTGCTTGATCTTCTGCTGTCTCTCGATAGAAAGAAGTTGAAGTTCCTGACCTGAAGTATTGGCGATTCTCGACATGATGTCATTTTCCTGAGCCTCGATCTTGTCCACCTGCATCTGCAATGTGGAAATGAGGTTATCCATAGATCTGGAAATGGCCACCTTCAAAGCGCTGATGGAATTGTTCAAATCACCGACAAGAGGGTTATCACTGCTGCTGTCACTCATATACCTGTCTCTGGTGAGTACCATCTGGTTATACTCAGTAATCTGAGAATCTACAGTCTTGCTGTCGAGTCCGAGATTAGAAGGGATAAGAGCGCCGTCATGCTGCGGATCCTTAAGATATTCCTTAATGAACTTCGCTATGGCGAGCTGATTGTTCACCTCGAAAGACTTAGCTGAATAATCGGTAGACTCTTTAAGATAAGCCTCTGATATAGAAGCGATATCGGTAATCTTGTGAGTTTCCTTATACTGTTTGAGGCTTTCCTCGACTCCACCCAGTTCATTCTCGATAACAACAAGACGGTCGTTGATGAATGCAGTCGTGTTGCGGGCTGATCTGTTCTTGTTGGCAACCCACTGCTCATTGTATACGTCGATGAGGGTATTCAAAATATCTTCAGCCCTTCTTGGGAACGTATCCTCGAGAGAAAGTACCAGAACGGTAGATTCCTTACCTGAAAGAGAAACATTGAGCTTCTTGCAATAAGCCTTCGCCAATCTCTTGGCATTCACCCAGCTTACTACGATAGGATCATGCCACTTATCTATATGCATAGTAGGAACGATCTTGATCTTTCCTACAGGAGTCTGAAGTTCTTCTCTGAATGAGCCCTTAATCTTCCCCTTAAACTTCATCTTTTCGCCGGCCACCCTCAAATTCTTGATGACGAAGGTGCTGTCTCCGGTCTTGGTAAGTTCGAAAGAATATGCGGATGCATGGTTATCACCTGTCTGCACCAAGGCAATAGGTGAAGATGTGAACAATTCACGAGATCTGAGGAACTGCTTCTCTACATAAGAAGCCTCCAGCCCGAGACGGTCCACAACCACGCTCATAATGTCAGGAGATGTAAATGATTCCATCTCGTTGTAGACATTCGCACCGCTGTTTCTACGCAAACTCATTGCGTTGGTGAAAGAGGCAAGCTCCTTCATGGCTGAGTTCTCGTTACTGTCATCCACGATGACTTTGGCGGTTCTGGTATATTTCGGAGCGGTTCTGTAAATAACGAATCCCGCCATAAAGATGCAGACAACAAGCGACAACACATACCACCACTTGTTGTTCCATATCATCGCCCAAATTTCAGTCAGGCTGAGGATATCTCCATCCTCCTCACCGTTCGCGTTTCTCAGCGCCGGTCTATTGTCAATATTATTATTTTCCAATGCCATAAGAATATATATTCATTATGAGGTTAAGACTCTATTTGAGCAATTATCTTGAAATTGCGATTACGAGGTTGGCTATAGTCACGAGGAATGAACCTACTGAAATCCAGAAAGATGTAGACTTCAAACTATTCTCGTTGATAGTAGACTGACCGGCTCTGACCTTGTTAGGCTCTACCATAATGACGTCATTCTGCTGAAGATAATATGCCGGAGAATTGAAAAGGTCAGTCTCTCTGATATCTACCACATAGATACTGCGCTTTCCGTTCTGTTCACGGACAACGGAAATCTTGTCACGTCTTCCGAAGATAGTCAAATCACCTGCAAGGCTCAATGCCTCGAGGATAGTAATCTTATCACCTGATACGGTGTAAGTACCCGGATGATTCACCTCACCCAATACTGATATCTTGAAGTTAAGGAACTCCACGGTAACTACCGGTTCCTTGAGAAGATTCCTGGACTCAAGTTCATTCTTTACTTTCTCGGCCACCTGCCATCTGGTAAGTCCTGCAACATTGATCTTACCAATTACTGGGAATTCGATATCACCATTAGCATCTACTGAATATCCGAGAAGCCTGTTGTAAGAACCTGAGATAGAAGTCTCACCACCTGCCTGATAGCTGACATTCACAAGGTTAAACATCGCAGCCAATTCAGGGTTACGGCAGGATACGACAATGGAAATCATATCTTTAGGCTGAACAAGAATACCTCCCTCAGTGCTCATGACCATAGATGTATCTTTCTGTGCATCCTGGAGGTAATTGATATTTTTGTAGGTTTTAGTGCCGCAGGAGGCAAGGAGTGAAATAGCTGTCACTGCTGCCGCCAACTTGATAATGATACTTCTCATAAAAGCCATTAAAAAACTGATACTTTAATAAACAATAATTGCAAAGATATTAAAATTCTTTCAATCAGCCTACAGAATGCAAACAAATCCACCTATATTTGCATACAAAAAATTTTGTAAAACATATTACATGGAAACAACGAGGCCCACAATATATCTTTACACTGACGGCGCATCCAGCGGAAACCCAGGTCCCGGGGGCTATGGAGTAGTCCTGATATGCAACAATCTCCGCAAGGAACTGAGTGGAGGATTCAGACTTACAACGAACAACCGCATGGAGCTTCTTGCCGTCATAAAAGGGCTCGAAGCCATCAAATGGGAGAACGCGAATGTGGAAATCTGGAGCGATTCATCCTACGTTGTAGACGCCATAAACAAGGGGTGGATTTACTCGTGGCAGCGAAAAAGATTCGCCAAGGTAAAGAATCCCGACCTCTGGATGAGATTTCTCGAAGTCTGGCGCAGGCACAACGTCCAATTCCATTGGCTGAAAGGACATGCCGGACACCCCGAGAACGAAAGGTGCGACCAGATGGCGGTCGATGCCGGTGCGGGAGCCGTCGCCCGAGGAGAGCAGCTCCCTGCTGACGAAGGATATGAAAGTCAGGAATCAATGCTGCCGTTGTAGGACATTGACAGAAATTTCTTATATTTGTAAGATAGTAAAAAAACAGAATAGAGATATGATCAACAATAAAATCACGGTAGGTATAACCCAAGGTGACGGAAACGGAATCGGATATGAGGTTATCATAAAGGCACTCGCCGATGCCAGAATCTTGGAAGGGTTCACTCCTATCGTTTACGGTTCTTCGAAAATCTTCGGATTCTACAAGAAGACCATCCATAACCTGGAGCCGATGGATACCTATGTAATCAATTCGGCAAAAGACGCCAAACTTAAGAAAATCAACATCTTGAACTGTCTTCCCGACAACGTTTACGTAGAGCCTGGACAGCCGAGCGTAGAGTCTGCAAAATGTGCGATAACCTCGCTTGAGCGTGCGGTGGAAGACCTCAGAAACGGTGAAATAGACGTCCTCATAACAGGTCCTATAAACAAGAGGGAAATGGTGAATGCCGGCTTCCAGTTCACTGGACATACCGAGTACCTGAAAGAAGTTTTCGGCGTGAAGGATGTGACGATGTTCATGATCAGCGCACAGCTCAAGATTGGCGTTGTAACAGGACATATTCCTCTGAAAGAAGTTCCTACAAGCATCACTACAGAGAAGATTCTCACTAAGTTACGTCTTATGAACGACTCCCTGAAACGCGATTTCGGCGTAACCAAGCCTAAGATCGCCGTACTCGGACTTAATCCGCACTGCGGAGACGACGGACTCCTGGGTGACGAGGAGCAGACCATCATCGCACCTGCTGTGAAGGCTGCAAATGAAGAAGGTATCATGGCTTTCGGACCTTACTCCCCTGACGGATTCTTCGGTCTGGCGAACTACAGCAAGTTCGACGCTACTCTCGCCATGTATCATGACCAGGGTCTCGCACCGTTCAAGGCTCTCGATTTCGATGACGGAGTGAACTATACTGCAGGTCTCCCTGTAGTCAGGACTTCCCCTGACCACGGAACGGCATACAGCATGGCAGGACGAGATGAAGCTGATCCGATGTCCATGATGTCAGCCATTTATGCAGCTATCGACATTTTCCGTAACCGACTGGCTTACGACAGGCTTCAAGCCGGAAAGATGCAGGAAAGAGTTCTCGATGACAATAGGCCTGAAAGGCCGTCAAGAGGTCCACAGATAGCATAATACATTGATTTGCAATGCAGAAGACACCCGAATCTGAAATACAATTCATAAAAGGAGTCGGGCCGAAACGGGCCCGGCTTCTCGAAACGGAACTAGGTGTCACCAGCATTGACAAACTCATTCATCTATACCCGTACAAATACATTGACCGAAACTCCATCAGGGCGATAGCCGAGATTCAGCCCGGCAACGCTTATGTGCAGATTATGGCGCAGGTGATTTCGGCGACAGTGCTCGACAAGGCGGGGAAAGAGGTCGACATGGATTCGGGCAAGCCTGGCGCGATCAGCCGGTTGTCCGTCATCGTCAGCGATGGGTCGGCATCCATGGAACTTGTATTTTTCAAAGGCATAAAATACATGCTCGGGCGACTGGTTCCGGGTAAGACGTTCATTTTCTTCGGCAAACCTTCTCTTTTCAACGGACGGTTCAATATGGTGCATCCTGAGATCGACGACCCGAACGGGCAGGATCCTACTCCATCCGGTGTCATGACAGGCGTGTATCCTTCGACGGAGAAGCTGAAAAACGCAGGTATCACAGGACGTGTCATGAACAAAATCATGGCTACGGCGCTGAACATGAGCGTGAACACTATACGTGAAACGCTTCCCGACTATATATTAAAGGAGAAAGGTCTCGTTCCGCTCCCCTACGCTTTGCAGAATATTCATTTTCCGAAAGATGAAAATGCGTTGAAAAAAGCGGAGTACAGGCTGAAGTTCGAAGAACTGTTTCTCCTGCAGTTATCGCTTCTGAAACAGAAATATATACGCAGCCGAAATGAGCATGGCATACAGATGATGAAAGTCGGCCAGGCATTCAACGACTGCTATAACGCATTGCCTTACAGCCTCACAGGGGCACAGAAAAGGGTGATAAAGGAGATCCGCACCGACCTGATGAGCGGAAAGCAGATGAATCGTCTGGTGCAGGGAGATGTCGGCTCCGGAAAGACTATGGTAGCAGTCCTTTCTGCCTTGATTGCTTATGGCAACGGATATCAGTCATGTCTGATGGCTCCTACGGAAGTCCTTGCAAGACAGCACTATACAAATATCTGCAAATATCTTTCGGGGACCGGGGTGAACGTTTCCGTACTCACCGGTACGACTAAAACTGCTGAACGACGACAGATTTTAGCGGACCTCGCGGAAGGCAAGACAGGGATAATCGTCGGAACCCATGCACTGTTGGAAGACCCGGTAGTGTTCCATAACCTCGGACTTGCCATCATCGACGAGCAGCACCGTTTCGGCGTGGACCAGAGGGCAAGACTTTGGAGAAAAACCTGCAACGGACTGGCGCCGCACATCCTCGTGATGACAGCCACACCTATTCCTCGTACGCTCGCCATGACCCTTTACGGGGACCTGGACGTATCAGTAATCGACGAGATGCCTCCGGGCAGAAAACCGGTCCAGACCATACAGATAACGGAGCGTAAAAAACTCCAACTCTACTATTTTATGAAAAACGAAATCGCGAAAGGCCGTCAGGCATTCGTGGTTTATCCGATGATTTTCATAAATGACAAGGTAGACTACAAAAACCTCGAAAGCGGTTATGAAGAAATCGTAGAGCACTTCCCGTTTCCACCATATAAAGTGGCCATCGTGCACGGACAGCAGAGCGACGAAGACAAGAAATTCAATATGGACGCTTTCGTGGCAGGACGTGCCAATATCCTGGTAGCCACCACTGTAATCGAGGTAGGCGTCGACGTTCCGAATGCCACAGTAATGGTAATCGAAAGCCCTGAACGCTTTGGACTCAGCCAGTTACACCAGTTGCGCGGTCGTGTCGGTCGAGGCGGCGGAGACTCATTCTGTATCTTGGTCCGTGGAGACAAACTGAGCGAAGAATCGAAAAAACGCATTGACCTTCTCTGTCAGACCGAAGACGGATTCGTGCTGGCGGAAGAAGACATGAAAATGCGCGGGCCTGGAGACTTGGAGGGCACCCAACAGAGCGGACTTCCGATCGAACTCTCCATCGCATCGCTCGCAAAAGACGGCGAAATCCTCTCAGACGCAAGAAATTACGCCATGCATATCCTGGAAGAAGACCCCGAACTTTCATCCACGAAAAACAGGCAGCTTCTCATGGAACTAAGAAAAGACAAATACCAGAAACCAGATTACAGTAAAATCAGCTAATAACATAAAAATAAACCAATTAATGAAACGACACATTAGAGCAAGCGGTCTTACCGCCTTGACCTTAAGCGCATTAACGACAATGAATTGCACTACCGAAAAAGTGGACGCGGCCTACATCGGCCCGTCACAAATCGAAATTCAGGACGGCAAGATGACCCCGGAGGTACTGTTGTCACTCGGTCGCCTTTCCGATCCGCAACTCTCGCCTGACGGCAAAACCATCCTCTACGGCGTCAGCTACACCTCCATCGAGGAGAATCGCAGCTGCCGCAATTTGTTTATTGTCAATGCCGACGGAACGTCACCAAGACAGTTGACAAAGGACGGAAAGAGCATCAGTTGCGCAAGATGGATAGACGGAGGCAAGGCCATCGCCTACATCCAGGGCGGACAAATCTGGAAGGCTACCACACATGGTCTTTCCGGCGACAACCCGAAACTCGTGAAGAGGACAAAACTCAGTGACGTCCCTAATGGCGTCGGCGAATTCAAGATCTCTCCGGACGAAACTAAGATAATGTATGTCAGCTACATACACAGCGACGTAAAGACTCCTAAGGACACCGATCCGAAACTGGACAAGGCTCGCGCTTACGTGGCAGAAGACCTGATGTACAGGCATTGGGACCACTGGGTAACAGAACTTCCTCACACCTTCGTAGCGGACTTCAAGGAAGGCATCAGACCTGAGAACAGCACCGACATCCTCGCAGCTGAGAAAGAACTCTACGAACTCCCTATCGAACCATACGGCGGAATGAGCGAACTAGACTGGTCACCTGACGGAAAATTCATCGCATACTCATGCAAGAAAAAGACCGGCAAACAGTACGCATTCAGCACAAATACAGAGATTTACATCTACAACGTAGCTGACGGAAGCTGCACAGTCATCCCTATGGGCGGCGGATATGACACCGCACCACTTTGGAGTCCGGACGGAACTAAAATCGCATGGCTCAGCATGGCACGCGACGGCTACGAGGCCGACAAAACCCGCCTAATGACCGCCGATTTCGCAGAGGGAAAAATCTCCAACATCCGCGACCTGACCGCCGATTTCAAATACAACGCAGCCGGACCGGTCTGGACCGCCGACTCCAAATCCATCTATTTCAACGCTCTCGCCGAGGGTCTCCAGGGGATTTTCAGGGTCAATGCTGATGGCAGCATTACTCGCATAACTAAAGAGAATGCATGGTATGACTACGATTCTCCTTTCGCTATCGTTCAGAATGGTGAAGAAACTCAGCTCCTCGCAAGCTGGTGCAGCATGGACTTCCCTACCGAACTTGTAAAAGTAGCTGTAGCAGACGGCAAATCAGAGCAGATTACACATGAAAACGAGCATATACTTTCACAGCTCGCCGAACATAAGACAGAGGCCCGCATGGTCAAGACAGTGGACGGCAAAGACATGCTTACATGGGTGCTTTATCCCCCACAATTCGACTCTACCAAGACATATCCTGGAATCGTGATCTGCCTAGGTGGTCCTCAGGGAACTCTCAGTCAGTCATGGTCTTACAGATGGAACTACAGACTTATGTCTGCTCAGGGATATGTTGTGGCATTGCCTAACAGACGTGGTACCACAGCATTCGGCCAGGAATGGTGCGAACAGATTTCAGGAGACTACTCAGGCCTCAACCTGCAGGATTATCTCTCCGCTGCAAACGAATTGAGATCTGAGCCTTACATCGGCAAATTGGCAGCCTGCGGCGCAAGTTACGGCGGATATTCAGTTTATATGCTTGCCGGTATGCACGGAAACACCTTCGATTGCTTCATAGCTCACGCAGGTATATTCGATGAGAAATACATGTACTATGAAACTGAAGAGATGTGGTTCGCAAACTGGGATAACGGCGGACTGGAAGAGTATTCATACACCCCAGGACAGACAGGTCCTGCTGGTGACGGCGAGACATTCGGAGGCATAAGACAGGGTGGTTCACCTTGGAGCACAAACCCAAGAGCAGTAAGACATTACGCAAACAGCCCTGCCAACAATGTAACCAAATGGCACACCCCTATTCTCTGTATCCATGGTTGCATGGACTTCCGCATTCCTTATGATCAGGGTATGGCAGCATTCAACACCGCGCAGATGATGGGAGTTCCTTCTAAGCTTGTCATTTTCCCTGATGAGTGTCACTGGATACTTCAGCCTCAGAACGCATTGTTCTGGCATCGCGAATACTTCGACTGGCTCGACAAGTGGTGCAAATAATAATTGAACCGGCAGGCTCTCCCCTGCCGGTTTTTTTGTCGGCATAGCAACTTGCGCTGCGCAGGGGCATAAAAACAACACATCCCGAAATCCTTGTAAGATTCCGGGATGTACTATCTGTATCTGTTCAGGCCTCGCCTACGCGAAACCATGAGCAATATTATTTACCAGCGAGTTTCTTGTAAGACTCGAGACGAATCTTCGCGAACTCCTCAGTCTTCTGGAGAAGTTCCTCAGCTCTCTCAGGGAAGAGTTTGTAGAGAGATGCGAAACGAACTTCACCCTTCAAGAAGTCCTGGAACTTGGTCCAATCAGGCTCCTTGCTGTCGAGTGAGAACGGATTCTTGTCAGTTCCCTCGAGTTCAGGGTTAAATCTGTAGAGATGCCAATAACCGCACTCAACTGCAAGTTTCTCCTCTTTCTGGCTAAGACCCATACCTGCCTTCAAACCATGGTTGATACATGGAGAGTAAGCGATGATGAGTGATGGTCCGTCGTATGCTTCAGCCTCCTTAATAGCGTTCATATACTGAGCAGGGTTGGCACCCATAGCTACCTGAGCTACGTATACATAGCCATAGCTCATCGCCATCATACCGAGATCCTTCTTGCGAATCTTCTTACCGCTTGCGGCGAATTTCGCAATAGCACCTGCAGGAGTTGCTTTAGATGACTGTCCACCGGTATTTGAGTAAACCTCAGTATCGAGCACGAGGATGTTTACGTTCTCACCTGAAGCGAGCACATGGTCGAGTCCGCCGTATCCGATATCGTAGCTTGCACCGTCACCACCGATGATCCACTGGCTGCGTGCAGGAATGAACTTCTTGTAAGACAAGAGTTTCTTGCAATGAGGGCAATCAGTAGCTTCCATCAGAGGGCTGAGCTTGTCAGCTACCTCACGGGTGATCGCAGGGTTATTCTTATTCTCAAGCCACTGCTTGAAGAGAGCCTTGATTTCATCTGAAGCCTTGTCGCAATCGAGACCCTGAGTCATAATCTCAGCGATAGTCTCTCTTACGCGGTCAGAACCGAGTTTCATACCGAGACCGAACTCGCAGAAGTCCTCGAAGAGGGAGTTAGCCCAAGCTGGACCGTGACCTTCAGCGTTTGTGCAATATGGAGATGCAGGGAATGAAGCACCATAGATAGATGAACATCCGGTAGCATTGGAAATCATCATTCTGTCTCCGAAGAGCTGGGTGATGTTCTTGATGTATGGAGTCTCACCGCAACCTGCACAAGCTCCTGAGAACTCGAACAATGGCTGTGCGAACTGTGCGTTCTTGAGGTTCTGTGCCTTGTTGACAACAGTATCCTTGTAGCCTATCTTAGAGTTAAGGTAATCGAAGTTCTCCTGCTCAGCCTGCTCACCGAGTGCATCGACCATAACGAGAGCCTTCTCTTTTGCAGGGCAGACATCCGCGCAGTTGCCGCAACCTGTACAGTCAGCGACTGAAACTGAGATAGCGAACTTGTAGTCCTTGAGAACAGCCTTGCCCTGGGCAAGTTTAAGACCTGCAGGAGCTGCAGCAGCCTCCTCATCAGTAAGAAGGAACGGACGGATAGCAGCGTGAGGGCAGACAAATGCACAAGTGTTGCACTGGATACAGTTGTCCGGCTGCCACTGTGGTACAAATACAGCTACACCACGTTTCTCGTAAGCAGCTGTGCCGGCTGGCATAGTACCGTCAGCGTAAGGCATGAATGAACTTACAGGAAGAGTGTCACCTGCCTGTGAGTTAACTACGTCAGCGATTTCTCTGACGAACTCAGAAGCGAGACGGTCCTTGTTAGGATTCTCGAACTTGGCTGAGATATTAGCCCACTCCTCAGGAACATTGACCTGCTCATACTCTCCTCCGCGGTCAACGGCTGCATAGTTCATATTGACGACCTTCTCACCCTTCTTGCCGTAGCTCTTCACGATGGCGTCCTTCATATACTTGACAGCGTCCTCGTAAGGAATGATGCCGGTAATCTTGAAGAATGCTGACTGGAGAATAGTGTTGGTTCTTCCGCCGAGACCGATTTCAGATGCGATCTTGGTTGCGTCAATGATATAGAACTTGATATGTTTCTTGGCCAATGTAGCTTTTACGAACTCAGGGAGTCTCTTGACTGTCTCCTCAGCGTTCCAGAGGCTGTTCAGAAGGAAGGTACCGCCATCCTTGATGCCCTTAAGAACGTCATACTTGCGAAGGTATGAAGGAACGTGGCAAGCTACGAAGTCAGGGGTAGATACGAGGTATGGAGCCTTGATCTGTGCGTCACCGAATCTGAGGTGAGAGCAGGTGTAACCGCCTGATTTCTTAGAGTCATAATCGAAGTAACCCTGGCAATATTTGTTTGTGTGGTTACCGATAATCTTAATGGTGTTCTTGTTGGCACCTACAGTACCGTCTGAACCGAGACCGTAGAACTTGCACTCTGTAGTACCAGGTTTAACGATAGAGATTTCCTTCTTAACAGGAAGAGACTTGAATGTAACGTCGTCTACGATACCGATGGTGAAGCCGTTCTTAGGCTCGCTCTGCTCGAGATTGTCGAACACTGCAACAATCTGTGCAGGAGTGGTATCCTTAGATGAAAGACCATAACGTCCGCCTACGATAACAGGCTCCTGGTCTTTACCCTGGAACATAGCCTTGACATCGAGGTAGAGAGGCTCTCCAAGTGATCCAGGCTCCTTGGTTCTGTCGAGAACAGCGATCTTCTTGACGCTCTTAGGAAGCACTTTGAAGAAGTATTTCTCTGAGAATGGTCTGTAAAGGTGAACAGTGATGACACCATATTTTCTTCCGTGAGCCTCGAGGTAATCGATGGTCTCCTTGATGGTCTCGGTAACAGAGCCCATAGCCACGATGATTTCCTCTGCGTCAGGTGCTCCGTAGTATTCGAACGGACGATAGTTGCGGCCTGTAATTTCGCCGAGTTCACCCATGTAGCGTGCAACTACATCAGGAACAGCATCATAGAACTGATTTCTGGACTCAACAGCCTGGAAATAAACGTCACCGTTCTGCGCTGTACCTCTAGTTACAGGAGCCTCTGGTGAAAGTGCTCTCGCTCTGAATTTCTCCAATGACTTGGTACTGATCATGTTTCTGAGATCGTCCTCGTCGATGGCCTCAATCTTCTGGATCTCATGAGATGTACGGAATCCGTCGAAGAAGTGGAGGAAAGGAATGCTGGACTTGATAGCTGCAAGATGTGCTACAGCAGCGAGGTCCTGAGCTTCCTGAACTGATCCTGAAGCCAACATGGCGAAACCTGTCTGACGGCAAGCCATAACGTCCTGATGGTCTCCGAAGATAGAGAGCGCATGTGACGCAAGTGCACGTGCTGAAACATGGAAGACAGCAGGAAGCATTTCACCTGCAATCTTATACATGTTTGGGATCATAAGAAGAAGTCCCTGGGATGCTGTATATGTAGTAGTAAGTGCACCGGCCTGAAGTGAACCGTGAACGGCTCCTGCAGCACCTCCTTCACTCTGCATCTCGGTAACTTTCACAGTCTCTCCCCACAGGTTTTTCTTTCCGTGGGCAGCCCATTCGTCAATGTTCTCCGCCATTGTCGAAGAAGGTGTGATAGGGTAAATGGCTGCATGCTCACTGAAAAGGTAAGCGATCTGAGAGGCAGCGTAGTTACCATCACAGGTGATGAATTTCTTTTCTTTTGCCATAATCGTTAATTTTATGTGATTCTTGATTTTCCTTATTAATCGACAACCCTTTCCTCAGGTCGTCTATGACAAGAAGGATTCCAGACGGGCACGTCCGGAATCCTGTCATTTCATTTACAATGTTTCAAGACCTTCTACTGTCACGATGGAACCGGCGATTCTCTTTACGAGTCCCTGGAGTACTTTACCAGGACCGATTTCCATGAAGTAGTCAGCTTCGTCTGCAAGCATATTCTTGACAGACTGAGTCCATTTTACCGGAGCTGTAAGCTGTGCAAGCAGATTCTTCTTTATAAGTTCAGGATCCTGTGTAGGCTGAGCTGTAACATTCTGATAGATAGGGCAAATCGGTGCCTTGATCACAGTAGCTTCGATAGCCTCGCCGAGTTCTACACGGGCAGGCTCCATAAGTGGTGAATGGAATGCTCCGCTCACAGCCAACGGAAGAGCTCTCTTCGCTCCCTCTGCCTTAGCCCTGTCACAAGCCTCCGCTACTGAATCTTTCTCACCGGAGATAACGACCTGACCATCACAGTTATAGTTTGCAGGAATTACTATGCCGTGGCAAGACTTGCAAAGGTCCTCAACCTGTTCGTTGCTGAGACCGATGATAGCAGCCATGGAACCTGGAACCTGCTCACAGCATTTCTGCATGGCCTTGGCTCTGATGGCAACAAGTTTCAACGCATCTTCGAAAGAAATCGCGTGGCTGGCTGCAAGTGCAGAGAATTCACCGAGTGAATGTCCTGCTACCATATCAGGTTTGAACTCATCGTAGCATGCTGTAAGTATGACAGAATGCAAGAATATCGCCGGCTGTGTCACCTTAGTTGCCTTCAGTGCTTCAGCAGTTCCGTCGAACATAATGTCTGTAATTCTGAACCCGAGAATCTCGTTAGCCTTTTCGAACATTTCTTTGGCTTTCGGGTTCTTCTCATATACTTCTTTGGCCATACCCGGGAACTGGGCACCCTGACCAGGAAATACGTATGCTTTCTTCATTCTTTATATTTAGGTTTTTACAAAATACTCAATTAATTCCGCTTCAAAACACCGCTTTTCGTAACACAAAAACGACATTCTGAAGGCCCGGACTTTTCATTCAGGGCAAGTATCATACCTATGCGATACAATACACCCCATACATTGGCAAAATTAATCAAAATCTTAGAGAAAAGCGAGAAATGGGCTATAATAATCACAAAAATTATTAACTTTGCATATACGATGAGCGTGCGTCAGCCACTCTCGTAACATAAGCTCCCATAGTCTAATGGATAGGATTAAAGATTCCGGTTCTTTCGGTAGAGGTTCGAATCCTCTTGGGAGTACAAAGAAGAAGGGCTCTGATTTTTCAGAGCCCTTCTTTGTTTTCATTTAGTTGCTATTTCTATTTCAGCGTCTGTCCAGGAGACTTTGCTGAAGCAAGTCTTGGCGACATCGTCGCGTCAGGAGGTCGGACTCGTCCGCTCAGGTGCTTCGCAATTCGCGGCCTGAGTTCCGCCTCCTGACGCTACGTCACATTTTGCTATTCATTGGTTATTCACTACTCAGCCTCGGCAGTTGCTCCAGGACGCATGATCGCGGTCCTGGCGTTGCCTGCAGAGAGGATACGTGCGAGGACGTTCTTCACATCTTCAGCAGTAAGTGAATTTACGGCATCCTCATACTCCTTGTCGTAGTCGATTCCGTAAAGTTGCACAAAACGGAGAGAAGTCATCCAGTAGCTGTTGAGAATACGTCCCTCAGGGATGTTCTTCTGAAGATTCTTCTGAGCCATATCGAACTCTTCTGCTGTAGGGCCTTCTGCAGCGAGGCTGTTGAGACCTTCCAGGCTGAGGCTGATAAGCTTGTCAGTAGCAGCAGGTTTAGTGTCGAAGTAAACCTGTAGCATGGCATTGGCATGAGGGAAAATATCGATAGAACCGGAAACCTGGGCACCGTAGGTACCACCCTCATCCTCACGGAGAGACTTGGTATATCTCATCCTGAGAATATAAGTAGCAGCAGAGAGAGCGACCTCATCCTTGACTGAATATTTGCCCATGTCGGCTGTGAAGACCTCGAGGACTGATACCTTCGGGGTCTGCATATCTACCTTGAAATCACACACTTCCTTACCAGGAAGAACATCTGTGTGAGGGTCGGTCCAGGTCAATGCCTTTTTGCCTTTCTTGATAGAACCGAGGTATTTCTCGATCATAGGACGGACTGTGTCGATATCGAAGTCACCGCAGACTGTAAGCACTGCACCTGCAGCATCATTGAACAACATTCTATAATCTTTTTCGATGGTCGCGAGGCTAGCCTTGGTTGGGGTATTCTCGTCGAGAATGACTATACGAGGGTTCTTGCCGAACAACAGGTTGGTAAATGCGCAAGTGAACTTATAGTCAGGCTGCTGCACATAGTTAGGAAGGATAGCTTCCAACTGCTTGAGACCCTGGCCGAAGTCCTCAGCATTGAAACGAGGGTCGGTGAACTGGAGGTAAACAAGCTGAAGAGCAGTCTCGAGATCCTGTGTAGTAGAACTTCCTGTGATACCGTGACGGAGTGCCGAAATGAAAGGTGATACAGAAAGGGTCTTTCCTGCGAGCATCTTGCTCAACATGGTGCTTGAATACTTGGAAACACCTGCATTGTTAAGATATGTACCCCAGATATTATCTTCGAAGCTGTTAAGGTCTTCTGTCGGGATCAATGATTTTCCACCCTCTTTGGTGAGAGAGAAAATCACCCTGTTCTTCTCCAAGTCTGAAGGACGCAGAACGACTTTCAATCCGTTCTTCAACATCCAGACAGTAGAACCATAAGCGCCTTCTGAAACAGATTTCACCGCACTTCCCTTAAGTTTCGATGGATCGAGAAGCTGTGAGTCGATTTTCTCCACTTCATTAGGTTTGATGTCGGAAGCAAGCACATCTTTGATGGCCTGTTTGAATTCGTCAGCAGCAGGTGTCGCAAGGTTCTCTTTTTCAGGACCCTTGAAGACAACTACCATATTGGAATCAGGAACAATCTGTGCAACAGTCTGATTCACAGCCTGATCTGGCAGCATTGAACAAATCTGCTTAACCAATTCATACTCAGCCTCAGGCTGCATATAAGCGTAATTGTCGAAGAAGTTGTTAATCAGCGGCTGGACGAGCTCCGCATTTTTGCGGGTACTAGCCTTCTTTGCTGCACTCTCATAGTATGAAAGGAGATTGTCCTTAGCTCTCTGGATTTCATCAGGCGAGAAACCGAATTTTTTCATCTTCTCGACCTCGGTAAGATAAGCCTTGAAAGCATTGACAGCATCCCCCTCGCGAGAGGTAACGCGGCCCATAACTACTTCCATGGTCTCGCAGAGGTTGCCGATACCGAATGAGGCGGTGAGGAATGGTGCGTCCGGTTTGGCTGTGATATCAGAGAGTCTTTCGTCCATGACGAATGAAATGATGGACTTGAGGACATCTGTCATTTCTCCGATAGTGGTGCTGTTGTACTCTTCAGGAAGAGCATCACCTTTCCAAATAATTTCCATTGAAGAGCTTACTGCCTCAGGGTCAGTGATTATACCCACGATAGGCTCCTGATTTCCAGGGATCTTGATGACATCCTTAGGCTTAGGATCTGTAGCAGCAGGAATGTCAGCGAAAATCTCTTTCAACTTAGCCTCAACATAATCAGGATCCACGTCTCCTACTACGATAACAGCCTGAAGGTCCGGACGATACCATGTATGGTAGAAGTTCGTAAGGCTCTCAGGTTTGAAGGTTTCGAGGTTCTCCTGGCTACCGATAAGGGTGCAGCTGCCATATTTGGTATCACCATAGTAGTATGGCAATGTCTTTTCGTGCATTCTCCAGTTCGCATCTCTTCTCTGGCGTCTTTCCTCGATGATGACTCCCCTCTCCGCGTCGATTTCCTTCGGATCGCAGGTCACGAAATGTGAGTAATCGTGGAGGATAAGGAGACAAGTATCGATAACTGTCTGACGCACAAGAGGAATATTCATGAGCTCATAAGTTGTCTGCTCCACGCCTGTGGCAGCATTGACATTACCACCGAAGGAGGCGCCGATGCTCTGGAGGTAATTTATGATTCCTTTGCCCGGGAAATTCTTGGTTCCATTAAAGCACATATGCTCGAGGAAGTGTGCAAGACCGTCCTGGTCAGGGGTTTCCTGGATGGCTCCTACGTTGGTAGAGAGGTAGAATTCTGCCCTGCCGGCAGGATTTTCGTTGTGCATGATATAATAAGTCATGCCGTTGTCCAGCTTGCCTTTTCTGACTGCCGGATCGTTAGGAAGCTGCTCCATCTGGGCATTCGCCGTGAAAGCGAACGCTGACAAGAAAGCGGCTACCGCAAAAATAAATCTTCTCATATTCAATAAAATATTGTAAATCGATTATACAAAATCGTCGCAATTTATAAAATATATAGTTATCCGACAAAAAAACATTAAATTTGTTTTCGAAAACGATTTGGGAATGTTAGAAGATTTCAAACTGAAAGTATTCATGGCCATCGCCGAGACCGGCAGTTTCACGAAAGCGGCCAAAGTCTTGGGGGTCAGCCAACCGGCTATCAGCCAGAATATTAGCGCATTGGAGAAAGAATTGGGCGCGACTCTGATATGCAGAGCCCGTGGCGAAGCGTATCTCTCTGAGGAAGGTCGCACGTTCAAGGAGTATGTATCGCATATATTGTATTGGTACTCAGCGGCTAAGGATATGTTCGGCGAGGAGGGCAAGATGACTGCCGGCAAGCCTGTCCGGATCAATGCTCATCCTGTCGTGGCTTCTTATCTGTTACCTGACGCACTTTCCATACTTTCCGGGACGCATCCTGAGACCACGTTTTCCATTTCCGCCATTCTGCCGCAGGAAGAGAAGCGCCATAACGATAACCTTATGAGCAGTCATTTCGGGACTTCAGAAGAGAGTTTTCAAGAAAACGACATCCCAGGCAGTCATTTCGGGACACCGGAAGATGCCGAGGTGGAGATTTCCGTAGCGCCAAGTCCGAAGACAATGGATTTCGAGGGCGAATATAAACTTATCGGCGTAATGGATGCCATCGTGGTCGCATCTAAAGAAAACAGGTCAGTAATGAAGGCTGCGGTGTCGGATGACGACAGCGAACTGACTTCCAAGCCGTTCTCCACGATTGCAGGTATCCCTGTCACCAACAGATTTGCCGTCTGGGACGGATACAGCCAGTTTTTCACCCCGGATCTGATAGCCAGGACTTCACTGATTTCATGCTCGATAGAAGCTATCAAGTCCATGGTCAAGAATTCAGTTTCCCTGGTCGGCATAGTTCCTGCGATTTCCGTGAGACGCGAGATTGCTTCCGGAGAGTTGCTGCAGATGCCGGTCATGTTGCCGGATTTCACATTCGACATCCATTTCAATCCTCTCCCGGAGTTCTCGGGAAAGGGTATCTGCAAGTTATTGCGCAAAACACTGCGAGACAGTTTATAACCATTCAAATATGAAGACAAAAATTTCGATTCTCTGTGCCATGGCCGTCGCCGGCACCATGTTTCAGGCCAATGCTGCCGAACATTTCGAGCCCAAGACCAAGTTACGTCCGAACAAGACTATTCTCTTATATCCTGAAGGACAGAAAGTAAATAAAGGAATAGAGGAAAACGGGAAGACGATTACCTTAGGTCCCCACAAATCCAATGGCATCACGACTCATGAGGTGATGAATGCGTACGGAGATTTGAGAAACGTAAGTGACAGTGCCAGAATAGATTTGTATTTTCCTAAGAATCCTAACGGGCAGATGGTTGTGGTGACGCCTGGCGGAGGATATGGTTATGTCTCTTCGTTCAATGAAGGTGTTTATGTTGCCGACTGGTTCCTCAAGCAGAATATCACGGTGTGCGTGGTAAAGTATCGTATGCCGAACGGTCATTGGGAGTTGCCTCTGGTCGATGTCCAGAATGCTTTCCGTTATTGCCGTGCTCATGCCGCTGAATGGGGTGTGAATCAGATAGGTATCATCGGTTTTTCTGCAGGTGGCCACCTGGCGGCTTCCGCTTCGACTCTTTATGTGGATGAGGCTACGAGACCGGATTTTTCTATCCTCATTTATCCTGTCATAACTATGGATTTGTCTCTTACTCACAAGGGAACTCATGACAGGCTTATCGGCAAGGAGGAGAAGTGGCTGAACCATGATGAGTCTGAGGACCATTATAAAGTCCGCAAATCGAAATATGATGAGTTGATGGAGCATTATTCTCTTCAGAATGACGTTACTCCTATGACTCCTCCGACGATTTTATTCCTCAGCACTGATGACAAGACTGTCCCGCCAGAGAACAGTATCATGTATTATGAAGCATTGATGCATAACAAGGTTCAGGCGCAGATGTCCATTTATCCGTATGGAGGTCATGGATGGGGATTTACGACTTCCGAGTTCGGCAAAGACAAGATCGAGGCTTATCGTCCTGTTATGTTCGAGACCTTGAAGATTTGGCTTCGCGAGATTAAGAAATAGAGGTATGGTCACTCTTGGCAAGGTAAACTCGCGGAACCATGGTTGCACGAGGCGCTCAGACTAGACCACTCATTAGCGCCCACAGGTAAGACTTCTAAGAAAACATCATTAATAATCGCCGGCGGTCAGAGGTGCCGGCGGAGACCTTCGCTTCGCTCATCCCTCCGGCTTCGCCGGCACCTCCCATTT
>OIXA01000122.1_pt1 | contig 103800 bp, 107 predicted proteins | sample 1587721 | NCBI WGS metagenome assembly OIXA01 (sample SAMEA3888900, study PRJEB22519) | human gut metagenome | biome: human gut; feature: human-associated habitat; material: faeces | place: Denmark | collected 2013 | reverse complement strand
GAAAAACCTTGATTTTACTGTGTTTCAAAAAGTATCGTTATCTAACCTCATCTTTCGTGGTTCCAGCGTTTTGGTGTTGATATGTTACTGTATCCGTTCGACCTTGTCGACGCCGCGGAGGGTGTTGACGGTCTTCGCGACGGTGGCCTGAGCTTCCTTATACTCGCGTATGCTGCGGCGCAGAAGCTCCTCTTCCTTGAGGCGTTGCGCCTCACGGCGGGCGCGGTTGGCTTCGGACTTCTCCGGATCCTCGGCGATGCCGACGAGCAGAAGCACATCGTTGTCCTCGACCTTTACAAAGCCCTCGTCGACCGCGGCGCAGTGCCGCGTACCGTCAGGCGTTGTGAACTCCGCGATGCCCTGCGTGACCGCACCGAGCATGTTGCAGTGATCCGCGAGGATGCCGGTCTTGCCGTCAAGCGTCGGGAAGACAAGGCTCTCGCACTCGCCCTCGAAAAACTTGCCCTCGGCGGAAATGACTCTCAGCTTAAAGGTGCTCATGCGCGCTCACTCCGCAGCTGTTCGGCGCGCTTCTTCACGTCGTCGATAGTACCGGCGTTGAAGAACGCGGCCTCGGGGTATTCGTCCATGCTGCCGGAGAGGATCTCCTTGAAGCCGCGCAGCGTCTCGCTCAGCGGGACATACGCGCCGGGCGTACCGGTGAACTTCTCGGCGACGAACATCGGCTGGGACAGGAAGCGCTGGATGCGTCTTGCGCGCGCGACGGTCTTTTTATCCTCGTCGCTCAGCTCCTCCATACCGAGGATGGCGATGATGTCCTGCAGCTCCTGATACTTCTGCAGCGTCTCCTGCACGCGGCGGGCGATGCTGTAGTGCTCCTCGCCGACGATGTCCGCCTCAAGGATACGCGAGGTGGAGGCGAGAGGATCGACCGCGGGGTAGATGCCCTGCTCGGATATCTTACGGCTGAGAACGGTGGTAGCGTCAAGGTGGGAGAAGGTCGTCGCCGGGGCGGGGTCGGTAAGGTCGTCCGCCGGGACGTAGACCGCCTGAACCGAGGTGACGGAACCGGACTTCGTGGAGGTGATGCGCTCCTGGAGAGAGCCCATTTCGTTTGCCAGAGTCGGCTGATAGCCGACGGCGGAGGGCATACGGCCAAGCAGAGTGGAAACCTCGCTGCCGGCCTGAACGAAACGGAAGATGTTGTCGATGAAGAGAAGAACGTCCTTATGCTCGGTATCGCGGAAGTACTCGGCCATCGTAAGACCTGAGAGCGCGACGCGCATACGCACGCCGGGGGATTCGTTCATCTGGCCGAAGACCAGAGCCGTCTTATCCGATACGCCGCTCTCCTGCATTTCGCGCCAGAGGTCGTTGCCTTCACGGCTGCGCTCGCCGACGCCAGTGAAGATGGAATAGCCGCCGTGCTCCATGGCGACGTTGTGTATAAGCTCCTGGATAAGGACTGTTTTGCCGACGCCTGCGCCGCCGAACAGACCGATCTTGCCGCCCTTTGCGTAGGGCTCAAGAAGGTCGATGACCTTGATGCCGGTCTCGAGTATCTCGGCTGCGGGCTGCTGCTGGTCAAAGGACGGGGGACGGCGGTGGATATTCCAGCGCTCCGCGTCCTGAGAGACTTCGCCCTTGCCGTCGATGGGACGGCCAAGAACGTCGAACATTCTGCCGAGCGTGACCTCGCCCACGGGCACCTGAATGCCGTGGCCGAGAGCCTCGACCTCAAGGCCGCGGGACAGACCGTCGCTGCCGGACATCATAATGCAGCGGACGGTGTCGCCGGTAAGGTGCTGCTCGACCTCCATGGTATAGGTGCGGCCCTCCGCGGTGAGGGTCAGGGCTTCGTTAATGGAGGGCAGCTCGCCCTCGGCGAACCGAACATCGACCACCGGCCCGGAGATCTCTGTAACAATGCCGTGCTTCATGACTGATCGGCCTCCCTGCTTTTCTTATTTTTCTGCGCGCGGGCGCCGGCGGAGATCTCGGTGATCTCCTGCGTGATGGCGGCCTGACGCGCACGGTTGAACTGCTTGGAAAGATCGCCCAGCAGCTCCTCCGCATTATCGTTGGCGGCGCTCATTGCCGCCATGCGCGCGCTCTGCTCGCTGCAGAAGCTGTCGACGAGCGCACTGTAAATGTAGCCTGAGATATAGTTGCGCACGAGCTTATCGAGCACGACCTCCATGGTCGGGACGAACTCGAAGGTCGGCTCGGGCTGCTCCTCGCCGGACTTCACGGAGAAGCTCTGGCGGCGCAGGGGCAGAAGCTGTGTCTGGCGCACGACCTCGGCCATGCCCTTGGAGTCGGTATAGATGACACAGAGCCGGTCGATCTCGCCCGAGGCGAAGCGGTCGAGCAGGTCGCGGGCGATCTGCTGCGCGCGGTAGGTGCTCGGGTTCTGCGCGGTGTAGCGGAAGGAGTCTGCCATGGGCAGCTTCTTCTGCGTGAACCAGCGGCGGCCGTACTCGCCGATAACGAAGAACTCCGTATCCGGGTGCTCCTCGTATATCCGCTGCGCTTCCTTGAGGACATTGTGGTTATACGCACCGGCAAGTCCCTTATCCGCCGTGATGACAAGGCAGCCCAAGGTGCCCTCACCGTATTCGGAGTCGTTGCCGTAAGCCGTGAAGTACCGGCTGTCGACAGTCTCATCGACGGTGAAGACGCGCGTTATCTCGTGGTTGAGCACGTCGAAATACGGGCGAACCTCGTCAAGCTCGGCTCTGGCCTTGCGCATCTTTGCCGAGGAGATGAGGTACATGGCGTGGGTGATCTTCTGCGTCTCCTGAACGCTGCTTATGCGTCTGCGGATCTCGCTTGTGCTGGCCATACGATCACCGCCCGCTGCCGGCTTCGGCGCTCAGAAAGTCCGCGAGGCTGCGCTTTGCCTGCTCGAGTATCGCCTTGCGGTTCTCGTCGGTAAGGACGCCGGTGCTGCCGATATCCTGCATGAGGGCTGCGCGGGAAGCGGCAAAGTCGCTCAGCAGCTTTGCGTTGAACGCACCGATCCTATCGACGGGGAGCTGCTGCTGGATATGGCCGAGCGCGGTGACGAGCAGGACAACCTGTTCTGCCTCGCTGTACGGATGGCCGCGCCCCTGACGCAGGATGCGCATCAGGCTCTGGCCGTAGACCAGCTGCTGCTTTGTATCGTCGTCAAGGTCGCTGGAAAACTGGGTGAAGACCTCCATCTCGCGGTACTGCGCAAGATCGAGACGCAGGGTGCCGACAGCCTTCTTCATGGCCTTGGTCTGCGCCGCGCCGCCGACACGGGACACGGAAAGACCGACATTGACTGCCGGACGCTGACCGGCGAAGAAGAGGTTGCTTTCCAGATATATCTGGCCGTCGGTGATGGAGATGATATTCGTGGGGATATATGCGGAGACGTCGCCGTCAAGGGTCTCGACTATGGGCAGGGCGGTCATGCTGCCGCCGCCGCGCTCGTCGCTGAGGTGAGCGGAGCGCTCGAGAAGACGGGAGTGCAGATAGAAAACATCGCCGGGGTAGGCTTCACGGCCGGGGGAGCGCTCGAGCAGAAGGCTCAGGGCACGGTAGGCGATGGCGTGCTTGCTCAGATCGTCATAGACGATGAGGACGTCGCGGCCCTTTTCCATGAAGTATTCGCCGAGAGCGCAGCCCGCGTAGGGGGCGATGTACTGCATGGAGGCAAAGTCGCTCGCGCTGGCGCAGACGACGGTGGTGTATTCCAGAGCGCCGGCGGCACGGAGCATCTCAGTCAGCTGTGCGACGGAGCTTGCCTTCTGGCCGATGGCGACATAGATGCACACCACGTTCTTGCCTTTCTGGTTAAGAATGGTGTCGACAGCGATGGCAGTCTTGCCGGTCTGGCGGTCGCCGATGATAAGCTCACGCTGGCCGCGGCCGATCGGGAACATGGAGTCAATGGAGAGAATGCCCGTTTCCATAGGCTTATCGACCGGCTGACGGTCGATTATGCCGGGGGCGGGGTTCTCAATGGGCCGGTAAGCGTCGGCAGTGATGGGGCCTTTGCCGTCTATCGGCGCGCCGAGCGCGTCGACCACACGGCCGAGGTACGCATCACCCGCGCCGATACCGGCGGTCTTGCCGGTGCGGCGCACGGCATCGCCAGCGCGGACAGCTTCATAGTCGCCGAAGAGGATGCAGCCGATACGGTCTTCCTTAAGATCCTGCACCATGCCGCGGATGCCGCCCTCGAAGAGCAGTATCTCGCCGTAGGAGGCGTGCTCAAGGCCGCTGACGTATGCGATACCGTCAGCCACGCGCAGGACAGTGCCGACCTCATAGGCCAGAACCTCCGGCACCCAGCTCTTGACGGTGTCGCGTATCAGAGGAATAACATCCTGCCCGCCTGCGGATATCGAGGCGAGCTTTTCCTTGAGCTGATCGAGACGGCCGCCGGTCGTCCAGTCGATGACCTCGGTGCCAAGCTCGATGCGGAAGCCGCCGAGGATGCTCTTATCCTCGCTCCACGTGAGCTCTACGCTCTGCTGGTACTTCTTTTCAAGAAACGCGGTCAGCCGGCTGCGCTGCTCCTCGCTCGGAGGGCAGGCACTGCGCAGGACGGCCTGCAATTTCACATCGGGTGTGCTCATTACTTGCTCTCCCCTTCAACCGTCTTGAGGAAATCGTCATAGGCGGCGCTGGTGTGCTCGTTCACGAGCTTGTCCATAGCGGCCTCGGCAATGGCCACGGCCTCGCGGTTAGCGTCGTCAACGATCTTTTTGCGCTCACGCTCGCCCTCGGCGCGCGCGGCTTCGATAATCTTATCGGCCTCGGCCTTGGCGGTGGCGCGCTGGCGCTCGGCAAGTGCGGAGGCTTCCTTAGCAGCGCTCTCGCGCTGGGCGGTCAGCTCGTTATCAAGAGCGGCGACACGCTCGTCCGCGCTCCTGACCTTCTCCTCAGCCTCGCGCTGCTTGGCTGCGGCGTCATCGTCGATAGCCTGATAGTGCTGCTCACGCTTGGCCATGAAGTCCTTCACGGGCTTGAAGAGAAGCAGGTACAGGCCGCCGACAAGGATGGAGAAATTGAAAAAATGGAGCAGGATCTGCTGCCAATCTATGTTCAGAGGGATATTCATGGTGTCCTCCGTTCATTAAAGCACAAAGATGATAAGGATAACGACCAGCAGGGCGTAGATGATAGCGGTCTCGATAAAGACAAGGCCGAGCATCAGAGTGGTACGGATCTTGCTTTCTGCCTCAGGCTGGCGGGAAATGCCTTCCGCGGACTTCGCGACCGCGAGACCCATGCCGACGGCGCCGGCACCGGCCGCGATACCGATGGCAATACCGGCACCGGTGGACTTGCCTGCGACGAGCTGAGCATCGGCAGCGGCAGTATCGGCGGCTGCGGTATCGGCAGCGGCTGCGTCATTATCTGCGTAGGCGCTGACAGGAGCGACAAGGATCATGCAGAGCATTGCGATCATGAGAGCGGCAAGGAAAATTGCTGCGTTTCTTTTCTTGGTGATGGTCATTTCAGATTTCCTCCTAAATATTTCTCAGGTTTCTCAGGCTTTTGCGGGTTTTACCTTTTTGGGCAGCGGAGCATTCAGCTCGCCGTAGAACATTGTGGTAAGCAGAGTAAGTACGTAGGACTGGATAAGCGCATGCAGCAGCGTGAACAGTACGGCGACGATGACCGGCAGAACATAGCTGAGGGATGCATAGTAATACACAAGCTCCGTCACGAGAAGGCCGCTCAGCAGAGCGCCGAAGAGACGGAAGCTCATGGACAGCGGCAGCGAGAACTTCTTGAGGCCGAGGCTGATGCCCTTGACGCCGTTGCCGAGGATACCGCCGGCGAAGATCACGAAATAGGACAGGACGCCCAACGAGATCGCCGCGTTGACATCGGACAGCGGGGCGGGCAGCGAGACGGAGTGACCCGAGATCGTCATGACCTGAACGCCGAAGAGTTCAAAGAGCGTGCCGACAAAGATGTACACACCGGCGCCGAAAGCATATACGCCGAGGAAACTGTTGCGGCGGGGGCTGTTGGTTTTCGCGAGATTGTCAAAGGTCGACACCAGCAGTTCTATCGCAGACTGGAACTTGCCGGGAACCATCTTGAAGCGGGGGATGGCAAAAATGCGGATCAGCAGCGCCGCGAGCAGGAGGATCCCTGAGACGACTATCGCGGAGATCATCGCCGGGGAAACATCCTTGAGTCCGAAGAGGCTGCATCTGTTCTCCTCATGGAGAACGGCGTCGCGCATCATTACCTTGACTGTCTCAGTCTTTTCCGGCGACGGCACGACGAACGAGCCGACGAGGAAAACGAGCGTGATGACAAGCCAAACAATAAGGAAGCGCGTCTTTTCTTTCTTTCCCATGTTTTTATCACCTTCATTTTCTTGCGTTCTGCGACAGCAAAGCCCGGCAAAACGGGCTGCCGGGATATAAGCTTGCAGCCAGGAAAAATACTCCCTGCTACAGCTCCTTAGTATATCCATAAGAGGACCAAAAATCAAGTGGCACAGCAGAGAATTTGTTCAGTTTTATACAAAATTAACAAACTTTTCGCGCCAGTTATTGCCGCTAAAATCAACGATTGTTGAAAGATTCAAAATTTTCAAGCAAGCTTGCCGGACACATAAAACGCATGAACATAAAATAAATGTTGGGGGCAGCTGCCCGGATGGGGTGACTGCTCCCAACGATGTTAACGTATGTTCTGCGCGGATGAATCAGAAATCGAAAAGATTTATCTGGCTGGTCTCGGGCATATCGCCGAGAGCGCCGAGCGCCTTGAGCTGTTCAAGATGGCTCTGGCTGACCTTGGGGCAGGCGCGGCCAAGCTCCTCAATGGAGATGAAGCGCGCCTCGCGCTCCTTGCAGCGGGCAAGGTCGAGCGCGGCGGTCTCGCCGAGGCCGGAGATCGACACGAACGGCGGGCGGAGCTTGCCATCCTCGGTGATGAGGAACTTCGTCGCATCGGACTTATAGAGGTCGATCGGCGCAAACTCAAAGCCGCGCATATTGAACTCATAGACTGCGTCCATCGTGACAAGCAGATCCTCCTCGTTCGCGGTGAGATTCGGGCGGCGGCGCATCTCGTTTATCTTGCGGCGCACGGCGTCCGCGCCGCCGGTCATCATCCCGGCGTCGAAGCCGCCTTTCTGGCTGCGGCGGTAGAAATACGCGCTGTAGAACGCGAGCGGCAGGTGGACCTTGAACCACGCGATGCGGAAAGCCATCATGACATAAGCCACGGCGTGAGCCTTCGGGAAGAGGTAGGCGATCTTGCGGCAGGACTCGATGTACCAATCGGGCACGCCCCTGTCGCGCATCTGCTGTTCGGCGTCGCCGGGAAACTCCCCGCTCTTCTTGACCTTGCCCTTACGCACGGCCTCCATCGTCTTGAATGCGAGGGACGGCTCGATGCCGACGGAGATAAGGTAGAGCATGATATCGTCACGGCAGCCGACGGTCTCGTTGACGTTTGCGATGCCGTTTACGATGAGGTCATGGATGTTGCCCGCCCACACGTCGGTACCGTGCGAGAAGCCGGAAAGCCTGATGAGCGTATCAAACTGCTTGGGCTGGGTGTCGACAAGCATCTGGCGGGTGAAAGGCGTGCCGAATTCCGGGATGCCGATGGAGCCGGTCTTGCCGATGATCGGATCGTCGTCCGGCAGGCCGAGGACGGCGGGAGAGGTGAAGATCGACATCGTGTCCGGGTCGGAGAGGGATATCTGCTGCGCATCGACGCGCTCGCCGAGCTGCTCGGACATATCCTCCATCATGCGGATCATGGTCGGGTCATCGTGGCCGAGCTCATCGAGCTTGAGGAGGTTTGCCTCCATGCAGTGATATTCAAAATGCGTGGTGATTATATCGCTGTTCGGGTCATCCGCCGGGTGCTGCACGGGGCAGAAGTCCGTCACGTCCATATCCTGCGGGATGACGACAAGGCCGCCGGGGTGCTGGCCGGTCGTGCGCTTGATGCCGACAAGCCCCTGAGCGAGACGGTTCTCCTCGGCCTTGGTGGCCTGCATACCGTGCTCCTCAAGGTATTTCTTGACGTAGCCGTAGGCGGTCTTCTCGGCGAGGGTGCCGATCGTCCCGGCGCGGAAAACGTGATCCGAGCCGAAGAGAACTTCGGTGTACTTATGCGCCTTGGCCTGGTATTCACCGGAGAAGTTAAGGTCGATATCGGGCGTCTTTTCGTTGCCGGGGAAGCCAAGGAAGGTCTCAAACGGGATATCGAAGCCGTCGCGCCGCATGCGCGTGCCGCACTCGGGGCAGTCCTTCTCGGGCATATCAGCGCCGCAGCCGTAGCTGCCGTCGGTAATGAACTCGCTGTGGCAGCACTTGGGGCAGACATAGTGCGGCGGCAGGGAGTTGACCTCCGTGATGCCGGACATATAAGCGACGATCGAGGAGCCGACGCTGCCTCGGCTGCCGACCAGATAGCCGTTTTCGAGCGAGTTCTGCACGAGCTTCTGAGCGGACATGTATATAACGTCATAGCTGTGGTCAAGGATCGTGTTGAGCTCAATGTCGACGCGCTCCTGCACTATCTTCGGCGGGTTCTCGCCGTAGATGCGGTGCATCTTGGTATAGACGAGGTTCTTGAGATCCTCCGCCGAGTGCTCTATCTTCGGCGGGAACAGCTCCTTCGGCAGCAGCTCTATCGGCTCGACCTGATCTGCGATGGCGCGGGTGTTCGTGATGACGACTTCCTTTGCCGTCTCCTCGCCGAGGTAGGCAAACTCCGCAAGCATTTCATTCGTCGTGCGGAAGTATATGGGGCAGCCGCGGTCGGCGTCGGAGAACTTCTTTGCCGACTGGAGTATCTTGCGGTACTGCTCGTCCTCGGGATCGAGGAAGTGGACGTCCGACGCGGCGATGACGGGCTTGCCAAGCTCACGGCCAAGCTCAAGGATAGTGCGGTTATAGTCCTGCAGCACCTTGACGTCACTGACTGTGCCGTTATCGACGAGGAAGCCGTTATTGCAGATGGGCTGGATCTCAAGATAGTCATAGAATGAAGCTATCTTCTTGAGCTCCTTCTTGCTCGCGCCTTTCATGACCGCGCCGTAGAGCTCGCCCATGCCGCAGGCGGAGCCGACGAGGATACCCTCGCGGTGCTGGATCAGCAGACTCTTAGGTATGGTCGGGTTGCGGTGGAAGTACTTGAGATAGGACTGGGAGATCATCTCATAGAGATTCTTGAGCCCGGTACGGTTTTTCACCAGCAGGATCATGTGATAGCTCTTGGCGACGTCGGTGCGCTTGAGCTTATGGTAGATGGTCTCTATATCGTCAACGGTCTTTGCGCCCTGCTGATGGAGCATCGGGAGAAACTTCCCCATCATGCGCGCGACGACCATAGCGTCGTCCGAGGCGCGGTGGTGGTTAAACTGCGGCAGGCCGAGGTGGTTGGAGACGATATCGAGCTTGAAGCGCTTGAGCTCAGGCAGCAGCGCCTGAGACAGCGCGAGCGTATCGAGGAACACCGGAGAGAACTTCAGCCCCTGCCGGTTCGCCGCGGCGGTCATGAAGCCGACGTCAAAATGCGCATTGTGCGCGATGATGGGACGGTCGCCGATGAAGTCGATGAACATCTGCATGGCTTCTTTTTCCTTGGGCGCGCCCGCAACGTCGCTGTCGCGGATGCCGGTGAGCTGGGTGATGTCCGGCGGGATGTGGCGCTCAGGGTCGACGAAGGTGTTGAACACCTGCTTTATCTCCGTGCCGGAGAAGATGATGGCGCCGATCTCGGTCATGCGGTCGTTCATCGCGTTGAGGCCGGTCGTCTCTATATCGAAGGCGACAAACTCCGTATCGAGCGGGAGCTTGCTCTTGCCGATAACGGCGCTGTTGCCGTCCATGTCGTTTACGAAGTAGCACTCCTCGCCGTAGATGATCTTGACGCCGTGCTTCTTGCCGGCCTTCCACATATCCGGGAAGGCCTGAGCGACGCCGTGATCGGTGACGGCGATGGCGGGCATGCCCCAATAGGCCGCGCGCGCGACGATCGCATCAGGATCGGTGAGCGCGTCGAGGGTAGAAAAGCGCGTGTGCATATGCAGCTCGACACGCTTCTCCTCGGCGTTGTCGGGGCGGATATAGCGCTTGCCTTTCATTATATTGCGCGGGTCGAGCACCATATCGTCATCATATTTGGAGTAGATTATCTCGCCCTGGACGACGACATGGTCGCCTTTTTTGATCTTGTCGATAATGCTCTGATCGTCCTCGGAGCGGAGGAAGCGCGAGACGCGCACGGAATTCGTGCGGTCGGTGATATCGAAGCAGAGCACAGCGCTGCCGCGCTTTGCAAGGGTGCGGCTCGTGACGTCAACAACGTCGCCCTCGACGGTGACCTTGCCGGATTCGAGCGTGAGCGTGTTCATCGGGACGGGGCGCTGCTTTATTGCCCTGCCCATGAGCACATCGCCCGTGGGCTTCGCGCCGTTCTGCGGGGCGGTCGCGGTGACGGCGGGGGTAGATGCGCGCACCGTGCGCGGATAGTCCGGCACGATGCCGACAGCACTCAGGCCGTAGTCGTCCCGGATGCGGCTGCTTAGCGTGGCGATGTCCACAGGGGAGGGCATGGACGCAAACCAGGCGCAGATGCTCAGGGTCATTTCACCTGAGTCCACCTGCACCTCGGTCACGTATGCTTTATCGAGCCCGCCCGCGGAGCCTGCAAGGCTCGCGCAGCCGGGGAAGATCGTCAGAAACGGGGTATGCTCGCTCATGCCTTACCGTCCGTTCCGTCGCTGTTGATGAGGTCGAGCAGGCGATCGCACAGCTCCTCATACGGATATGTACCGAGAACCTGACCTTTCTTGAACAACAGCCCCTTGCCCTTGCCGCCGGCGATGCCGTAATCGGCTTCGCGCGCTTCGCCCGGGCCGTTCACGACGCAGCCCATGACGGCGACGGTGATGTCCCGGTCGAGCTTGCCGACGCGCTTTTCAACCTCAGTCGCGAGGGAGATGAGGTCGATCTCCGTTCTGCCGCAGGTCGGGCAGGAGACGAAGCGCACGCCGCCCGGACGCAGCCCCGCGGCCTTGACGATGGCGATGCCGGCGCTGACCTCCTTGACGGGGTCAGCCGTCAGGGAGACGCGGATGGTGTTGCCGATGCCCTCGCACAGAAGCGTGCCGATGCCGACGGCGGACTGAATAGTGCCGTTCCACTCGGTGCCGGTCTCGGTGACGCCGAGGTGCAGGGGATATTTGAAGGTCTCGGCGGCGAGGCGGTAGGCTGCGACGGTGAGCGGCACGGAGGAGGACTTCATCGAAATGCAGATATCGTCAAAGTCATAGCGCTCGAGCAGCTCCGCGTGACCCTTGGCGCTCTCGACGAGAGCTTCCGGGCAGGGGTGGCCGTACTTTTCGAGCAGACCCTTTTCGAGGCTGCCCGCGTTCACGCCGATGCGGATAGGGATGTTGTGCCGGCGGCAGGCCTCGGCGACTGCCTTGACGTTCTCGGGCGCGCCGATGTTGCCGGGGTTGATGCGGATCTTATCGATGCCGCGCTCGGCGGCTTCGAGGGCGAGGCGGTAATCAAAATGGATATCCGCGACGAGCGGGACGCTCACCTGCTCCTTTATCGCGGAGACGGCCTTGGCAGACTCCATATCCGGCAGCGCGATGCGCACGATGTCCGCGCCCGCGGTCTGCATGGCCTTTATCTGCGCGACCGTCGCGTCAACATCCCAGGTCTTGGTGTTGCACATGGTCTGCACGGAGACGGGCGCGCCGCCGCCTATCTCGACGCTCCCGGCCTTAATTTTCTTTACTGTGTCTCTTTTATTCATTATCTCGTCACTATCCTGATTATATCGTTGAACATTATGACTGCCATCAGCCCCAGCAGGAGCACCATGCCCGCGGCATGGATATAGCCCTCATACTTCGGGTCGAGCTTCTTTTTGCTTATCGTCTCGATGATCCATGTCACGATCAGCAGGAACACTCTGCCGCCGTCGAGCGCCGGGATCGGCAGCATATTCATTATCGCGAGGTTCACCGCGATGAAGGCCGTGAAATAGAAAATGCTGTAGAGCGCGTCGGCGGTCGACTCTGCCTGCTCGCCCGTCTCGGCCATCATATCGACAATGCCGACGGGACCTGCCATATCCTTCATGCCGACGTCACCGCGCACGAGCTCCTTTAGACCGAGCCAGACCCAGCGGCCGAACTCCATCGTCGTGTTCCATGAGTTCTCAAGCTTTACGCCGAGGGTGGCCTCGTCATAGCCGAAGTAGAAGCCGTACATCTTCTGCGTCTGGCCGGGGTAATCCAGCGGTGTGAGCGCAAAATCGTTGAGCTTCACCTTTTTCCCGTCGCGGATGACGACGAGGTCATAGGTGCCGTCACCCTGACTGAGAAAGTCGCTGACGTCATAATACTGATAGATCCTATGGCCGTCTATCTTATAGAACCTGTCGCCGACATGGAGCCCCTCGCTGCTCTCGTATGGGCAGCTGTCCATGAAGCCGGTGATCTCCGCGGAGCGGAAAGCGTAGGCATTGGAATAGAGGATGATGACTATCAGCAGGCCGAGCAGGAAATTCATAGCCGCGCCTGCGACAAGGATGATGATACGCTTCCACGCCGCCTGATTCATGAACGCGCGCGGATCGTCGGACTCCTCATCTTCCCCGGCCATGGCGCAGAAACCGCCGAACGGGATGCAGCGCAGGGAATAGACCGTCTCGCCCTTCTGCTTCTGCAGGATGGCCGGACCCATGCCGAGCGCGAACTCCTCGACCCTGACGCCGCAGGCCTTCGCCGCAGCGAAGTGCCCAAGCTCATGTACGCCGACGAGCACACCGAAAAGAAGTATTGCCAGTGCGATGTAAAGAACAGTCATTTACCGAAATTCTCCATGACATATGCTCTGGCGGCGGCGTCCGCCTCCAGAACGGTTTCCAGATCGGAAGCGTCGACCGCTCCCAGCTTTGCCACGGCTCCTGCCGCGGCGTCATAAATGCGGTTATAGCCCAGCTCATGCCGCAGGAACATACCCACGGCGACCTCGTTTGCCGCGCTCATCACGCAGGGAGCCGTGCCGCCGGTGCGGGCGCAGTCCATTGCGAGACCGAGGCAGGGGGTCTTCTCAAGGTCGGGCGCTTCAAAGGTGAGGTCGCGCAGCCTGGCGAAATCAAGATGCTCAAACATTGAGACCTTGCGCTCGGGGTAGGTCAGGGCAAGCTGGATGGGAAGCCCCATGTCGGGCACACCGAGCTGCGCGATGACCGTGCCGTCGACCAGCTCTACCATAGAGTGTATGACGCTCTGCGGGTGGATTACCACCTGAATATCATCGGGCGTGACGGAGAACAGGTGCATGGCCTCGATGAACTCAAGCCCCTTGTTCATCATAGTCGCACTGTCAACGGATATCTTCGCGCCCATGCTCCAGTTGGGGTGCTTCACGGCCTGCTCGGGAGTGACGTCCTCAAGCTCGCTTCTCGCCTTGCCGCGGAACGGACCGCCGGAGCCGGTGAGGAGGATCTTCTTGAGCTCGCCCTTCTTCCTGCCCATGAGGCACTGGAAGATGGCCGAGTGCTCGGAGTCGACCGGAACGATCTCCGCGCCCTTTTCCTTTGCGCGCGCCATGACGATATCGCCCGCGCAGACGAGAGTCTCTTTATTCGCAAGGGCGATGCGCTTTTTCGCGTCTATGGCGGCGAGGGTCGGACGGAGCCCGACGGAGCCGGACACGGCGGTCACGACGCAGTCGGTGCCGTCCATGCAGGCGGCTTCGATAAGCCCGTCCATGCCGGAGCCGACGCGGATATCGGTGTCCGCGACGGCGATTTTGAACTGCTTTGCCGCCGTCTCGTCATAGACAGCGACGAACTTGGGATGCAGGCGGCGCGCCTGCTCTTCGAGCATGTCAATTTTTCTGTTCGCCGTAAGCGCCGCAACGGGCATGCCGATATGCTCGGCAACGGCGATGGTCTGTCGGCCTATCGAGCCGGTGCAGCCAAGGATCGAAATGGACTTTACCATTCTATTTTCCTCTTTTTCTGATGTATTGATACGCAGAAGCTTATATTCTCAGTCCTCTGAGGTATGCTTTGTGCTCATCGCTTACGCGGTAGCTCTCAATTGATTTCTGGATAGATTTGTTGTGTGTCCATTTATCGAGCCGCCGGTTTTCAATATACGGCAGCGCGGCGTCATACTGCTTTGCAAGCGCCGTCGCGAAGAACCAAGCCTGCATCATGCGCAGGTAGTATTCCTCACTGCGGATATCGGCGACCCAGTCGAGATACTCCGTCTCAAACTCCGCGTCCAGATAATGCGTCATAAGCATCTCCATGCCGAAGCGGCAGGTGTAGGTGTGCTCGCTGTCCATCCAGCGGCGGATGTTCTCTATTAAATCTGCCGGGTGCTTTTTGAAAGGGAGCGGCCGTATAAGGTCGCAGGTCGCCCAGTTGTCCACATAGGGCAGGAAAGCATCGAGCGCGGCAACGGCTTCGGAATAGTCCTTTATCTCGTTTATGAGCATGCCGTGCAGGTCGTTCTCATCGAAATATTCATGCGGCAGCGTGCGCATGAAACTGGCTGCCTCCGGCGTCCCGGCAAGCTTCCTGGCATAGCCGCGGATGGCGGGCTTGCGGATGCCGATGATCGTCTCTTTCGGGACGGTCGGCAGCAGACCCGCGTGGAAGTCCCGGTACTTCTTATCCTGAAGCGCGAAGAGCTCAGACTGTATCGGCGTCACGGGTTCTTCACCCCGCCGTAGCGCCGGTCGCGGCTGTTATAGACCGCAATGGCCTTGTCAAGCTCATCCGTGCCGAAGTCCGGCCAGAGTACGTCGGTGAAATAGAACTCCGAATAGGCGCACTGCCAGAGAAGAAAGTTCGAGATACGCTGCTCCCCGCCCGGGCGGATGAGTAGGTCGGGATCGGGGATACCGGCAGAGTAGAGGTAAGAGCCGAAGCGCTCCTCGGTGAGTTCGCCCTGAGCCTTGCCCTCGGCATAGTCCTTCGCGTAGCGCGCGGCGGCGCGGACGATCTCATCGCGCCCGCCGTAGTTCAGGCAGATGTTCGCCTGAAAGCCGTCATAGCGCGCGGATATCTCCTCGGTCTTCGCGACGAGCGCCTGAAGCTCGGGCGTCAGCCCGTCGACGTCGCCGAGGACTTTCATCTTTATATGGTCGCGCTCCATGGTGTCTATCGCTTCGTGCAGGTATTTGCCCAGCAGCTTCATGATGGTGGAGACCTCGTCGCTCGGTCGCTTCCAGTTCTCGGTCGAGAAGGCGTACACCGTGAGATATTCTACACCTATATTTTTGCAAGATGTTGCGATTTTGCGAAAATTTTCCGAGCCGACCGCGTGACCCGCAGTCCTCGGCAGGCCGCGCTTCTTTGCCCAGCGGCCGTTGCCATCCAGAATGATGGCAATATGGCGGGGTGGACGGGCGTTTGCCCGTTCCCCCGCCTTATTGTTCAGCGTTTCAGCCATATTGTCTCCGTCAGATCTCGGTCAGTTCTTTTTCTTTCTTGGCGCAGATGCCGTCGAGCTCCTTGATATAGTCGTCGGTCAGCTTCTGGATGTCCTTCTCGGCGATCTTGTAATCGTCCTCGGTGATCTCGGAGGCCTTCTGCTGCTTCTTGAACTTATCGATAGCGTCGCGGCGGATGTTGCGGATTGCGACCTTGCTCTCCTCAACGTACTTCTTGGTCTGCTTGATGAGGTCCTTACGGCGCTCCTCGGTCAGCGGAGGGAAAACGAGGCGGATCATGCGGCCGTCGTTCTGCGGATTGATGCCGAGGTCGGAGGCGAGGATGGCCTTTTCCAGAGGCTTGAGAAGGCTCGCGTCCCAGGGCTGGATCAGCAGAGAGCGGGGGTCGGGGGTCGCAATGGTCGCGACCTGCTGCACGGGAGTCGGCACACCGTAGTAGTCGACCTCAATCTGGTCGAGGACGGACGCGTTGGCGCGGCCGGCGCGGATCGTTGCGAGCTGAGTGTTCAGCGCTTCACAGGTCTTTTTCATTTTGCTTTCAAATTCTTTGTAGTCAGACATTGTGTTTCCTCCGTTTATATTATCAAGTTTAAACTTTTACGATATTGTCAACCGACGGTCGTGCCGAGAGCCTCACCGGAGAGGGAGCGGCGGATGTTCTCGGGCTGCGCGAGTGCAAAGACGATGACGGGGATGGAGTTATCCATCGCAAGGCTCGTGGCGGTGGTGTCCATGACCGCGAGGTGACGGGCGAGGACCTCGTCATAGCTGATGCGGTCGAACTTCTTCGCGTCAGGATTCGTGCGCGGGTCGGAATCGTAGACGCCGTCGATGTTTTTTGCGAGGAGTATACCGTCGGCGTGTATCTCCGCTGCGCGCAGGACTGCCGCCGTGTCGGTGGAGAAGAACGGCGCGCCGCTGCCGCCGGCGAAAAGGACGATGTTGCCGTCCTCCATATACTCTATGGCCTTGCGGGTATCGTAGCGCTCGCCGACGCCCTGGATATCGACCGCGGTCATGACGCGCGCCTTTGCGCCGAGCTGACGGAACACGTCGCACACGGCAAGGCAGTTCATGCAGGTGGCAAGCATACCCATGCGATCGGCGCTCACGCGCTCGACCTTGCCTGCGCCGTCCTTGACGCCGCGCCAGAAGTTGCCGCCGCCGATGACGATGCCGACCTGAGCGCCATCATCGACGCAGCCCTTGATAACGGAGCAGACATGCGAGATAAAATCAAAGTCAAAGCCGGTCTTCTTATCTCCGGCAAGCGCTTCGCCGCTTATCTTGACGACAACTCTTTTATAAGCAAAGCTCATATGATTTCTCCTTATTTAAATGTCGAGTATTCCAAGTATCACTATACCCGCGACGACGAGCGCTATCGACAGATAGTGCTTGAGCGAGAGCTTTTCCTTGAGGAAGATGCGGCTCCATATGACCGAGGCCACGCAGTACGAGGAGATGATGGGCGCAGCGAAGGCGACGTGCTGGGTGTCGGCAAGGGCGTAGATATAGAAGAACTGGCCGATGGTCTCGAATATCGCGCCGGTGTACTTCGGGGCTTCCTGCCTGAAGATGAGCTTCTGCTTCTTTATGCCGAGGGTGTATACCGCGCTTGCGATACCGGCGGCAAGGAAGGTCAGCTCGTAGGCAACGTTTGCGGAGTCCTCATCGAGCACTTCGAGCACGCGGCTGTCGGCAAAGGTGCCGAGAGCGTCAAGCAGGCAGTAGATAACGGGGATGAGGATGGCAATCCAGCTCTTGGCATAATGCCGGTTGGATTCATCCTGACGCGCGCGGCGAAGCTCGGGGTCCTCATTCGCTTCGGTCAGACCGAGGAAGAACACGCCGAGGCAGACGAGCGCGACCGCGACGAGCGCCACGGGGGGCAGATCGTCACTGATGCCGACGGTCGCAAAGGTGAGCACGGCGACGACAGCGCCGGAGCTGTTGCAGATCGGCGAGGATATCGAAAGCTCGATATACCGCAGGCCGACATAGCCGATTGCCATAGAGAGAATGTACAGTATCGAGACAGGCAGATAAGTCAGGATGACGCTCCAGCTTATCTCAACGCCGCCGATAAAAATTTCATAGCAGGCGTGCAGACCCATGACGACGCCGACAGCCGTGACCATTTTCAGGTGACTGTATTTATCGGTCTCGGACTGGCAGCCTATTTTGGAAAATAGATCAGAGCCGCTCCAGCAGAGCAGGGCAATGACCGCAAAGGTGAACCACATCGGAAAATCACACACCTATCCATAATAATATTTCAGTATGGATTCTACCACAGTACGCCCGGTTTGACAATTCCCAAATGACAAATTATGCGCCGGTGCCGTGATATACTCCGGGCATGAAATATATTTACATAGACAGCCTGTTCTTCCTGAGCCTGTTTACGGACTATCTCCTGTGCCTCATAACCGCGCGCATATGCAGGCTCTGCCTGAGGCGGCGGCGGTACCTTGCGGCGGCGCTGCTCGGCGCGGCGTACTCGGTTTCGGTGTTCCTGCCTGACTTAAGCTTCATGGCCTCACGGTGGATGGAGCTTGTGTCGGCGGCGCTGATGGGGCTCATAGCCTTCGGCGGGGAGCGGCGCATGTTCCGGTGCATGGCGGTGTTTCTCGCCGTGTCCGCGACCTTCGGCGGGGCGATATGGGCACTGAGCCTGCAGACCGGAGCGCTGCCGGTAATTGACCTGCGGCTGCTGATAGGCTGCTTTGCGGTGTGCTACACGGTGCTGAGCATCATCGCCCGCTCCCGCTCGCGTGCCGCCGACCGGCGCACTGCGGCAATAGAGCTGAGCCTGAACAGCCGCCACTGCTGCTTTACCGCGCTCATCGACAGCGGCAACTGCCTGTCCGATCCCGTGACGGGGGCGGAGATAGTCGTGATCTCCCCGGGGGCGCTGAGGCCGCTGCTGCCGGAAAGCGCGGCGCTGCTCGAGATAGCCGATCCCGTGGAGCTTGTGACCGCCGCGGGGGAGAGCCCGGAGCTTGCGGGACGGATGCGGCTGATCCCGTTCTCCGCTCTCGGCGGGACGGGGCTGCTGCCGGTGTTCAGGCCGGACAGCGTGCGCGTGGACGGTGAGGAACGCACGGGGCTGCTCGCGGCGATATCCGCCGCAGCAGCCGGTGACGGCTTTGAAGGAATTTTATAAGGCAGCGCCGCATAATACGCCTGCGGCATCTGACGGATAATTTGCGCCCTGATTTAGTCACTTTTTCTTGAAATACACAAAGTATTCCTGCGAAAAAGTGCCGTCATCAGAACACAAATTCTCTCGCCAGCTGCTCTTGCCGCATTATGCGGCGCTGCCTTGGAGTGCTGTTTTGAAAGGAGACGGAATTATGCTTTGCAAGCCACAGATCATGTTTATACACGAAAGGATCCTGTCGATCCTTGGGATAGAGCCGCCGCCGGTTTTTTACATCGGCGGCAGCGACACACTGCCGCCGCCCCTTCCGCGCGCCGAGGAGGAGAGCGCCATTGCCGCGCTCGACGACGGTGATGAGGCCGCGCGTCGGCTCCTCATCGAGCACAACCTGCGCCTTGTCGTCTACATCTCAAAGCGCTTTGAGAACACCGGGATAAACCTTGAGGATCTGATATCCATCGGCACGATAGGACTTATCAAGGCCGTCAACACGTTTAACTCCCGCAAGAACATAAAGCTTGCGACCTACGCCAGCCGCTGCATCGAAAACGAGATACTGATGTATCTGCGCAAGATCGGCAGCCAGCGCACGGAGGTGAGCTTCGACGAGCCGCTCAACACCGACTGGGACGGAAACGAGCTGCTGCTGTCCGATATCCTCGGCACGGACGAGGACGAGGTGTGCCGCCCGCTCGAGGACGACGCGGAAAAGCACATACTCATGGAGGCGATAGGTACGCTCAACGAGCGGGAGCGGGAGATAATCATGCTGCGCTTCGGGCTGCTTGGCGGGAGGGAATATACGCAGAAGGAGGTCGCGGATATGCTGGGCATTTCGCAGAGCTATATAAGCAGGCTGGAAAAGAGGATCATCGACCGCCTGCGGCATGAGATGCTGCGGCTGCTGCAATGCTGAGACGGCATCGTATATCGCAAAAGACGCACTGCAAGTCATGCTGCAGTGCGTCTTTCATCTTGCCAAAGAACCAAAGGTTCTTTGACAAAAAAGATTGCGCTCAGACCCGCGCCTCGCTGCGCTCGACACTCTCTGAGCGAGAAGTATTTTCCCCGACGTACACGCCGCCGGGGAAAATGGATTCGATTTATTTTTCGCCGTGCGCGGCGAAAAACTCTGCGAGGCTTTTTGACAGTCTTTATTCTTCTATGAACTCTATAACATCGCTGACGCCGCAGTGCAGGAGTTTGCAGAGCTGGTTCAGAGTATTTGTGGATATGCTGTTACCGCTTTTGATGGAATAGTACGTGGCGCGGGAAAAGCCCATTTGCTCCAGGCGATAGGAGCTTATACCTTTTTCTTGCATTGTCCGGAATAGCGGTGCGTAACTTATCATTTCAAAAATCCTCATGCGGCTGGATGCTTCTGCATTTAATATAATGAGGATTTTCGGGGTTGAATATGTACGAATATCCGAGTATAATTATAGGGATATGTGGGAGAAAGGAACAGGGTAGATGCCGAATTATGAAAAAATGTACGCAGTCCTGTGCGGAGCGATAGACGACGTGATGGATGGGCTTGCCCGGATCCCGCTCGCAAGCCCCGCCGTCGAGTGCCTGCACTCGGCCTTGGAGCAGGCGGAGGAGATATACATCCGGACGAGTGTTTACACCGCCGAGAGGGACGGCAACATCATAGAGCTCAGGTGCGACGTGAGCGGCCGGGAGTGAAGCTGTATCCAGGTACGCAGGGAGAATTTAATCGGTTGATAAGCGGCGGATAATCTGTTATAATAAGCTGAACGGCGGGGAATCCGCACTCTGCGGATGAGCCGTGATACCCCGGCGGGAGGTCAGAACTATGGCTCTGGATAAAGAGTTTTTCGACTCCGTCAATATAGACGTGGTCAAGAAGAAATATTATAACGCGAATAAGGTCAACGCCCTGCTCAGCAACATCCAGCAGCAGGCGGAGACTATGGGGCAGGAAAATGAGCTGCTGCGCACGCAGCTTGAGGCGCTCAACGGGCAGAAGTCCGAGATAGGCGACACGCTGCTTTCGGCGCGCGCCCTCGCAAAGAAGATCGAAGATCAGGCACGCGCGCAGGCGGAGGAGACGATACGTCAGGCGCAGGAGAAGGCCGACACGATAGTGCGCGAGGCGGAGCACAAGCACCGGGAGCTTGCGCAGTCCCTGCCGGATCAGCAGGAGTATGCCGCAAAGTGCGTTGAGAACTGCCTTAACAAGCTCAAGAAGCAGCACATTGAAGCAATCGAGATGCTCAACAATGAGTGGCAGGATTTCCTCTGCGGGCTGATGCCGGAGGAGCATAGCGACGAGGCTGAGTCTGGGACGTCCGACACGGAGGCGCAGGAGAACACGGCGGATATGCCGGAGCTTCGGGAGCGGGTCAACGCGATCGCCAAGGAGCTTATGGAAATTCTCGATAAGAAGCAGTAAACAGACGATAAAAAATGGATGCAGTTCATTTAGGACTGCATCCATTTTGCATATAGAGCCAAATTAATTTTTGACTTCCACCGGGAGCCCGGCTTCGGCAAATTCGTTTGCTATGCGCTCGGCGTAAGCGCGGCATGGGGAATCGATATCGGGCAGAATGATGATGAAGCTGCGGCCGAGATAGGGCTGCCCGGTCAGGATATCGTGCAGTGCGTCCAAGTTTTCGCTGTACCAATCCTGCCAGAGCATGGCGCGGCGCAGGACGGAATACAGCTCGCGGCGCTCATGGCAGGCAGAGAGATCGAGCGTTACCTGTGGATGCAGGACGTTGAGCAGGCCGAGGCAGCCGGCGTTGACGTCCCGCCATGTTGCTTCAAAATCACGCGTGTACCACGGGTCGGCGACGGCCTCTCCGGGACGGCCGGCGTACTCGAGCAGCAGGTGAAGCTTGCCCTCGGGGTCACCGCCGAAGGCGCGCGCCATATTGCGCATGTTCGCATCGTCCATGCCGATGAGGAGATCGTAATTATTGTAATCCTCCGGTCTTATGCGCCGTGCGGTCTTGCCCTCGCAGCCGATGCCGTGTTCGGCGAGCTTGCGCCGTGCGGGGGGATAGACGGGGTTGCCGAGCTCCTCACTGCTCGTCGCGGCGGAGGCAATGTCGAACTGTGCCGCGAGCCCCGCGCGGGAGCACATATCGCGCAGCACAAACTCGGCCATCGGGCTGCGGCATATATTGCCGTGGCATACAAATAGAATTTTAGTCATATTTTTCACCGTGTTTTTGTGTTTTAATAAGCATTTTAAGGTGTTTTTACTACATTTTTTCGCGTCAAATATTTTTCGCTAACGTAACTTATTACAGGTCTTTACTTTTTACACACCTAAATGTGTAGAAAGTGTGTAAATCAACAGGCAGTTTTACTGGCTTTATACTCTGCTACGGACTTCTTCATTGCGTCATAATCCTCATGGGCGTAGATACCCAATGTGGTACTTACATCGGCATGCCCCATTAAATACTGCAAGCTCTTTGTCGAAATTTCTCTCACGTTTGACATCTCCGTGCAAAAGGTATGTCTTAATACATGAGGAGTAATGGCTATTTGGCTTGGATGAGAAGCGTTATAATTATCTACTATCCTTTTGAATGAATGTTCAAAGTGCATTGCTGTTTTTGGCTTGCCGTTAATGTCAATGAAGAGAAAGCCACTTACACCATCAACCATGGGTTCTATATCCAGCTTTATTCTGCTTTCTACAACGCGCTTGAAAGCGTCTCTCACTTCTTCGTTCATAAAAGGTATGTACCTATTGCCGCAATTAGTTTTTGGCTTTTCAATGTAATATTCTGAATCTCGTCTACGCATTAACTGACGTTCTATTCTAACTTCTTCTTTTTCAAAATCTATGTCATTTACAGTCAATCCGCACAACTCCGATATTCTCATACCGGTATGTAGGAGAATCAAAAACACATCATAATAACGGCTACGGCATTTATCGCTTTTCATGTACGCAAGAAATGATTCCTGTTCTGCTTTTGTCAGTGCTTTTCGATGGTTTGTATCTTTTGCGATTATGGAGGTTAGAGCAAACTCAAATGGGCTTTTCCTAATAATATCATCATCTACTGCCATTTTGAAAGCTGGACGCAGAATACCTTTAACTGCATTAATTGTACTGAACTTATAGTCGTTTTCTTCATGTAGTTTAATACACCATGCTTTTGCATCTGATAATTTTACATTTCGGATTATTTTGTGTCCAAATTCTTCCTTATCAAGGATATTCAAAACAAAATTATATCCAACCTGCGTATTATGTCTTGCACCTTGCTTTTGACTGATGTATCTGCGCGCCAATTCTGAAACGGTTATATTTCCAGATGCATAATCAATGCCATCTTTTAAATCCTGCTCGATCTGCTTTTCTTCTTCGCGCAGCGCTTGAAGATCATAGTTATAAATATATTTGTATTTATTGAACCCATCTTTGTATCTGTACTGATATCTGCCATCTGGACGCTGGCTCTCGCCTGTTTTAAGAATCCTGCCTTTTTTATCTCTGCGCTTTTCTGACATCTTTATTCCCTCCTACAAGAAAAGCGCCCAATATAACAATTTCTATTATACATGAGCATTAGAGGGAATACAAGCCATAGAGGTACTTTTCAAAAGGCTTGCGCTTAATCAATTTCCGGTTTCCGACACAGAGAATATATGGCTCACATTCTTTTTGATTTGTTACCTCTCTGAGCTTATTTATACCGATGTTGAAATAGCTTGCAGCTTCATCCAATTTCAGACAGCTCTTTGCATAAATCGGGCATTCGTTATTAATTTTAATCATCCTTTCAGTTTTATTTTTTTTCGAGCTGTTTATTTAAACACTAATTTGATTTGGCTGCACAGAGGAAAATTATATTCATGTGCAGCCATTTTGAGAGGAATAGGGGGATGGAATTATTTTTATCCGCCATGAATGACGGTAAAAAACTTAATTTGTGAAATAAGCGCTCTTGCCTTTGTTTATGCTTTTTACTGCTGTACGAAGCTTGAAACCCTCGTTAAATGCAAGTGCCATCTTATGATTTGCAGCTTCCAGCCGCGCATTGTGATTTTCTTCCCAACGTATTTGCTCAGTGGTTTTACTTGCACTATAAGCTTTTTGCCTTATATTTGCATTGACCATGGCAGCATACACAGGCATTTCACAAAGTTTCATAACAGCTGATGCGCCAACTTGTCCTTCATCAACAGCGTGTCCCAATAAACTTGAAACACGATCTTTATTTGTATCTGTGAGTTGAGCGGGCATTTGACTTATAAGCGCTATTGTGCGCGCAGATACTGCGCTCTCATCAATTCTCTTTCTTGGGGTATAGTATTCAGCTTTGAGAGCATCAACCTCATTTCGCGCGCTATTATAGGCGTTTTCCTGAGACTCAAGTAAAAGCTGAACTGCATTGTCATAGCGCTTGTTTAATCTGTGAGTTGCGGTTATATCAAACTCACCAAACTTGCTATTATACCTCTGGAGCCGTTTATTCAGATCTATTACATCGACAGCGCTTTGCATATTGTTTATCTCTTTAAAAATATTATTGTATTCGTCTACAGGACTAAAATCGTCATTGGTTTCAAACATTTATATACTCCTTTCCGTGTACACGTTGAATTGCTATATTAACTGGCTCAAAAATGTTCTCAAAATTATCAGCCAGCAATTTGGGGTCTATTCCGTATGCTTTGTCTATGATGAACTTGCAAGCATCGAATTGTCTCAAATGGCGTGGATTCTGAGCAATCTCTATTATCTCTTGCAAAGCGAAAACAGTGGAAGTTCTAAGAAGTTGCTTAAATTCTTGCCGTTCATCTTTCTCCTGCTCAGTTAGTCGCTTACGCCCTTTTGGGTTACCGCTTTGCCCTTTTTTGAATGGCATAATTACTGCTCTCTAAACACGTTAATCTGAGGTCTTATCGGGTCTTTTCTTAATGAGTTGAGAAAAGTCTCCTTCCCTTCCGGAGTATAGAGAAAACTCAGTGCAGATTCATAATCCTTGATTTCCTCAATATCGTACTTAGGCTGCATTTTCATCCTATCGCGTATTTCTCTTAACTGACGAACAACGGACTTGTAAGCACGAACAGGTGTTAAACCGCGAATGTTAAGAACGATTGGATTCACTATACTGCCATCCGAAATGTTATTCATAAAATTTCCTCCTAAAATAATTATTACATTGCTTTTCTATTGCTCATAGACATATATCTGTACAGGTTTATTAGTACAGATTTTTGATATCTTAAAAAATTTTGTTGGTCATTTAAACCTATCCTACATATAGCCAGAGTTGATTATTTAACAAAAATCGTATTTCCTACTTTTAAAAATTTCATATCGGAATCTTACACTTTTAGTAAGTCAACCGCAGGCTTCATGAAATGCCCTTAGTACAGAAAAAACGCCTTTAGGATAGTTGCATTGCTCGGCTATTTCTTTGGCGTTTCTCATTTCGCGGGTCACATTTCGCTGTGGTCTTGAACGGTTACACCAGCGCCTTACGGACTCGAAAATTATGGCTCTGTCTACGATCAATTCGTCCATACCTAAAAGAGCTTCCTTTATGCTTCCAGTCTCGTCCAGCCGCTCATCAAGGAGACGTGTAACGCTGTCTCCGTAATCTCTAACATTACGAAGAATCTCATCCTCAAATATCTGTTTGAATTGTCGCAGAGCGCATAAGAAAGCCGCTTGAGATAGAACGTTTTCGATGGATAAATTATCCCCAAACATTTTGCTCAACATGCGGTCAATAAAGACAACCTCAATACGTAATTGGGGAGGTTCGCATACCGGACGCGGATAACTATGTTCTTGCTCCATTTGCTGTGTTTTGTTGTAAGCCTTGAGGATAAAATATTTCTGTTTTTTTCTACCTATGACGGAATCGTATACAGGTTTTAGTTGATTCTTTTTGCTAACTCTCATATAGACAACATTTGGTATTTTAGAAGATAATGAGGCACGATTCAGCAGATTCAACACGGAACTTATGGTTCCATCGTCTCTTACGGGTAATGTCAAGTTTACCTCAAGCTTCTTTATCTTGGTACTTTGTATTTCTTTTGGAATGAGCTTACTTATCTTTTTTAAGATTTCTTCCCTGCACATATCCAATTGAACCGAATCGTCCAGAGAAAAGGGGTTCACATTATCGTATCGCACAAAATGCGGCAAGTAAATTTGCAAAATCCCCTCATTATGGGTCAGATACAAGCTGTAATGGTCGTCACCCGCAGTTAATTCCCTATCCTTAAGATCAAAATTGGTTAAAATCTTAAATTCAAGCATATCCAGACCCGATTTACATTGATTTTTGTGAAAATACATTTTTTTAATAATTCCTTTCTATCTATTCACCCTCTCTAAAAATTCCAGATATATATCCGCTGGTACGGTACTAAAAACAAAAAAAGAGTAGCCCTATCATACAAGTACCGAAAAATTCACGGTCTTATATAATTCCCGAAGACGATAGTCGGGAGGGCTACTCAGAGCACTATACTTAATGTTGCTATATTAGCTATCCGTACAGATTTCTTTATAATATATATTATAACACACAAAAAATAAAAATGTTTAACAAATTGTAAACTTATGATGCAATCCGCATGAACGCAATATAAAGCGTTATAAGCACTATTACTGATTCTGCCGCGATGACTACTTTTAAACGCCTATTTTCTGCATGGTTCACCTTTGCAATGTCTACCATAAGCCTGATTGTCGCAATAGCATTGTCCAGCTCTTCTTGCATAACTTCACCTCCTTGCTTGGTTTCTACTGCTACTACGCGGAAAAACTCACACTGTCAGCTCAGGCGTGCGTAATACGCGCTGACTCAGACTAATGGAGATTTTCGCATAGCAACAGGGAATCTTCAATGATTTTGTCTAAGGCGTTCGGCCATAGCGTGCTTTTGCTCTTCAGAATATTGCCGCGGTTTGCGGTACGGATTTTTACCAAGACGAAAGGCGTATAAGCTGCAATCCTGTGATGGACATAATTTCACTTCATTTTTCTGGCCACACATACAGTCAATGCATTTCAGCTTGATCGCTTGTAGCGGATTAGTTTCTTTGCTCACGAATTTCATCTCCTTTCTCTACAAATAATACAACATTGGTCAGAATGAAAGTTTATCGTTTAGCTTCCAAAAGTATATCTAAAGTCGAAAACTAAATTCAATAAAAAAATCACCACAAGAAAACTCAAGTGATGACCTTTTTAATAAATTTAGTTGTGCGAAAAATGGTTTTGATCGTTATATCGGGCGCTTTATGTGTAAATTGTGTGTAGAATTAGTATATATGGCTTAAAATTCCCTGTATTTTCAACGGAGGCAAAGGTTTGTGCTATATATTGCCGTGGCATACAAAAAGTATTCTGGTCAAGTAAGATCAGCCTCCTATAAAAGCCGTAATCAGAGTAACTTATTATATACCATCGCGGCGAGTTTTTCCATACAAAAAATCGCCCTTCCGCGGCAGTGTGCAGGTCAGCCTACGCCGCCGTCCATGAAAGCATAGTGATTTTCAAAATCATTGCAGGTCAGGACTTTGCCGGTCTCCCTGATCTCGAGGTTTTTGGCAATATTGACCAGCTCGTCCATGCCGATCTCGCCGCAGACCCGGACTGCCCATCCGGCATCGGCGTTGGACATCAGGATAATATCCTGCTCTAAAGTATACTCATCCACGCCAATCTCCGGCCGCGCATCAAAATGCTCCGTACAATGAAAGCGCATCACGTCAACGTTCTGCTCGTCCCAGTGCTCCTCAATGATCTTCTCCGGTGTGTAGTAAAGCAGCAGCAGAGCACCGCCGCCGCTGAACTGTGACATGTAATATGTTTCGATCAGCAGGGGCTGCATCATGTCTTGATAGGCGGGCATGAAGTTAGGCGAGCCGCTGAAAGCAAGACCCTCGGACGTTAAGCGACCGCACCATGATCCATCCTTCAGCGAGGCCATTTCATCCGGCAGATAGCTTGGCCGGAATTCTATCTCTTTGCTCTCGGCTTTTTCGGGGAATGTGACAGCAAGCTTTGCATCGCTCCATTCAACATACCCGGTTGGGCCTTCCTCCCAGCTGATGCGGAATTTCTCGCTCTTCTCCGGGATTCTATGTGTCATAGAGGAAAAAGCTGCATATGCCGCAATGCCGAGAGACAATATCAGGGCAGCGGCCAGCGTAAAGCTGATGATGCGTTTTGTCTTGAGGTGTTTTACTTGTTTTTCATCGAAATAACTGTTTCCGGCCATGACTACATCCTCCTCATAAATGCCGTTCATAGCGCGAAGAAGTGTCAGCGAGTTCAGCATAAGCCCTCCTCCTGTAAATAGGCGTGCAGTTTCCTGCGGGTACGGAACAGGGAGCTTTTGATTTTCCCCTGACTATAACACAGCTTTTTGGATATCTCGGGAATGGGGACGAGATACCAGTACCGCAGTATGAAGATCTTTTTCTCATCCGCAGACAGTCCCGAAACGAAGCTTCCGATTGCCGCTTCCAGTTCTTTTGCGTCCAGAGCCTGTTCAGGATCGGTTCCGCCGGAGATGCACTCTTCAAGTTCTTCCAGTGCGAGGCCCGTTTGTCCTCCGCCGCGCTTGATTCTGTTGTTTGTCTTGATACGATCAATAGAAATGCTTCTGGTGATACGGCCGAGAAATGCGGATAATACCGACGGGCGCTGATCGGGCATAAGGTTCCATGCGCGAAACCATGTGTCATTGACGCACTCTTCCGCATCCTCAGCTATGCCGCAGATATTATAGGCAATGGTGCGGCAGTATCTGCCGTATTTCTGATTCGTTTCCGATATGGCCAGGTCGGAACGCTGCCAGTACAGATCGACGATCTGTTTGTCTTCCATACTGAACCTCCTTTGTATAAGAGCTCTCACCCATAAATACGACAAAAAACGGAATAGGTTTCATGTTTAGAAAAAGCAGCTCCGGGGACTTTGCTCCAGAGCTGCTGTATATATGGATTTCAGTTAACGTCCTTACCCAAGGATTATATCGCAGATGCGGTCGACGTCGGCGGTGCTGAGACCGGCATAGAGCGGGAGAGTCAGGACGCAATCGGCAATGTGCGCGGCGACAGGGGTCGCGGCGGGATCGAAGCCGGGGCGGCCGCGGTAGCAGGCAAAGGAATTGGTGATGGGGTAGAAGTACTTTCTCGCGACAATGCCGTGCTCGTACAGGCGGGCGTGGACTTCATCACGGTTATACTTGTAGCCGTCGAACACGACGGGGAAATAGGCATAGTTCGAGCGGACGCCTTTCTGCGGCGCGTTGAGACGGATGCCGGGCACGCCGTCAAGGCGCTCCCAATAGCGCTCATCTGCAAGCTTGCGCTCGGCGATCCAGCCGTCGAGATGACGCAGGTTGCACAGCCCCATCGCCGCGCAGAACTCGTTCATCTTCGCGTTGCTGCCGATGTACTCGACGTCCTCCGGCCCCTGAATACCGAAGTTCTTGAGGTCGTGGATGCGCTGCGCCAAAGCTGCGTCCTTGAAGCAGAGCGCGCCGCCCTCAATGGTGTTGAAGACCTTGGTGGCATGGAAGGAGAACATGGCAGCGTCGCCGAAGCAGGCGGAGCTGATGCCGTTTTTCGTCACGCCGAAAGCATGGGCGGCGTCATAGATGACCTTTAGGCCGTGCTTTTTCGCGATGCGGTCTATCTCCTCCACATTGCAGAGGTTGCCGTAGACATGCACGGGCATGATGGCGACGGTCTTATCGGTGATGAGCGACTCGAGCTTGCCGGCGTCAATGGTATAGTCAGCCGGGTCGATGTCGCAGAACACGGGGGTGCAGCCGCAGCGGACGATCGCGTGCGTGGTGGAGGCAAAGGTGAAAGGCGTGGTGATGATCTCGCCCTTGAGCTCCATGGCTTCGATGATATTTTCGAGCGCGAGGTGGCCATTCGTGAGCAGGGCGACATTCTGCACGCCGAGGTACTCTTTCAGCTCTGCTTCGAGCCGCTGGTGCTTTTCACCCATATTGGTGAGCCAATGGCTGTCCCAAATGCTGCGGATCTCATTGCAGTACTCCTCAAACTCCGGGATGGACGAGCGGGTGACATTGATTATTTCGGACATATCTTACTCCAATCTGCCGCGGATGCGGCCACAAGGAATTTATCTGCGGTTATCCTCGCGCAGCGCCTTGACCGCCGAGGCGATAACGATGAACATCAGCACCGACAGCGGCAGGCCGATGAGTATCGCAAGCACCTGCACGGCGCTGAAGCCGCCGACCTCGAGCAGCACAAAGGTGATGACGCATATGACGGCTGCCCAGAACACACGGCACCAGCGGGGAGACTGAGTGTCGCTGTCGGCATGGATATAGGTCGTCTCCGCGGCGACATAGGCGCTGGAGTCGACGGTCGTTGCCATGAACACGAAGCACAGGATCGCGACGATGACCATCATGAGCTTGGGGCAGGGCATGGTCTCAAGTATGGCGAGGATCGCGGCGGGCTGGCCGGAGCTCTGGAGCACGGAGGCGATATCGGCGATGCCGCCGGTCTGGATCTTGATGGCGTAATTGCCGAGAGTGGACATTGCGACCCAGCAGCCGAGAGAGCACCAGACCATCTGCCCCAGCGCGATCTCGCGCAGGGTGCGCCCCTTGGAAACGCGCGCGTTGAACACGCCCATGAGCGGCATATACACGATGAGCCACGCCCAGTACCACACCGTCCATGTGCGGACAAACTGCCCGTCGCCGTAGGGATCGGTATAGGTGATGAGGTGGACAAAGTTCTGGATGTACAGGCCGAGGGCGTTGACCTCGGCGCGGAGAACGTTGAACACGCCCGCGAGCACGCCGACGAAGAGCATGAACGCAAAGGCGAGATAGACGTTGATGTTGCTGAGGTTCTTGATGCCCTTTTGCAGGCCGAGATAGACGCTGGTGCCGAACATGGCGACCCAGATGGCGAGGATGATGATCTGCAGCGGCTTCACATATTCATCCGGGATGCCGAAGATGCCCTGAAGCAGCAGAGTCAGCAGCGGCATACCGAGACCCATTGAGGTGACGGGCGCGGCGATCGCGCCGAAAGTGCCGAAAACGTCAATCAGGCAGCCGGAGAGCCTGTTGCAGCCGGACTTCAGAACCGGGGAGCAGGCCGAGCTCATGCTGATCTGGCTCTGGCGGCGGTTATAGAGCATATAGCCGACGGCAACGGAGGCGGGCACGTACAGCGACCATGCGTTGAGCCCCCAGTGGTAGTGGGTGTACATCGCGGCGTACTCATAGGCCTCAATGGAAAAGGGCTCGGCATGGAAGGGAACGGCGGTGGAGGAATATATCGTCGTCTCGATAAAGCCGAAGACGATGAGCCCCGCGCTGCAGCTCGTAGTGAACATCATGGCGATCCATGAGAACTTGCTGTACTCGGGCTTTGCGTCCTCCCCGCCGAGCTTGACCTTGGCGTAGGGGCCGAAGGCGATCCACAGCGAGAAGATGAACGCCGCGAGATTTGAGGCGACGAACAGCCAGTCAAACTGCTTGGAGAAGAAAGCATAGGTGCCCTCGACCGCGGCCTGTACCGATTCCAGACTCACGGAGACGAGGATCAGCACGGCGGCGATGATGCACACGACGGGGAAGAATCTTTTTTTATCTATCTGCGGATGCAAGGCGCATCACTCCAATCTCTGTGTTTGTCCGGCTGGGGATCATTTACCCGCCAGACCGTCCTCATATACCTTGCGGAGGTAGTCGAAATCATCATAATAGATGAGGACGTTTTCGCCGCGGTCATTCGTGATCTTCACGGTGTCGTTGACCTTCTGGATAAAGCGGCAGGTCTCCTCGATATCGTCGGTGTCGAAGAGAATATCGCCGAGGGGCTGGTACTTCGTCAGCTCGTCGCCGACACAGGCGAGGGAGTCGACCGTGACGCCGGGGATGGCGGCGATCTCGTCAAGCCCTTCGATGGAGGCGATGACGCCGTCGTTATTCGTCCAGAGCATATAGCTCGAACCGCAGCGCTTATAGGCCTTGGTCTGGGACGGGGGCAGCATGGCCGGGTCATTGCGCCTGCCGAGGGCGTAATCGACGATCCATGCGACGGTGTCGAAGCCGAGCAGGCTCTTGATGGGGATATACATCATGTCCCCGTCAAGGCGGTAGCCCATTTCGATTATGTAGAAGTGCCCGTCCTCATCGAGCATGACCTGAACCCAACCGATGCCCTCGCGGCAGCCGACGGCCTTGAGGACTTTCTGGATATGGGGGTCGATCTCGGTGACATAGCGCTCAACATTGTTGGAGACGGTGGAGGTGATGGAGTAGCAGTTCTTCGGCTCGCCGGGCTGGGAGTACATTGCACACAGCGCCATAAGGCTTATCTCGCCCTCGGCGAAGGCATAGAAGCTATACCACTCCTCGCCGTGGAGCATACGCTCGACAACGAGCTTCGGGCTTTTGGACATGGAGCGGGCGAGAGCGCAGGCTTCAAGCAGCTCCTGTTCATTATGACAGTAGCTGATGCCGCGGTTGCAGCTGAGGTCTACGGGCTTTACGACAACGGGGTACTTCACCGCGTCGAGCTCCGCGCGCGTCGGGGGATCGGAGAGATAATAGTCATCCGGCAGCGGCGCGCCGAGGGAGCGGGCGAGGCGCTTGAAATCGTCCTTATCGCGGGAGAAGTGCCATGCCTCGGGCGTGCAGTAGCACGGCAGACCGAGACGGCGGCAAAGCTCCATGCACATCTCAAGGTTAAACTCGCTTATGCCGCAGACGACGGCGTTGACGCCCTCCTCGCGGCACTTGGCTTCGAGGGTATCGAGGTCGCCGGTGTTTATCATCCAGTATTCGTCGCTTATCTGCTTGCCGAGAGAATGCTCCGGCTCGTTATAGTCGGTGACGATGGTGTGTACGCCTATGCTTTTGGCATAGCGGAGCATTTCGCAGGTGCCGTAGCTCGTGCCGAGCATCAGTAGTTTTTTCATGTTGAGTCCTTTCAATCAGTCGACGGTGATGCTGTACCAGCTGTCGTCGGCCATATATTTTTCCGCGTCCTCGCGGGTAGGGAAGTTCATAACAAGTGTGCCGATGGCCTTGTTTGCTCCCGAGAAACGCTCGACGGCGTCGCCGGGCTTTACCCAAAGGTCGCGCTGGACGACGGCGCTCTCAAGCTCAGGAGCGATATCGAGCGCGCGGAAGGTGCCGTCGCGACCGCTGTGGAGGATGATCTCCGTCCAGTGCCCGTTATACACGGGGTCGCGCATCTCGTCCACCGGCAGACCGACGGCGGCCTTGACGGCGTTTGCGACGAGGTTCGTTTCCGCGGCCATGCTCAGCACCTCGCTCAGGCGGTTGCCGCCGCCGCGGGGGGAGACCTCCATTATGTAGGTCTTGCCGTTCGTGCCGAGGCGCGTCTCTATATTATAAAGACCGGTGCCGAGACCGAGCAGCGTGATGAGCCGCTGGAGCTCGCCCCTCAGCTCCGCCTGCGCCCATGCGGGCATAGTGGACGGCCATGCGTAGGCCGCGGGGGTATAGGGATTGTCGGCATGCGCGTCGAAGTGCTGCTCGTCAAAGGAGCAGTAGCGCAGCACACCATCAACGGAGAAGCAGTCGGTATCCGAGGAGAAGCCCTGCTGGGTGATGAACTCCTCGATTATAAAATCCCCGCAGATCGAAAAAGCCTTGGCGTGCTCTATCGCGGTGAGGAGCGCGCCGGGAGAATCCACGCGCGTGACGCCCTTACTGCCGGCGGAGTCCACGGGCTTGACTATCATCGGCCAGTTGAAGCCGGCGGAGTCGGTCAGAGCTTCGGCGGGCTCGGTATAGCTCTTTGCCCAGGGGACGTTGAAGCCGTTCTCGGTAAGGAAGCGGCGGAAGAGGCCCTTGTTCTGGAGGATGGACACGGCTTCATAAGAACCGGCAAAGGGCAGGCCGAGCTTCTCAGCCACATAGGCCGCCGTCACAACGCCGGGGTCACAGGCGAAAGACATGATGCCGTCGATACCGAGCTCACGCGCGGTACTGAGGACGGCGTCCTTATCTATGATGCTGACGTTGCGGTATTCATCGGAGTGCTTATGGGCGATGTTATCGGGCAGATAGTCACAGGTGATGACATACAGCCCCAGCTTATGCGCCTCTTCTATGACGGGCAGCAGGTACTGCGCGCCGCCTAAGAGCAGCAGCTTTTTCATGGGACAGGCTCCTTTCGCGCTCATTCGTCATAGCCCTGCTTCCGGCGGTAGAGCCGGTGCAGCGCGGGAAACAGGCACTTGACGGCGTTATTGATGCGGAAGCGCAGAGGCTTCGTTTTAAGCAGCTTGTTATACGGCGGGCGGCGCAGCTCCTTGTCCTTCCCCTGCGTGTAAAGAAGCTGGAACTTCCATTTGAGAATGTTGTCATCCACAAGGCGCAGCACATCCGGATCGGTGACGTGAGCGCGGTAGGCTTCGTGCATCGCGACAGCGCCGGTCATGAAGCGGATGAGCTTATCATAGCGCCCCTCGACGCCGCTGCTCCAAGACGCGTCGTTGCTGCAGGTGCGGTAGGCGGACATCGTGCGGGCGATGAAGCGCACCGGGCCGTTATGGCGCAGCCATATGCCGTAGGGGTAATCGCCGAAGCCATACTCGGCGGCGATATAGTAGAAATCGGGGGGATCGGCCAGAAGCGGAGTTTTGGCGAGGAGCGAACTTGTGTGCCACGCGGTGCTCATGCCGGGGAGGATGTCTTCAAACTCAACATCGCAGTCCCCGCCGCGCTGCACGAGCTCTTCGTCCGGGCGGCTGCCGGTGCAGTAGTGCAGGAGCGTGTTGTGGACGCAGGCGGAATACTCCGGGTGCGCTTCGAGAAAATCGACCTGACGCTGGAGCTTGGTGGGGTCTGTCCAGTAATCGTCCCCCTCGCAGAAGGCGACGTATTTGCCGCGCGCGTTCGGGAAGAACACGGCATAGTAGATGTCTATATCCTGCGAATACAGGTTCTTTTCCTGATAGAACGGGCGCACGATATCCGGGTACTTCTCGGCGTATTCGCGGATTATCGCGGCGGTGCCGTCGGTAGAAGCGTCGTCATTCACGAGCAGCTCAAAGGGAAAATCCGTCTGCTGGGTGACGATGCTCTCGAGCGCGTCGCGGATATATTCTTCGTGGTTATAGGCCGTACAGAGTACGGAAACGAGACAATCTTTACTCATTATATGACCTCGGATAAATTATTCCTCCGCGGCGCGGCCGGTGAGACGGCGGAGCACATCCAGCATGAAGCTGAAGCTGTCAACGCGGAAGATAACGGAGCCGCCGACATATATCGCAATGCCGAGCAGGACCTGAATAAGCAGAGTGAGCCAGTCGCTCAGCCCGAGCAGGCTGATCGGATAGATGCAGACGCCCATCAGGCAGGCGAGCAGCAGCGCGGGCAGGATATCCCGCAGCTGCTTTGTCAGCTTGTACCCAAGCAGCTTACGGTTCGGCCACGCGTTGATGACGAGGGAAATGAGCCCGGAGACGAACTGACTGACGGCGACGGCATAGACGCTGATGTTCATCGCGGCGAAGATAAGACCGATGCCGACGATCTCCTTGATTATTTCGAGCTTGAGGAAAATGTCGCTGTGTCCCATGGCCTTGATGGCGTTGAGGTTTGCGGTGTGCAGCGGATAGAAGGCGTACATCGCGCAGAAGACCTGCATATACGGTACGCATGGCAGCCACTTCTCGGTAAGCAGGAGACGGATGAGCGGTTCGGCGCACACGGCCATGCCCATCATGAGCGGCATCATGATATAGGAGCTTGTTTTGATGGCGCGGCTCGTCATCTCGCGCACATGGTCGCGGCTGTCTTGCTCGGCGGAGAGCACGGGCAGCAGGACGCTGTCGATAGAGGAATTGATGTTTTCAACGACGAGCAGACAGAGTTGGTCGCCCTTGTTATAGAAAGCAAGGTCGGACGAGGTGTACTTCAGCCCGACGACGAGCTGGGATATCTTGAGATATATCGTGTCGAGCAGCGCGGAGACAAGGAGCTTCCAGCCGTAGGACACGAGCCCGCCGAGACGCTGCAGGGAGAACATGAGCTTCGGCTTCCAGCCGACGGTCAGCCAGAGGATCGCGGTATTGACAGCGGCGTTCAGAAGCTGCTGAGCGACCAGCGCCCATATCCCGAAGCCGCGGTAAGCCATCGTGATGCCGACGACGGCGGAGAACAGCGTACCGCCGAGGGTGGAGAAGAAGAAGCGGCGGAACTGCATCGTCTTTGCGACATAGGCCTGCTGCACGTTCTTGACGCCGGAGACGACGATCGTCAGACCGAGCACACGGATGACCGGGACAAGGTCGGGCGAGCCGTATATCCGGCTGATAAGCGGAGAAGCGAAGAACAGCCCTATATACAGCACGAGACAGAAAGCGACATTGAAGTAGAAAACGGAGGAATAGTCAAGGTCGTCGGTGTCCTTCTTCTGGATGAGCGCGTTTGCCATGCCGCTGTCGACAAAGACCTGAAGGATCGATGTGATAACAGTGATGAGGGCAATGGTACCGTACAGCTCAGGCTCAAGGATGCGCGCGAGCACGATGGACACGACAAAGGACACGACCTGCGCCCCGCATCGCTCCATGAATCGCCATATCAGATTGGAGAATACGGTTTTCTTATTGTCGTACATAGCTTATCCGATCCCGCACCTATTCGCCGTAGCCGCGCATTTTCCGGTAGAGCCGGTGCAGATGCGGCATGGTACACTTGAGAAAATTATTAAGCCGGTATGAGAAAGGCTTGGCCTTGAGGATATCCCGGTAGGGCGGCCTGCGCTGCTCCGCGTCGCGGCCTTCGATCTGAAGAAGATCAAATTCACGCTGTATCTCGGCACTTTCAACAAGCGGCCTGATAGCCTCCGGGGCGTGGGAGCGGAATGTGTGCAGCACATCAAGCTCACCGGTCAAAAAGCGCTTCAGCTTGTCGTAGCGTCCGTCTACACCAGAACTCCATGCCTCTGGGTTACTGTTTATACGGTAGACCGACATGCATCGGTCGATGTAGCGAATCGGACCGTTGAGACGCAGCCACAGAGCATCGGGGTAATCGGTAAACCCATGTTTCCAGCCGACGAAATAGAAGTCAGGCGGATTTGAGATAATGCCTTTCCTTGCCAACAGCGAACTTGTATGATAGGCTTTTGACATACCGGGAAGAATATCGCCGAACTCAACATTGCTATCACCGGTACGGTTCAAAAGAGGGTGATCAGGCCGTGACTCCCTGCAGTATTGACAGACCGTGTTATGAACACAGGCGGAGTACTCCGGGTGGGCCTCCATAAAATCGACCTGCCGTTGGAGTTTTGAAGGGTCGCACCAAAAGTCATCACCTTCACATATTGCGACATATTTTCCCAGAGCTTCTCTATACAGAAAGTGATGATAGGCATCTATTCCCTGAGAATATAAATTCTTTTCTTGGTAAAATGCCCGGATGATGTGCGGGTATTTTTCCTCAAACGAGCGGATGATCGCGGCGGTGCCGTCGGTCGAAGCGTCGTCATTCACGAGCAATTCAAAGGCGAAGTCCGTCTGCTGATCGACAATGCATTGAAGCGTCTGCGCGATATACTTTTCATGATTATATGCCGTGCACAGGACAGACACCATACACTCGTTTTCTGCCACAGACACACCCCCAATACGAAAAGAATAAATACAAATTCATTATATTATACAGCAAATGCAGGCTTATTTCAACATAAACATGCTCGGGATACGAAAAACCTCCGAAGCATGTGCTTCGGAGGTATAGTGACTGAGTAAGTTTTACGGAAATGCTCACATGATCTTCGGAAGAGGGAAACGGTCTGCCTCGCGGCACTCGTCTGCCCATTCGAGAATGGCATTCAGGACTACCGTGTGTTCTGACAGGGTCTCTTTCATTTCTTCCTGAGTGGCTTTGAGTTCTTCCTGAGAAGCTTTGAGCTGTGCGATATCAGCTTTCATGCCGGATATATCTGCCTGCATTACCTCAAGCAGCTGTAAGATTTTTTCTTCGTTGGTCGCGGTCACATTCTCGCCTCCAATCTTATTGCAACAAGCATAGCACAAAGAACGTCGGATTGCAAGGGCAAACAAGCACAAAAACTCCCGCCGGGGTGTGCGCTCCGGCGGGATGGTGCGGGTTACTTTGCAAGCTCTGCCGCGGTCTTGGCCGCGACGGTCGCGTTATTGAGGACGAGCTTGATGTTGCTCTCGAGGCTGTCGCCGCCGGTCAGCTCGACCACGCGGGCGAGCAGGAACGGAGTGGTCTCCTTGCCGTGGACATGCTGTTCCTTCGCCTCGGCAAGCGCCTGCTCGATGGCCTTGTCGATGACTTCCTTGTCCATTGCGTACTGCTCAGGGATGGGGTTGGTGACGAGCATGCCGCCCTTGTAGTTGAGCTCGCGCTGGGCGCGGAACATCGCAGCCAGCTCCTCGGGGGAGTCAACGCGGTAGTCGACGCCGAAGCCGCTCTTGCGGGTATAGAAGGCGGGGAGCTCATCAGTGCCGTAGCCGATGACGGGGACGCCCTTGGTCTCAAGATATTCAAGGGTCAGGCCGAGGTCGAGGATGGACTTTGCACCTGCGCAGACGACCATGACGGGGGTCTGGGCGAGCTCCTCAAGGTCTGCGGAGATGTCCATGGTGACCTCAGCGCCGCGGTGAACGCCGCCGATGCCGCCGGTGGCAAAAACATTGATGCCCGCCATGTGGGCGATTATCATGGTGGTGGTGACGGTGGTAGCGCCGTCCGCTCCGCGAGCGACGAGTGCGGGCAGATCGCGGCGGCTGGCCTTGGCGACGCCGCGGCCGGTCTTGCCGAGGTACTCGATCTCCTCATGGCTCAGGCCTGCCTTGAGGCGGCCGCCGATGACGGCAATGGTCGCGGGGACTGCGCCGTTGTCACGGATGGTCTGCTCGACAAGGAGCGCGGTCTCAACGTTCTTGGGATAGGGCATGCCGTGGGAGATGATGGTGCTCTCAAGAGCGACGACGGGGCGGCCTTCATCGAGCGCGGCCTTGACTTCGGGGGAAATGTCCAGATACTTGTTCATAATTCTGCTCCTTTGCTGATTTTATAAAAAAGCTGAGCTGCCGTAATTGCTTTTATACGGCTCACAGACGGTAGTGTACCTATGTCGTGAAACCATATCATAGCAGAAAAAACCGGGGAATGCAATACCCTGCCGCGCTTGGCGCAGCAGGGTATAAGGACACTTATCTTGAGCCCTTGTCGTAGGGGATGCCCTCGGCCTTCGGTGCGCGGGAGGATTTGGAGGTGAAGGCAAGGACGATGATGGTGATGAGATAGGGCAGCATACGGTAGAAGTGCGGGCTGATGCCGATGCTTGCAAGGGCATAGACGCCGTCGCCGTTGATGTCAAGGCTCGCGTAGGAGGCGGCGATGCACTTGAACAGACCGAAGAGGATGGACGCGCCCGCAATGTTGAGAGGCTTCCAGTTGCCGAAGATCATAACAGCCAGAGCGAGGAAGCCGAAGCCGGCCACATCGCCGTTCGCGGTGCAGTTTGCAGTGGTGAGCGCGTACACAAAGCCGCCCATACCGGCCAGAGCGCCGCCGATCGTCACGCCGGCATAGCGCATCTTATAGACGTTGATGCCGAGAGAGTCGGCAGCCTGAGGATTCTCGCCGCAGGCGCGCAGACGCAGGCCGAACTTCGTCTTATAAAGAATGATCGACAGGACGATGAACAGGATGATGCAGATGTATGTCGCAAGATAGACCTTGTGCAGCAGGGTGTTGCCGAGGAAACCGAGGTCGGCGTTCTTTTCAAAGCCGAGCGTGGTCTTTTTTATCATAAACCAGCTTGCCGCGTCGCCCTCCTGCATTTGGAGAGTGTTCTGGTTTGCGATGATACGCACGAAGAACAGAACGAGCGCCGGAGCGAGCAGGTTCAGCGCCGTGCCGCCGATGGTCTGGTCGGCGCGGAGGTTGATGGACGCGAAGGACAGCAGCAGCGAGAACACCGCGCCCATGACGGCGGCGGCGAGCATTGCGAGCAGCTCATAGCCCTGCATGGCTGCCCAGTTCTTGGCGGCCTTGGCGGCCAGAACGGCCTCGCTTGACTGGAGAAGGCGGACTGCCAGAACGCCGATGAACGCGCCGAAGATCATTATACCTTCAAGGGCGAGGTTGATGATACCGCTTCGCTCGGAGAACACACCTGCGAGCGCGACGATCATCAGGGGAACCGCGAAAAGCATGGTCTGCTGGATAAGGAATGTCATGCTTCGTCGCCTCCTTTCTCAGTGTCTGCGTTGTCCGCTTTTTCGGCGGTGACCGCTCCTTCCGTTTCCGGCTCCGCGGAGCGCTTCTTTTTCGGAGCGATCATCATGCGGATAACGAGAGCGAAAGCGCTGAGGTAAACTATCGCGGCGATGATAACGTCGGTGATGTACTCGTTATACGCGGTGAGGTTCGTGAGCTGAAGGCCGATGATATCAAGCATCGACATGAAGATCGCGGTGAAGATGACGGCGATGGGGTTATTGACCGCGAGCAGCGCAACGGGGATGCCGTTGAAGCCCGTCGCGGGCAGGGACTGATAGGTGCTCCAGAAAAACTCCGTGTTGCCGGAGAGGTAGTAGAGCGCAGCGCCGCCGCCGGCCATGCTGCCGGCGATCGCCATAGAGAGGACGATGTTGCGCTTATCCTTGATACCGGCGTAGCGCGCAGCGTGACGGTTGGAGCCGCAGGCCTTGAGCTGGTAGCCGAGGGTGGTCTTGTTGATGAGGATGTACATGACTATCGCGAAGAGGACCGCGACGAGGATACCGGCGTTTACCTGAGAGCCGGGGAAGAGCTTGTCGAGACCGAGCTTTGCCGTGGCGACGCCGTTATAGGTCGTCTTATAGATATAGCCGGACTTCGTGCCCTCGACCATGTTCTTGAAGCTGCTGATATCGAAGAGCCATGTGACGAGGTTTGCCGCGACCCAGTTCGTCATAATGCAGGCGAGAACCTCGTTTATATTCAGGAATGCCTTGAGCAGGCCGGGGATCGCGCCCCAGAGCGCACCGGCGAGCATGCCGCCGAGGAAAGCGATGAGCCAGACGAGGAATGCGCCCATTGTCTCGGTCGGGAGACTGAGAGCGAGCATCAGGGAGACCATTGTGCCCATGAGGTACTGGCCGGGAGCACCGATGTTGAACAGACCAGTCTTATACGCGACGGCGATGGAGAGACCGGTCATGATGAGCGGGGTCGCGCGGAAGAGCATATTGCCGACGCTCGTGGGGTTGAAGCCCCAGCTCAGCGCGCCTGAGGCGTCACGGCCGGTGCTGAATATACCGGCGAAGATAAGGCGGATGCCTTCCCATGCGCCCTTGGTGGAAATGCTCTTGCTGGTGAGGCCGACGATGAGGATGACAAGGCTGCCGACGACCAGACCGATAAGAATGGACAGCAGCGACGCGACGACCTTCTGCGTGGAGTCCTTCGCGTAGAAGGCGGACAGCTTTTCTTTCATACCGCTTCACCCTCCTTGCCTGCGCGCTTGGCGCCGGCCATGTAAAGGCCGAGCTCCTGCACGGTGATTTTCTTCGGGTCGAATTCCCCGACGATCTTGCCCTCGAACATAACAAGAATGCGGTCGGACAGGCTCATGACCTCGTCAAGCTCAAGGCTGACGAGCAGGATGGCCTTGCCCTTGTCGCGCTCGGAGACGAGCTGGCTGTGTATGTACTCTATCGCGCCGACGTCAAGGCCGCGGGTCGGCTGGACGGCGACGATAAGGGGCTTGTCGCGGTCGATCTCGCGGGCGATGATGGCCTTCTGCTGGTTGCCGCCGGACATGCTGCGCGCGACGGTGACTGCGCCCTGGCCGGAGCGGACGTCGAACTTATCGATAAGCTCATCGGCGTATTCGCGCACGGCGGCGTTGTTTATGAAGCCGGCCTTTTCAAACTGCGGCTCCTGGAAGCGCTGGAGGACCATATTCTGTTCCAGAGTGAAGTCGAGCACAAGGCCGTATTTATGGCGGTCCTCGGGGATGTGCGACATATTCTTGCCGCGGTGGGCGATGGAGGCATGGGTGATGTCCTCGCCGCAGAGCGTGACCTTGCCGCCGGAGGACTTATCAAGCCCGGTAAGGCCGTATATAAGCTCGGACTGGCCGTTGCCGTCGATACCGGCGACGCAGACGATCTCGCCCTTGCGCACGGAGAAGCTGACATCGTCCACGGCGTTGCGCTTGTGCACGCGGGAGGGGACGCTGAAGTGCTCGACGCGGAGGACTTCATCCGTGGGCTTGGCTTCGTCCTTCACGACCTCAAGCTGGACAGGGCGGCCGACCATCATGTTCGACAGCTCCTGCTTGTTGGTCTCGCTGGTGTTGACGGTGCCGACGTACTTGCCCTTGCGCAGGACGGTGACACGGTCGGAGACCTCCATGATCTCATTGAGCTTGTGGGAGATGAAGAGGATGCTCTTGCCCTCCTTGGCAAACTCGCGCATGGTAGCCATAAGCTCGTCTATCTCCTGCGGAGTGAGGACGGCGGTAGGCTCGTCAAAGATAAGTATCTCATTATCGCGGTAGAGCATCTTGAGGATCTCAACACGCTGCTGCATACCGACGGTGATATCCTCGACCTTTGCGTCGAGGTCGACGTGCAGACCGTATTTCTCGCTCAGCGCCTGAACCTTGGCGCGCGCTTCCTTCTTCTGGATGAAGCCGAGCTTCGTCGTCTCCGCGCCGAGGATGATGTTATCAAGGACCGTGAACACCTCGACCAGCTTGAAGTGCTGGTGCACCATACCGATCTTGAGCGCGGTCGCGTCGTTGGGGTCGTTTATCTCGACCTTTACGCCGTTCTTGCGTATCTCGCCCGCCTCCGGCTGGTACAGACCGAAGAGAACGCTCATGAGAGTGGACTTGCCTGCGCCGTTTTCACCGAGCAGAGCGTGGATCTCGCCCTTTTTGAGCTGTAGGGTAATGTCGTCATTGGCCTTGATACCGGGGAATTCCTTGGTAATATGCAACATTTCTATTACATATTCCGGGGATTTTTCCATTCTGCCACCTGCTTTCATGTTATCATCGCGTCCGTATAAAAAACGTCTATTACATATTATAACGTCAATAAAAGCAAATTGCAAGAAATTACCCAGAAAAGCGCAAAAAAAGAAGAGAGCCGAAGCTCTCTTCGCTTGTCAAAAAAGTCCGCTAACGGACTTTTTGACCGCGCTTTCCGCCGAGCATTTTGAAAGTATTCAAAATGCTATTACCGAGAGTCTTGATATATATCAAGACTCTCGACGGCGGTTATCCAATTTGAGGCGGGCCTTGCCCCCTCAAGCTCCCCTGCTGCTCGGTTATCGAGCTTTGCAGCACGGGTTTTGACAGAAAAGTTTAATAAAAAGAAGAGAGCCGAAGCTCTCTTCTTTAGTGCTTAGAATGTGATCAGATGATGTTGAGAGTGAGGTTGCTCCAATCCTGCTCGAGGTTTGCCTCGTAGTCAGCATCGATGGTGAGCTCACCGGAAACGACCTTCTGGAACAGCTCTTCGTACTCTTCAACAGTGTAGTTGGTCATGCTCCAGGTTGCGGTGGGCAGACCGACTGCGTTCTCATTGACGCCCAGAGAGGTGGCCTTGCCGCCAATCTCGGACCAGGTGCCGTCATAGACCTTTGCGATAGCCCACTTGGTGGCGTCTGCAAGACCCTTCATAGCGGAGGTGACAACAGTGTCAGACTCGAAGGACTGGTCAACGTCAACACCGACAACAGCTGCGTCGTTAGCGGAAGCGGCTGCTGCAACGGACTGGAACATGGAGCCGCCGCAGGCGAAGATGATCTCGGTGCCGGTCTCATACCAGCCGGAAGCCATTGCCTGGAGTTCCTGAGAAGCGGAGAAGGATGCGCCGTACTCCCAAGAGTAGTTGACTTCGACATTGACGCCCATCTCAGCAGCTGCTGCATTTGCGCCCTCGACGAAGCCGTAGCCGTAACGGCAGCATGCCGGGTTGGTGCCGCCGCCGCCGCCGGTGAAGCCGAGCTTGGTGTAGCCTTCCTTAACAACAGCGTAGCCTGCGAAGTAGCCGCACTGCTCTTCCTTGAAGGCGATGCCTGCGATGTTGTCAAGACCGTCGAATGCCCAGCCGTCGATGAAGATGAAGTCAACATCGGTGAACTCAGCAGCAGCCTTTGCAAGAGCGTTGCCCTGCATGAAACCTGCGCAGACAACGACCTTTGCGCCGCCGTCAACAGCTGCCTTCATTGCGTCGTAACGGTCGTCATCAGTTGCCTGATCGCCGTTTGCGGGCTGATAGTACTTGTAGCTCAGGCCGTTCTCGGCAGCGTAGAGCTTAACGCCGTCGAAAGTGCCCTGGTTGAAGGACTTGTCCTTCAGCTGGCCGACGTCGGTGACGAAAGCGAGCTCATACTTGCCGTCTTCGGAAGTCATGTTGTCGTCGATATCGTCAGCGGAGAGAGCAGCGGGAGCCTCGGTTGCGGGGGCTTCGGTAGCATCTGCGGCAGGAGCCTCGGTCGCGGGCTCGGCAGCGGGAGCTTCGGTAGCTGCGGGAGCAGCGGATTCGCCGCAGGCAGCCAGAGCAAAGACCATGCACAGAGCAAGAACCAGTGCGAGAATCTTTTTCATGATTTTTCCTCCATTAAAATTTGATTGACAACTTATGTAATTGTCATCCGTACACTCGGCAGTATAACACAAACCGGTGCAACAAATCAAGGATTATAATGATAAAATTGCTAAATAATTGTTAACGATGGCCTTTTAGGAACTTTTTAGAGCTGCGCCATCTTGACGGCGGTGTCAAGGGCGATCTCCATCATCTGGGTGAAGGAGATCTGGCGCTGCTCGGAGGAGAGAGCCTCGGCGCGGTAGATATGGTCGGAGATCGTGCAGATGCACAGAGCGCGCTTGTGGGCGTAGGCGGCGTTGGCGTAGAGCCCGGCGGCCTCCATCTCGACGGCGAGAGCGCCCATGCGCCGCCAGCCGTCAGCATTGTTCGTGCCCTCGGCGGCATAGAAGGTGTCGTTCGAGACGATGTTGCCGACCTTGATATCAACTCCGTGCTCGTGCGCGGCCTCGACGGCCTTGCTCAGAAGAGTATAGTCCGCGATGGGGGCGAAGGTGCCGGGGCAGTTGAACTGGTTTATATAGTTGGAGTTTGTGCATGCGCCCTGCGCGGCGACGATGTCCATGACCTTTATATCGTCCTGCAGAGCACCGGCGGAGCCGATGCGGATGATGTTGTCGACATCATAGAAATTGAACAGCTCCCAGCTGTAGATACCGATGGCGGGGATGCCCATGCCGGAGGCCATGACCGTGACGGGGACGCCCTTCCATGTGCCGGTGTGCCCCTGCACACCGCGGACATTATTGACGAGCACGGGATCGGTAAGGAAGGTATCGGCGATGAACTTCGCGCGCAGCGGATCGCCGGGCATGAGGACGGTCTTTGCGATATGGCCTTTTTCGGACGCGATATGCGGGGTGGGAACAGACATAATATTACCTCCGTTAGAAAATCTCGTTTTGGCTTTGACACAATTATACAGTAAAAAATGCAAAAGTCAAATTGAAACGCGGAAAGATATATGCTATTATAAAGCAGATAAAGAAATACGGGGAGGGCTATGCCTGTGGATAAGGTTATGGTCATCGGTATCGCCGGGGGCACAGGAAGCGGAAAGACCACGATAACGAAGAAGCTGATCCAGCATTTCGGTGAGGATGTATCCGTCATCCATCACGATAACTACTACAAGGCGCACCATGACATGAGCTATGAGGAGCGCTCAAAGCTCAATTACGACCATCCGGATTCCTTCGACACGGATATGCTCGTCGAAGCGGTGAAGGAGCTCAAGCGCGGGCACAGCGTTGTCTGTCCGGTATATGACTACACGGTGCATGACCGCTCGGACAAGACCGTGACCGTGAACCCGGCGAAGGTCGTGATCGTCGAGGGCATACTTATTTTCTCCTGCAAGGAGCTGTGCCGGCAGATGGACATAAAGATATACGTCGACACCGACGCCGACGTGCGCATACTCAGGAGGATCATGCGCGATGTGCGCGACAGGGGACGCAGCCTTGACAGCGTCGTGAACCAGTATCTGAGCACGGTAAAGCCGATGCACGAGCAGTTTGTTGAGCCGAGCAAGCGCAACGCGGACATCATCATCCCCGAGGGCGGGCACAACCTTGTCGCGATGGAAATGGTGATGGAGCGCGTCAGGGCGCATCTTCAGCGCGCCTGATAAAACACAAAACGGAGAAAATAATGGCAAAGCTGTATTTCAAATTCGGGGCGATGGGCTCGTCAAAGTCGGCTCAGGCGCTCATAACAAAGTTCAATTATGAAGAGCTCGGCATGTCGGTATGGCTCATAAAGCCGAGCATCGACACGCGCGACGGGGCGGACATAGTCCGCAGCCGCATAGGGCTTGAGGCACACGCGCAGATAATCACGCCGGAGCAGGACATTACCGAGGAGTACCACAAGGCGGGAAAACACGACGTGATAATTGCCGACGAGGCGCAGTTCCTTACCCCCGCGCAGATAGAGCAGCTGCGCGACCTTGTGGATGACGAGGATCTGCCGGTGCTGTGCTTCGGCCTGCGCACGGATTTCCAGACGCACATGTTCCCCGGCTCGCAGCGGCTCATGGAGCTGAGCGATTCGCTGACGGAGATAAAGACCGTCTGCGCCTGCGGGCGCAAGGCGACGGTCAACGCAAGGCTCGACGGGCAGGGCAGAGTCGTGACGACGGGAGACCAGGTCCTCCTCGGCGGCAACGACAGCTACATCGCCATGTGCCACAAGTGCTGGAAGCAGAGAATAAGAGAACAGAGATAAGTTTTATCCCCCGGACAGTGTCCGGGGGATAGTGCTTTTACCAGTTGTCCCTGAGCTTCCAGAGGCCGCAGAGGGTGACGACGGCCGCGGCACACATGACGATGAACAGCCGGCCGGAGTCATGGCGGCCTGAGACAAGCAGGAGTACAGCGGCAGCAGCCGTGATGCTGAGTATACGCCTGATACGGATATCCATGAAAAATTCCTCATTCCAAGATAATTGATGCGTTACCAGTTTTTACCTTGGATGAGGAATTTATTCATGGATATATTCTTACTTTATTCTGTCGAAGCGGAGCACGACCTTGAACAGATCGCCGTCGACGGTGATGTCGAGCGCGCCCTTCTGGAGCTGCGCAAGGCTCTGGGCAATGCTCAGACCGAGGCCGCTGCCCTCGGTGTTGCGCGAGCTGTCGCCGCGGACGAAGCGCTCGGTAAGCTCGTCGCCGCTGATGTTCAGGCGCGTGGCGGAGATGTTGCGGAAGGTGACGGCCGCCTTGAGCGCGTCGGCGGTGAGGTCGAGGTACACGCGAGTCCCGCGCTGGGCGTATTTGCAGATGTTGTTCAGCAGGTTATCAAAGATGCGCCACATGTGCCGCCCGTCGGCCATGATTTTCACGGACTCCTCGGGCTTTGTGAGGATAAGCTCCAGCCCTGCGGCGGAGAGCTTTTCGCTGTATTCGCCCGCCATCTGGTCGAGCAGGATGCCGAGCTCGCACTCGGTGAGGTTCACGCTCAGGCTGCCGCTCGACGCCTTGGACGCTTCAAGCAGATCGTCAATGAGCTTCTTGAGCTTTGCCGACTGCCGGTCGAGCACCTCGAGGTACTCGCGCATCTTTTCGTTCTCCGGCTGCTCCTTTTCGAGCAGGTCGACGTAGTTGATGATAGAGGTGAGAGGGGTCTTGATATCGTGCGAGACGTTGGTGATAAGCTCAGTGCGGAAGCGCTCGGATTTCATGCGCTCGCCCACGGCGCGGTTCATGCCGTCGGTGATGGAGTTGAGGTCCTCGCCGTGCTCCTTGAACGGGCCGCGCAGCTTGGAGGTATCGACCTTGCAGTCAAGCTCGCCCTTGGCGATGCGCTGCCCGGCTTCGAGCAGCTGCTTCATCGACAGCAGCGCATACAGCGTGGCCAGCACCAGAACCGCGCGCTCGATGAACCAGCCGAAGAGCTGCTTTCCGGGACTTGTACCGGCGATGGCGATCCATAGAAACTCGACAAAGAGGATCGCCGCGATGATGAGCACTGCGCGGGGGAACATGGGGATCGCTTTCAGCCCGTCCTTAAAGGTATAGAATACCTTTTTTATTAAACGCAGGCACCACGCGCCCACGCGGTAGATGATGCAGCTCTTTATCGTCGTGCCGAGCTTTATGCGCACGGCAAGGCTCATGCACCACAGCAGGCTTATCAGCGCCGCGATAACGCCGAGTGCGGCGATGAGGATAACGATGAGCATTGCGGTGTTGCTGTATGACACCTCTGCCATTGCGGCGATAAGGAAGATGCCGGTAAAGACGGTCAGCGCGGTGTAGAGATCAAAGGGGATCTTATCGATAAAGCTGGGGCGGATCTCGCCGGTCTCGCCGTGGTGCCCGGCGGCGGAGAGAAGGAACACAAAGACGAAGGCCTCAAGGATCAGGGAGACGACCAGCACAACGATGGAGACATAGCGCAGCTCGTAGGCGTAGGTGAAAAGCTCCTGATATTTATCGGCGTTGCCGCTGGCGACGCTGACTGAGGTATAGTACCCGGTGATGGCATAGGTGCGGTAGTTATCCTCCGCGACGGGCGCATCGCCGATGGTGGGCGTGATGTCCGTCCTGCTGCCGGACATGGGGCTTTCAGAGACGGCGGGCGTTACGACCGGATCGGGGTACACGACCGAATCGGGTGATACGCTCGGGTCGGGAGACGCAGACGGCGCGGGTGAAACGCTCGGTTCGGGCGTGACGTCGTCGGCATCATCCTGCGCGGAGAGGTCGTACCCGGCGGGGAGGTCAAAGAGCGTTGTGTCCGTTGCCCAGACATAGTCGCGCTTGCCGAGTCCGTCAAAAACGACCTTATTTGTATAGCCGTCTCTTATTACAAAATAGAAGCCGTTCCTGCCGTTGAGCGCTTCGGGAGCTTCGCCGTTGCCCAAGGCGTACATGACGGCGTTCAGATCGTTGGAGTTATCGTATTTGAATTTATGCAGCAGGGTCTGATAATCGTAATTGTAGCCGTCGATGCTGTCGATATATGCGATGTCCAGCACGGACGCGGCGAGGGACATCAGCAGCAGTACAAAGAGCGTCACGGCTATCAGCTTTGCCGCAAGGCTGCTTTTAAGTTTGTTCATGTCAGTTCACTCTTTCCATTTTATAGCCCTGCCCCCATACGGCCTTGATGTACCGCGGTTCGGCGGGGTTGATCTCAAGCTTTTCTCTGAGGTGGCGGATGTGTACGGCGACGGTGCTCTCGGCTCCGTAGGGCTCGTCCTTCCAGACGCGCTTATAGATATCGCGCGGGTGAAAGACCTGACCGGGGTTTTCCATGAGGAGCCTGAGGATGTCGTACTCGGTCGGCGTGAGGGCGGCAGGCTCGCCGTCCACGGTGACGGTCTTGCTGGAATCGTCCATGCTTATGCCGCCGACGGTGAGACAGCTCTGCCGTATCTGCGCCGCGCCGAGCATCGTATAGCGCCGCAGCTGTGAGCGCACGCGCGCAAGCACCTCAAGGGGATTGAAGGGCTTGGTGATGTAATCGTCCGCGCCGACGTTCAGACCGAGTATCTTGTCCGTGTCCTCACCCTTGGCCGTGAGCAGGATCACGGGGACGTTCGAGCGCTCGCGTATTTTCACCATGGCGCTGATGCCGTCCATGACCGGCATCATAATGTCCATGAGCACAAGGCTGATATCGCGGCTCTCCAGCAGCGCGAGCGCCTGCGCGCCGTCATATGCGCACTCGACGGCGTAGCCCTCGCTCTCGAGATAAATTTTCAGCGCGGAGACGATATCCTTTTCGTCGTCGCAGACAAGCACAGTGTTCATGCACATCACCTCGTTCAGTATGCCTATATCATAACCGATAAATTATTAAAAGCCAAGCGGCTAAGTTTTTAAGGTTTGCTTAAGAAACGGCATCGGAACAGGTATTTTAAATACCTGTCCCGATACAAAACTTTATATATAGCTGTCGATCACAGTCTCGATGCATTTGCGCTGCTTTGGGTCAAGCAGCCTGTACCGGCGTATAAGCTCACTCTCCACGGCTGACAATTCAAGGGTGTCAAAATTCGAGCCGCTTATACGGTCTTCGCCATGACCTATAACGCAGTCGACAGATGTGTTGAAATAGTCGGCGATCCTTATGAGAGTTTCAATATCAGGCTCAATGTTATGGTTCTCATATTTGTTCACGGATTGTTGACTGACGCCTATCGCCTCGGCTAATTGCCGCTGGGTAGTCCCGGATAATTCGCGCAGCCGTTTCAGATTTTCAAGCATAGCAGCACCCCTTTTACACAGGGTAACAACTCTCGGGCGCTTAATAAAACACTTATTAATTGTTATTGACAACAACCATAAGGTGTTATAGAATGGAAACACAGTATCACATTAATTTGTGCAGATGGAGGGAAAAACATGAAAAGAAAAATAAGATTGATTTTGGCAGTAATAATTTGCGTGTTGCTGACAGGCTGTGCCGGTGGACAAATGAAAGCCGACAGCAATCTCGCACCTTTTAGTTCACTTACATGGAAGAGTACGGAAGAAGATATGCAGAATGAATTAGGGAAATATTTGGAAAAGAACAGGCTGGAGGATGGCGGCAATTCGTACAGATATAACGGTACATATGGCGGAGAAAAAGGAACGGTCACATATGTGTTCAATAAAGACGGAGAGCTTACAGTAATGACCTTTTATTGCAGCGTAAAGAATAAAGCTGATTTAACAAAAATATTTGACTCTAATAAAGAAGCGCTGACAGCGGAATATGGCGCGTGCAGCGCATCTAAGGAGAATGCTGTAAACAGCAAAAGCTATATCAATTTTTATGATTGGGAAACTCCGGACGGAACAATAAGCCTTGTGGAGGAATGCATGGAGGTGGTAGGGATGCCTTCTTACAGCTTCACCATGCGATGCGTGAATCCAAAGGCGGGGTAAGGAAGTATGCCAATGATTACAGGAAACGAAAATAATAAGGGAGCTTTTTTTAATAAGCGAGTTTTCGGAGTGATTGCGCTATGCTTGCTTGTTGTGGTTTTAATTGCAGGCACGCTGTATTTCGTATTTATGCATGATCAGAATGGGGCAGAAAAAAGCAGTGAAAAAGAACCGGCAGAAATAACGGAAATCTCCAACGATAATACAACGACTATCACAACGAATCAGAACGTAAGTATACCGAGTATTTGCTCTTTTTCAATTGAGCGGTACGAAATCGCAAAAACAATTATGCCCAAAAACCCAACGGGCATTTACCATTATTTTGAAGCCCCGAGTGGAAGCACTTTTATAGATGTAATTATGCCGATAAAAAATCAGGCATCGACTGCGACAAGACAGGACGGCGTTGTAGATGGGGTGAAAGTGCTGTATGACGGCGAGTATGAGTACATATGTCAGGCGGTCGTGGAAATCAATGATGGTGGGGATCTTGAACAATTTACATCACTTTATACCATAAATCCGCTTCAGACGATGCAGTATCATATGTTGGCGCAATTACCGGAGACTGCGGCATATGACGGGAAAAGCCTTGAAGTCATAGTATCTGTTGATGGGAACGAATATATTTGCAAACTCAGATGAAATATAAAAAGACCTCGTCAGGCAATATTTTGCTTTGACGAGGTCTTTTTATGCAATGAAATGTTGAAAGCTCAGATGATTTCCGCGCCGGTGGAGTCGACGGCGAGGTCGCGCACCTGCCAGTTGTGCGGAAGAGCGGCGACGGCGGCGGAGAGCTTTTCGGCAAAGGCAGCGTCGCGCGTCAGGCAGAGAAGGCTCGGCCCCGCGCCGCTGATGCAGAAAGCCTTGCAGCCTAAGTCTTCGGCAATGCGGCGGACATCGCCGCTGCCGGGAATGAGCGGGAAGCGGTAGGGCTGGTGCAGCTTATCCGACAGGCAGATGGAGATCATCTCCTCATCGCCGAGGGCGACAGCATGCGGCAGCATGGCGAGATGCGAAAGGTCAAAGACTGCATCGGCAAAGGAAACGCTTGACGGCAGAGCGGCGCGGGCCTTATGGGTGCTGAGAGTATAATCCGGGGAGAGGACGACGAAATGCAGCGACTCATGCACCGGATAATGGGCGAAATAGACCTTCCCGTCACGCGAGGTGGAGGCGACGAGGCCGCCGAAAAGCGCCGGGGCGAGGTTATCCGGGTGCCCCTCGATGGGGGTGATGATCGATAAAAGCTCGGCCTTTGAAAGCTTCGCACCGGAGAGGGCGTTTGCCGCCATTGCACCGGCGGCGAGCATCGCGGCGGAGGAACCGAGACCGCGGCAGACGGGGATATCGGCACGGATGTCAATATGCACGGCGGGAGCCGGGCGGCCAAGGCGGGCATACACGGCATCAAAGCCCTGACAGGCGAGATTATCGGGAGTCTGAAATTCCTCATCGCAGCCGGTGAAGGACAGACGGTCGGACAGGGTAAAGCTCAGGGTATTATAAAGGCTCAGCGCGCAGCCGAGAGTATCAAAGCCGCAGGCGAGATTCGCGGTGGTGGCGGGGACGCGGACGGTAACGCTGTTCATGTTTTTCCCTCCAGAAGATCAAGGACATAGCCGCGCATTTTACCGGGCTTTACACAGCCGGTGTGCAGCACGGGGCGCTCACGCAGGGAGCGGAGATTTGCGGGCATCGGGACGCCGGTGGCTTTTTCGAGCGCGGACATCATATCAAACTCATCCCCGTCACACTCCGCGCCGATGGCGCTGAGCACGGCGGCGGGGAACTTATACGGCGAGGCGGTGGAGAGCACGACCATTGGGTCGGGTGACTCCGCCGCTTTTTCATACTGCCGCGCGACGTTCCACGCGACGGCGGTATGGGTATCGCAGAGGTAGGAGTGGCGTTCCCAGACCTCGCGGATAGTCTCCTCGGTGGCCTCATCGCCGCAGCAGCCAGCCCAGAAACGGGACTGTATCTTCTTGAGAAGTTCTGCGGGGACGGTATAGAAGCCGTCAGTTTTGAGCTGCTGCATGAGGGACGCGACAAGCTCACAGTCGCCGCTCACAAGGTACAAAAGACGCTCGAGGTTACTGGAAATGAGGATATCCATAGACGGGGAGAGGGTGCGGTAAAAGCTGCGGCGGCGGTCATAGGTGCCGGTGCGCAGAAAATCGGTGAGGACGTTGTTCTCATTCGAGGCGCAGACAAGGCGGCCGATGGGAAGACCGAGCTCACCGGCGATGAAGCCGGCGAGGATATCACCGAAGTTGCCGGTGGGGACGGTGAAGCTGAGCTTCGCGCCGGGGGTCAGGCGGCCCTGTTTGACTAAATCGGCATAAGCGGAGAAATAATACACGACCTGAGGGACGAGCCGGCCGATGTTTATCGAGTTCGCGGAGGACAGACCACGGTCACGGACGGACTCAAAAATCTGCTTGACGCCGGATTGGGCATCGTCAAAGTTGCCGTCGACGGCGCAGACATGGACATTGCGTCCTTCCTGCGTCACCATCTGTGCTTTCTGGACAGGGCTGACGCCGTCACGGGGATAGAACACGGCAATGTCAATACCGGGAACGTCCCGGAAACCCTCGAGGGCAGCTTTGCCGGTATCGCCGCTGGTGGCGGTGAGGATGGTGATCTTCTCCGCATCGCCGCACTTCTCCGCCGAAGACTTCATCAGATAAGGCAGCAGACAGAGGGCGACGTCCTTGAAAGCGGAGGTGGGGCCGCGGAACAGCTCGAGCACGGACATATCGCCGACGGCAACGGTCGGGGCGATTTCCGTTGAGGGAAACTTGCCGGTATAGGCACGGCGGACGAGATCGAGCATTTCCTCAGATGTGAAATCCGGAAGAAGCGCGGAGATTATCTCGGCGGCCATGTGATAGTAATCGAGCGTAATGAGGCGCTGCCAATCGAGCTTCGGGAGCTCTGCGGGGGAGAAGGTATAAAGTCCGCCGTCGGGGGCAAGGCCGTTGACGATGGCCTGAGCGGAGGACACGGCGGGCGATGCGCCGCGGGTGCTGATATATTTCATAGGAAAGGTCTCCTTCATTGAACGATATGGGCGGGGATAATATAGCGCGTCCGCGAGAAAAAGTCAAGTGTGTTTGAAACGCGGACGGAATCAAAACTTTATGTGCTGTTGGGCAGCAACTGTCCGGAGCCAATGGGCAAGGGCAGACTCAGAATAAAAACAGGGGACTTTGCCCTGCGGCGGATGGAGGACAACGTTCAGCGATTCGCCGTCGGCCTGACGCTCCATGCGGGACAGGGGCAGATCGAGATAAAAATGCTCCTGCTTCAGATGGCGCAGTTCATGCTCAAGCGTCTCCTCGCGCTGCTGCGGGGAGAGACGGGAATTTATATAGATATCGAAGCTGCCGTCATCATTCGGGACGCTGACGCCCTCGACGGCGCGGGGCAGGGAGACAAGGCGGACATAGTATTCGAGCATAGTAAGCTTATTCTGACGCCCTTAGTGCTTCGATGATCTTTACGGCCTGACGGACATCGTCGGGCGTGGCGTCCTTGGCGAGCTTGAAGAGCAGGCGCATGTCTTCCCTGTCACGCAGGGCGGTGAGGAGCTGCTCAAGCTCATCATCGGAGGAGAGAGGGGAGATTTCGTCACTCTCATCGCAGAGGTACTGGGGGGTGGTATCGAGGATGGAGGCGAGGACGGTCAGCTGCGCCGCGTTCGGCTGGGACTTATGCTGCTTCCAGTCCTGACAGAGAGTGGCGCTGCGGCCAAGGGACTGCGCGATAAATTTCTGCGTGATGCCCTTCGACCGGCGGAGGGAATCAAACCTTTCATAATTGAACAAAAGAATCACCCCATATATGTGCATAATGACAAATCGCAAAAAAGAGGGAGCAGACACTGGAAAATCTTAAAAACATGAGATATAATCCAAAGCGAATCAAATAAAAGAAAGATGTCTGGCCGCTGAAAGGACTGCTCGTGGCTTTATTTTAATAGAAAGCGGAGGAGAAGTCAAGGGGTAATCTTATAAAAATAAGATTACGGAGGCGGGGGACGGGAGAAATCCACCTCATCAGTTGCCTGCGGCGACAGCTCAAGGGGAAGCCAAGGGAGCGGCGGCCGGGAGTATTGGATGATCATAAAGGAGGGGGAGCGGTGACGCTGATAGCGGACGACCCGACCGTGCGGTGCATGGAGCGCACGGGATATCCGCCGTGGATGGTATACGGCGGGAAAAACGACGAGGAGGAGCAGGAAACAGAGCATGAGTAAATACCGGAAAGAATGCTGGACAGACGCGGATGTGCGCTGCCCGTTCTACATATCCGATGAACGCAGCGCAAGGAGCATAACCTGCGAGGGCTGCATGGATGAGACAAAAGCAACGATGAGCTTCAGGACTCTGGCGAACCGCGACGGGCACATGGGCAGGTTCTGCGTGGGTACATACGAGAGGTGCCCGGTATACAGGAGCGTTTACCAGAGCAAGTACGCGGACGGGGAAGCATGACGGATTGGGAGAAGATCAGGACGGGCTTTGTCAAGGACGGGCTGAGCTACAGGGCGCTTTCACGGGAGTTTGCGGCGCCGTACAGCACGATACAGAGACGCGGCATCAAGGAGGACTGGCCCGGGCAGCGGGAGGAGTACCTCGAAGAAAACGTCGGGGAAAAGATGAAGCAGGTGAAGACAAAGCTGCTGCGGAGGATCGAGAGGACGCTCGACGAGGACAGGGAGCTTGACAGCAAGGACTTCAAGGCGATGACGGGGGCGCTCAAGGAGCTGCGGGAGATACAGGACGAGGCCGAGACGGCACGGGCGGAGGGGCCTTTAATAGTGAGATTCGTCGGGAAGGCGGAGGAACTGAGCATGTGAGGAGAGATGAGGGAGAATGGCGGAGCTGAGGATACCGGAGCCGAGCGAGAAGCAGTGTCTGTTTATGGCAGATCGGCATAAATACATAGGCTACGGCGGGGCGCGAGGCGGCGGAAAGAGCTGGGCGGTGAGAGTCAAGGCGGTATTGCTGTGCCTGCGGTACGCGGGGATAAAGGTAATGATAATAAGAAAGACTTACCCGGAATTGCAGGAAAACCACATCATACCGCTGTGCGAAATGCTCGGCTGCTACGCGGACGAGAGCGAGAGGATAGCAAGCTACAACGACGGGAAGAAACATATCGTATTCCCGAACGGCAGCAGGATACTGTTCCGCTACTGCGACAACGACAAGGATGCGCTGCGCTTTCAGGGGACGGAGGTGGACGTGCTGTTCGTGGACGAGGCGACGCAGCAGAGCGAGGAGAAGATGGAGAAGCTGCGCGCCTGCGTACGAGGGGTGAACGATTTCCCGAAGCGCGTCTACTACACCTGCAACCCCGGCGGAGAGGGTCACGCATGGGTCAAGAGACTGTTCATAGACAGGCACTTTAAAGAGGGCGAGGAACCGGAGGAGCACAGCTTCATACAGTCGCTGATAACGGATAACACGGCGCTGATGGAGGCAGACCCGCAATACATAAAGCAGCTTGAGGCGCTGCCGCCGAAGCTCCGGGACGCGTGGCTCTACGGGAACTGGGAGATATTCGAGGGGCAGTTCTTCGAGGACTTCAGAACAGAGCCGGACATGAGAGCGGCGGAGGCGCACGGCGAGAGCCTGACGGCGGAAGAGCTGCGGGCGCAGCGGCGCTGGGTGCATGTGATAGAGCCGTTCGACCTGAACGCAGGCAGCTGCCGGGGCTGGCGGATAATGCGCTCATACGACTTCGGCTACGGTAAGCCCTTCTCCTGCGCATGGTGGGCGATCGACTACGACGGGGTGATATACCGCATACTTGAGCTTTACGGCTGCACGGGCACGCCGAACGAGGGCGTGCGATGGACACCGGATCAGCAGTTTGCGGAGATCGCGCGGATAGAGCGCGAGCACCCATGGCTGCAGGGGAAGAAGATAGAGGGCGTGGCCGACCCCGCGATATGGGACGCGAGCCGGGGAGAGAGCATTGCGGACACGGCGGCGCGCTACGGGCTGTACTTCACAAAGGGCGACAACGAGAGGATACCGGGGTGGATGCAGTGCCACTACAGGCTGCAGTTCGACGAGGAGGGCTACAGCAGGATGTACGTATTCTCAAACTGCGCGGCATTTATAAGGACGGTGCCGGGGATGATGTTCAGCAGGACGGCACCGGAGGATCTCGACACGGAGATGGAGGATCACGTCTGCGACGAGTGGAGATACATGTGCATGTCGCGCCCGGTGGCGCCGCTGAGACCGGTGGAGCGGAGAGTGATGATGAATGATCCGCTGGGGAGATATTAAAAAACAGGAGAGAGCAATGGACGAAACAAAAATGACGGCGATGCCGGTGAACGCGCAGACGCTGACGGAGCTGACGCGCATATTGCAGAAATACAAGGCGGGCAAGGCGAGCATCGAGCGAAGGACTGTCGCGGCGGAGAACTGGTGGAAGCTGCGCAATCAGGCCGAGGAGAGAAAGAAAACGGAGGGCATAGGCGGGTTCCAGGCCGTGTCCGGCTGGCTGCACAACGTGATAGTTTCAAAGCACGCGGACGCGATAGAAGCCTTTCCCGAGCCGAGCATACTGCCGCGCGAGGAGGGCGACAAGGCCGAGGCCGGGATACTGTCAAAGATCATACCGGTGATACTGGAGCAGAACGAGTTTGAGAAAACCTACTCGGACTGCATGTGGCAGAAGCTCAAGACCGGGACGGGCGTATACAAAGTATACTGGGACGCGGACAAGCTCGGCGGGCTGGGAGATATCGCGATAGAGCGCGTCGACCTGCTGAACGTGTTCTGGGAGCCGGGTGTGCGCGACATTCAGGACAGCAGATATTTCTTCCACACGAGCCTTGAGGACAACGACGAGCTTGAAAGACAGTACCCGCAGCTTCAGGGGAGACTGCGCGGAAACGCCTTCATGGCGACAAAGTTCGTGTACGACGACAGCGTGCCGACAGACGGGAAGAGCACGGTCATAGACGTCTACTACAAGAAATACTCCGGCGGGAAAAAGGTGCTGCACTACTGCAAATACGTCGGCGACACGCTGCTTTACTCGACGGAGAACACCGCGCAGAGCATGGCGGGCTCCGAGGAGATGGCGCAGGCGCTGCCGGGGCTCTACGAGCACGGGCTTTATCCGTTCGTGTTCGACAGCCTGTTCCCGGTGGAGGGCAGCCCCTGCGGCTACGGCTTCATCGACCTGTGCCAGAACAGCCAGACGCAGATAGACATGATGCAGACGGCGTTTGTTAAAAACACGATGCTGGGCGCGACGCCGCGATACTTCCAGAGAATGGACGGGGCGATAAACGAGGAGGAGTTTTTAAACCTCGCAAACCCCGTGATACACGTGAGCGGGAACCTCGGCGAGGACAGCATAAGGACTGTGGACTACAGGCCGCTGAGCGGAAACTACCTCGAAATGCGAACGAGCATCATAAACGAGCTGCGAGAGACGAGCGGAAACACCGAGACCTCCGTCGGGCTTATCAACGCAGGGGTCACGGCGGCATCGGCCATCGCGGCGCTGCAGGAGGCCAGCGGCAAGGGCAGCCGCGACGCCACGCGCGCAAGCTATCGCGCCTACGGGCAGATAATATCGATGTGCATAGAGCTGATACGGCAGTTTTACGACCTGCCGAGACAGTTCAGGATAACGGGACAGCTCGGGATAGAGCAGTTCGTGTCCTACTCGAACTCCGGGATAAAGCCGCAGTACCAGGGGATGATCGGAGACACCGACCTTGGGATGCGTCTGCCGGTATTCGACATAAAGGTGATACCGCAGAAGAAAAACTCCTACACGAGACTGAGCCAGAACGAGCTGGCGCTGCAGTTTTATCAGCTGGGCTTTTTTGCCGAGGGGCAGGCGGATCAGGCGCTGGCGTGCATGAGCATGATGGAGTTCGAGGGCAAGGATGAGCTGATGCAGAGGCTCGCATACAACGGGACGATGCAGAGAGAGCTTGCGATGTACCAGCAGTATGCGCTGGCGCTGACGCAGAAATACGAACCGGACAAGGCCGGGGCGCTGATGGAGAGCATCACGGGGCGCGCCGCCCCCGGCGGTAAGACCGCGAAGAAGGCCGCAAAGCTGAAGGGCAAGGAGAGCGGCAGAATGGAGCGGGCGCGCAGCAGCGCCTACAACGCGGCGCTGCCCGGAGGCGGACGATGACAAAGGTATGCTATTACAGAAACGAATACCGGCTGCGCGCCGAGGGGCACGCGGGAGCCGGTGAAAAGGGGCGAGACCTTATATGCGCGGCGGAGAGCATACTGATGATGGCGCTGGAAAGGCACGTATCGCAGCGGCCGGAGATGAGGGCGGAGTTCCTGAGAAGGCCGGGGGCGGAGGAGATACGCTGCCGACCGGATCGCGGCTGCGAGGGGGCGTGCAGGGAGAGCTTCGACACGGTATACGCGGGCTTTGCGCTGCTGGCGGGGGGAGTACCCGGAGCACGTGAGCGCGCGGGAGATATGAGGCGGAGGACAGGAGGAAGATGATGGACAGAGAAGACACCATCGAAAAAGAGCAGGCCGGTGAGGAGCGAGCGAGGACGCAGGTGCTCCGCGCGCAGGAGACCGGCACGAACTATGAGAGCACGATGGAGACGCTGCGGCAGGCGGAGCAGGAGCTGCCGTCGTTCAGCGGCAGCTACGACGATGAGATAAGCAGGCTCTACGACAGGATAATCAACCGCGAGGGCTTCCGCTACGACATGAACAGCGATCCGCTGTACATGTCATACAGGGACAGGTATGCGCGCGAGGGCAGACTCGCGATGAAGAACACGATGGGGCGGGCGGCGGCGCTCACGGGCGGCTACGGCTCAAGCTATTCGCAGGCGGTGGGTCAGGAGCAGTACGGAGCGTATCTGGAAAAGCTCGGGAACGTTATGCCGCAGCTCTATTCCGCGGCATACAGCCGCTATAAGAGCGAGGGCGACGCGCTGAGCGAACAGTACGCAATGGCGGTAAAGCGCGGAGAGAGCGAGTATAACAGGTACCGCGACAGGCTCAGCGACGCGAAGGCGCAGCAGGAGCTGGGCTACAAGCTCGAACAGCAGGAGTACGAGCGGCAGCAGAAAGCGTTCCAGACGCTGGTGAGCCTGATATCATCGACGGGCTATGAGGCAAACGAGGACGACCTGAAGCAGAGCGGCATGTCACAGGCGCAGGCCGACGCGATAAGAAATGAGTTCCTGAGAAAGAACGGGCTGCTCGACACCGGCGGTACGTCGTCGGGCGCATGGTACGGAGGCTATGCGAGCAAGGAGCAGACGAAGCTTGACGCAAACGAGAAAAAAAGCAGCAGCGGCAAGAACAGGAGAACATGACAAACAGCCCTTAACTATCCCCACCGCGGGGGGATCATATAAAGGAGAAGAACACAGGCGATGAAAGAAAACAGCATGAGCGAGGCAGTGGATGAAAAGACCGGGTCGGCGGCTCCGGAAACGGGCGTAAAGGCTGCCGACGCCGGGCAGGAGGACATGCAGGGCACGGAGAAGCAGGAAAAGAGCAAGCCGGGCTGGGACGAGCTGATGGCAGACCCCGAGTACAAGAGCTGCTTTGACAGCAGGGTGCAGGAGATAGTCCGCAAGCGGCTGCGCGACAGGCACGGGAGCGAGGAGACGCTCGGCAGGCTCAGGCCGGTGCTGGAGGCGCTGGGGGAGAAATACGGCCTTGAAAGCACTGCGCCGGAGGCTATCGACGCGCAGGCGCTCTCTGAGCTGATACGCACGCCGCCGGGATTCGGCAGCGGCGAGGAGATAAGGCGGCACCTTGAGGAGCTGGCATATCAGGCGGCGGCGCTGAGGGAGAGCTTCCCGGAGTTCAGCCTTGAGCGGGAGATGGAGGATCCGGAGTTTCTGCGGCTCACCGCGCCGCACACGGGGCTCACGCTCGCGGACGCATACTACGCGCTGCACCGCGAGGAGATCGGCGCGATGGCGGCAAGGCGCAGCCTTGTGGCGCTCACGCGCGCGGTGAGCTATGGCGGCGCGCGGCCGAGGGAGATCGCCGGGAACATGGCGGCGAGCAGCATGACTGCCGACCCGAGGAGCATGTCCAGGGATGAGCGCGAGGCGCTCAAGAAGCGTATCTATGAAGCAAAGGCACAGGGAAGAAAGCTGCCGTATGGCAGTTAATTAGGAAAGGAAGAGAAGATGGAGAATTTTAAGTTTGATTTGCAGATTTTTGCGGATGCGGGCACTGTCGTGAACGCGACGGGCGGCTACGTCAATTCCGGCACAGGCGAGGTGACAGGCTTCACCGACGGCAAGACCCTGAGCCCCGAGCTCAAGGCATTTTACGACACGGAGCTGCTGGAGAACGCGCGCACGGAGATGTTCTATGCGCAGTTTGCAAAGCGCCAGCCGCTGCCGGCAAACCACCACGGCAGTGTCGAATGGCGCAAGTGGAACACCTTTGACCGCGCGGCAAAGCTCAAGGAGGGCGTAATACCCACCGGGCAGAAGTTCGGCGTGACTACGGTGACGGGCGCGGTAGATCAGTACGGCACTTACACGTCGATCACCGACAAGCTGGAGCTGCGCGCTTATGACGACGTCATACTCGGCGCGACTGAGGAGATGGGCGCATCGGCAGCCGAGACTCAGGAGAAGCTCATACGCGACGCGCTGCTCATGGGCACGAACGTGCTCTACTGCGACAATATCGACAAGGACGCCGGCAAGGTGCTAAGCACCCCGGAGAGCTGTGCGCAGATGGGCGCGGGCGGCGTGACCAAGGGCGCGTCCGGCGCGGCCGACACTCCGCACGGCTGGTCGCTGCTGACCCCGGCGATGATAAACAAGGCCGTGACCATCATGAAGAAGAACCGCGTACCGCGCATAAACGGCTATTACTACGCGGTGATACATCCGTCCGTCGCGCACGACCTGAGACAGGACGAGGGCTGGATCGAGGCGCACAAGTACGCCGCTCCCGACGCGCTCTTTAACGGCGAGATCGGCGAGCTGCACGGCGTGCGCTTCATCGAGAACGTGTTCGCGCCCGTGCTCGGCGTCGCGGGCGAGAGCGCGGAGGGCGACGACGAATACGTCAACAAGAGCCGCAGCCGCACCTACGCGACATATTTCTTCGGCAAGGACAGCTTCGGCATCATCGACCCCGAGGGCGGCGCGCTGGAGATGATAGTCCACGACAAGGGCGAGATCGGCGGCCCGCTGAACCAGTTCAGCACCATCGGCTACAAGTTCGAGACCAACGGCGCGACCATCCTTTACCCGGAGCGCCTGCTGCGCGTGATGAGCTGCTCCAGCTTTAGCGCAAGCGACGAGACCAATTAAGTTAAAGGCACTGTGTGGAAGCTTGCTTTCACACAGTGCGGATGAAAGACGATATTCATTATAAATAAGGAGAAAAGACATGAAGGACGAGAGAGTTGAAATATTCATCCCGAGAGCTTCGGACAGAGAGGATCCCAATCTTTTCGCGGCGGTGAACGGCGTGAACTACCTGCTGCCGCGCGGCAAGAAGTCATGTGTGCCCAAGGCCGTGGCAGACGAGATCGAGCGCAGCGGCCGCGCCGCCGACATTTTCTACGAGAATGTCGACGGGATGAAGAACACCGGAAACTGAGGCGCAGGCCATGAAAGCGATGGACATCATCGACCGGCTGGACGGGCTGGAGCCGAACCAGTACAGCCCGGAGCAGAAGCTGCGGTGGCTGTCGATACTGGACGGGAAGATATACGAGGAGGTACTGCGTCCGAGGGAGGCGGAGCCCAAGGGCTTCACGGAGTACGTCAACGGCAATGAGGAGCTGCTGGTGCCGTTTCCCTACGGGGATGACGTGTACCTCAACTATCTTCAGGCAATGGTCGCGCTGGAGAACGCGGAGACGCAGCGATACAACAAGCGTTTGCAGTTTTTCAACAACGCCTACGCCGAGTACCAGAACTGGTACAACAGGAACCACAGTATGTCCGACGTGACGGACGGAGGAGTGCGCAGGCACTTTGTGTTTTAGGAGGGGATAGATATGCCGCTGCTGCCGACACTGGACTATGAATACACGGACAGAGAAGTGACGGACACCTTTGCGGGCTATGACCACAAGCTCAAGATAGGCGCGGGGGAGTTCTACGACACGGAGAACCTCACGAGCGCATACTACCCGCTGCTGGCCGAGAGGAAAAAGCGCGGCCTTGTAAAGCAGCTCACGGCGCCGGGTGGGCTGCTCGGCAAGGAGGAGCTTGCATATGTGGATAACGGGACGCTTTATTATAACGGCGAGCCGACGGCGCTGACAGGACTCACGGCGGGCGAGAAGCAGCTTGTGAGCATGGGGGCATACATCTGCGTGTTCCCGGACAAGAAATACTATAACACCGCCGACGCCGGCGATCACGGGAGCATGGAGGCATACTACACCTCGACCGGCACGGTGAAGTACACGATGTGCCGGGCGGACGGCACGGAGTACGCGAAGCCGACAGTCTCGGCGGCAGCGCCCGAGGAACCGGAGAACGCGGCGCTGTGGATAGACACCTCGCAGGAGAAGCACGTGCTCAAGCAGTGGAGCAGCGCAACGCAGGAGTGGGTATCGGTGCCGACGGTGTACACGAGGGTACAGTTCATATCCGAGGGCGAGCTGCCGGGGCTCTTCAGTGTATACGACGGGGTGGAGATATCCGGGGCGGGCGTCGAGGACGTGAACGGGACGAAGGTCATATACGCCATAGGCGGGAGCGAGACTGTGCTGGACTACATAGTAGTGACAGGACTGCTCGAAGCGGCGTATGAGCAGACGACGGGCACGGTCAGCATAAAGCGCACGGTGCCGCAGATGGACTACATATGCGAGAGCCAGAACAGGCTCTGGGGCTGCTATTACGGAAACGACGGGGAGCAGAGCCTCAACGAAATATACTGCTGCGCGCTCGGCGACTTCAAGAACTGGCGGCAGTACATGGGGCTGAGCACGGACTCATGGACGGCCTCGGTCGGATCTGACGGGCCGTGGACAGGCGCGGTGAACTATCTGGGCTACCCCACCTTTTTCAAGGAGGACAGGATACACCGCGTGTCCATATCCGCATACGGGGCGCACCAGATAAACGAGACGGCCTGCCGCGGCGTGCAGAAGGGCAGCGGGAAGAGCCTTGTCGTCGTAAACGAGACGCTGCTGTATAAATCACGGTCGGATATATGCGCGTACCAGGGAGGCTTTCCGAGCAGCATATCCGACGCGCTGGGCGAGGAACTGTACTCCGACGCCGCGGCAGGAGCGATACGCGACAGGTACTACATATCCATGAAGAACAGCGAGGGTGAATACCAGCTCTTCGTATACGACATGGGGAAGCGCCTGTGGATGCGCGAGGACAGCTTGGAAGTCGACAGCTTTGCGCGGGTGGGCGATGAGCTGTACGCGATCTCGGGCAAGTTTCTCTACGCTCTCCAGGGGACGGCGGGAGAACCTGAGCCGTTTGTCAGCTGGAGAGCGGAGACGGGAATACTGTACTACCAGTACCCGGACAAGAAATACATCTCGCGCTTCAACATACGCGCGCAGATGGAGGAGGGGGCGGAGATGGACGTATACATCCAGTACGATTCCTCCGGCGTATGGGAGCGCAAGGGCAGGATAAAGCTCAAGGGGACGAACACGGTGACGGTGCCCATAAGGCCGCGGCGCTGCGACCACATGAGGATCAGGCTCGAGGGCAAGGGCATGTTCCGGCTGTTCTCCGCGGCAAAGATAATATCTTTCGGGAGTGATATGTGATGGAAGTATTTGAATACCCCCCGATACTCACGGGGAGCGTTGAGGAGCAGCTGGCGCAGCTGCGGGATTATCTGGTGCGCCTGACGCAGAAGCTCAACGAGAGACAGGAGGGCGGCGCGGCATGATGGAGTTTTATGTGAGCGGCCAGAGCCTCAAGATGTTCACGCCGGTAATAGCGGCGGACAGCCTGAAGTACCTGACGGCGCAGTTTCATTTCACCGGTGATGAATGGGACGGCTATACGCGCTGGGCACACTTCCGCAGGGGAGAGACGGTATACGACATAGAGCTTGATGAGAATGACCGCATCACCGAGGAGGATACGCTGAACCTCACAACAGGCGAATGGGAGATATACCTGACGGGTACAAAGGACACGGCGAGGCTCACAACAGTTGTGGTCGTGCTGACGGTGAAGGAGAGCGGACTTGTGGATGCGCCGCTGCACGTGCTGCCGCAGAGCGTGGCGGAGCAGATAGACGCGAAGGCCGCGCAGTCGCTTCTGACGGCGCAGGCGGTAAAGGCTGCGGCGGACGCCGGGAAGTTCAACGGCAAGGACGGAAAGAGCTTCGAGATAAAGGGCTACTACGCATCGACTGCTGCGCTGGAGGAGGGAGTACCGGAGCCGGCGCCGGGCGACGCCTACTGCGTGGGAAGTGCCGCGCCCTACGACGTGTACATCTACGACGGAGTAAGCGGCGAGTGGATCAACAACGGCACGATACAGGGCGCGAAAGGCGACACAGGCGCGGCAGGCACGACCTTTACCCCGCACCTTGACGGCAATGGAAATCTGAGTTGGACGAACGACGGCGGATTAGATAACCCAGAGACGCAGAACATACGCGGCGCTAAGGGAGACAAGGGCGAGACGGGAGCCGCAGGCAAGAGCGCATACGCCGCGGCGGTCGAGGCCGGGTACACAGGGACGGAGGCGACGTTCTACGCGGCGCTGACGGCGATGCCCTACCACAACGCGCGGCACCTGCCTGACGGGGCAGACCCGATAACGGTGAAGGCCGGGAACCTTGAAGCCTCGGCAGTTGAGACGGCGAAGATAAAGGATAAGGCCGTGACGATGGCGAAGCTTGCAGACCACGCGGTTTCCGTCGACTACACGGCGACGCTGAACACGACGTGGAGCGGGAGTGCCGCGCCTTACACCAAGGAGCAGACGATAAACGGCATACTCGCGACGGACAAGCCGCTGATAGACATCGTGCCGTCGGCGACCTTCGCGGACGCGGAGAAGCAGGCGGATGCATGGGCGCTCATTTACCGCGCGGTGACGGCGGCGAACAAGATAACGTTCTACGCCAAGGCAAAGCCGACAGTCTCGATACCCTTGCAGATACGCTGCATAAGAAAGTGAGGGGAAAGGAGTGGGCGAAGCATTCATAACACGCCGGGGCGGGGGAACACCCTACGCGGTCATCGGAGTGACATACCCCTCGGGGAGCGTCTGCACCTGCACGAACGGCACACTGACGCTGACGGCGAAAGGCACGGGCGGCAAGGCGATATTCGTTATCCCCTCCGCCGGGACGTGGACGGTAAAGGCGGTCAAGGGCAGCGACAGCGCGAGCAAGGCCGTGAGCATCACAGCTGAGGGGCAGGCCGCGACGGTGACGCTGGTCTATTGGGACGGCACGATATACGACGCAGGCAACGAATACACCGCACAGACAGACGGCTGGACGTGCGTGACTACGGGCGGTGATGCCGCAGCCACAAAAACAAATAATCGGCTTACTGTATCTGTGAACCAGACAAGCAGTACGGCGTATGCCCGCACTGCAAACAAGATTTCCCTTACCGGCTTCACAAAGATCCAGGCCACCGTCTCCGCGCAGACTCACAGCAGTTCTTGGGGCGGCAACGAACGCTGCAAGCTGCTGGTATCGGCTAACGCTGACCTGAGTGACCCTGTGGCATCAGCGCAGCCGACAACAAATGACGCGCAGACTCTTTCACTGGATATAAATCTTACCGACACATATTACGTCGGAATCAAGGCTGCCGCCGGTACCGCAAGCAGCGTATCCATGACGGTAACGAAGATAAAACTGGCGTAGGAGGGCAGGACATGATCATTTATATTGACGGTGATTTTAAGTGCCACGTCTCGGCGGCTGAGGGGCGCAGGGAGATAGAGACAGGCTTCTTCAACGGCAAGTGCCCAGAGTGGATAGAGAGCTATCGCTTCGTCCCCGAGGGCGGGACATGGACGCGCGAGGACGGAGAAGAGTTCGCTGGCGCGGAGATGATAAGCCCGTGGAAAGACCTGGGCGAAGCATATGCGGCGCAGACGGTGTACCTGACAGGGAAGCTCGCGGCGGCAGAGGCGGACATCGCGGAGCTGGACATAGCGCTGCTCGACGCGGAATATGAAAACATAACGGGAGGAACGGACGATGAGTGATCTGATATACAGAGTGTGCAAAAGGACGATACGGCGCGGGGGATATCCTGCCGATATGCAGACAAGGCTCGATGTGTTCTACGCCGGGGGCAAGCTCAGCACCGCGGAATACGACGAGCTGTGCGGTATGCTTGAGGCTGAATGACGATGGACGTTATCGAAAGCGCCGCGGCATACGCGCAGAACATCGCGGCGGACGACAGCCACGGCTACGATCAGTCGCAGCGCTGGGGGCCTGACTACGACTGCAGCAGTCTGGTGATCTCCGCTTTCAGGAAAGCAGGGGTTCCGCTCAGCTGCACATATACGGGAAATATGCGCGGGGATATGCTGAGGTGCGGCTTCGAGGACGTGACGGGCAGCGTCGACCTTAACACCGGGGCGGGACTTGAGCGCGGGGATGTGCTCTTGAATCACGTCCACCACACCAGCCTATATATAGGCGGTGGACAGCTTGTACAGGCGAGCATCAACGAGCACGGTACTACGACCGGAGGGCAGACCGGCGACCAGACCGGGCGCGAGATATGCACGCGCGGGTACTATAACTATCCGTGGGACTGCGTATTGCGGTACACGGAGGAGGAACAGGAGACGGAGCGGGCGGCGGAGTATGCCGCCGTTGAGCTGCCGGTACTGCAGAGGGGAGACACCGGCGAGGCGGTGAGGGCGATGCAGATACTGCTGCGCGGACGCGGCTTCGGTGTTGGCTGGTACGGCGCGGATGGAGAGTTCGGCGCGGCGACGGAGGATGGGCTGCGCGCTTTTCAGAGAGTAAAGACGGAAGAAACGGACGGAGTCTGCGGAGAGAGAACATGGAGCAGGCTTCTGAAAGGGTAAAGGAAAAATGTGGGAGACGATAGCGGGCGCGGTAGTGACGGGGCTGCTGACGCTGATGGGCGTGCTTATCAGCAACAGCCGCTCGCAGGCCGTGACGGAGACGAAGCTTGAGGAGCTGACGCGCGAGGTCAGGGAGCACAACAACTTTGCGCGCCGCGTTCCGGTGGTCGAGGAGCAGATACGCGTCATGGACAGGCGCATGACGGCGCTGGAAAAATATAAGGATTAGGGAGGAAAAACATGGAATTCATGGGAGTTGCGGGAGTTGCGGCGATAGGGGTCATCGCTTACCTCATAGGCGAGGCGGTGAAGATAAGCCCCGCGGACAACAAGTACATACCGGTGATATGCGGCACTGCCGGGGCGCTGCTCGGCGTGGCGGCGATGTACACCGTGCCGGAGTTCCCGGCGGGGGATATCTTCACCGCGATAGCGGTGGGGATAGTTTCGGGGCTTTCGGCCACGGGAGCGGATCAGCTCGCAAAGCAGATGAAAAAATAAAAATTTTTGCCCCGCCGTATGGCGGGGCAAAATGCAAGTACAGTTTCGGCGGGGGAAAAAATATATTGAAGATTTTAATAAAATAATAGTATCAGAGCAGGCCGCCGATCTTGATGAACACGGGAGCGAAGACGACCGACACGACGGTCATGAGCTTGATGAGGATATTGATCGAGGGACCGGCGGTGTCCTTGAACGGGTCGCCGACGGTGTCGCCGACGACGGCGGCCTTATGCGCGTCAGAACCTTTGCCGCCGTTCGAGCCGCTCTCAATATACTTCTTTGCGTTATCCCACGCGCCGCCGGCGTTGGACATGTATATGGCGAGCAGGACACCGGAGACGAGGGAGCCAGCGAGCAGACCGCCGAGCGCGGCGGGACCGAGCAGAATGCCGACGAGCAGCGGGCAGACGACCGCGAGGAGACCCGGGACGATCATCTCGCGCAGCGCGGCCTTGGTGGAGATGGCGACGCAGGTGCCGTAATCGGGCTTGCCGGTGCCGTCAAAGATGCCGGGGATCTCACGGAACTGGCGGCGGACCTCTTCGATCATCTTATAGGCAGCCTTGGAGACAGAGTCCATAGTGAGGGCGGAGAAGGTGAAGGGGAGCATGCCGCCGATGAGCAGACCAATGACAACATCGGGCTGGAGAAGATCGATAGCGGAGAGCTTGACTTCGGAGGCGTAGGAGACGAAGAGCGCGAGCGCAGTGAGCGCGGCGGAGCCGATGGCAAAGCCCTTGCCCATGGCGGCGGTGGTGTTGCCGACCGCGTCGAGCTTATCGGTGATCTCACGGACGTGGGGGTCGAGGCCGCTCATCTGGGCGATGCCGCCGGAATTATCGGCGATGGGGCCGTAGGCGTCGACGGCGACGGTGATGCCGGTGGTGGAGAGCATGCCGACGGCGGCGAGGGCGATACCGTAGAGGTCGCCGGTGACGGAATAGGATATGTAAATGCCGACGCAGATGAGGACGATGGGCACCCATGTGCTCATCATGCCGACGGCGATGCCGCTGATGATGGTGGTGGCGGAGCCGGTCTCCGACTGGCTCGCGATGCGCTTGACGGATGTATAGTCCTCGGAGGTATAGACCTCGGTGACAAAGCCGATGACGAGGCCGACGATGAGCCCCGCGATGATCGCGGCGGCGCAGTAGAAGCTGCCGAAGAAGACATAGCTGAGGATAACGGCACCGACCGCGACGATGACGGCGGAGACGTAGGAGCCCATTTTCAGAGCCTTATGGGGGTTGGAGTCATCACTGCCGCGGACGAAGAAGGTGGCGATGATGGAGGCGAAGATGCCGACGGCCGCGACGGCGAGGGGGAAGATGACGCCGGCGCCGGTGAAGAGACCGACGGCGGAGACACCGAGAGTTATCGCGGAGACGATAGCGCCGACGTAGCTTTCAAAGAGGTCAGCGCCCATGCCGGCGACGTCGCCGACGTTATCGCCGACGTTATCGGCGATAACGGCGGGGTTGCGCGGGTCGTCCTCGGGGATGCCGGCTTCGACCTTGCCGACAAGGTCGGCACCGACGTCGGCTGCCTTGGTATAGATGCCGCCGCCGACGCGCGCGAAGAGCGCGATGGAGGAAGCGCCGAGGGAGAAGCCGAAGAGAATGTCATAGCGGCCGGTGAGGATGTAGATAAGGCTGCATCCGAGAAGGCCGAGACCGACGACGCACATGCCCATGACAGAGCCGCCGGAGAAAGCGACGGAGAGGGCGCGGTTCATGCCGTGCTCAAGGGCGGCGTTCGCGGTGCGGACATTGGCCTTGGTGGCGACGCGCATGCCGAAGAAGCCAGCGAGGATAGAGCAGCCGGCGCCCGCAACAAAGCACAGCGCTGTGGCAAGATTAATGAAAATGGCGATCAGGACAAACAGAACAAGAATAAAAACAGCCAGAATCTTATATTCTGACTTCAAAAAAGCGCTTGCGCCCTCAGCGATCGCGCTCGATATTTCCTGCATACGGCTGCTGCCGGGTGCCATTTTTGAGACATAGTTCGCCTTATACGCCGCGAATGCGAGAGCCGCTATCGCGAGCAGAGGCACAAGGTAGATCAATACATGCATGGGTAAGAGTCCTCCAATCTTTTTCCTTTTTCATTTTTGCCCGGCAGCCGTCCTGAAAATGACAGCTCCGTGTGTTTGTGTATTTTAGACTATAAACGGCCAAATGGCAACACTGAAACGGAGAAAAATAATGCAAAATGACGAAGTTCATAGGAAACTCCAAATTGTGTGAAGAGTTGTTAAGACTTGTGTACAAAACGCACAAAAAATATTGGGCACACGGGGCAAAGAACGTTAAAAAATAAACGCAAAATGAATAAAGCCAACGCCAAGTTCTTTTGTAAACCGGTTTACACGAATAAAGCACATTTTTTTAGCGAAAATGTGACTGGGATAATGCACAAAAAACTGAAGGCAAAAGACGGCGGAGAGCGCGGAAGCATTGAGATATCATGCTTCCGCGCTGACCAAGACCGCTATTGACGCAGACTAAACAAAGGTTGAGTTTTCGGGGGAAAGACGGTATACTGAGTTTACCAAAGACGTAAAAATTTTGTGCTGAGGAGGCGGACATGAAGGACATGGAACTGAGCAGGGACGAACTGAAATATCTCAGGCTTTTATCCAGAACCTATCCGACCATTCAGGCGGTCAGCACGGAGATAATCAACCTCCGGGCGATACTTAACCTGCCGAAGGGAACGGAGCACTTCATAAGCGATATCCACGGGGAGTACGAGGGCTTCAGGCACATCCTGCACAACGCCTCGGGCTCGGTGCGCCGCAAGATAGATCAGGCGCTGGGAGACTTCGTGTCCTCAAGCGACAGGGATAATCTCGCGACACTGATATATTATCCGGAGCTGAAGCTGCAGGAGATAAAGGAGACCGGAAAGGCGACGCGCGAGTGGTACACCATAACGCTGCGGCAGCTCGTATCCGTGTGCAAGATAACGACATCGAAATACACGCAGTCAAAGGTCAGGAAGATGCTGCCGAAGGACTTCGAGTACGTCATAACAGAGCTTATGACCACCGGCAGCAAGGACTTCAACAAAGAGGAATATTACAGCCAGATCATAGACTCGATCATAGACATAGGCAGAGCCGACAAGTTCATCGTTGCGCTGTGCAACCTTGTGCAGAATTCGGTCATTGATAAGCTGCACATCGTCGGCGATATATTCGACCGCGGCGACAGCCCGCATCTGGTGATAGACGAGCTGGAGAAGCAGCGCTATGTCGATATCCAGTGGGGCAACCACGACATTCTCTGGATGGGGGCCGCGGCAGGGAACCGCAGCTGCATCGCAAACGCCGTGCGCATCTGCCTGCGCTACAACAACTACGACTTCCTTGAGGACGGCTACGGGATAAACATCAGGCCGCTGGCGATGTTTGCCATGCGCGTCTATGAGGACGATCCCTGCGAATGCTTCGCGCCGAAGCGCTCGAACCCGGACGCTTATGAGGATCACAGCGACGCGGTAATAGCGAAGATGCACAAGGCGATAAGCATCATACAGTTCAAGCTTGAGGGGCAGGATATCCTTGCGCATCCGGAATACGAGATGGAGGATCGGCTGCTGCTCGACAAGCTCGACCTTGAACGCGGTGCGCTCAGGATCGGCGGGCAGGAGTATCCGCTCAAGGACACGAACTTCCCGACGATCGATCCCACGTCTCCCTACGCGCTCAGCCCGGAGGAGGCAAAGGTCATAGAGGGGCTCGTCAGCTCCTTCGTCAACTGCGAGAAGCTCCAGCGGCACATTGAGTTCATATACAAGAAAGGCTCGATGTATAAGTATTACAATAACTGCCTGATGTTCCACGGCTGCATACCGATGGAACCGGACGGCAGCTTCACGACGCTGAACGTCTACGGGGATGTATGCTCGGGCAAGTCGCTGTTCGACTGCTGCGAGCGCCTCGCCCGTCAGGGACGCTACGGCGAGGAGGGCTCGGAGGAGCGGCGGCGCGGCTGCGACTTTATGTGGTACCTCTGGTGCGGGGCAAAGTCGCCGCTGTTCGGCAAGGATAAGATGGCAACATTCGAGCGCTATTTCCTCGACGATAAGCAGACGCACAAGGAGGTCTCCGACGCATACTTCAAGCTGGCCTATACCCGCGAGATGGCGGACAAGATACTGGAGGAGTTCCGGATAACGGATAAGGACGCCGTCATCGTGAACGGACATATCCCGGTCAAAATAAAAAAGGGCGAGAGCCCGATAAAGGTGGACGGGAAGCTGCTGATCATCGACGGCGGACTGTCCAAGGCGTACCAGTCCGTCACCGGCATCGCGGGCTATACGCTGGTCTCAAATTCGCACCAGATGTATCTTTCCGAACATGAGCCCTTTACATCACTGCAGGAGTCGATATATAATAACCTCGACATGCATTCGCGGATGATACCGGTCAAGACCTACCCCAACCGCGTCAAGATCGCCGATACGGACGACGGCTGCGAGATCGCAGCGCAGATAGCGGAGCTCGAAAAGCTGCTGGAGGCCTACCGCACCGGCGCAATCAAGCATGGAAAAGCCTGATCAACGGAGGAAAACCTATGCCAAAGCTCAACGTATGCCTGATAAACGATTCGTTTCCACCGGAGATAGACGGGGTGGCGAACGCCGTCACGAACTACGCGCAGATAATCACGGAGAAATTCGGCAGCGCCGTGGTCGTCACGCCCGATAACCCGGAGGCGGACGACTCGGTCTATCCCTTCCCGGTGGTGCGCTATCCGAGCGTCGACATGACGAAGCTCGTGGGCTACAGAGCAGGCTTCCCGTTCTCGGCGGCGGTGCAGAAAACCCTTGAGGCCGGGAACTTTGACATTATCCACAGCCACTGCCCGATAACCTCAACGATGCTCGCGCGCTCGCTGCGGGACAGAATAAAGGTCCCGGTGGTGATGACCTACCACACGAAGTTCGACATAGACATCGCGAACGCCATACGCGGCAAGCTCCTGCAGGAGGAGGCCAAGGCGCTGCTCGCGGCGAACATCTCCGCCTGCGACGAGGTGTGGACAGTGAGCCGCGGCGCGGGCGAGAACCTGCGCGCCATCGGCTATGAGGGCGATTACATCGTCATGCCCAACGGCGTGGACTTCCCGCAGGGGAGAGTCGATGAAGCGCTCATCGCGCAGGTGACCGAGGGCTACGACCTGCCGGAGAATGTGCCGGTGTTCCTGTTCGTCGGCAGGATGATGTGGTACAAGGGAATAAGGATAATCCTTGAGGGTCTTGCGAAGCTGCGCGAGAGCGGGCAGGATTTCCGCATGGTATTTGTCGGCGGCGGCAACGACAAGGATGAGATCGTCGCGCTGACGGAGAAGCTTGGGCTGAGCGACAGGGTGTTCTTCTCACCGCCGATCCACGACCGCAACCTCATCCGTGCGTGGTACTGCCGTGCGGACATGTTCCTGTTCCCATCGACCTTTGACACGAACGGTCTTGTCGTGCGCGAGGCTGCGGCCTGCGCGCTGGGCAGCGTGCTCGTCGCGGGAAGCTGCGCGGCGGAGGACGTGACGGATAACGTCAGCGGCGTGCTGATAGAAGAGAATGCCGACAGCATGGCGGCAAAGCTCGAGGAGCTGTGCCGGGAGCCGGAGGCGATGAAGCGCATCGGCGAGGCGGCGCAGCGGGATATCTATATCTCATGGGAGGACGCGATCGGCCATGCATGGGAGCGCTACGCGGTGGTCATCGACAATTACCGCGCGGGGAAATACCCGGAGCACGAGGGAATGTCAGACGAGTTTTTCCACAACATCGCGAAGACCATGGACGCATACAACCGCAGCCGCGAGAAGCAGCAGGCGCGCGTCAATGAGCTGCGCCGCGGGTACGCGGAGATCAGAGACGAGCTGACAGGGGAGCAGGAGAAGCTGAAAGAGAACCTGCTTGCCGGTCAGGCGAAGATCAAGGAAGAGCTTTCACAGTTCATGGAGCGCTTCATGTAACGCAATAGACAAAACAGGACAGCGCCCGCGGATAGAATTTCCGCGGGCGCTGTCCATTATTCTCCCTTATACTTCCGGCGGGTGGCAAGGCCGCCGCGGATATGCCGCTCGGCCTTGTTTATATCCAAGAGCAGACGCACCTGTTTATAAAGCCCCGGATTGACCCGCGGAAGCCGCTCTGTCAGATCCTTATGTACTGTGGATTTACTGATCCCGAAGCGCTTGGCGGCGGAGCGGACGGTGGCCCGGTTGTCTATGATGAACACCGCCAGGTCACAGGCGCGCTGCTCGATATTTGTGTACATATGCACCACTCCCCATGCTTTCGTATTTGATGTATATGTGAAAGCATGGGGAGATATGAGAGAGCGCGGGTAAGGCGGTGCTGGGCGGTCTTAGCCTGTTATGGCATCAATTCTGCGCGCCGGCTCCGAGGACGGCTTTTATTATGTCCATAGCTTCGTCGAGCAGCGCCTCGGTGTGCGTCGCCATGTAGCTTGTGCGCAGCAGGCACTCCGTCGGCTCCGTTGCCGGGGGGAGGACGGGGTTAACATACACGCCGGCTTCATATAGCTCCTTTGCCTTTCTCAGCGTGTTTTCCGCCTGATAGGTGTATATCGGGATTATCGGCGTGAGCGATTCGCGGATGTGCAGACCGCGCTCCTTCAGTCCGTTTCTCGCGTAGCTCGAAAGCGCGAGAAGCCGCTCGGGCAGCTCCGGGTGAGTCTCGATATACCGCAAGGCGGCCAGCGCTGTCGCGCAGGCGCTGGGCGGAATGGAGGCGGAGAAAATGAAGGGTCTGGAATTGTGGCGCACATAGTCGCACACGAGTTCGCTCGCGGCCATATAGCCGCCGAGGCTGGCAAGAGACTTTGAGAACGTGCCCATGATTATATCTACCTCGTCGTCAAGGCCGAAATAGCTTGCGGTGCCGCGGCCGCCCTCGCCGATAACGCCGAGGCCGTGCGCGTCGTCCACCATCACCCTTGCGCCGTACTTCTTGGCGAGCGCGACGATCTCCGGGAGCTTGGCGATGTCGCCGCCCATGGAGAACACGCCGTCCGTTACGATAAGTACACCGCTCTGCTCCGGTACGCGCTGGAGCTGGGCTTCAAGGTCTGCCATGTCCGCGTGCTTATAGCGCAGCATTTTCCCGTAGGACAGCTTGCATCCGTCATATATGCTGGCGTGGTTCTCGCGGTCGCATATCACGTAATCGTTCCGCCCGACTATGGCGCTGATTATGCCGAGGTTTGACTGAAAGCCGGTCGAGAATGTGACTGCGCCCTCCTTGTGGACAAAGCTCGCCAGCTCCGCTTCAAGCTCAAGGTGCATTTCAAGCGTGCCGTTGAGAAAGCGGGAGCCTGAGCAGCCTGTGCCATACCGCTCAAACGCCTTTATGCCGGCCTCCACGACCTCGGGCTGAGTCGTCAGACCGAGGTAGTTGTTCGAGCCGAGCATTATGCGCCGCTTGCCCTCCATGATGACCTCGACGTCCTGACGCGATTCCAGCGCATGGAAATAGGGATATATGCCTTTTTCCCTGTAATCTTTTGCAAGGGTAAAGTTTTCGCATTTTGTGAAAATATCCATCGTTTGCAGCTCCTTTACTAACTTCAAAAATTTTGATTAAAAAATTTGAACTAATATCTGCATGATAACCGAATGCCGCAAACTTGTCAATATGGTTTGTGCGATTTGTGTTCAGCATCTGTTGAATACGGTTTCGATACGGAGATTGCCGAAATTTATACAATCACACTCGGATTGTAGTGCGTCTGCATCCCCCCGGGGGGCTTAAAATCTGTGCGGCAATCATGTATACTCAATGACAGTAAGCATGAAGCGCTCATGAACTGTATGCGGAGCGGAGGCCGATCACCTCCGCTCCACTCAGATACAACGGAGGAAAGAACAGATGTCCAAAAAAATAACTGCGATAATACTCGCGCTTGCGGCGCTGCTGTCGCTCGCTGCCTGCGGGAGCTCCACTGCACCTGAGCAGAGCGCTGCGCCCGCGCAGGAGAACACTGCACAGGAAAACGCCGCGCAGGAAATGCGCATTGTGACCGATACATGGGGACGCAAGGTCGAGATACCCTATACCGTCGAGAGCATAATCTGCCTTGGCTCGGGTGCGCCGCGCATGGCAGCATACCTTGACGTCGTGGACATGATGGTCGGGGTCGAGGATCACGACAAGGAGGCCTATAACATTCTCCGCGACTATAACCCCGTTTACCGCGACGAGATAAAGGATCTGCCCGCGGTCGGTTCGGGCGGCGGCAGCGGTGCGAACAACGGCTACGCCGAGGAGATAATCACGGTCGCGCCTGACGTCATACTTGCGGGCTTCTCTGCCGAGGCGGCGGATGAGCTTTACGGCCAGACCGGTATACCCGTCGTGTGCGTGCGCTACCTCAGCCGCAACTTTGTGGACGAGAGCTTCTACGACGCGATGCGCGTTTTTGCCGAGGTCGTCGGGGCACAGGAGCGCTGCGAGTCCGTGCTCTCTTTCATTGATGAGTGCAAGCAGGACCTCAATGACCGCACGAAGGATATCCCGGATTCCGATAAGCAGAAAGTCTATACCGGCGCTGTTACGTTCTCCGGCCGCCACGGCTTCGGCGGCACCTATGCGCACTTCGGGCCGTTCATGGGCGTGAACGCGCTCAACGTTGCCGATGAGGCGGCGGATCAGAACTACTATGAGGTAGACCTCGAGAAGGTCATCGAATGGGATCCCGATATAATCTTCCTTGATCCAGGCAACATGGATCTTGTGAATGACGAATATAACACTAACCCCGGCTTCTTTGACGCGCTGCGCGCGGTGAAGGAGGGGCAGGTCTACACTATGCCTTCCTTCAATAACTGCGGGACGAACATCACCTACGCGCTTATGGATGCCTACTACGCCGGAATAGTGCTCTATCCCGAGCAGTTTGCTGATGTGACGATGCCGGAGATCGGCGGGAAGATACTCTCTTTCATGCTCGGCAAGGACACCTTTACCGAGATGGAAGCGGGCGGTCTTTACTACGGAGAATTGACGATCGGAGAATAAACAGAGATGAGAAGGAAAAGCCTTGAGACGCTCAATAATGACTACGGGCGCTATATATGGAGAAAGTGGCTCGTGCTGCTTGTGCTGCTCGTCATTACCGCCGCGTCCGGGCTTTTCTCGCTTATCGCGGGTTCTGCGGGACTGTCGGTGAAGGAAGTGATCCTCGCGATAGCCCACCGTGGCGACCTTCGGACAGAAACGATAATCTGGAACGTACGCATGCCGAAACTCGCCACCGCTGCCGCAGTGGGAGCGGCGCTTGCGCTGAGCGGCTGTATAATGCAGAACGTGCTGAGAAATCCGCTTGCCTCGTCGTCCACGCTGGGCGTGTCTCAAGGTGCATCCTTTGGTGCGGCAGTAGCGATAGTGTATTTCGGCGCGGGGATACAGGTCAACGCCGGGGGGACGTCCTCTGCGCTGACCGTGACAAATCCCGCGCTCGTGACGCTCTGCGCGTTCGCGGGGGGGATGGCGACGACTGTTGTCATCCTCGCCATCTCGCGCCTGCGGGGCACGACCCCCGCGACCATGGTTCTCGTCGGCGTTGCGCTCAGTTCGATGTTCACCGGCGGCACGGCGCTCATCCAGTATTTCTGCGACGACGTCATGGTCGCGACGGTCGTATACTGGACATTCGGCAGCCTTGGCCGCGCAGGGTGGCGGGACATCGCCATAATCGCTGTGCTGACTTTCGGGGCGTTCGGGTATTTCATCTATAACCGCTGGAACTATAACGCGATGGAGAGCGGCACGAGCACGGCAAAGAGCCTCGGCGTCCATGTCGACGCGCTCATACTCTCCAGCATGGCGCTGTGCGCGCTCATATCCTCCGTGGCCGTCGCGTTCGTCGGCTGCATCAGCTTCATTGGCCTTATCGCGCCGCATATCATGCGCCGTTTTCTCGGCAACGATTACCGTTTCCTTATCCCGGCCTCAGCACTGTGCGGCTCGGCGCTGCTTATTCTGTCGGACATCGTCTCGCGGACGCTGCTGTCGCCGACGGTACTGCCAATCGGCGCGCTGACCTCTTTCCTGGGCGCGCCGCTGTTCCTCTACCTCATCATAAAGCGAGGCGGCATGAAATGATAGAAGTCAAGAACCTGAGTTTTTCATACGGAGAAAGAGAGATACTGCACGGCGTCAGCTTTTCGGCAGAAAACGGTGAGCTGGTGGGTATCCTCGGCAATAACGGCGCGGGCAAGAGCACGCTCGTCACGTGCATCAACCGCATAAATACGCCGGGCTCGGGCACTGTCCTGCTCGACGGCGAGGACATCGCGCAGTTCGGGCGCAGGAAGCTTGCCCGGAACATCGCCTATGTCGCGCAGAAAAACGAACTGACGCAGGCCACGGTGTTTGACTGCGTCCTGCTTGGCCGCAAGCCATACATAAAATGGTCGGTGGGCGACGAGGACGTGAGCATCTGCGACAGGGTCATCGAGCGCGTCGGCCTTGCCGAACTGCGTCTGCGGCCTGTGGACGAGCTGTCCGGAGGTGAGCTGCAGAAGGTCATGCTCGCCCGAGCTCTCGTGCAGGAGCCTAAGGTGCTCGTGCTTGATGAGCCAACGAGCAATCTTGACCCGAGAAACCAGCATGAAATGATGAAGCTTGTGCGCACGGTAGCGGATGAGCGCGGGATAACCGTGCTCGTGGTCATCCATGACCTGAGCCTTGCCATGCGCTTCTGCGATAAATTTCTGCTCATGAAGGATGGCAGCGTGTTCAGATATGGCGGTAGAGAGGTGCTGTCGGATGACAACATCTTCCCGGTGTACGGTATGCATGCTTATGTTGAGACCGTACACGGCCTGCCGGTAGTCGTGATGCACGAGGATGATTGGGGTGCAGACAATGAAGGATGAACGCGCGAAATGGGACGAGGCTGCACCCGAATACCAGAGCGTATTCCGCCTTGGACTGAACGACTACAATTCAGCGCTGCTGCGCTTCTGGCAGGAAAACGGGATGCTCACGCCGGGCTGCCGGGTGATAGACATTGGCTGCGGCGTCGGCAAATACGGTGCGTATCTCGCCGGGCTCGGCTGCGACGTGACGCTGACTGACATTTCCGAAAATATGATCGCCCATGCGCGCGAGAACATGGCACCGTACAAGACCCCGTGGCGCGCAGTCTGCTGCGATTTCAATGAGATCAGCGGGAGAGAGGAGGCATTCGCGGAGGGCTTTGACCTTGCGATATCCACAATGTCGCCTGCAATACACGATGCAGCGACCGTCAAAAAAATGAGCCGCATGACGCGCTCATGGTGCTTTACGGCGAATTTCTATGAGTGGCGTCAGCCGCTCCGTGACGCGCTGATGAAAGAGATAGGCGTTGAGCCGCGCCCAAAGCATACAGGCGATCTGAAGGCCGGCTGTGCTGCTCTTATACAGGCAGTGACAGACGCGGGCTATGTGCCGCAGGTGAAGTATGTCGATTACGATTGGTCGGATAGGCGCGGCGCGGAGGAGATGGCGGAATATATGCGTCGCAATTACTTTGCGGATGAGCTGAACGCAGATGCGCTGTGCGCCGCCGCGCTGGAGCGGCTCAAAGATATATGCGATGCCGACGGCAACGTAAACGACGAAATAAACACGAAAGTGGCGTGGATATACTGGAGAACAGGAGAGAGAACATGATAAAAGAGCTGTATGAAAAAGCCGGCGAGCTGCACGGGCACTATTGCCCCGGCCTTGCCATCGGAGTGAGAGCCGCGGCTGCGGCGCTGGATATCCTGAGCCCCGAGAAAAAGAAAACAAATCTGTACTGCATCGCCGAGAGCCGCGCCTGCTACCTCGACGGGATACAGGTCGTTTTCGGCACGACGGTCGGGAACGGGCGTCTTGAAGTGCGCGACAGTGACGAGGCGGCGTTCAACTTCTATGACCGCGAGAGCGGGAAGAGCGTGAGGCTTGCCGCCGCCGTTATGCCTGAGGGGCTGAGCCGCGAAGAGAAAAGGGACTTTATCCTCACCGCGCCGCTCGACGAGGTATTCACGCAGACGCCTGTGCGCTTTGAAGCGCCGCCGGATCTCCCGCCGAAAAAGAAGAGATAAAGAGGGAAACAAAAACCCCGGAGAAAGCTTGGCTTCCTCCGGGGTCGTGCTGTTATTTACTTCACCGCGTCGAGCAGAGCCTGAACACGGTCGGTCTTTTCCCAGCTCACGCCGAGGTCCTCACGCCCCATGTGGCCGTAGGCGGCGAGCTTGCGGTAGATAGGACGGCGCAGGTCGAGGTCACGGATGATGGCGCTCGGGCGCAGGTCGAACACTTTCTGCACCGCTTCGGACAGGACGGCATCGGAGACCGTGCCGGTGCCGAAGGTCTCAACGAGGACGGACACGGGAGCCGCCACGCCTATCGCGTAGGCAAGCTCTATCTGGCAGCGCTTCGCAAGGCCAGCCGCGACGACGTTCTTTGCCGCGTAGCGCGCGGCGTAGGCTGCGCTGCGGTCGACCTTTGTCGGGTCCTTGCCGGAGAAAGCGCCGCCGCCGTGGGGAGCGCTGCCGCCGTAGGTGTCGACGATGATCTTGCGCCCGGTGAGACCGGAGTCGCCCTGAGGCCCGCCGATGACAAAGCGGCCGGTGGGGTTGACGAGGTACTTGGTGTTCTCGTCCAGAAGCTCCGCGGGAACGGTGGTCTTGATGACCTTTTCGATCATGTCGGCTCTGATCTGCTCAAGTGAGACATCGGGGGAGTGCTGCGTGGAGATAACGACGGTGTCGACTCTGACGGGGCGGCGCTGCTCGTCATACTCAACGGTGACCTGGGTCTTGCCGTCGGGTCTGAGATAGGTGAGAGCGCCGGATTTCCTGACGGCGGTGAGCTTCTTTGCGAGCTTATGGGACAGGGAGATGGCCATCGGCATAAGCTCCGGGGTCTCGTCGCAGGCGTAGCCGAACATCATGCCCTGGTCGCCGGCACCGTTCTGGAGCTCGTCATATTCGCCGTTTTTGTTCTCAAGGGACTTGTCAACGCCCATGGCGATATCGCCGGACTGCTCATCGATGTTCGTGATGATGCCGCAGGTGTCGCAGTCAAAGCCGTATTTTGCGCGGTCATAGCCGATATCGCGGATGACCTCGCGCGCGATGCGGGGAATGTCGACATAGCACTCGGTACTTATCTCGCCCATGATGTGGACAAGGCCGGTGGAGACGGTGGTCTCGCAGGCGACGCGCCCCTGCGGATCCTTCTCAAGGATGGCGTCGAGCACGGCGTCGGAAATCTGGTCGCAGATCTTATCGGGATGCCCCTCGGTCACGGATTCGGATGTGAAAAAGTAATGGCTCATTTATATATCCTCCTTTGTATTTTTACAGAACTTTGGGTCAAGGGCAGTAAAAAAGCTCCGTCAACCGACGGAGCATAAAGTCTGCATAAAAGCCTCATCTTTCGTATCACCGCCGGATTTGGCACCTTGCATACGCAGGTTGCCGGGCTTCACAGGGCCGTTCCCTCCACCGCTCTTGATAAGGTGTTCAATTGTACTGTAATATTATAGCAGGTTTTCGCGCCGTGTCAATAGCCGCGGCGGGGGGAAGGTAAATTGCTTATTCAAGTAGAGTGTGTTATCATATAAATACTGCCAATGATCGCATACTGAATATGGAGATAAATGCCATGGATGCACGGAAAAATCTAATTATTATAAAGGGCAAGGATCAAACGGATGAAGTTGCAAGTCTGCGGTTCAACAATGATAAATGTGAGGTCGTTTATACCAGTGCTCCTGATAGGACATATAAATTCAATATCAGCAATGTAGAATTGCTGCCGCTCCAGAAGTATATTGATCCGGGACAAGTCATAGTAAAAGCAAACGGGAAAACGATCACAGGTATTGACAGCATCCTTGATTTTGGCTCGTACTATCGTATAGTCCGCGGCGGCAAAAAGGATATGTCATTTCAAAAAAACGATGTACAGATTCAGACAAACTGTTTGTCAGACAGCAAGAACCGGGAAGTATTTGATTATTTCAAAGAGACTGCGGCAGCAGTAAGCCTGAAAGAGAATGATTTTAACATTCTGAATGCGCAGTATGAAAAAATTCAGGCAGTCAGTGATGATACTGTATTGGCAAATTATTTTGATCCGTATAAACCGGCTGAAATGCCGCGTAAGCCGGATACAATTATTTACCCTTTCGGATTGAATCAAAGCCAGAAGTTGGCAGTAGAACGTGCGCTTTCTTCCAAAATCAGCATAATTCAGGGACCGCCAGGCACCGGAAAAACACAGACGATCCTCAATATTATTGCTAATATTGTGCTGAACGGTAAAACCGTAGCGGTCGTTTCCAATAATAACTCCGCAACGCATAACGTTGTTGAAAAGCTGGAGAAGAAAAATGCTGCATTTCTGACTGCGTTTCTTGGCAGCGTCGCCAACAGGCAGGCTTTCTTGGACAGTCAGACAGGCGCATATCCCAATATGAAAAGCTGGGAATTGCAGGCAGAAGCTTGTTGCGCGCTTGAGGAAGAAGTCAAAGTCCTTTCAAAAGAACTCAATGATATGCTGAATAATAAAAACCGTATTGCAGAAATTGAGCAGGAGCTTTTACGACTTGTCCCGGAGCAGCACTACTTTGAGGAATACTATGATACCTACGGAGAAATACCGGCATGGAATTGGGGACGGCTGTCTTCTAAGAAAATCTTTGCTCTTTGGATGGAGCTCGAACGGCATTTTGAGAGCAAGTCAACATTTGGACTTTTTCAGAGACTGTCTATATTTTTCCGCTTTGGGCTTGATTCGCTTAGGTTTCTTCTTAACGCATCGGAAACAGCCATTCCATATTTACAGAATCAGTTCTACATAGTAAAAAAACAAGAGCTGGAAGATGAAAAGCTGCTGCTGACGCAGAAGCTGTCCAACTATGCTTTTGACGCAAAGATGGAAGAGCTTACGCAGAAATCTCTCCGACTGTTCCGGGCAGAGCTTGCTGCGCGGTATCACTGGCAGAATGGCCGAATACGCTATGAGATGGGGGACTTCCGTTGGAATTCTGAAGATTTTACTCGCGAGTATCCCGTTGTACTTAGCACTACATATTCGATCAAGGGTACGTTGAATCCCAATCATGTTTATGATTATATTATCGTCGACGAAGCATCACAGGTCGATTTAGCTACCGGGGTGCTGGCGTTCTCATGCGCGAAAAATATCGTGATAGTCGGAGACTTGAAGCAGCTTCCAAATGTAGTGACGGAGGCTGATATCGAAATAAGCGATGCAATTTGGCAAAAATATTCTCTTGAGGAGAGATACCATTTCTCTACACACAGCATGCTTCTTTCCGCTTTGGAAACATGGCCGGATGCACCTACCACACTGTTGCGAGAGCACTACCGCTGCCATCCGAAGATCATCGACTTTTGCAATCAGAAGTTCTATAACGGGCAGCTGATTATTATGACAAAGGATAATAACGAACCTGATGCGTTGACAATGTACCGTACAGTTGCGGGAAACCATGCGCGGGGACGCACAAATCAACGTCAGATCGACGTGATCCAGCAGGAGGTGATCCCGCACCTTAGGCAAAAAAATTACAATAGCATTGGTATTATAACGCCATACCGTGATCAGGTCTCCGCGATACGCAGGCAGCTGGGCGATAGTTATGAGGTCGATACAGTTCATAAATTTCAGGGACGTGAGAAAGACGCAATCATCCTCACGTCTGTTGACAACGTAATTTCAGATTTTGTTGATGACCCGCATATGCTGAACGTTGCAGTATCGCGCGCGGTTCATTCACTCACGGTTGTCACGTCGCAGGATTCACGCAATAACCAGACAAATTATGGGGATCTGATGCGGTACATTGAGTACAACAACTTTGAAGTCATACAAAGCCAAGTGTACTCTGTGTTTGATATGCTTTATCAAGGCTATGCAGAGCAGCGCCGAGAGTATCTGCAAAAGCACAAACGGGTATCGGAATATGATTCCGAAAATCTCATGTACGCTATAATACAAACCGTGCTGTCAGAGGAGATATTTTCTGCTGTTGACTGTGCTGTACATGTTTCACTCGCAATGCTGATTAAGGACTATTCATCCCTTTCGGAGAATGAATGCATGTATGCTCGGAACCACCTTACTCATGTGGATTTCCTGCTGTTCAGGAAGATGGACAAACAGCCTGTATTGGCAATCGAAGTAGATGGGACACGCTTCCATGAATACGGCAGCAATCAGGCGGAGAGGGATGAAAAGAAGACCTGCATTTTAGAGAAATGCGGCATTCAGCTGCTGCGGCTCAGAACGGATGGCAGCGGCGAGCAGAAAAAAGTTGAAGCAGCCTTACTGTCTGCACTGCAATCGTAAAAGTTTGAGCGATGTTCTAAAGAAACTTTACTGAGCTACTTGAGTGCCAAATGAAAGGGCGCAATCCCCAATTACCCCTTGCCTTAAAAACGCCTTTATGGTATGCTGACAGATAGTGAACGGCGCTTAAAAACAGTACAGACCGCATCCCGGGCGCTGGGATTTGCGTAAAGATAAAAATACTTTAAGGAGATAAAAGCATGGCGAAATACAACAAGATCACCGCTGACCTCGCCGAAAAGCTCAAGGCGATAGTCGGTGAGGACAGATTCTATTTTGACGGCAGCATCCCCGAGGACTACTGCCACGATGAAATGCCCATCTACGGCAAGCGCTTCCCCGAAGCGGTATGCGAGGTGGAGAGCACCGAAGAGGTCGCGGCGATCATGAAGCTCTGCAATGAGAACCTCATCCCCGTTACCCCGCGCGGCGCGGGCACCGGCCTTGTCGGCGGCGCGGTCGCACTGAACGGCGGCGTCATTATCTGCACGTCGCGCATGAACAAGATCCTCGGCTACGATATGAAGAACCTCTGCGTTCATACTCAGGTCGGCGTAAGGCTCTGCGACCTCGCGTCTGATGCTCAGGCTCACGGCCTGTTCTATCCTCCCGATCCCGGCGAGAAGACCGCAACGGTCGGCGGCAACGTCAGCACCAACGCCGGCGGTATGCGCGCTGTCAAGTACGGCGTCACGCGCGACTATGTCATGGCGATGACCGTTGTCCTCCCGAGCGGCGAGATAATGAAGCTCGGCAAGACCGTCTGCAAGACCAGCTCCGGCTACAGCCTGCTGCACCTGATATGCGGCTCCGAGGGTACTCTCGGCATCATCACCGAGCTTACGCTCAAGCTCATCCCCGCGCCCGCCTGCGATGTGTCCCTGATCCTGCCCTTTACCGAGCTTGCCGACGCTATTGCGTCCGTGCCCTCGATAAAGCTTGCGAACCTCGACCCGCAGTCCATTGAGTTCATGGACGCGGACATCGTCAAAAGCTCCGCCGCGTTTACCGGCAACGCCATCTTCCCCACCGAGGTGGGCGGCAAGGCCGTCGGCGCGTGCATCCTTGTCACGCTTGTCGGCAACAGCGATGATGAGCTTTACCTTAAGATGGAAAAGCTCGGAGAGGTCGCCGAGAAGGTCGGCGCGATGGACGTTCTCGTCGTTGATACCCCATCGCTGAAGAAGGAAGTATGGGCGGCGCGCAGTTCGTTCCTGACCGCGATCGAGGCCGACACCAAGCTTCTTGACGAGATGGACGTCGTCGTCCCGGTCGACAGGATCGCGGAGTTTCTCGTCTATGTCCGCGAAGTCGGCGCGGAGCAGGGGATAAAGATCCGCAACTTCGGCCACGCCGGCGACGGCAACCTGCATATCTACTGCTGCTCCAACACCATGACGCGGGAGGAGTTCATTCCCAAGGTCAAGGTCATCATGGACAAGTGCTATGCCAAGTGCACCGAGTTTGAAGGTCAGGTCTCCGGCGAGCACGCCATCGGCCACGCGAAGAAGGAGTACCTCAAGGAGTCCGTCGGCGAGGCCGCATTCAACCTTATGGCTCAGATCAAGCAGGTCTTTGACCCGAACATGATCCTCAACGTCGGCAAGGTCTGCACCTATACCGACGATGGCGAATAAGCAGACGATCAGTATATAAAAAAGTATCCCGCACCGCCGGTGCGGGATATCTTTTTCGACCTTGAATATGCCGAAAACCCTTGACAAATAAAGAAAAACAGCTATAATAATATAGCCTGTCCATGGAGATGGGTAATCCTTGCTCCCGTTCAAACGGGGGCCAACAGACCAGAAGGAGGTGCAACCATGGCAAAAGCAAGCGAAAAGTACGAAGTGATGTACATCATCAACCCCAACCTCAGCGAGGAGGAGACTGCCGCTGTTGTTGAAAAGTTCAAGGCACTTGTGGAAGCGAATGGTACTCTTGAAGAGATGGAGGAGATGGGTAAGCGCAAGCTCGCTTACGAGATCAACTACATTTCCGAGGGCTACTATGTGCTGATGAAGTTCACCAGCGCTCCCGAGTTCCCCGCCGAGCTGGATCGTATACTCGGTATTACCGACGGCATTCTGCGTCGCCTGATTACCCTGCGTGCAGAGTAAGGAGCGATAATTATGCTGAACCATATCACCATTATGGGGCGTCTGACCAGAGATCCTGAGCTCAGATACACCCAGTCCCAGACGCCGGTAGCGTCCTTCACCCTCGCGGTCGACCGTGATTTCGGCAGCCGTGACGGCGGAGAAAAGCAGACCGATTTTATCGACTGCGTCGCTTGGCGTCAGACCGCGGAGTTCGTCAGCAAGTATTTCATGAAGGGCAGCATGGCCGTTGTTTCCGGCCGTCTCCAGATCCGTGACTGGACCGATCGCGATGGCGGCAAGCGCCGCAGCGCAGAGGTCGTTGTTGACAATATGTACTTCGGGGAAAGCCGCCGCCGCGACGGCGACAGCGGTGACAGCCGCAGCAGTTCATACAGCAGCTATGGCAATTCCGGCTCTGCCGGAAAGAGCAGCGCTCCCGCTGCTTCCGCCTTTGCGGAGCTGGATGACGGCGACGGCGAGCTGCCGTTCTAAAATTTTGATAGGAGGATACAGCTTTGGCTTTCGATAAGAACAATCCCAAGAACCGCAAGCGCAGAAAAGTGTGCCAGTTCTGTGTTGATAAGGCCACCTTTATCGATTACAAGGACACCGCAAAGCTCCGCCGCTTCGTGTCCGAGCGCAGCAAGATCCTGCCGCGCCGCACTACCGGTGTTTGCGCAATGCACCAGCGTGAGCTCACCGAGGCTATAAAGAGAGCGCGTCAGATCGCTCTCCTGCCTTACGTGACCGACTGATAATTTTTAAATAGCAAGAAATGAGACGGCTTCGGCCGTCTCATTTCTTGCGCTCCATCGTATAGAAAAGCGCCTGCATACCTTGGCATGCGGGCGCTTTTGCTATCTCGGATAGCCCGAAGCTGCGGCGTCATTCTAAAACGCCGATCGCAGTTTTGTCGCAGCAGCTCAGATACATCCGGTATACCGCTATGGCCATCAGCGCGCAGCAGACTGTCATGGCTGCGTAGCAGCCGAGGTACCAGTTGCCGTGCCGCTGGACGAGGTATTCGGACACGCCCGTCCCGGCAAGGCCGATGAACCAGACTGCCCATATGACCCAGTGCTTTGCGCCAAGGCCGTTGGCCTTTACGCTCCGGCGGCTGTAATAAATGAGCAGCGCGCCGATGCATATCGCACAGATCATCTGCACGATGCTGACAAAGCCGTTGAACTTCATAAAGCTGGAGTCGTTGCGGGTGCTGTCCAGCAGCAGCTCTATCGCGCTGTAAAGCAGCAGGAAGTACCTTGCGGTGTTCCCGTCGCTGCTGCCGCGCTTCATCGGACGTTTGCGGCAGCGATAGAAGAACTCAAGCAGGACTGCCGCCGCGATGAGCATAAGCAGAAACTCCACAAAGAAGGTCGCGAAGCGGTATTCAACGGCGCCTGTGGAATTCGTGACGCCGGAAGCGATGGGCAGGTGCTGGAGCGCGGGCGTCGTTACGGCGATCTTGCTGCGGCAGGTGCTGTTGAAGAGCGCGCTCAGGCGGATGAATGCGACCGCGAGAGCCGCCCCCGGGGCGAAAGCGTCCAGCAGACGGGCAATGCTGCGCTCAAAGCCAAGCTTCTTCACAATAAGCGCGGCAAGCCACACGCCGAGCAGCGCGCCGGGCAGGCAGTAGCTGCCGGTGGAGTAATCCGTCAGCGCGCCCCAGATCAAAGTGGCAGTACCAGTGTATCACGCGGCAGATAGGCACGGAGAGGATGATAGCAAGCGGGAAGAAGAGAAGCATCGCGGCGCTGCTGCCGCCGTTCACGCGCTGTAAGGACAGCGAGAGGACAAGGCTCGCGAGCAGCCCGAAGACTATTATTACCGAACTCCAGTACAGGACTGTGGAGCCGCTGTATATGGCTATGGGATTCATTTGCTCGCCTCCTCATTCGGGATCGCGGTGGCAAAATAGATGATGTCGCTGACGGTGCGCTCGAAGCCGAAGTCGATGTGGTTTATCGGTTCGCCGTTCATTATGATCTCTGAGGTCTGGCCGCCGTCGAGATTGTAGGCTTTCTGCACGCCCTTGGAATAGACAAAGCGTGCAAGCTCGTTGACCGTTGCGCGGGGACGCGCGTCGGTGGTGTGGTTGATAGTCATAAGGAAATAGTGCAGCTCGTCAGACATACCAATGCAGGAGCGGGAATACTCGGTGTCTATCTCGCCGATGGGGTAGCGCTCGCAGTACTGCAGCTCGCCGTTGTCAACGAGCACGGGGCCGAAGGCGATAGCAAAGACAACGTCGTTATCCTCAATGAATTTCTGCGTCTCGCCCTCGCCGGTGAGTTCGCCCGCGCGGGTGAAGAGCATGTCGCCGGTGGAGGTGAAGAAGCAGGAGTCGACCTTGGCGGGGCTGTTGCGGTAGAGCGTACGCTGGTACACGGTGATGCCGAGATCGCGGAAAGCATAGAAGTCGCCGTTTATCGCGACGACGGCATTTGCCTGCTTTGCCATATCCGAGGCGTAGAGCTGAACGCTGGAGCTGTAGCTGTCCTCGGCAAGCTTGCGCCGCAGCTGCGAGCCATGCGCGACCTTGACCTCGGCGCAGGTGCAGCAGCGCTGGTTGATGTATTCTTTCCACGTGATGACGAGGATCGTGTCGTCAAGATAGTACCGGATCGGCTCGCCGGGGACAAAGTCCGCGTTCTCATCGAAGATGACGGACTGACCGTCGAGCAGGTCGGCGGCGCTCTTTATGACCTCGCGGATGTCGGCGGGGTCATTTGTCGTGCCGAAGTTTGCCGGGTTTGGCACGGGAGAGACAGTGTCGTTCTCCTGCAGGGTGTATATCTTCTTTATGTACGCAAGCTCGCCGAGTGCGTCGCTTGCGGCGTTGTTGACATATACGTCCAGCTTATCGGACAGGCTGAGAATACTGCTGCCGGAGGCATTGGAGAGCGTACCGGAGGCGGGGTGGATGTTGAAGAGCGCCCACAGCAGTATGAGCGCTGCGAGCAGACCGAAGAGCAGCGTGATAAGCCCTGCGCGCGGCGCGTTATCGTGCGCCTCCGGGGCGGGAGCGGAGCTTACGGGCATGTGAGCCGGCTTCGGCTCGTGCACCGGGCGCGCGGCTGCGGTCAGATCCCGGCTCCGCCAGAGGTGAGTGTTCCCATCCGCCTTCTCCTCCTGCGCTTCAGGCTCGGAGACCGGCTGCGGCGTGGGCTCCTCCGCGGCGGCGGGAGCGGCAGGGGCTTCCTCCTGAGGGGCGGAGCCGCCGAATTCCGCGAGTATCGAATCAAGATCGTTCATGCTGTCGAGATCGTCGTTCATGCGTGCCCCTCCTTTCAGTAACCCGCTCCGCCGTTGAGGGCTTTGAGCAGGGAAGTGTTCATTATGAGCTGCCATCTGCCGTCCGTATAATTGAGGGCGAGCGTAATTTCATCTGTGGTGTAATAGTCAGCGGCGCTTTCGAGGATCTTTTCGAGAGCCTGAAGATAGGCGCGCTCGGTGATCTCGGGCAGATAGTTGTTGTTATCGTCATAGACCTCGCTTGACGGGAGCTGCTGCACAAGGTGCTTGAGCTGAACCTGCGTCTCCTCGGCGACAGCGGCTTCAAGCGCGGGGAGCGAGAGATAGGTGAAGCTGACATCCTGCGACGCGTCGAGCTTGTCGGTCCTGGCGCTGCCAGTAAGCTCATAGCCGTAGCTGGCGTGCAGGGCGGCATACACCATTTTCCCGGACTCGGTGCTCGGCTCGTTCTCAAGGCCAAGGCTCGTATAATCGCGCACCCGGTCATAGGCCGCGGTATAGTCCCCTGCGATGAGCGAATCGAAGAACACCGTGACGGCCTCCTGCGGATCGCCCGTGGGCTTTGCGATGACCGTGCCGCCGAAGCAGCCCGCGACGGCAAGGAGCATCCCGGCTGTACACAGCAGCACCGTGAGCAGTGTGAGCTTCATGTCGGCGTTATATTTCTTCTTGAGCTTTACCGCCCCGAAGACGCCTGCAGCGATGAAGAGGGCGATGAACAGGAGAGCGGCAAGCGGAGTCGCGGCCCTGGCAGTCTCAGCCTCCTGAGTGGCCGCCGTGGGAGCGGGACCGGCCGAAGCGGCGACGGCGGGCACGGTAGGCGTGGGCTCAGCCGTCGGTTCGGGAGAAGGCGTGGCGGGCGGGTTCGCGACGGTGTAGTTCGTGTACTCGCACACGGCGGTGCAGTATGCCGTCAGCAGCTCCTCGGCGTTTTCGACGTTATCGGTGAACATCACCAGCGCGATAGGCTGGGAGGTGAAGGCAAGGCCGCAGTCGTTCATAAACGAATGGCCGTTTTCGGAAACGTACCCGTACTTGTGGGCAATCTTGAAGCGCGGCTCATGCAGCATGAAGAAGCGCTCCTGCTCGGTCTGCTGCAAAGTCTCGATGATGCCTGGGAAGCGCTCCTGCTCATCATACAGCAGCTTCAGGCAGCTGATGAACTGACGGGCGGTATAGATATTGTCAGTATAATAATTGTCCGGCACGTCGTTCAGGTCAACGCCCATATAGGGCGCGGTAAGCTCACGGAACTTGGAGTACCCGCCGACGACGCTGCTGCTCCATAGGAACATCGACCAGTCGTTATCCGAGTAGATGAGGGATGCGTCACGCACATATTCGTAGGTGACGTTCGGATAGTAGCTGTCCCAATCGAGCTGGCCGCTCTGGATAAGGTCGGTGAAATACATATTGAGAGGGAGCTTGTACATACTGGCGGCGGTCTTGTATTCATCGCCGTTTATGTAGTGCTCCTCCCCAGTGACGAGGTTGCAGTACCCGGCGGTGATCTGGTCGCGTGACACATCGCACTCCTCGAGTACCTGATCGACTACCTGTTCCCAGGTTTTCCCGGCGTACAGCGCGTCATCGCCATCGTCGGCGAGGGCGGAAAGACCGAGCGCAAGGCACAGGGTCAGCACCGCGGCCGCGGCAATTGCTTTTCTGAGAATCTTCATTGCTCTCTCCCAAAAATAAACAGTTAAAATCTTTTCTATTATATGCAAAATGCGCTCTGTTTTCAAGAGTAAAGCGCAAATTTTGGGGATCGGCGGAACGCGGCCTTTACCTGTGCATAAGATATACGAGGAGAGGGAAAACTTGAACGGGGGGCTGAGAGCATGAACATACCTAACATGATAAGCATGGTCAGAATACTGCTGACGCCGGTTTTTGCGGTGCTGTATGTCAGAGGTGCGCTCTGGCAGGCAATGGGCGTGCTGCTTCTGTGCGCCGTGTCCGACGTGCTTGACGGCGCGATCGCCCGCCGCTTCAATATGGTGACCGATCTCGGCAAGGCGCTCGACCCGGCGGCGGATAAGCTTATCCAAATCGCCATGATGCTCTGTGCCGCGACGCGCACAAAGGCCGCGTGGCTGCTGATAGGGCTGCATATCGTCCGCGAGCTGAGCCTTGCGGCGCTCGGGGCGCGTGTGCTGCAGTGCACAGGAAAGGTGTACTCTGCGCGCTGGTACGGAAAGCTCTGCACCGCGGTGATATATATCGTCATGGCCGGGGTACTGTTCTGGCCGGATATGCCGGGCGCGCTCATGCACGGCGGGATCGCTCTGTGCGCTGCGCTCATAGGCCTGTGCCTGCTGCTGTACGGAGCAAAATATCTGCGTCTGCTCAGGCAGAGCGAGCAGAATAATGGCGATGCAGGAAAAAGCTCCTCTCGGACTGTATGATCCGGGAGGAGCTTCATTTTACTTGTTATCGAGCTTTGAGAGAGCCTTTGCCAAGAAGCGCTCGGAATTTATTATGCAGCGCTTGTGTATGCCCTTTCCGATAAGCTCGCCGCCGGCGTAGGAGCGGACGGAGAACGTGAGGACGCGCCCGTCTATTTCCGTAAGCTCGCTCTCGGTGCGCACGTGCATCCCGATGGGCGAGGCGGCGAGATGCTCAGCGTTCAGCAGGATGCCGACTGTGCCGCAGCCCTCGTCGAGATAGGGCTGCACTGATGCATACGCGGCCTTTTCCATCGACGCGAGCATGGCGGGCGTCGCGAACACGGGGAGCGTCCCGCTCCCGACGGTCTCGGCAGTATTTGCCTGGGTGACTTCGACTTCGTCAACGCCTGTTATTCCGATATGCAGTTCCATAATGAATACTCCTTTGCAGTGATAGCGCAGGGCTTGAGTAATCGCCCGCTGCGGTGTTATAATACATAAAAACGAACTGGAGGCTGCGGTATGAGCAACGCTTTGATAAATGAAAGATCCCCGTATCTGAAGCAGCACGCACAAAACCCGGTGGACTGGCTGCCGTGGGGTGAGGCGGCGTTTGAGAAAGCGCGCCGCGAAGATAAGCCCGTGTTTCTCAGCATAGGCTACTCCACCTGCCACTGGTGCCATGTGATGGCGCGGGAGTCATTTGAGAACAAGGCACTTGCCGAAATTCTAAACCATTATTATGTCTCTGTCAAGGTCGACCGCGAGGAGCGCCCGGACATTGACAGCGTGTATATGAAGGTCTGCACTGCGCTCAACGGCAGCGGCGGCTGGCCGCTGACTGTTATAATGACGCCGGAGCAGCAGCCGTTTTTCGTTGGAACATATCTTCCGCGCGAGAGCAGCGGCGGGCGCATGGGACTGCGTGAGCTGCTGCTGACCGTCGCGGATAAGTGGCGCAGCAGCAGAGCGGAGCTGACGAAGACCGCCGGGGAGCTCACCGCGTGGCTGCGGCAGAGGACCGCACCGACGGCAGCAGTGGAGTTTTCCGCGCTCGCAAAGGCGGCGGAGACGCAGCTTGAGGAGTCCTACGACGAGGAGTACGGCGGCTTCGGCACAGCGCCGAAGTTCCCGTCCGCGCATAACCTCATTTTCCTCATGGAGTATGCGCAGCTTAAAAACGAAAAAAAGCCGCGGCAGATGGTCGAGAACACGCTGCGGCAGATGTATAAGGGCGGCATTTATGACCACATCGGCGGGGGCTTTGCCCGCTATTCCACCGACCGCGAGTGGCTTGCCCCGCATTTTGAAAAGACGCTCTATGACAATGCCCTGCTCGCGCTGGCATACACCGAGGCGTGGCAGGACGGGCACATGGCGCTCTGGCGCACCGTGGCCGAGGACACGCTCGATTACTGCCTGCGTGAGCTGAAAGCGGCGGACGGCGGATTCTTCTGCGGGCAGGACGCCGACAGCGGCGGTGACGAGGGTGCGTACTATCTCTTCACGCCCGATGAGGTGAAGAGCGTCCTCGGCGACGAGGGCGGGCATTTCTGCGAGTGCTACGATATCACGCCCGAAGGAAATTTCCGTGGGAAGAGCATTCCGAACCTGCTGCTGAACACCCGCTGGGCATTTCTCCCGGAGGGCTATGACGGCTTCTGCGAGCGCCTGCGTATTTACCGCGAGGAGCGCATGACGCTCGGCACGGACACGAAGATACTCACCGCATGGAACGGGCTCATGCTCATGGCACTCTCACGCGCGGCAAGGGCGTTTTCCGACCGGCGCTATCTCATGGAGGCGGAGGAGCTGGCGGGATTCATGGCGGCGTCCCTGCATGAAAACGGTGCGCTCATGGCGCGGCTGTGCGAGGGGGAGCTCAAATACGCCGCGCAGCTTGACGATTATGCTTTCTATGCTCTCGGCCTGATGGAGCTGTACTCGGCGGACTTTGACCCTGCGTATATCCTGAAAGCTGAGGAGCTTGCGGAGAATATCCGCGAGCGCTTTGCCGATGGGGATGGCGGCTATTTCCGCACGGCCATCGATGCGGAAAAGCTCATAGTCCGTCCGAAGGAGATATTCGACGGAGCCATGCCGTCAGGCAACAGTGCTGCTGCGGTGCTCTTTGACAGGCTCTTCAGGCTGACTGGCAAGGAGCCGTGGCGCGCTGCTGCCGAGGATCAGCGGAGCTTTATCTCCCGCAGCGCGGGGCAGTATCCAGCGGGCTGCTGCTATGCGCTCACGGCCATGCTTACGGATGGCGCATCGCGCGAGCTTGTCTGCGTGACGCCGGAGGAGACGCTGCCGGAGACGCTAAAGGCAGTGATCTCGCGCTATGCGCCGGAGCTCATGGTGTTGGTAAAGACGCCCGCCAAAGCTGCCGCTCTCGAAGCTGCCGCGCCCTACACCGCGGATATGCAGCCCAAGGACGGCAAGCCTGCCTATTATGTCTGCACCGGCGGCAGCTGCGCTCTGCCGGTGGATATGGGATAAAAATGGACTGTCGCGATTTTAATTTTCGCGGCAGTCTCTTTTTTGACTGTGGCGGAACTTTCACGAATGTATATGGGTGGAGCTGCCGCCGGGAAAAAATAAGGGAGTTGAAACCCTAGAGAAACTTATCCTTTTATAGCTATAATAAACATACTGATCAGTATTATAACTATTAAAAGGAGAATGAATAATGCAGCAAGGAGCCTTCAGCAGAGCGGCTCAGAGTATAATATCACGTGTGGCGGCAGCGGCAGGCCAAAAAGGATGACGCCTCGGCAGAAAATGCGGCAGAAGATACATCTAAAAAGAATGTGAACTGGGGGACATTGGCCTATGGTATGCTGGAACAGGGGGCAAACGATTTTGTAAGCAGCTTTACCAGCACGCTGGATATGCTTGCAGGCGATTTTGCCCAGGAGATGTGAATACTGGGCGGACTTATGTTCGGCATAAGCGATGCGGGAACAAACCAAATTACCGCCGCCAACAATTATATGCAGGAAACGACCAGAAAGGAAGCGGAATATTACGCGCAAAATGCCTCTGGCAGCAAAACAGCGGAAAATCTGAACAAATATGGTACAGTCGTCGCATCTGCAATTCCGACGCTTATTATGGCAATGATGACAGGTGGGATGTCCAACGCGGGGATGGCGAAGAAAGGCATTGAAAAAGCTGCGTTCATGGCAAAGAGCACTGATTTCAGCAGGTACGTGGCTATGGCCAGATCAGTCATAGGGCAAACCGCAAAGAATCCGAATGCGCAGCTGGCGTTTATACAGGGGGCGGGACACTCAACTGCTCATATGTTGCGGGCGAAAACAATTATATCTATAAAACGGATGAGCTTGGCAGACAGTGCGGAGCAACGGCATGTCTGCAGCTAAAGAAGCACGATAAAAGAAAAGGAAATGTAGGTAAACCGGCCGACAAGCTCCCGGGAGACGAGGCAGGACATTTGTTTGCGGATATGTTCGGTGGTTCAAGGTTCCTGGACAACCTGGTTGCACAGTCGTTTAACGTGAACCGGAGCGAGTACAGAAAAATGGAGAATATCTGGCAAAGGGCACTGAAAGACGGCAAATCGGTTTATGCCGATATCGATCTCAACTATGAGGGCAACAGCTTCAGACCGACCTCATTCGATATCACGTATTACATAGACGGAGAATATACGATGCTGCGTATATATAACGAATAAACACTTCAGGAGGTACGGCCATGTACTACAATGACAGCGACCAGGCGCGGGAGAGCGGGCTGCGGCGTGCTTTCGTCGAGAGCATGCAGGAGCTTATGAAATGCGTGAACACGCTGGCGGCGGTGGCGGCAGAGAAAGCTTACTGCTATCTTAACCTCTGCGGGATGGATGTGTTCACGGGCTGCTTCTTCGTTGACGGGGACGGCAAGGCCTCCCTTGCCCCGGCTCTGCTGGGCGGGAAGCAGAAAATATTCGAGACCGTCATGACCACGCAGGCAAGAAAGCTGCGCGGAGCGTACATTGAATATGCCGACGATATCCCGGGGGAGTTCTTCCTTGACTTCGATATCGGCGCAAAGAAGCCGCACTGCCTTACCGCGAGCGACAAATACCCGAAGCACGATGAGGCGCTGCTGCATTTCTATTCATGGGCGCGCGAATACGGCGCGGACACGCCGACGATCCCGCTTACCGATCTGACCTTGGGCGACCGTATCCGTATTCGCCGGGGGAAAATGCTGCCGTATGTCGAGTTCGTACACCCGACGGAGAAAGCCACGGAGATGAACCTCAAGTGGTACAGTGCTACGGCGAAAAGAATAGCCGAGGCAAAGGAAAAGTATGAGGGCAGCGAACCGTCAGACGCGGTGTACGGCGACGGATGGCTCGCCATAGAGAAGGAGTTCGAGCGCATCTATCCCGGCCAGACGGAGCCGAAGCACTATGCGCCGCTTATAAAGTTCGAGTTCGGCGGCAGAGATCCGCTGGACGGCATAAGCGTATACGACGGCGGGGACTGCTGGCACTTTGTGTCGTTCGGCCTGAGTGCGCTGGCTGAACCGGATATTGAGAGCGATGAAGGCGTCAGCGGCTACGGCATGGAGTTCACGCTAAGGCTGAAGAAGCGGGACTTTGCAGATGAAGAGCTGGAGCTGGAGAATATCTGCGGTATCTTCCAGCAGATCGCCGCGGTCACGTTTGAGACGAATGAGCTGTTCCTGCCGTACGAGTACCTCAGCTCCGGGCAGACCGCGGGCATAGATGCAGGACATGAGTCGGGCATAACCGGTTTCATCACCGTGCCGGATGTCAAGGCGCAGCCCATTACAACGCCGTTCGGCGCGCTGGAATTTGTCGAGTTCGTCGGCGTGACAAAGGCAGAGCTTGACGCGGTGCAGAATAAGCAGATGACAGTCGAGGAGCTGTACGGGAAGCTTGGCAGCGACCTCACCGACTACCGGCGCGAAAGCGTCATATGATATAAAAAGGGGCCGCAGCGATTTTTCTTTTCGCTGCGGCCCCTTTTTGACTTATCACAAATTCATTTCAGTGTTTCATTCACGATCTTATCTGCGATGTCGATGCAGATCGCGGACGCGCGGCCAAGCTCCTTTTCAAATTCTGCCGCGCCGCCTTCCACACCGTCGGAGACGGTTTTGATAACAAGGCAGGGGACACCGGCGCGCGCCGCGGTGATGACGATGCCCACCGTTTCCATGTCGCATATATGCGCTCCGAAAGTGCGGTTGAGAAACCGCTTTTTATCCGGTTCGTCAACGAACTTATCTGCCGAGGCGCAGACGACCGCTTTCAGCTCGGGCTGTATTTCGAGCGCTTTTGCCACAAGCTCCGGTGACGTCGGCACGAGCCTGCCGGGAAAATCAGGGTACTGTCCCGCTTCTCCCCAGCCGATCTTATGTGCGTCAAAATCGTAGTGGACAACGCCCTCTACCACCGCCGTCCGTGCCAGCGCCATCTCAGGCGTCAGCCCGCCGACCACGCCGAAGTTGATGATCAGCTCCGCACCGTAATGACCGATAAGCAGCGCTGTCGCGGCAGCTGCGGCGATCTCTCCCGGCCCTGAATGCGCCACGTACAGAGTGCCGTATTCCGTGCGGTACTCCATGAAGTTCACGCCTGCAAGCTTCTCCTCATGCACCGCTTTCCCGTACCGGTCAAGCACCGCGTCCACTTCTATCGCTACTACCATTCCCACTGCTGCCATACTGCGCTTCTCCTTGCGTATAGTTGTTATTGAATATTCATCAAACCGCGCAGGATTTTTCAATCTTCCCCAGAAAACAAAACGCCGCACCGGAAAAAACTTCCGGTGCGGCATTGTGCTTTTTTCAGTTCACGACGTGGATAACGCCGAAAGTCAGAGCGGTCATTATCCCGGCTGCAAGGAGCACGCCGAGGAAAATGCACGGGATCGCGGACTTGGGCTTGAGTTCGAGCAGCGCCGCGATGAGCGAGCCCGTCCATGCGCCTGTGCCGGGGAGCGGGATGCCGACGAACAGCAGCAGTGCGATGGGGCCGTACTTCTGCACCTTTTCACCCTTGAGGTGAGCCTTGGCCTCGAGCTTCGTGATGAAGCTGTCCATCTTCGGCCAGTGCCTGCGCAGCCATATGAACACGCGCTGGATGAAGATGATAATGAACGGCACGGGGATCATGTTCCCGATGACCGCCGCCGTCAGCGCCAGCGGATAATCAAGACCGAGGGCGATGCCGTAGGGCAGCCCTGCGCGCAACTCCACAACGGGCAGCATGGATATGAAAAAGGTCGATATAAATTTCCCGGCAGTCGTGCCGGCGATCCACTCAAACATAGGTTATCTCCGTGCAAAAACATATCAAAATAATGCTTTGCTATTATAGCAGTTGCGGAAGAGCCGTGCAAGACGGCTTAAGAAAATTTAACGCATAATTAAACTAATTTATAAGCGCGGCGGCGGCAGCTCCCGGGAGCGTCGTCTCCTGCCCGACTTTAAGAACAAAATGAACTCCCGCTTCTCTGCCGTATTCCTCCAGCAGACGCTCAAGCTCTGGACGGTATATGCGGCTCTTCTGCACGAGCGAGCCTTCCGCCAGCACGCACAGCGGCTTATCCGCGCTCTTCCCCGCGCCGGTGAGCATCGCCAGCGCGAGGAGGTCGGTGCACATGCAGCGCGCCGAGCGCTTGAACAGGGCGCGGCTGAGCCGGGAGGCGAAAGCGAGGTCAGTCTCCGCGCCGCCTAAAAGCTCTCCGCGCTCCATGCACGACCAGGCGTCGATAACGGCGGAGTCGATATCCTCAAGCTGCCGCGCTCCATCGCCCGCTGCGCGGGAGATGAGCCCCTCATCCGCCGCTGCGATGAGCATCAGACGGCAGAGCTGGCCAAGATAGACACCGGCAGTGAGCTTTTCAAAGGCCTTGAGGCCGGGGTTGTTGCTTGCGGAGTCGAGCATGAGGTCGAAGCTGCCGCGCGGGATGCCGGTATAAAGCCCGGCCTCCATGTTGATTATCATGCCGCGCTCTTCACTGCTCACGAGCTTGCTGATAAGGCGCTCCGGCAGGGAGACGCAGGTGTTCGTGCCTGTGCCGCTGACCTGACCGATGAAGCCGCTGTACGCGCGCTTATCCAGCCCTGCCGCGCCGCCGAGCAGAACGGCGACAGTGTCATTAAGAATGACGACGCGCTTGCCGGTGATTCCGCGGCGCTCAAGCTCCGCCCTGAGAGACGCGCCGATGAGCTTGCCCTCGGAGCCGGTGACCACGACCTCCTTATCGATGCGGATGACACGGCCGTCCACATCCGGGGTGATGTCTGCGGAGTAGGAAAAGCAGAAGCCGATGCTCTCTGCCCTGCCCATCAGCGGCTCTATCCTGTCGGCTACAAAGGAGATGAACTCCTCCCATGTGCAGGGCTCGCCGACTCCGGGCATTCTGCATTTGCTGAGTTCGGACACATGGCAGCCGTCCTCCTCAAAGCGCACGAGCGCGGAGCGGAAGTTAGTCCCGCCGGCGTCAATGACCGCGACGCTGCGGCCAAGCGGCAGCTGGGCATCGTTACTGAGATATGTGGGGATCATGGGCATATCGCTCTTCTCCCCGGCAAGGCCGCGGCGCATATCCTCAAGCATCAGCGCGGCTTCGCGCTTTGGGTCAACGCGCTCCGGCTCCATGCCGTGCGCCTCAAGAAAATCCTGCACTCTGTCGTAGTCCACCATTGTCCTCTTCCTTTCATATAAAAAATGGACCGGCGATATGAAATTCATACGCCGGTCCGGGTAAAATGTAAAATTAAATCAGGTTTATTCCTCGCTCTTTACATCGCCCTTGACGGCTTCGACAAGGCCGCTGGCAAGACCTGCCACGCCCTGTATTTCGCTGGGGATAATAATCTTTGTGGCTTTGCCGTTTGCCGCCGCACTGAAGGCTTCCATCGCCTTGATCTTGATGACGGCTTCGGAAGGAGCGGCTTCGTTGATGAGCCTGATGCCCTCGGCAGTGGCCTTCTGGACCTTGAGGATAGCCTCGGCTTCGCCCTCGGCCTCAAGGATCTGCTGCTGCTTCTTCGCGTCGGCGCGGAGAATAGCGGATTCCTTTTCGCCCTCGGCTTCGAGGATCGCGGCGCGCTTTTCGCCCTCGGCACGCAGGATGGCTTCACGGCGTTCGCGCTCGGCCTTCATTTGCTTCTCCATCGCGTTCTGGATCTCCTTGGGAGGCAGGATATTCTTGAGCTCGACGCGGTTGACCTTGATGCCCCAGGGATCGGTGGCTTCGTCAAGGATGGTGCGCATCTTGGTGTTGATGATATCGCGGCTGGTGAGGCACTGGTCAAGCTCGAGATCGCCGATGATGTTTCTCAGCGTAGTGGCGGAGAGGTTCTCGATGGCGACCATGGGCTGCTCAATACCGTAGGTGTAGAGCTTGGGGTCGGTGATCTGGAAGTAGACGACGGTGTCGATCTGCATGGTTACGTTATCCTTGGTGATAACGGGCTGGGGCGGGAAGTCCGCGACCTGCTCCTTGAGCGTGACGACCTTGGTGACTTTCTCGACAAAGGGGATCTTGAAGTGCAGGCCGACGTTCCACGTTGTCTTATACGCACCGAGGAACTCGATGACGTAGGCCTTTGCCTGCTGCACGATACGGATGCAGCGGACAAGGATAAAGATAACGACGAGCAGCAGAATCACAACGGAAATGATCTCGGGCATGGTTTCTCCTCCTGAATTTAATAATTTAATAATAAAAAATTTTTACTTTACTATGAGCTTGACGCCCTCTATTTTCACAACGGTCATGACCTTGCCGGTCTCGGCCTTGCCGTCGGGCTCCTCGGTGCGGGCTGTCCACACCTTGCCGCCGACGGTCACAGCGCCGGTGCCGAGGACATTGTCGATCGCCTCAGTGACGACGCACTCCTTGCCGATGAGCATATCCGCATTGGTCGGCGTGGCGCGGGAGTTGACGTATTTCTTTGCAAACGGCCTTGTCAGACACAGCGTCAGGATCGACACCGCGAAGAACCAGAGCACCTGGAGCCAGAGCGGCGCGCCGAGGATCGCGGAGATCATGGCGGCAAGCGCGCCTATCGCGAACCATATCGACACAAGCCCCGGTACGATGCCTTCGATTATCAGCAGAACGATCATTGCGACCAGCCACACGGCCGTCATACTAAACCCGCCGGGATAAAACAGCATACAGCGCCTCCGATCCGCCGCCTCGACCTACGCGGCCGGCGGCTGCTTTTACTGCTTACATTATATCTTGTCCGCAAATTTTACGCAAGAGCCATTATCAGGCATATGTTAAATTTTGTGTAAACAGCCCATGCCGCCCTTTACTTTTTCCCTTTTATGATGTAAAGTATGAATCAGATAAAGTGTGAAACTACATGGTTTGACCGGGGAGGTAATAATGAACAAGACGCAGAAAAAAGAACGCAACGAGAATCTGTATAAGGCGATACTGTCCCTAAGGACGCTTGACGAGTGCATGCGCTTCTTTGACGATCTATGCACTGCGCCGGAGCTTATCGCAATGGAGCAGCGCTTCCGGGTCGCGGACTGCCTGAATAACGGCATGATCTATAACGATATCCTCGCCGAGACCGGCGCTTCGAGCGCGACCATCAGCCGCGTCAACCGCTCCCTCCAGTATGGCGCGGGCGGCTATGAGCTTGCCTTTGAGCGCCTGAAGGAGAGCGAAAAGTGAGCTGCTACAACGGCCTCGCTCCGTGGTACGATAAGCTGACGGGGGATGTTCCCTATGGGAGCTTTGCCGATTTTTACGAGGAAGAGTTCCGCGCCGACGGCGGGGAGTTCTCGATGCTGCTCGACCTCTGCTGCGGCACGGGTACGCTCACATGGGAGCTTGCGCGGCGCGGCTATGAGATGATCGCGGTGGATCAGTCCCCGGATATGCTGATGGAAGCGCAGTCCAAGGCCGTGTCTGATGTCACGCCGCCGCTGTTTATCTGTCAGGAGGCCGGGGAGCTGGATCTTTACGGCACGGTAGACGCGGCAGTCTGCTCACTCGACGGGATGAACTACATCCCAGCGGAGGAGCTGCCGGAGCTGTTTCACCGGCTGCACCTGTTCATCCGCCCGGAGGGGCTGCTGATCTTCGATATCCGCGCGCCGGAGTTTCTGCGCGCGCTCGACGGGGATATCTTCGTCGATGAGAAAGAGGACGTGCTCTGCCTCTGGCGCGCTGATTTTGACGAGGAGCTTTCCGCCATCGTCTACGGCATGGATATCTTCTCTCTCGAAAAACGCGGCCTGTGGTCGCGGGAGAGCGAGGAGCATATCGAATACGCGCACACGCCAGAGAAGCTGCGCGCACTGCTTGAGGCGGCGGGCTTCGGCGATGTCGCTGTAAGGCATGACTGCCCGCAGGGTGATGCGGGAAGAATATTTATCACGGCAAAAAGGAAGTAAACGGAGATTTTTATGGATAGGATCATCAGAGCGACCGCCGGTGACGGCGCAATAAAGATGGCGGTAATAAACGCCCGTGACACTGTGGAGCGTGCAAGGCAGATACACGGCTGCGCGCCGACGGCCTGCGCCGCGCTCGGACGCACGCTGTGCGCAGCCTCGCTCATGGGGCAGGATATGAAAGAGGAGAACGCCGCGCTTACGATACGCATTAACGGCGGCGGCCCGCTGGGCGGCATCGTCGCTGTGTCCGACTGTGATGGCAATGTGCGCGGCTATGTGGGCAATCCCGCGACGGAGCTTCCGCTGCGCAGCGACGGCAAGCTCAATGTCGGCGCCGCCGTCGGGCGAGACGGTATGTTCACCGTCAGCCGCGACATCGGCCTGAGAGAGCCGTATATCGGCTCGGTCGAGCTTGTCAGCGGCGAGATCGCCGAGGATCTGACGGCGTATCTGCTTGAGAGCGAGCAGGTGCCGTCCGCGTGTGCGCTCGGTGTACTCGTGGATACTGACTGCACGGTCAAAGCGGCGGGCGGCTTCATCGTCCAGCTCATGCCCGGCGCGGATGAAGAGATCATCTCCCGGCTCGAGGACAACATTTTTATGATGGATCAGCTGACCACCGTACTCAGTGAGGACGGCGAGGAGGAGCTTTTCCGTCAGGTGCTCAAGGGCTTTGACTACCACACCGTGGGCGAGCACCCGATCGAGTACCGCTGCTATTGCAGCCGCGAGCGTGTGCTTGACGCGCTGCGCTGCGTAAGCGCTGAGGAGATAGAGGAGATCGCCGCCGAGGGGAAGGACGTTTCCGTCAGCTGCCAGTTCTGCGATAAGGTCTATGACTTCACTCCTGACGAGCTGAGAGAGATAAATACTCCGGAAAAAACTTGAAGAAATTTGAAATAGGATATTGACAACTCGGCTTTTTTTTAGTATTATAACGTAGCTGTCACGCGGGAGCATAGCTCAGCTGGTTAGAGCACCTGCCTTACAAGCAGGGGGTCACTGGTTCGAGTCCAGTTGTTCCCACCATCCACATGGCCAAGTAGTTCAGTTGGTTAGAACGCCAGCCTGTCACGCTGGAGGTCG
>OIXA01000117.1_pt1 | contig 105503 bp, 96 predicted proteins | sample 1587721 | NCBI WGS metagenome assembly OIXA01 (sample SAMEA3888900, study PRJEB22519) | human gut metagenome | biome: human gut; feature: human-associated habitat; material: faeces | place: Denmark | collected 2013 | reverse complement strand
TAAACCTATGGTAAATCAGGTGGAAACCCACATCTTCAATCAGCAGAAAGAGATGAAGGAATGGGCAGACAAATATGATATCCGGTTAGAAGCATGGGCACCATTCGGTGAGGGCAGAGGAGGCACCTTTGAGAATCCTGTCATCGCAGAGATTGCAGAAAAATATCAGAAGACTCCGGCACAGGTTATGCTTCGCTGGCATATTCAGAGAGGGGTAGTGGTTATTCCGAAATCAACACACATTGAGAGAATGGAAGAAAACTTTAATGTTTTTGATTTCACACTTTCTGATGAAGATATGAAGACTATTGCAGAACTGGACAAGAAGACAAGCTCCTTCTTCTCGCATCAGGATCCGAATATGGTGGAATGGTTCGTGAAGATGGTTGAGGAAAGAAAAAAGAATAATGACAGTTCAAAAGAAAAAAAGAACTGGTAAGCATAAGAGGAAAAATCAATGAAAGTATTACTTGTCAATGGCAGTCCACACAAAAATGGCTGTACTTATACAGCTCTTTGTGAAGTATCCAGTGCATTAAATGAAAATGGCATAAGTACAGATATTTTCTGGATTGGAAATAAGCCGATTTCAGGATGTATTGCCTGCAGAAAATGTCAGGAAAAAAATAAATGCATCCTGGATGATATCGTGAATGAATTTCTGGAAATAGCAGGGGATTATGACGGATTCGTATTTGGAACTCCGGTACACTGGGGTGGTGCAGGCGGTGCAATCACATCCTTTATGGACAGAGTCTTTTATGCCGATTTAAACGGTGGCGGCGACAGATTCCGCCTGAAACCTGCCGCTGTGGTAATTTCAGCAAGAAGGGCCGGAACAACGGCCACATGGGACCAGGTAAATAAATATTTTGGTCTGATGCAGATGCCGATCATTACATCGAGATATTGGAATATGGTACATGGGACGAATCCGGATGAAGTAAAACAGGATCTCGAAGGAATGCAGGTTATGCAGATCCTTGGAAACAATATGGCATATTTCATTAACTGTAAAAATGTTGCGACAAAAATGGGAATTGAAATGCCAAAGGCACCGGATTTTGTATTTACCAATTTCATCCGATAGAAATTAGCGTGACAAACATTTTATACGACAGGAGGTAACCTTAGAATGAAAACAAAGAAAATAGCAGCAGTACTCTTAACATGCATCATGGCAATCGGTTTGATGGCAGGATGTGGAGCAAGCAATACAAACCAGTCTGCTTCTAATAATGACAGCCAGTCTACAAGTACAAACCAGTCTGGAAATGAAGAAGCGGATACAAATTCCGAAAACACTACAGATACAACAGAAAATACATCAACAGGAAATGGAAAAACATTGGTTGTATATTATTCAGCTTCAGGAAATACAAAAGATGTTGCTGAAAAGATAGCAAAAATTACAGAGGCAGATCTGTTTGAAATAGAGCCTGTGGAGCCATATACAGATGATGACCTTGACTGGACAGATGATGACAGCCGGGTGTCAAGAGAACATGATGATGAGAGCTTAAGAGATGTGGAACTGGTGTCTACAACAGTTGATAACTGGGATTCATATGATACGGTATACATTGGCTATCCTATCTGGTGGGGAATTGCAGCATGGCCAGTAGATAACTTTGTAAAAGAGAATGACTTTACAGGAAAAACAGTCATCCCATTCTGTACAGCAGCGACCTCGGGAATCGGTGACAGCGGTAATCTTCTGGAAGAGATGACAGGAACAGGTGACTGGAAAGAAGGGGAACGATTCCATGGTGGAGCGTCTGAATCAGATATCAGTTCATGGATAGACAGTCTTGGATTATAAAAGAATATAAAAATATTTGGAGGAATCGTAATAAGTAAGACATAACCTTTAGGTTTAAACTGCCTAACAAAGAGAGACTTCTGTCCGGAGTCTCTTTTTCTTATACTTACAGTAAAGTTTGAAATATAGAAAAGGAAGATAAAGATGGAGATAAGAATTTTAGGAAGAGACTTAGAAGTATCAGAAATCGGATTTGGATGTATGGGAATGAGTCATGCATATGGAACTGTTTCAACACAGAAAGAAGCAGAAGAATTGATTGAAAAAGCGATCGATGAAGGCTGCACATTTTTTGATACGGCAGAGATATACGGAACAACAGAAGACCCTCATCACAATGAAAAACTGCTTGGGGAAGTGTTAAGGCCATATAGAAACAAAATTGTCCTTGCATCAAAGTGTGGGATACGTTTTGATGAAACTGCAACAACTGTAAATAAACCTTTGATTCCTGATGGACGACCGGAGACGATTAAAGCATCGATTGAGGGATCTTTAATGAGACTTAACACAGACCATCTTGATTTATATTATATTCATCGTATTGACATGACTGTACCGATTGAAGAGACGGCAGGAGCTATGAAGGAGTTAATGGAGCAGGGAAAAATCACACACTGGGGGTTATCAGAAGCCAGTGAAGAGATTATTCGACGTGCACATAAAGTATGCCCGGTTACAGCGATTCAGAACAGATATTCCATGATGTACAGGGATTATGAGAAATTATTCCCGGTGCTTGAAGAATTGAAAATAGGATTTGTTGCATTTTCGCCGCTTGCAAATGGATTACTGACAGCAGCATATCATTCCCATGGGGAATTTGAAAAGCCGGGAGATTATCGAAGCGCAATGCCACAGTTTACAGAAGAAGGATTAAAGGAAAATAATGAATTTATGTCCTGGATGAAAGTGATTGCAGAAGAAAAAAATGCCACGCCTGCACAGATTTCTCTTGCATGGATGCTTGCAAAGAAACCATATATCGTACCAATTCCGGGAACAAGAAAAGTAAATAGACTGGAAGAAAATATGGAATCAGCAGATATAAAGCTGACTCAGGATGAAGTAAAATCTATTGATGAGATGCTTGCCCATATGCCGATGTCGCAGGTGTTTGGAGGTTCAAAAATACAGAAGAAATAAAAGAGGTGAGCAATGAAAACAAGGAAAAAGATAACCATCGGGGTAATAGTGGCTTTCTTAGCGGTAGTCATGGTGGGTTATATCTATCTGTTTACAGGGGTTAAAATAAGTAAAGGAGAATAGAGATAATGAAGAAAATGTTAGTTGTATATTATTCCTGGTCAAATGGAAACACGAAAAGAATTGCAGAGCAGCTGACTAATGGGACAGGTGCAGATATTGCGAGAATCGAAACAACAGAGCCATACAGCGGCAGTCATGAAGATGTGGTTGAACAGGGAAAAAGAGAGGTAGAGGCAGGCTTTATGCCTCAGATCAATCCGATATCTGTAAATCTTGCTGATTATGATGTGATTGCTATCGGAACTCCAACGTGGTGGTATACGATGGCACCTGCAGTGCTTACATTTTTGACAACAAATGATTTTACAGGAAAGACAGTGATTCCATTTATGACAAATGGTGGATGGCCGGGGCATGTTATAAAAGATATGGAGGAAAATTGCAAAGGAGCTGCCTTTGCACATGAAATGCAGATTCAGTTTGATTCCAAAGGAAAAGATCATCTGGAAACTTCAGAAGAGGTGATTACAGAATGGATTGGGCAGATAAATACTGATATAAACAAATAACCATAAGGAGAGATAAAACAATGAGAAAAAATTTTGGAGCAAAGCCATTTTTATATCCACAGCCGGTTATGATTCTGGGAACCTATGATGAAAATGGAAAGGCAAATGCAATGAACGCTGCATGGGGCGGAATTGTAGGTGCAAATGAGATTATTGTAGATTTGTCTGCCCATAAGACAACAGACAATATTATAAAAAATAAGGCTTTTACAGTAGGGGTGGCAGATCTTGAACATCTGGTTGCCTGCGATTATGTGGGAATTGTTTCTGCAAATAAAGAAGCAGATAAGATGAAAAAAGCAGGCTTTACTACAACGAAAGGTGAATTTGTAAATGCACCAATCATCAATGAACTTCCATTGACTCTTGAGTGTGAACTTGTAAAAGTCATTGATGGCAGCAAGTATCTTGCGGAAATTAAAAATGTAAGTGCAGATGAGAAATATCTCGGTGATGACGGAGAAATTGATCTTAGTAAGTTTACACCAATTACATATGATCCGGTACATCACGGATATTACAGACTTGGAGAACGTGTGGGAAATGCTTTTAAGGATGGAGCAAAGTTAAAATAAGGACAGGTGATTAAAGTGAAAAAAATTGTACAGACAGCAGGAAGAAACGCACTGAATGAATTTGCACCACAGTTTGCACATTTTAATGATGATGTTTTGTTTGGAGAAAACTGGAATAATCAGGATATTGATGTAAAGACAAGATGTATTATAACAGTCACAGCACTTATCGCTTCAGGAATGATTAATACATCTTTAGTACATCATTTTGAAAATGCAAAAGCTCATGGAGTGACTCAGAAAGAAATTGCAGCCGTGATTACCCATATAGCATTTTATGCAGGGTGGCCAAAAGGATGGGCGGCATTCAATCTTGCAAAAGATGTCTGGAGTATAGACGAAGGTGATCTTTCATATGAAGATGAAGCAATGAGAGCTCATGCTAAAAAGATGATATTCCCGATTGGAGAGCCAAATGATAAATTTGCACAATATTTTACAGGGAAAAGTTTTTTGGCTCCTGTGTCTACGTCACAGGTTGGAATTTTCAATGTGACTTTTGAACCTGGTTGCAGGAATAACTGGCATATTCATCATGCAAAAAGCGGAGGCGGACAGATTCTTATCTGCATTGCAGGACGTGGATACTATCAGGAAGAAGGAAAAGAAGCAGTAGAAATGAAACCCGGAGATTGTGTCAATATTCCGGCAGAAGTAAAACACTGGCATGGAGCAGCACCAGATGAATGGTTTTCACATCTGGCAATTGAAGTACCGGGAGAAAAAACATCATCCGAATGGTGTGAAATAGTAACGGATGAGATATATGGAAAACTGAAATAAGTACTTTCTCCCAAAAGTGGGAAAAAGAAATTTTACGGCGAACAATTATGTCCGCCGTAAAATTATGTCTGTTTTGTTAAAAAGTCTGATAGCTGTTGTCCAAGAAAGAAACCAACCTGTGGATATAACTCCTGGATTTCCTGATATTTTGCTTCAATCATTTCTGGTTCATCAGTCCAGATCTTTTCATATATTTTGAAAGCTCTTTTAAAATGTGTTTTGGCTTGCGGAAGATTGGCAGTCATCAGATAAATGGTTCCAAGGGTTTCCTGTACTTTGGCATAATCCAGACAGTCATCGGAATGGTATTCCTTGATGATGCCGGATAATTTTTGCAATTCAGAGATGCCTCTTTCGGGTTCCTGCTGTTCTGTCAGGAACATTGCATAATTGGCAATCTGAGGTATGCTGTCATTTATATGAAGCAGGTTAAATTGGTCAAGCAGTGAGATACTTTTTTCCATGTGTTCTCTTGCAAGATCGGGATGACCGTTCATGCGGTAAAGTCCACCGAGATTGGCATGAAGGTTGGAAACAAGGCGAGCATTGTCAGCAGTGATATTTTCTATCTGGGCAAGTGCATCCTTTTCCAGTTTTATTGCTTTTTCTGGCTTGATTTCAAGAGTAGCCTGAAAATCCAGTAACAATGCCCGGTCAGAATCGGTGCCAATGTCTTTAGGCTTCAAAAAATTTTTTAATTCCTGAATGATTTCTTTCATACCTTTCTGGTAATTATAATTATCCATATATGGAAAAACATTTTCCAGAAAAAGTAGATATTTTGGTATATCATCTTTTTCAATCAATTCTATGATGTTTCCTGCTGTCTGAAACAGCTTCTTGTAATAATCGACTTCAATTCCATGCATTAAACATATTTTCTGTAAAGAATCCAGTAATATGTGACAGCTACTTACAGATGGTTTTGTCTCTGAAAGGGCAATTTCCTTAATCATAGGATGCAGGGAGATTGTGTGACGTGTAGTTGTCTGCACAAAACCAGTTTCAATCAAGTCGTTAATTTCATTTAAGGTAGGCAGTTCCAGCCATTTGGCGAATATGCGGGCAGAAATACCAGTGTAAGGAAGAAAACACAAATTGCACATGATATCCTGCTGTTTTCGGGATAAAGCATATAGTGAAAATAGAGTATGGATATGACTATAATAAGTGGCTTTACTGCTTTGACCATCCTTGATTATCTTAATTTTATCTTCATTATCGAGAGATGCTCTTTCTTCCTGAAGTTTTGCTAATAACTGACCTGGAGTTGAAATTCCATTTTCCAAAAGTTTTGCAGCCAGTTCTACAGCAAAAGTATGATAGTGTACGGTCTCTATGATTTTTTCGACGGTCGAACGATACTTGTCTGCTTCTGAATAAAATGCAGATGTCAGTTGGAAAAGAATGTTTATATCCTTTATTTCTTTTAATTGAAAAGTACAGTATTCATTCAGATTACTTCTGGTCGTAAATAAAATCTGACAGCGGTATTTTAATACTACTGACAGAAAACTGTCCTGTGTCGCAGTGACATTAAAATTATCTATGAAGTTCATTTGCCTGAGACGACAGAAGAACTGATGTATAAGAGCAGATTTACGGAAGAACTATTCCCGACTGCTCTTTTTGTTTCGGAAATACGGGAACATGGTACATCCATACACCGGTATGACTGCTGCGATGATTTTACTGCAAAGGCATTTGGTGAGAGCATAAAGGACAGAAATGAGGAGCATCTAATTAAGTGGAGAAGTGGAAATGCGAGAAAAAGAGTATTATGAGATGTACAATATGTATTTGTTGTATTAGGAGGAAATCTCAATGACAGTCGGAGAAAATATCAGACGTATCCGCAAGGAAAGAGATGCTATATCAAAGCGTAGACTTCAAAACATGGGGCAGGAAGATAAATACTATATTAAAAATCATCATCCGGCGATTGTGTCTGAAGATATTTTTGATAAGGCATAGGAAATAAGAAATAAAAGGAATGGAAATCGATGTAAGCCAACAGTTGAATCGGGTTCTCGAATGCATTGATAGGTGAAGCAATCATTATTGCAGTCATATTACTTAAATATGGTGGTATTAAAAAATATACGGCACATGCATTATTATTGGAATCGGTAGAAAGAAATTTAATGTCGGTAGGAGCATACATAAAAAAGGAAAATAAGGACAATCATTGAAAGATATCTCGATACCTTTTCTACTGCATTACCAGACAGATATATTGTTGAAGATTATTATATTTCACAGAATAATGCAGAAGTAATAATTATTTATGAGGATATAAAGACATATAAACCAGAAGAATATTCACTTGCAGAATATAAACAGAAAATAGAAAGTATGAATCTGCTGGACTTATATTTTGACAGGAAACATATATTAAATGTTAATGATTATCCACATTTTCTGATAAGTGGTTCTACAGGTTCAGGAAAATCATATTTTGCAAATGAATTAGTGATACAGGCAATAATAAAGGGATGGCAGGTTGTAATATGTGACCTAAAGCGTTCCTACGGGCTCTATAAGGGTTTCACTGATTACAGTTATGAAATAGATGATATATTGGTAAAGTTGAAATCTGTGGAAGCTGAGATGAATCTGAGGATGAAAAAATTACAACCAGAGCTAGACAAGAATCCGAAAACATTAGCAGTCGATATAGGATATAAACCTATGCTTGTGGTAATTGAAGAATATATTTCATTGCAGGCAAGTCTTGATAAAAAGCAGAAAGAAGAATTAGAACGTGTAGTGAAAAATATTTCAGTATTAGCAAGGCAGAGTAATATTCATATGATGATAGTTTTACAATCGGCAGGAACAGAAAATATAAATTCTACTACAAGAAGTAATCTGACAAAGGTATTATTAGGAAATGCACAATCGAATATATTATCTGCAACATTTGGAACAGGCGTTGATTTACCATGTGTTAATACAAAGCTAAGTAAAGGACAAGGATTGATTGCACTTGATAGAATTACTATACTTCGTGTACCTATGATAACAGATATGGAAAACTTTAAAGAAGTGGTTGACTGCGGCGCCGTAGGCTAGCGGCAGTCAACTTAAAAAAAGCTTAAAAAATATGTATATTTGTATACCTTAATTGTTTACAGCTAAAAACCTTAAATATATAATAAAGATTATAAGTGGGAATCATTGGGACTATCGTTCCTTACCGTTCCTTACCGTTGTCCCAATGTATATTGTATATTCATACATATAATAAAATAAAGGACAGCACAAAAAATTATTTTTCAGTTAGGTAAAATTGCAATATATGAAAGCAAAAAATCAATCTGCAAAAAATAATGTCAGAGAAAGTAAGACAATAAATTTTGTGGAATCCTATACACTTATGAGAAAATAATAAGGGAAAGGTGATTACAAATGCAAAAAAAGAAAAGTAACACAGACAACAAGATCACATATCAGATCAATACAAAGAAGAGAAACATTATTATTATCACAGTACTTACAGTCATCATTCTTTTGGCTGGTATTACTACTGGAATTATTCTTTACAATAAGAATAATGATGATGGTAGCACAAACATGGTTGAGGTTACAACTACCGAGCAGGAAGCTAAGGCAACCACAGAAGTTGCAACAACTAAAAAGAAAGAAACAGCTACCACAGAAGCTAAGAAGCCTTCAAAGAAGAAAGAAGCAACCACAGAGAGACCAATCTCTGGTGGAGTAAATGCTCCTACTACAGAAGCTCCTAAGCATAACACAGAAAAGACTACAGAAGCTCCTAAGAATGACTATAAGCCACAGCCACAGCAGCCAGCTACAGAAGCTCCTACAACAGAGCACCAGCATCAGTGGACTGAAAAGGAATGGACTGAAACTATTGAACATCCAGGTGAGGAAATATTTGGTTGTGAATGTGATGATTGTGGATTCTGGTGTGAAGATGGTGCTACAATGTGGGCTCATCAGGATGAAACTGGTCATAATGGTTATAGTAATTATGCTCGTTCTACTGAACCAACTACAGAGACTATTACTCATCATAAAAGAGTTTGTAGTTGTGGAGCTGAAGAAGTCATTGACTAATACACAGTACCTTCTGGTTAATAACAATCAGAAGGTATTTTTATGCTCTCATACAGGTTACTCATTTTTTCATGTTACACTCATACACAATTCTAACTCTTATATGTATACTAGTATACCTGTATACATATATCTAGCTCTTATGTTACTGTTTTTTCTTATTCAATTATTATGTCTTGATATTTTTTAGATTCTTGAGAGATTTTAGATCCAGATTAGATATGTGCTGAGAGAGATATTTTCGTGAGGTAATCCTGATAATTATCTTCGCATGAAGAGAATAAAACAGTTGTACAAGGAATTATATAAAACAGAAAATATTGAGAAATTTAGAAGTATTATCATTCCTATTGAAAGAAATGCTGTGGCATGATAGAATAGCCGTATAAACGGAAAAGAAATCAATAAATACGGATATGAAATATAACGGAGGAACACACATGATTATCAGTGAAAGAATTTTTTACATAATGGAGCAGAAGAACATGAGCCAGTTGGAACTGTCGAGAAGAACCGGGATTGCAACAAGTAACATCAGTGACTGGAAAAAGAAAAAGACAAATCCAAAGGCAGACTGTTTATTATCCATATGTGACGCATTGGATATTACACCGGAACAGCTTTTAACGGGAAAAGGAATTGATCCGGAGTATAAAGATACAGATAAGGATTATGAAGTGACCAGGTCGGATATTAAGATATTAAAGCAGATTCATAGCCTTGGAGACGAACAGTATAAAAGATTGATGGCATATATGAAGGCATTGCAGAAACTGGAGCAAATGGAAAGCATTGTGGGGGAATAGAGATGGCAAATAAAATAGTTAGAGAAATTATTCATGCAAAGGGTATCGATATTGGAATTTACACCAAGGATTTTGAAAATGAATACATTTCGTTGACAGATATCGCAAAATACAGAAATGATAATGATCCCAGATTTGTCATTCAGAACTGGATGCGAAACAGAAATACAGTTGAGTTTTTGGCTGTTTGGGAAGAACTTCATAATCCAGATTTTAACCGTGTGCAATTCGAGGCGGTTAGAAGTGAGGCAGGATTAAACAGGTTTGTTATGACGCCAACCAAATGGATTGAACAGACCAATGCTATTGGAATAGTGTCAAAAGCAGGCAGATATGGTGGAGGAACTTATGCACATAGCGATATTGCAATGGCATTTGCTACATGGATTTCTCCGGAATTTCAACTGTATATTATGAAAGATTACCGCAGGTTAAAACAAGATGAAAATAGTCGATTTTCATTGGACTGGAACTTGAACAGGGCTTTATCAAAGGTGAACTACCGTATTCACACGGATGCGGTGAAGGAAAATTTGATTCCACCAGAGCTGACACCAGAACAGATTGCTTATACATATGCCAGTGAAGCAGATCTTTTAAATGTTGCGTTATTTGGTCAGACTGCAAAGCAATGGAAAAATAATAATCCGGGTAAAAAGGGGAATGTGCGTGATGATGCAAATTTAAATCAGTTGTTGGTGTTGGCAAATATGGAAAGTTATAATGCTATTTTAATTGAGTAGGGGAAATCGAGAGTATCCCAAGTAATTACGCCATTTGATATGGTAACATCTAAAACTTCATTCAATGTAATTCCTGCACTTTTTAATACTTCTTTTGGCAGTCTGATTCCCTGGCTGTTACCCCATTCTTTTACTTGTGTTTGCATGAAAAACCTCCTTACAGATAGACGTATATACTTAGTATATACACAGAAAACAAATTTATCAATACCTTATTATCACTCCACCAACAAAGCCACCTGCGTAATAAACTTACTCGGATCCGTATGTGCCGGCGGACCTTCGAGATAGATATGCCGACAGGTTCCCTTTAAAGAAAATCCATGTTCCTTCGCATATGCGATCAATCTGTCGCGTATGTCAGGAATCGATTCATAGCTGCCGTGGTAAAAAATGCAGAGTGCTTTTTCTTCCGGCAGTCTGTGAATGTATTCGCCCTCACTCTGCGGTGGGACTGCAATACAATAGGAAATCAGGTTCGGGTCTTCTAACGGATATTCAATAAAATACATGCGTTTGCTGGTGTCTGAGCCGTATTTTCGCATAGCATCAGGGATAATATACCGTAAATGTTCTTTTCTCTGTTCTACGGTGTCAGCACGCATTGTGCGGCGGTAAATGGTCTGTTCCGGGATCGTGACCGTATGGAGTTCAAAGTCATTGTCGCTTTTTACACGCTGTTTTAGTTTTTCAATATTGAGATTTAATTCATCACGAAGCTTTTCTAAACGCTCGATCATAGGCTCCATATCAGTAGTTCCGTCGTAATATGCCTGGATGTCATCCAAAGACAGACCGAGGTTTTGCAGTACGCGGATCGTCCGTATCTTCGTCAGGGAGTCTGCCAGATAGTAACGGTTGCCGGTAGCCCCGTCTTTTACATCTGCCTGCAACAGATTTTTTTCTTCATAATTCAATATAATTCTTCGTGTGATGCCAAGGGATTTTGCAATTTCTCCGATAGACATCAGACGATCTTCTTTCTGACTCATAAAACCTCCAAAAATGCTGTAAAATTTAGAAAAAACTCTTGTATCGTACACTGATGTACGGTGTAATATATATTATATAAAAAATGTAAAACTATGTCAATTTGGGAGTATAGATGTAAGGAGGTAACACATGAGGCAGACAAATAAGATAAGAAAGGGGATTGCCTGGCTGCTTTGCACAGTGCTGGTACTTGGAATATTACCAATGCTGCCACAAATGTCAATGCAGATATCCGCAGCAGAGAATGCCGCAAGCGTATTTGTAGATGGTGTGGAATTGCATGCGGGCGGTAAGAAGTATTTTAAAAATGGTGATACTGCTGATAGCGGTGCAACAGGTACTGATGAGGACCATAGTGCATATTACGATACGGCGGGTGAGCTTTGGCTGAATAATTTAGAGGCACATACGATCAAAGCGAATGGAAATCTTACCATATATGTATGCAACAATCAGGAAACAAATACGAATATCGTGACTGCCACGCAGAATGAAACAGCGATAGAGGTAACCGGCTATTTGACGATTCAATATGGTGGATATGGTGAAACAGGCAGCCTGACAGTGGAAAGTGACGGAAAAGAGGCAATACAGGCTGGCTCCGGCATGACGGTCTCAGATGGCGTGGAAGTGAAAGTCCGGGCGAAAAGTGGTGCTACAGCCATATCATCGGGAGGAGTGCTGAAAATCGATGGGATTAGGACGAAGCTTGAAGCAGCGAGCGATGGCAGTACGGGAAAAGGTATTTTTGCACAACAGAGTATTTATGTGAAAAACTCTGCTGTTCTGACAGCTTTTGGAGGTGCTGCTGCTTATGAGTCTCCTTCCGGTATAGATAAGAGTGGGTATGGTTATGAAGACTATAATGTATTTACCGGCGATGCTGCACCGGGAACACAGGCAGCCAAGGATACGGCATTAGATGGTTATAAATACATACGGATTGAGCCAACAGGTGTTGCAAATGTTAAGACATTGACTGAGCTGCAGGCGGCAGCCCAAAATCAATATATCAGTCTTATCAATGTCATGAATGACATAACGATCACAGATACGGTATATGTCAGAAGAGCAGTGACGATCCAGAGTCCGGATGTATCCAATGTATCAAAGTTGATCCGGGGTAAGAGTCATACAGATGTAATACTGGATTTTGATGGTGCCAATGGTCATAAGTCAGATGTCGTTACATTGAAGAATATCATCGTGGATGGAAATAAGGACGGAAATACACAGACTGCATCACCGGCACTTAAATCTAAGAGTATTTTGGTAGATTTAGAAAGTGGTACCGTGATTGAGAATAACCATGCAAAGGAAGGTGCAGCCATATATGTAAATCATTATAGTACGGTGACTATGAAAGAAGGCAGTGAGATCCGAAATAATTTATCCGAGAGTGACGGAACGGTTTATGTGATTGGCAATGGTGGATATTTTGAAATGGCTGGTGGAACTATCAGTGGTAACACAGTTGCCGGCAATGGAGGCGGAATCTATGAATTTGGAGGTGGTTCCGCCCGCATGACCGGTGGAACCATCAGTGGAAATACTGCTAAAGGAAACGGAGGCGGTGTCTATAATGTAGAGAGACTGTATGGAGGTACGATCACCGGCAATAGTACAAGTGGAAACGGAGGCGGTGTTTTCGTTCCGGTAAGTGGAGCATGTCTTTTAAACAGTGATATCAATATCAGTGGCAATTATAAGGACGGTATCTGGAGTACAACAGAACAGCGCTATACCACAGGAACAGCCAATAATCTTTATCTGTCGGATTTCGGATCAAATGTATATGTGGAAGGTTCCTTAGCGGGAAATGCTAAGATAGGTATCACCAGTGCTCTCGAAACCTATCCTGTTTCCATAGGTGGAGGAGATGCCAGATATATCTATGGTAAAGGTTATGTGTTGAAAGAGTCGGATGTATCTAAATTTGTCAGTGATAAGAATGGTTTCGTAATAAAAGAAGACAATAATGAGCTTTTTTTGAAAAAAGAAGCTGCTACATTAAAAGCATCCGATTTTCAGTTTAAAGCACCACAAAGTCTGATCTACAATGGGGAAGCAAAGGCAGCAGAAATATCGAAAAAAAATGGGACTTCCTGCGGAGATATCACAGTAGAATATTATCGGAACGGAAAGAAAGTCACACCGGTCAATGCCGGAACATATATCGCAAAGATCAATGTGGCAGAAAATGATAATTATCTTGCAGCTTCCGGTCTGACAGACAGCAGCTGGACATTTACCATTGAACCGAGAAAACTGTTAGTATCCGTTGCGGATGTTGTGATTGACAGAGGTGATGCAATGCCGGAACTTACCGTCAGAGTAGATGGATTTGCAGATGGCGAGGATGAGAACAGTATTGCAGGATTCCAAAAACCAACTGCCAAAGTAAAAGGAACCGTGAATACAAATGATACCAATGTTAAGAATTTTGAAGTAACTTACAGCGGTGGAAAGGCAACTGCAAACTATCAGTTCGTAGAAAATACAATTGCAAAGATTACGATCAATTCTACGGACACAACAGCACCAGAGATTACCGGTGTTACGAACGGAAAGACCTATTGCAGTAAGGTGACAGTAACCGTTACCGACAAGGACTTAGATACCGTAAAATTAGACGGCAAAAAAGTAACTTTAAAGGATGATAAGTTTACGGTCTCTCCAAAGAGCGGAAAACAGAAAATAGAAGCAGTAGACAAAGCAGGGAACAGGACAACCGTATCCATTACTGTAAATAACGGACATACCAAGAGTGACTGGATCATCGACGAATTACCTACTTCCACGAAAGAAGGAAGCAGACATAAGGAATGTACGGTATGTGGAGCAGTGGTAGATAGTGTCAGCATTCCAAAACTGACACCAAGTAACCCGGAGAATCCAACAAAACCAGATCCGGAGAATCCGACCAAGCCGGACCCGGAAAAACCAACGAAACCGGATCCGGAGAACCCAACGAAACCAGACCCGGAAAAACCAACCAACCCGGAGAAGCCTACACAGAAGAAATATAAGGTGATCGAGGGGGCAGATGCTACCTATACGATCAATAAAGACGGAAATCTGACCATGCGTGCAGACGGTAAGTATAAGAATTTTAAGGGAATTGAAATCGACGGTAAGACCGTAGACAGCAAAAATTATACGGCATGGAGCGGTTCTACTTATGTAAAATTCAAAAAAGATTTTGTAAATACATTATCTGGAGGAAAGCATACCGTAAAATTCACATTTACAGATGGTTATGCGACCACCAGTCTGACGATTGCAAAGAAGGATAATTCTGATACTAAGAATCCTTCCGATAATAAAAAACCGGATACAAATACGAACACATCGGGCAATGGAACAAACAATACAACAACCACAGCCAATACACAGGTAAAAGCACCGAAGACCGGTGATACCTTCCAGCCGATACTCTGGGCAGGAATACTGTGTGTTTCTGTAGCAGGAATGGCAGGAGTTGTAGCAGCCGATAAAAAGAGAAAGAAATGTCAGTAGGAAGTAAAAATAAGAAGTATTAATATAAAGAGTTCATAGGAAACACAAACTGAGCCTCATTCACAGAAAGAAGTGGATGGGGCTCAGAGTTTTATTGCTGATCACAGAGGTGGGGAAGGGTCAATCTGACTAATTATTTTCATATCATAGAGCATGCAGATGAATTGACGCAGATGTTAGCGGAGAATCAGGGCATACAGTGAGGACGGACAGAGCCTGACTGTTGCGATCATCTTAGAATCTTAACATATTACAAAAATCCTTAAAATCTTCCTTTACATTACTGTTTTATCATGGTAGTATACTAAAGTACAGTGAATGAAAAAGGAGGATTTTTTTATGAAAAGAGCAACCGGATTTGCAGCAGTGCTTATGGCAGCGGCAATGGTATTTACAATGGCAGGCTGCGGAAGCAGTAAAGACGCAGATACATCTGCAAAGAAAGAGACAAAGACAGAGGATTCTAAGGATAAGGAAAATTCCGATAAACAGTTTATCGTTGGATTTGATGCAGAATATCCTCCATACGGATATAAAGATGACAATGGCGAATATGTAGGATTTGACTTGGATTTAGCACAGGAAGTATGTGCCCGTAACGGCTGGGAACTCGTAAAACAGCCAATCGACTGGGATTCTAAAGATATGGAGTTAAATTCAGGTTCCATCGACTGTATCTGGAACGGATTTACGATGACAGGACGTGAGGATGACTATACATGGTCAAAACCATATGTAGATAACTCTATCGTTGTAGTAGTAAAAGAGGGTTCAGGAATTGAGAAAAAAGAGGATTTAGCAGGAAAAGTCATAGCCGTACAGGCAGATTCTTCAGGACTTGCAGCTTTGACAGATGAAGAGGACAACGAAGAAAACTTAAAATTAGCAGCAAGTTTTTCAGACTTACAGCAGGTAGCAGATTATAACACAGCATTTATGAACCTTGAGGCAGGAGCCGTAGATGCGATCGTAGTAGATATCGGTGTGGCAGATTATCAGTTAGAATCCAGAACAGGATTTGTAATGTTAGATGATAAGATCCGTACAGAGCAGTATGCAGTTGGTTTCAAACTTGGAAATGAAGAGTTAAGAGATCAGGTACAGAGTACATTAGATGAGATGGTAAAAGACGATACATTTGATGATATCGCAAAAAAATGGGATTTATCAGATATGGTATGTCTTGGTAAGTAAGGAGCAAAGAAATGGCATTTGATATCATGTTTCGTCAGCTTTTACCGGGTATGGGGGCATCTGTTTCCATATTTGTGCTGACGTTGCTGTTTTCTCTTCCATTGGGACTTTTGGTGGCATTTGCGAGAATGTCTAAGATAAAACCGCTTCAATGGATCACAAAATTTTATATATCCATTATGCGTGGAACACCGCTGATGTTACAGCTTTTAGTGGTTTATTTCGGACCGTATTATGTATTCCGGCAGAATATTTCCACCGAATACCGGTTCTATGCAACGATCATCGGATTCAGTATCAACTATGCGGCGTATTTTGCAGAGATTTACCGCTCCGGTATCCAGTCGATCCCGGTAGGACAGCGTGAGGCAGCAAAAGTCCTTGGATATTCCAGAGTTCAGACATTTTGGAAGATTATTTTTCCACAAATGGTAAAAAGGGTGCTGCCACCGGTAACAAATGAGGTTATCACACTGGTCAAAGACACTTCACTGGCATTTGTATTGGCATATGCAGAGATGTTTACGATCGCAAAACAGATCGCAGCGGCACAGACCACGATCGTACCATTGTTTGTAGCAGGACTGTTTTACTACATATTTAATCTGATCGTAGCGGTAGGTATGGAGTATTTAGAAAAACGCCTGTCTTATTATCAGTAGGAGAAATGCGATGAAGTTATTAGAGATAGAGAATTTAAAGAAAAGTTTTGAAGACCTCGATGTACTGCATGACATTTCTCTTGGGGTAGAAGAAGGAGAAGTCGTTGCGATCATCGGTCCGTCCGGTTCCGGAAAATCTACGCTGCTGCGTTGCTGCACAGGCTTAGAGCAGGCAGACAGCGGAACAATCCATTATGAAGGAAGTTACGGACTGGTATTTCAGAATTTTAATCTGTTTCCACACTATTCGGTGTTGAAAAATATTATGGATGCGCCGATCAGTGTCCAGAAGCAGAGTAAAAAAGAAGCAGAAAAAGAAGCAAGACGTCTTTTGGAGAAGATGGGCTTAGGGGACAAAGCAGATGCCTATCCATGCCAGCTTTCAGGGGGACAGCAGCAGAGGGTAGCCATTGCAAGAGCACTTGCATTAAAACCGTCAATTCTGTTTTTTGATGAACCGACAAGTGCATTAGATCCGGAACTGACCGGAGAGATTTTAAAAGTAATCCGTGAACTTGCGGAAGAAAAAATGACCATGGTGATCGTGACACATGAGATGAGCTTTGCAAGGGATGTAGCAGACCGCGTGATCTTTATGGATGGCGGATATATCATTGAGCAGGGTGATCCAAAGGAAGTCATCGAACACCCGAAGGAAGAACGGACCAGACAGTTTTTGGCAAGATTTATGCAGGGATAAAAATCGAATTCACAAATATAGTTTGCATTAGAGGGAAGGTTGTACTTTCCCTCTTTTTTTGCTCTATAGGAAATACCCAAAACTACCCTTTACACAGGGGGAAAATACTCTTATACTACTATAGAAAGAAAAAACACAGAAAAGGGGACGGTATGAAAAGAACCGAAGAAAAACAGGGAACATTAAGATGGGATAAATTAGACAATACAGCACATGTATTTCCGGTCATTGCCGGAAATGAGATGACGAATGTGTATCGGATCAGTGTTGTCTTAAAAGAAGAAGTACAACAGGATCTGTTACAGCAGGCATTGGATATTGTATTGCCAAAATTTGAAATTTTTCATGTGCGGCTGCGGCAGGGAATTTTCTGGTATTATTTTGAAGAAAATGTAAAGAGGGCTCCGCGGGTGCATGAGGAGGAAACCTATCCATGCCGTTACATTGTACAGAACAAGAATCGGAGTTATCTGTTCCGGGTAACTTATTATAAGAAGCGGATCAATTTAGAAGTTTTCCATGTGCTGACCGATGGAATGGGCGGTATCAATTTTTTACGGGAGCTGACTTATCAATATCTGCGTCTGGCTCATCCGAAACTTCGTGAGCAGGTGGGCGGCGATGCTCTTTGCAGTGAGACTTCGTTAAATACAGAGGATAGTTTTATCAAGAATTACAGAAAGAGCAGCCAGAAGATTTATAAGACCCAGAAGGCATATCTGCTCAAAGGAGAAAAATTCAAAGAGCCGGAGTTTGGCGTAATACACGGATATTTGAATATCCCACAGCTAAAAAGTGTCTGTAAGAAGATGGGAGCAAGTATCAATGAATATTTAGTCAGTGTCTTTATCTGGAGTATTTATACGGAGTATATGCATGGGATGCCGGAGAAACGTCCGGTCCGTGTCGCCGTTCCGGTCAATCTGCGTCCGTTTTTTAACTCTGTGACGACAAAGAATTTTTTTGCAATGGTCTCGGCAGAATTTGAAGCCAAAAAGGAAACCTATACCTTTGAAGAGGTACTAAAGATCGTGTGTGAGAGTCTGCGGTCACAGATCAATAAAGAGCATTTAGAGGATATTTTTTCTTATAATGTATCCAACGAAAAGATATTGATCGCAAGGGCAGTCCCGTTGGTATTAAAAAAACTTGCCATTCGTTCGGTCTATACATCGGCGGCACTGGCAAATACTTCTACAATTACCAATATAGGAAATATTTCCGTGCGGGAGGAATATGAGCCATATATAGAGGGATTTCATGCCTATCTTGCGATGTCCAAAGGGCAGAACTTAAAAGGAACGATCTGTTCTTACAAGGATACACTGGTGTTTACGTTTAGTTTTATTTTAAAAGATACTTCCGTACAGAAGGCTTTTTTTAGAAAGTTAGCGTCCGATGGACTGGATGTTTCAATAGAAAGTAATGGTGTGTGTTATGAGTAAATGCAGAAATTGTAAAATAGAGATTTTAGACCGTACCGGAGTCTGCCCGCTGTGCCATTGTGTGGTGGAACAGGACGGAAGCGAAAGAGAAGCGGCATATCCTGATGTGGGAATCCGGGAAAAACGTTTTGCACTGATCATCCGTATCTATGTATTTTTGGCCGTTATGGCAGAGGCACTGTTGGTATTCATCAATGTAAACCATCATAAGGGAATCTGGTGGAGTGCGATCACGGCAGGAGTATTTATTTACATTTATCTGATCATGAAGATCGGAATCCAGAACGATGCAGGCTACCGCAGTAAGATTATTTTTTTGACGATATTCAGTATCGGACTGCTCTTTCTGATTGATGAAGTGGCCGGTTATCGTGGCTGGTCTTTGAACTATGTCCTGCCGGCAGGCGTGATCATGCTGAATGTGGCGATCATACTTTTGATGATCGTCAACTGGAGGAACTGGCCGAGTTATCTGCTGTTTCAGCTTTTTTGCATTTTGTGCAGTATCTTTCCGATCATTTTATGGAAGAAGGATGTCATTACAAAACCGTTTTTAAGTGAAATCGCACTTGCTGTTTCGGTATTTTTGTTCCTCGGCACCTTTATCATTGGCGGAAGCCGTGCGAGAGCGGAATTGAAGAGAAGATTTCATGTTTAGGAAACTGAGGCGTAAGGAGTAAGAAGAAAATATGGCAGAAAGTATCAGAGGAAAAGTGATCCGCGATCTGATTGCCCGTTTTTCAAATGATCTGTTGATCGGCAAAAAGATAAAAAGCGGAGAGTTAAGAAAAAGAGCTGTGGATTTAGAACCGGAGTGGAAATGTCCGGAGCAGTTTACCAATACCATGATCCTTATGGAAAATTTTACCATGGAGCTGTTAGAGCCGGTGGAAAATGTGGGCAGCCGGGTGGTGCTGCAGCTTCATGGAGGCGGATATATTGCCACGATGAAGAATGCATACCGTTCGTTTGCGGCACTTTACAGTGAGTTGGGCGGCAACTGCCGTGTATTGACCATTGATTACCGGGTTGCACCGGAGCATCCGTATCCGGCGGCATTAGAGGATACGATCGCGGCATATCACTGGCTGTTAGAGCAGGGATATCCGGCAGAAAAAATTGTTGTGGCAGGAGATTCCGCCGGTGGCGGATTGGCATTGGCACTCTGCCTATGGCTGAAAAACCATAAAGAACCGCTGCCATCCGGTGTGATCGCCATGTCACCGTGGACAGATCTAACGATCAGCGGCGAATCAGTGGAAACAAACTTTGAGAAAGACCCATTGTTTGGAAAAACAAGGGACAGCATGTTATATAACAAGGACTACCTTGGAGACAATGACCCGACGAATGAGTATATTTCTCCATTATTTGGTGATTATGAAGGATTTCCACCATTGCTGATACAGGTGGGCTCCTATGAAATGCTCTTAAGCGATTCGACCAGAGTTGCGAAAAAAGCAAAAGAAGCCGGAGGCAAAGTAAAACTTTCCATATATGAGGGAATGTTCCATGTGTTTCAAATGGCAATGCTGCTGATGCCGGAATCGAAGAAGGCATGGGCAGAGATCAAACGTTTTTTGCATTACTTAGATACAGAAGAGAATGAAATGCAGAACATAAGTAAAGAGGAAAAAGCATAGGATTCTACAGAAAGAAAAATACTGTGGAGTTATCATGAAAAAAGCTGCAAAATGGTTGTTATGTATCAATCTGCTGGCATGGACACTGCTGGCAGTTCAGGTTTTGACTGTAAACATGGAGCAAAGAGTCGCACAGAATACGGTTCCTGTTCAAAATGGAGACGTGCAGGCAAAAGGAGAGGACGCAGATGCAGTGAAAAAGAAGGTAGCACTGACTTTTGATGATGGTCCTGATCCGGATTATACGGAGATGCTCTTAGACGGACTGAAAAAGAGAAATGTCAAGGCAACCTTTTTTTTGTTGGGAAAGCAGGCAGAAGCATATCCCGATATCGTAAAACGCATGCATAAAGAAGGGCATATGATAGGAAATCACTCCTATGACCATGTCAATCTAGCGAACCTTTCTAAAACGGATGCGGCAAAGCAGATTTGGATGACAAGTGAGGCAATCCATAAGATTACCGGAGAATATCCGCAGTATTTAAGGCCGCCGTTTGGAAATGAGCCACCGGAATGCAGTTGTGCGAAGAATATGATGACCGTGCTTTGGGACGTGGACCCGCTCGACTGGTGCTGCGGAAGTTCGTCTACGGTCATAGAAAAAGTAGTAAAAGCGGTGGAGGAAGATGATATCATTTTACTGCATGATGCATCGGAAAGCAGTGTGGAGGCAGCACTTGGGATCATTGATGCCTTAGAAAAACAGGGATATGAATTCGTTACCGTGGATGAGGTGATTTTTGAATAAAAATCCATAAAAATGAAATTTGTATTGCTTCAACTTGCAAAATGATGTATATTTTATAAGGATAAGGGGATAAAAATGGATTTATTTGACTACATGAGAGAACAAAATATGCAAAATGAATCTCCGCTGGCAAATAGAATGCGACCAAAGACATTAGAGGAGGTGGTTGGACAGCAGCACATTATCGGAAAGGATAAGCTGCTTTACCGTGCGATCCGGGCAGACAAGTTGAGTTCGGTTATTTTCTACGGACCACCCGGTACCGGAAAAACCACACTTGCAAAGGTCATTGCGGGAGCAACGAAAGCAGAATTTGTGTCGATCAATGCAACTGCCGCCGGAAAAAAGGATATGGAGGCTGTGGTCGAACAGGCGAAGAACAGTCTTGGCATGTATGGAAGACGGACGATCCTTTTTATAGATGAGATCCATCGCTTTAACAAGGGACAGCAGGATTATCTGCTTCCGTTTGTCGAGGACGGTACGATCATCTTGATCGGGGCAACCACAGAGAACCCGTATTTTGAGGTAAATGGGGCACTGCTCTCAAGGTCAGTCATTTTTGAATTAAAGTCATTAGATAAAGAGGACATCCGCATACTTTTAAGACGTGCCGTAACCGATGAGGAACGGGGAATGGGTGCCTACCATGCCGTTTTAGAGCCGGATGCCGAGGATTTTTTAGCGGATATCAGTAATGGAGATGCAAGGGCAGCATTAACGGCAATAGAGCTTGGCGTGCTGACCACGGAGCGGAGCGAGGACGGTAAGATCCACATTACTTTAGACGTAGCACAGGAATGTATACAGAAGCGGGCAGTGCGGTATGATAAAATGGGAGATCAGCACTATGATACGATCTCTGCATTTATCAAGAGTATCCGCGGTTCGGATCCGGATGCAGCCGTTTATTATCTCGCCAGAATGTTGTATGCAGGCGAAGATATCCGGTTTATTGCAAGGAGAATGATGATCAGTGCATCCGAGGATGTGGGAAATGCAGACCCGAATGCATTGAATGTGGCAGTTTCTGCAGCATTAGCAGTAGAGCGGATCGGGATGCCGGAGGCAAGGATCATTTTAGCACAGGCAGCTACTTATTTAGCATCGGCTCCAAAGAGTAATGCATCCTATTTAGCCGTTGACCGGGCAACCGAGTGCATGAAGCAGACGATGACTGCTCCGGTGCCGGTACATTTACAGGACGCCCATTATAAAGGAAGCGAAAAATTAGGACATGGTCTGGGTTATTTATATGCACATAATTACCCGAACCACTATGTAGAACAACAATATCTGCCGGATGCCTTAAAAGACGAGGTCTTTTATGAGCCGACAGAGATCGGTTATGAAAAACAGATCAAGGAGCATTTACAGTTTTTAAGAGGCAATCAGACAGAAAACTAATATGATAAAGCATGAAGGAGTTTAGGAGGAAATATGAAGTCTTATCAGGAAATGTCAAAAGAAGAGTTGTTACAGGAAAAAGAAAGTTTGAAAGCAGCGTATAAGGAATACCAGAAGATGGATCTGAGTCTGAACATGGCAAGAGGAAAACCGGCAGTCGAGCAGTTGGATATGGTCATGGATATTTTAGACGTACTGGATTCTAAGAGTGAGATGGTTGCAGAAAACGGAATTGATGTACGCAATTACGGTGAGATGGATGGTATTCCGGAAGCCAAAAAACTGATGGCAGATATGATGGGAACAAAAGCTGAGAATGTACTGGTATTTGGAAATGCAAGTCTTACGATCATGTATGATACCGTGTCACGTTCTATGACACATGGTGTCTGCGGAAGTACGCCTTGGTGTCATTTAGATAAGATTAAATTTCTCTGTCCTGTTCCGGGATATGACAGACATTTTGCGATTACCGAGCATTTTGGCATCGAAATGATCAATATCCCGATGACAGAAGACGGACCGGATATGGATATGGTAGAACAGTATGTCAATAATGATCCTTCCGTAAAAGGAATCTGGTGTGTGCCGAAATATTCCAATCCACAGGGTTATGTCTATTCCGATGAGACGGTAAAACGTTTCGCGGCGTTAAAACCGGCAGCAGAAGATTTCAGGATTTTCTGGGATAATTCCTATGTGGTACATCATTTATATGAGGACAGACAGGCAGAGCTTTTAGACATTATTTCAGAGTGTGAAAAAGCAGGAAATCCGGATATTGTCTATGAGTTTGCATCTACTTCTAAAGTGACCTTTGCGGGAGCAGGAATTGCAGCCATGGCATCTTCAAAAAAGAATCTGGATTTTATCAGAAAGAGTATGACCATTCAGACGATCGGTTATGACAAAGTCAACCAGTACCGTCATGTAAAATATTTCAAGAATTTAGATGGCATCAAAGCAAAGATGAAACAGCATGCAGACATCTTACGTCCGAAATTTGAACTGGTGGATGAGATTTTAACCAAAGAATTAGAAGGTCTTGGTATCGGAACCTGGACAAAACCTCTCGGCGGTTATTTCATTACCTTTGAAACCTTAGAAGGCTGTGCAACTTCTGTGGTAAAAAAAGCAAAAGAGGCAGGCGTAGTCCTGACCGGAGCCGGAGCACCATTCCCATATGGAACCGATCCAAGAGATTTTGTGATCAGGATTGCACCGTCTTATCCGACTTTAGAGGAACTTCGTCAGGCAGCAGAAGTCTTTGTCCTCTGCGTTAAATTAGCTTCGGTAGAAAAATTATTAGAGGCATAAAAACTGCTACAACATCAGGGCAGCGTAAACATGTGATATAGAAACTTCATATAAATAAACAGGAAATAAGTGGCAGAATGTCAGAAATCCGCAAGTATGGTTATGGTAAGGGCTGTACTTTGCGGAAGGGATGTTCTGCCATCCTGCTTTTTTGATAAAGGATTTTCTATAAAAAAGACACATTCTGCTACAAAATATGCCTATGAGAAAAATGCTCCGAAAGGTACAATACGGATAAATAACAAGGTGGAGGGCATATCATGTTAAAGATTAAAAATCTGACAAAAGTATATGGAGACAAAAAGGCGTGGCGACGAACAGGAAACGCAGCATGTCAGTGGGGATAGCCGAAGACAGCGGCATCCTATAAAGGAAAAAATACTCATAATCGCATTCAAAATCGGTTGTAACCCATTCGCCCCCATGCTATAATACCCTCAAAGCATATTTTCTTATATAAGGCGGCATTTCTGCCGTAGTCTATTACAAATCTTATTCAGATCAGAAAATTCATGCTTTTCCAACATTATGAACAGCAGGAGTTTTCGCGAAAAAGGATAAGAACTCCTGTAAAACAATTTCAAACAGGAGGTAATACTATGACAGAAACCAAAAATGAGATCAGTGTTGCAAGAAACCACAAGGACAGATTATTTCGCATGATATTTCGTGAAAAGAAGGAACTATTGAGCCTTTATAATGCAGTCAACGGAACATCTTACACAAACACAGAAGAACTAGAGATTGTAACCTTAGAAAATGCCATCTATATGAATATGAAAAATGATCTGGCATTTATCATGGATTCATACCTGAATCTTTATGAACACCAGTCCACTTATTCCCCGAACATGCCATTGCGGGATCTGTTTTATATTGCAAAAGAATTGCAGGGGCAGGTCAATCACAGGGATCTGTATCGCAACAAACTGATTAAGATTCCAACACCGAGATTTTTAGTTTTTTACAATGGTTCGGAGGAGCAGGCAGAAAAGAAATACTTACGTCTGTCGGATGCTTTTCAAAAATCCATGGACGACCCGGATTTAGAACTGGTAGTAACCATGCTAAACATCAATCTCGGAAAGAACCGGAAACTTTTAGAACAGTGCCAAACTTTAAAGGAATATGCTATCTATGTGAAGAAAGTAAGAACCTATGCAAAGAGCATGAAAGTAGAAGAAGCGGTAGACCGTGCGGTGAGAGAATGTATCAATGAAGGAATCCTGCGGGAGTTTCTGCTTCAGAACAGAAAAGAGGCGGTGGAAATGAGTATCTTTGAATATGATGAAGAAGCAGTCTTTGAGATTGTCCGGAAAGATGAATATGAGAAAGGACATCAGGAAGGAGTCAAAGAAGGAGTCATTGCAGGGAAGGCAGAGGATATTTTAGAACTGCTAGAAGATATTGGCACAATACCAGAGGAAGTGCGTGAAAAAATAACAGGTGAAATTGATCTTGAGATTTTGAAAAAATGGCACAAATTGGCGGCTAAGTCAGAGTCTATAGATGAATTTGTGTCGAAAATGTAAGTAAGGGAAATGTAGTTAGAGAGGGTATTTGTTCAGCGAGTTTCCGATGATTATTCCAAGTTTCCTTATGCTGAGCATTCCGATGAACCTCCTCCAAAGCAGGAACCGTGTTCGCCAGAGGGCTCCACGCTTCCAGGAGTTTCATCTCCATAGCACAAAAAGAAACTTTTCATAATCGTCGGAAGCTCGCTGGGATATATGTTTTCTAATGGGGTTGGGGAGAGTAAGTTAAGCTCTACGTTGAGATTTCCGAGAAGGTGTTGCCGGATGATAGTGGCGAAAGAGACATAGATATATAAAACGGTTTTAGTATCGTGAATAGATTTTATTATGTAAACTTATCGATTTGTTGAACCTTCTTTACAATCATTAGAGAATCTTCTATATTGATACAATGCTGTTTCCCGGCTATCCCCACAGACAGTTGCGGGGCTTCCGTCGTGAGGAGCACACTGCCGCTCATGTTTTGTGCCTGTTTGAGCCTGTAGGGCGAGTTGCACAAAACATGAGCAAAAAGGCGTGTGGGACGAACAGGAAACGCAGCATGTCAGTGGGGATAGTCGGGGGAACATGAGCATGAAAAAGGTATAAAATATACAAATCATACAACCCTACCCCTACGAGCATTTCCGATATTTCTGTATCCATTTCATCGGTATCGCAGAACCGAAGATAATACCCAGTGCAATGGCACCTGCCATCTTGAAAGTTTCCAGCCCCATAGAGGCAGCCATTCTGCCGTGATTCATGATCAGGTGGTAAGAAGTATAATAGATTCCGGCACCCGGAACTAAAGGAAGGATTCCTGTTACCAGATAAATAGTAACGGGAGCTTTTTTTATAATAGAAAGTATTCTTGCTAAAACGGTTACAAAGAAGGTAGCAAAAAGGGCAGCGATTACAACACTGTTGCCGAACTTTTGAAAAAGCAGGTACATTCCCCAGGTAAAGCAGCCGCAAAGACCGCAGGCAAAATACTGTGAGCGTGGAGCAGAAAACAGTATGGCAAAAGCAAAGGTAGAAATAAACGCTAATAATAATTGTCCGATCATAATAAAGTACCTCCGAAAAACTGGTAACAGGTCATCACGGCACCGACTCCCACAGCAATGCAAAGGGCTGTTACAAGTGCGTCTACCATGTGAATGACACCGGAAAGAAAATCTACATTAAAGAAATCCCGAATAGCATTGGTTAAAAGCAGTCCCGGAACAAGTGGCATGATACAGCCGATGACCATTTTATCGACCATGACAGGTGCATGCAGGGCATAAGGTAAAATGCTGAGTGCCGTTACGAGAGCACTTGCGGCAATCGTATAAAAAAAGCGGGAGGACTGCCGTATTCTGGCATGGTACAAAAAGGACTGCAGGGCAATTCCAATAAAAAGAGAAAAAAAGCAGTCTAAATATTTTCCACCAAAAAGCAGGGTAAATGCGGCACAGCCAAATCCGGAAGCCAGGTGTCGGAGTAACTGTTTTTCACTGAGAAGGGTGCTGCAGCTTTTCATTTTTTTGATAGCTTCTCCCGGAGGATAGTGGAACTCACAGATTTCGCGGGAGAGCTGGTTTACGGCAGCAATCCGTTCTAAATTTACATTGCTGAAAGCAACATGACGGACCAGACTGTAGGGGTGGCTGCCCTGTTCATCAATGGTGGCAAAAATTCCGTTTGAGAGAACATAGACATTGTAGTCTGTGATGCCGTAGGATTCAATGATCCTCATCATCGTATCTTCCACGCGAAAAATTTCGCCTCCGTTTTTTATGAGAATTTCTCCGGCAAGCACTGCCAAAGATAAAATTTCCTGATTTTTATTCATAGTGACCTCGTGTATTTGTATCATTGTAAATTAGCGATGTGTGAGAAATGACCTCACGCAATCTATAAATAAAGTATGCAAAAAAGAGGAGCTTGTCAATCTTTATTTCAATAAAAAAGAAAAGAATATTTTTAGAAAAAACTGACATACTAGAGGCAAATGGAAAAACGAGGTGATAAGATGAAACAGAAGACATACAGACTGTGTCTGTTTTCCCTGATCGTCATTGTATTGGTAGTTGGGCTCCTTTGTTATGATCGTGCAGGAAAACAGGCACAGAATATGGCAGGTGCCGTGCTGGTGATGGAGGAATAGATGAGCAGTCAGACGATTTATATTAAGATAGATAAAAATGTATTGGTGCATAACCGCAATATTACGCTGGGTGACATCGCGAAAATTGAGTGTACGGATGTCGGGATGTTGCGCAAGATCCGTCAGAAAAAAGTGTATTCTTTTCAGGGAACGCATGCGAAAAAAAATCAGTTTCAGGTATTTTCCATATTAAAGATCATTCAGCTGATCCATGAGGATTATCCGAATGCAGATGTGCAAAATGAGGGTGAGGCAGACTTTATTGTGGAATATGTGCCAAGACTGAATCCACCGATGGGGGTTGCTTATTTAAAGACCATTTTATTGTGCATTGTGATCTTTTTCGGTTCCGCCTTTACAATCATGGCATTCAATAACGATGTCGGCGTCAGTGAAGTTTTTGCAAAATTTTATATGCAGGTGATGGGAAAAGAGTCCAGTGGATTTACGGAACTGGAAGTGTTTTATTCTATCGGTATTGCGTTTGGAATCCTGGTATTTTTTAACCATGTCGGAAGAAAGAAGATCACACCGGATCCGACTCCGCTGCAGGTGGAAATGCGTAAGTATGAAAATGATATAGATACAACATTTATCGAAAACAGCAGCAGGGGAGGAAGCAATATCGATGTGGGTTAATCATGTGATCTTAGCATTGATGGGATTGTTTGCAGGCTTTGCAGTATCTGCCGGAACATTTGCTTTTTTAATTGCCATCGGTGTTATCCCGAGACTGATCGGAAAGTCGAATACGGCAAGGGCGGTATTTTCTTATGAAACGATGATCCTGTTAGGGGGCGTTGTTGGAAATATAATCTCCACCTATTCGGATATGTCCATGCCGGCAGGCAGGATTTTGTTGATCCTGTTCGGTTTTTGTGCAGGCATTTTTGTGGGCTGCATTGCCGTTTCTTTAGCAGAGATCATCAATACATTTCCCATTGTGTTCCGGCGTTATAAATTGAGTATCGGACTGGCATGGGCACTGGCATTTATGGCATTTGGAAAAATGGCGGGTGCATTGTTCTATTTTTGGACAGGGTATATGAGTACGCTGTAATAAGGAGGAAAACAGAGTGAAGGAAGAAGATAAGCAGATTCAAAATGAAGAGTATAACGAGTATGTAAAACAGGTGACTCCGACGAATAATCTTTTTGGAAATATGGTAAAAGCATTTATCGTAGGAGGCGTTATCTGTGTCATCGGTCAGGTGATCTTAAACGTAGCTATGAACCGGTTTGGACTTGACAAAGAGACGGCGGGAAGCTGGTGCAGTATGTTGTTGATCTTGTTGAGTATTATTCTAACAGGATTTAATATTTACCCAACGTTCGCAAAATGGGGAGGTGCCGGAGCATTGGTGCCAATCACCGGATTTGCCAATTCCGTAGCTTCGCCGGCAATCGAGTTCAAAAAAGAGGGTCAGGTGTTTGGAATCGGATGTAAGATATTTACGATCGCAGGGCCGGTCATCCTCTATGGAATTTTTACAAGCTGGGTGTTAGGACTCATTTACTGGATCGGACGATGCGTGGGATGGTTTTAAAAGCAGATGTTGTCCGGACAGATGTTTTATAAGCCGCAGTAGCAGGACATCATGGATGTTAGAGTTTGCTATTGCGGTTTTTTTACTCTATAGGATTAGGGGCAAAAGACGGTTTGAAATTTTTGGATTGGCAACTTGCACAAATCCGGGTCTATTTTGTTCCGTTGTACGAAAATAAGAAAATCTAAGTCTGTCTGAGTCAGGCTACGATGGAGTGACGTGTACGTCTTAAACACCCCGTCCATGGGGTGCTAAGACTTTTGCTGCCGTCCATGGAAGCAAAACACTATACATCACTAAGTTGTGAACCATTTTTTGACACTTTAATCAAAACAGGTATAAAAACTAAAATTTTTGCATAGAATTTGACAGTTAGAAGAAATAGGTCTATAATAATTATATTGACGCGGGATGGAGCAGTCTGGAAGCTCGTCGGGCTCATAACCCGAAGGTCGCAAGTTCAAATCTTGCTCCCGCAACTCGAAGGGCATTATTGCAGAGATCAGAGAATCCTGTGGTAGTGTCTTTTTTGTTTAAAAACATAGTGGTTGTACAAAGAAAAGATACATATTATAATGCAGATAGAGAGAAGGAACTGGGCAGCATTTTGATGAAAGAAGCAATCCTGACAGCAAAAATAAAACATAAAAAAGTGTAACATAAAAAAATAACGCGAGGAGGCCTGTAACATGAACGAGATAGAGCGCTTTAAAGAACTGGTGGAAAATTCGGATAATATTGTATTTTTTGGCGGTGCGGGAGTATCGACCGAGAGCGGTATCCCGGATTTTAGAAGTGTAGACGGTCTGTATAACCAGAAATATGATTATCCACCGGAAACGATCTTAAGCCATTCCTTCTATCTGTATCACACGGAGGAATTTTACCGTTTTTACCGCGATAAAATGCTGGCACTGGATGCCGAGCCGAATATGGCGCATAAAAAATTAGCAGAATTAGAGCAGAAAGGTAAACTGAAAGCCGTCATCACACAGAACATTGACGGACTGCACCAGAAAGCCGGAAGCAAAGAAGTCTTAGAGTTGCATGGAAGTGTACATAGAAATTATTGTCAGAAATGTCATAAGCTCTATGATGCAAGATATATCCTCGAATCAGAAGGCATACCGACCTGCGAGTGCGGCGGTAAGATCAAGCCGGATGTGGTGCTTTATGAAGAGGGATTAGACAGCAGGACTTTGCAAAAATCCATTGAATACATCAGCAATGCCGATATATTGATCATCGGCGGTACATCCTTAGCCGTTTATCCGGCAGCAGGACTGATCGACTATTACAGGGGTAACAAGCTGGTTTTGATCAATAAAAGTGCAACGCCGATGGACAGCCGGGCGGATCTCATCATCCATGAGAGTATAGGAAAAGTATTTGGCACATTGTAGTCCGACCAGAAAAATCAGGAGAAACTATGAATCAATATCAATATGAAGTGGGAGATATCGTAAAACTGAAAAAACAGCATCCGTGTGGAAGCCATGAATGGGAAATCTTAAGAGTAGGCGCAGATTTCCGGCTCAAATGCACAGGCTGCGGACATCAGATCATGATAGCAAGAAAACAGGTAGAGAAAAACACGAAAGGACTTACGAAAAAGTCCTAAAAAACCACGAAAAATGGGAAAATGCCAAAAAATGCTTGAAAGTTGGAAAAACCCATGCTAAAATATATCTTCGTGATATATTATCAAATTCCTTGCTCCTTGTGAGACAGGGGGCCAGAGACCAAAAGGAGGTAAAAGCAACATGAACAAATATGAATTAGCACTCGTTGTGAACGCAAAAATCGAAGACGATGCCAGAGCAGCAGTCGTAGAGAAAGCAAAAGACTATATTACACGTCTTGGCGGCACGATCACAAACGTTGATGAGTGGGGTAAGAAAAGATTAGCTTACGAAATTCAGAAGATGAGAGAAGGATTTTACTATTTCATCCAGTTTGATGCAAACGCAGATGTTCCTGCTCAGTTAGAGGAAAACGTTCGTATCATGGACAACGTTCTTCGTTTCTTATGCGTTAGAGCAGACGAGGCATAAATAGAAAAGAGGAAATCGCATGAATAAGGTAATACTTATGGGCCGACTGACCAGAGATCCGGAGATCCGTTATTCTCAGGGAGAACAGTCAACAGCCGTAGCAAGATATACAATTGCAGTAGATCGAAGATTCAGACGTGACGGAGACCAGCAGACAGCAGATTTTATCAACTGTGTTGCATTTGGACGTCAGGGAGAATTTGCAGAAAAATATTTCCGTAAAGGGATTAAGATAGCAATAACCGGACGTATTCAGACCGGAAGCTACACAAACAAAGACGGACAGAGAGTATATACAACCGATGTCGTAGTCGAAGAACAGGAATTTGCAGAGAGCAAGTCTGCAAGCGAGAGCAATGCAGGATTTGCACCGGCTGAGAGACCTGCACCAAGCAGTGCGGCAGGAGACGGCTTTATGAATATTCCGGATGGAATTGACGAAGAATTACCATTTAACTAGAATTATAGGAGGTAAATATCATGGCTTACAATAAAGCAGAGAGAAGCGGCGACGCTCCGGCAAGAAGAAGAGCACCGCATAGAAGAAAAAAAGTCTGTGTTTTCTGTGGAAAAGACAATGTAATTGATTACAAAGATGTAAATAAATTAAAAAGATATATCTCTGAAAGAGGTAAAATCTTACCAAGAAGAATCACAGGAAACTGTGCAAAACATCAGAGAGCTCTTACAGTAGCAATCAAGAGAGCCCGTCACGTTGCATTAATGCCATATGTAACAGACTAATTGTAAAAATAAAAACAACATTTAGTATTCTAAAAACCCTCGCACCCAATCCGTTGTGGTGCGGGGGTTTTGCTTGTCCCAAGATGTAAAAAATGCTTTAAATATAGGGGTTTTAATGCTATACTTATATAGATTGTACCCACCTATAAGGAGTGGTATGACATCACAAAGGAGACATTATGAAACGTAATATTAAATTAAAAGGCCGTCTGCGGAACTATATGTACTGGCCGATGATATTGACGATATTATTAGCTGTATTCAACGTACCGGTGTATATGATCAATACAAAATCCGGCTGCGTGGTTACAGTATTTACCGTGATATATTTCATCGTTGTGTGCCTGTCTTATAATTATAACAAGCCGGTGCTTGTCAATGAGCTGATCAGTTTTGCGACACAGTACGGCAGCGCGCAGAAAAAGCTGTTAGAGGAATTTGAGATTCCCTACGCGCTTTTAGACCATGACGGCAAGATCCTGTGGCTCAATCAGAACTTCAGCGAGGTAACAGGAAAAGACAAGACCTATCACAAGACCATCAACGGAATCTTTCCGGCACTGACAAAAGAACTGATCCAGAAAGAGGATGACGTGCAGGATGTCTATGTGACCATGGATGAGAAGAATTTCCGCATCCATTTAAAAAAGATTTATTTTGACAGCATGGCACCGGAGAGTGCGATCGTCTCATTAGAGCAGAGCGAGGATTTTTTGACAGCACTCTATATTTTTGATGAGACAAAGCTGCAGCAGTATATCCGGGAAAATGAGGAGCAGAAGTTAGTAGCATCCTTAGTCTATATTGACAACTATGACGAGGTTTTAGACAGTATAGAGGATGTCAAACGTTCACTATTGATCGCATTGATAGACCGGAAGATCAACAAATATTTTTCACCTGCAGATGCATTGGTGCGAAAGATAGAAAAAGATAAATACTTTGTGGTATTCCAGCACAAATATTTAGAGGAATTAGAAAAAGATAAGTTCAGCCTGATCGAAGATGTTAAGACGGTCAAAGTAGGAAACGAAATGGCGGTAACGCTCAGTATCGGAATCGGATACAACGCGGGAACCTATAACCAGAATGCGGAGTATGCAAGAGCGGCGATCGACCTTGCACTCGGACGAGGCGGCGATCAGGTGGTCATCAAAGAGCGTGACCAGATCACCTACTATGGTGGAAAATCCCAGAAGGTAGAGAAGAACACCAGAGTAAAAGCCAGAGTAAAGGCAGAAGCGCTCCGGGAGCTGATCGAGGGCAGGGAACGTGTCCTGATCATGGGACACCGTATAGCCGATGTCGATTCCTTTGGAGCTGCAGTCGGAATCTATTGTGCAGCAAGAGTTCTTGGAAAGCCGGCACATATTGTCATAGATGAGATTACCTCTTCCTTACGTCCGATCAAGGAGTGTTTTACGAAAGAAAACGGTTATCCGGAAGACTTATGTATTACCAGTGAAATGGCATTACATAAGGTAGACAGCCGGACGCTCGTTATGGTCGTGGATACAAACCGTCCGAATTACACGGAATGTCCGGAACTTTTGACAAAGACAAAGTCGATCGTAGTGTTTGACCATCACAGACAGACCAGTGATGTGGTAGAAAATCCAATTTTATCCTATATCGAGCCATATGCATCCTCTACCTGTGAGATGATCGCAGAGGTATTGCAGTATTTTACGGAAAATATCAAGTTAGAGCCCAGTGAGGCAGACTGCATCTATGCAGGAATCCTCATTGATACCAATAACTTCATGACAAAGACAGGTGTGCGTACTTTTGAGGCAGCAGCATATTTAAGACGTTGTGGTGCGGAAGTAACCCGCGTACGCAAAATGCTCAGAAACGATATGGATGCCTACAAAGCAAGGGCAGAAGCAGTCCGTCATGCGGAAGTTTACAGAGGACAGTTTGCAATTTCCGTATGTCCGGCAGATAAGATAGAGAGCCCGACCATTGTCGGAGCGCAGGCAGCAAATGAGCTGTTAAACATTATCGGGATCAAAGCATCCTTTGTATTGACACCTTATCAGGGCAAGATCTATGTAAGTTCCCGTTCCATAGATGAGATCAACGTGCAGTTGATCATGGAGCGGCTTGGTGGCGGCGGACATCTGAATGTTGCCGGAGCACAGCTTACCGATTGCACTGTGGAGGAGGCAAAACAGAAGATACAGAATACATTAGACGAAATGTTAGAGGAAGGAGACATTGAATAATGAAGATTATTTTATTACAGGATGTAAAAACATTAGGAAAAAAAGGAGATGTCGTAGAAGTCAGTGCGGGTTATGCACGGAACATGATTCTTCCGAAAAAATTAGGAGTAGAGGCAACCGCAAAGAATCTGAATGATCTCAAATTACAGAATCAGCATGCAGATAAAGTGGCACAGGAGAACTTAGAAAAAGCACAGGAGCTTGCAAAAGACCTTGAAGGCAAAGTAGTAGAAGTAAAGATTAAGACCGGAGAGGGTGGAAAAATCTTTGGTTCCGTATCCACCAAAGAGATTGCGGCCGCAGCAAAAGAACAGATTGGTTTTACACTGGATAAGAAAAAAATGCAGTTAGAAGAGCCGATTCGTTCCCTGGGTTACCATGATGTACCGATCAGACTTCATACGAAGGTAACAGGAACACTGCGTGTAAAAGTAACGGAAGAGTAAAAGAGGAGAATTCTGATGGAAGAATCCGTAATCAAGCGGGTAATGCCAAACAGCCTAGAGGCAGAACAGTCTGTCATCGGTTCCATGATCATGGACAGAGAAGCAGTCATGGCGGCATCCGAGATTTTAACAACAGAAGATTTTTACCACAAGCAGTATGGAATACTCTTTGAAGCGATGTTAGAGCTGTTTAATGACGGACAGCCGGTAGATTTAGTTACTCTGCAGAACCGTTTAAAGGAAAAAAATGTACCGCCGGAAGTCAGCAGCTTAGAGTATGTGGGAAACATCGTGGCAGCAGTACCAACTTCTGCGAATATCAAATATTATGCAAATATCGTAAAAGAAAAGGCACTCTTACGGGAACTGATCCGCACGACCGAAGGTATTGAAAATGCAGCATATGCACAAAAAGATCCGGTAGAAGACATCCTTGCCGATACGGAGAAGAGCATTTTTACACTCTTACAGAATCAGGGTGGCGGAGACTATGTTCCGATCAAAGATGTTGTATTAAATGCCTTAGAAAAGATTCAGTTAGCGGCAAAGACGAAGGGAAATGTGACCGGAATTCCGACAGGCTTTATCGATTTAGATTATAAGATGTCGGGACTACAGCCGTCAGACCTGATCTTAGTCGCAGCAAGACCTTCCATGGGAAAAACGGCATTTGTCCTAAATATTGCACAGTATGTTGCTTTTCACGAAGATGAGTGTACCGCGATCTTTAGTCTTGAGATGTCAAAAGAGCAGTTAGTAAACCGTCTCTTTGCCTTAGAATCGCATGTGGATGCACAGCTGCTCCGTTCCGGAAATTTAGCGGACTCCGACTGGGAGAAACTGATTGAGGGAGCGGGAACGATAGGAAAGTCTAAATTAATCATAGACGACACACCGGGAATTTCCATATCAGAGCTTCGCAGCAAGTGCAGAAAGTATAAATTAGAACATGATCTGAAACTGATCATCATCGACTACTTACAGTTGATGTCCGGTTCCGGCAGAGGTTCCGATTCCAGACAGCAGGAAATATCCGATATTTCACGTTCCTTAAAATCACTTGCAAGAGAGCTGAATGTTCCGGTGATCGCACTGTCACAGCTCAGCCGTGCCGTAGAACAGAGACCGGAGCACCGTCCGATGCTTTCGGATCTGCGTGAGTCCGGTGCCATTGAGCAGGATGCCGATGTGGTAATGTTCATCTATCGTGATGACTACTACAACAAGGACAGCGATATGAAGGGAATTGCAGAGATTAATATTGCAAAGCAGAGAAACGGCCCGATTGGAACCGTAAATCTCGTATGGCTGCCGCAATATACCAAATTTGCAAACATGGAAAAAAAGTAGAAAAAGACGAATCATGCAGATGCAGACGGAAAACCGCCTGTATCTGTTTTTTTGTGTCATATTTTCACGATGAAAAATTCTTGTAAACGTTCTAGGCTCTGATATAATAGAATAAGATATTGGATATGCACTGTACATTCCATCGGACAAGCCGGGACACATACTGATATCTTAGGAAAATTGCATAGGAGGTATAGAGAGTTTGGAAAAAGTACGTTACACAATTTCGGATGCTGCACAGATGATGGATGTAGAATCACATGCGTTACGTTACTGGGAAGAAGAACTGGATTTAAGCGTCCCAAGAAATGAACAGGGACACCGGTATTATACCAAAGAGAATATTGAGCAATTTCAAAAGATAAAAGACTTAAAGGAAAAAGGTTACCAACTAAAGGCAATTAAAATGCTCTTACACGAAGAGCAGCCGCTTTTAGAGACAGAACCTCAACCGAAGGAAAAAGCGAAGGCGAAGGAAAAACCACAGGTTCCGGCGGCAACAGCACAGCCTCAGATGGCACAGGTCACACAGATCACAAAGCAACGTGTACAGAGTAGTAAGACCGGGGCAGACGAAAAGATGGAACAGTTTCAGAATCTGATGACAGGAATTGTAAAAAGAGCAATTGAGGAGAACAATCAGGCACTGGGACTTGCAGTGGGAGAGCAGGTAGGAGAACGCGTCCTAAAAGAAATGAATTACTTAGCAAGAGAGCAGGAAGAGCAGGCGGAGGAGCGGTATCGCAGACTGGATGAAGCCATTCGTCAGCATCATAAGTCTAAGAAACTTTTTCATAAAAAGTCAAAGGATAAGGCAGTCCTGCCAAAGACAACACAACTGACATAACAGACGTTCCTTAGAACGGAGAAGAAGCTGCACACGAGCAATCGTATGCAGCTTCAAGTATGTATGGTATCAAATTATTACTTATCTTCGATTCTGTTCTGGGCAATCTCATCTACAACACCCGGTTCAGCGAGGATGTTGATCATGGAATCACTGATTTCATCAATTTCATTTGATGCGATTTTACGAAGAATACGGCGTACAACTTTGCCGGAGCGGTTCTTAGGCATTTCTCTTACAAACTGAATCTTGCCCGGAACTGCGATAGGTCCGATATCGGAACGGACAACTGCTTTTAATTCCTTGCGGATATCTTCTTCGCTTTCTTTAGAATTTTTATCTAAAATAACAAATGCATATAAATCTTCACCTTTTACCTTATGTGGATAACCAACAACAGCGGCTTCTACAATTGCCGGATGAGAAAGTAAGGCATCTTCAATCTCTACGGTACCAAGACGGTGACCGGAGATGTTTACAACGTCATCAATACGTCCGGTAATCCAGAAATATCCATCTTCATCTTTGTATGCACCGTCACCGGTAAAGAAGTATCCCGGCTGCTGTGTATAATATCCATTCTGATGGCGTTCCGGCTCACCGTAAAGTGTACGCATGATTCCCGGCCATGCGGATGCTAAGCAAAGCTCACCTTTTTCATTGACATCTGCTTCTACGGCAGGTTCATCTCCTGAGGTTCTGCTGCGGAGAACTACGGGTTTTACACCGAAGAATGGAAGTGCTGCACTTCCCGGCTTAGAACCAAAAGCTCCCGGAATGGTAGAAATTAAAACACCGCCTGCCTCTGTCTGCCACCAGGTATCAACGATAGGACAACGGTCGTGTCCAACGTAGTGGCTGTACCAATGCCATGCCTCCGGATTAATCGGTTCACCTACGGAACCTAAAAGACGCAGAGTGGAGAGATCATGTTTTTCAATCCACTGAATGTCCTGATTCATCAAAGCACGGATTACAGTAGGTGCTGTATAGAAAATTGTAACTTTAAATTTATCAATAATATGCCAGAAACGGTCAGGTTCCGGATAAGTCGGAACAGATTCATACATCACAGTGGTTGCTCCATTTAAAAGCGGACCGTATACAATGTAGGAATGTCCGGTAATCCAGCCGATATCTGCGGTACAGAAGAAAATATCATCTTCCTTATAGTCAAAGATATACTTAAAGGTTGTATAAGTATAAACCATGTAGCCTGCGGTGGTATGCAGAGTTCCTTTCGGACTTCCGGTGGAACCGGAGGTATACATAATGAAGAGAGGATCTTCGGCATCCATTTTTTCTGCCGGACAGTAATCAGAAATTTCATCCAGCATCAGTTCTTTAGAAAGAGCAGTGTCTCTATAGGTAATATAAGGAACTTCAAAGTCTACCATGCGGTCTACAACGAATACATCGTCAATAGTAAGACCGGCATTTGCACATAACATACAAGCCTTATCTGCATTTGCCTTTGCGTTGATCTTTTGTCCTGAGCGCCAGTAGCCGTTGGTAGTAACCATCTTCTTAGCACCGCATGCTAACATACGGTCTGCTAATGCTTCAGCGGAGAAACCACCGAATACAACAGTATGAACGGCTCCGATTCTTGCACATGCCAGCATAACGACCGGGAGCTGCCAGATCATCGGAAGATATAATACGATGCGGTCACCTTTCTTTACACCGTTCTTTTTCAGAGCGTTTGCAAAACGGCACACATGCTTTAAAAGATCATTGTAAGTAAATCTCTTGCAGTCTGCTTCCGGTTCACCCTGAAACAGAAGTGCAACCTTATCGCCTCTTCCTTTTTCAATCTGTGCATCCAGACAGTTGTAACAAATGTTTGTTTTTCCACCGACGAACCATTCATTATCGCCGATCTCCGGTTCGCCACGGTAAACCTGTGTCCAAGGTTTGAACCAGTGGAAATCTTTTGCGATGTACCCCCAGAATGTATCCGGGTCTTCAATTGATTGTTTCCACATTCTTTCGTACTCTGCACGGCTTTGAATGTGAGCCTGTTCAACAAATTCTCTTGAAGGTAAGTATAAATCATCTCTTTTCTCTGTCATGGTAAAGACCCCCTGTCCTTATAATTTGTATTTCATTTTGTGCAAGATTGTACTTGAAAAAATACATTTCTTATATTCTATTTTACAGATTGTTAATTATTTGTCAATAGGTAATTGTTATTTTTTTAACAAAATTTAGGATTCAAAGGTAACTTTGCAGAATTTCTTCTTTCCACGCTTTACAACTTTGCCTTCTGCAAAGTCCCCAGGGGTGTAGGAAGTGTGGATATCCTGTACCTTTTCACCATCGACTGACACGCCGCCCTGCTCCGTATTTCTGCGGGCTTCAGAACGGGATGCACATAATCCGGTTGCAACCAGTACGCCTAAAATATCGATAGAACCGTCACGCAGATCGGATTCCTTTAAAACAGCAGTTGGCATATTTTCAGCATTTCCGCCGCCGGAAAAGAGTGTGCGGGAGCTGTCCTGTGCTTTTTTTGCTTCTTCTTCGCCATGAACTAATTTGGTCAGTTCAAATGCTAAAATTTCTTTTGCCTGATTTAACTGGCTGCCTTCCCAGCTATCCATTTTGTCGATTTCTTCTAATGGGAGGAAGGTCAGCATACGGATACACTTTAAAACATCTGCATCAGCAACATTTCTCCAATACTGATAGAAGTCAAATGGAGAGGTCTTATTCGGGTCAAGCCATACGGCACCGCTCTGGGTTTTTCCCATTTTTTTGCCCTCGGAATTGAGAAGCAGGGTAATGGTCATTGCGTAAGCGTCTTTGCCGAGTTTACGACGGATCAGCTCGGTACCGCCAAGCATGTTGCTCCACTGGTCATCACCGCCGAACTGCATGTTGCAGCCATATTTCTGGTATAATGCGTAAAAATCGTAGCTCTGCATGATCATGTAGTTGAATTCTAAGAAGCTCAATCCTTTTTCCATACGCTGCTTATAGCACTCAGCCGTCAGCATGCGGTTAACGGAAAAATGAGCACCGACTTCGCGTAATACATCAATATAGTTCAGATCCATCAGCCAGTCAGCATTGTTTACCATCAGGGCTTTTCCTTCAGAAAAGTCGATGAATTTGCTCATCTGCTCTTTGAAGCAGTCGCAGTTGTGCTGAATGGTTTCCGGTGTCATCATCTGACGCATATCGGTACGTCCGGATGGATCACCGATCATTCCGGTACCGCCACCGATCAATGCGATCGGTCTGTTTCCGGCCATCTGAAGACGTTTCATTAAGCAGAGTGCCATAAAATGTCCGACATGAAGGCTGTCAGCCGTCGGGTCGAAACCGATATAAAAAGTAGCTTTTCCATTGTTGATCAGTTCTTTGATCTCTTCTTCATCCGTAACCTGTGCGATTAATCCGCGGGCTACAAGTTCATCATATAATGTCATTTCAGTCTCCTTTTGATAAATTGATTTTTTTCAGGGCATTTTTTATGAATGATCCAGATGTCCAAACTTGATATTACTTGTAACTAGCACAAATAAACTATGAAAAGTTTCTTTTTGTGCAATGGAAATGAAACTCAAGAAATCGTGCAACCCATTGGTGCACACGATTTCTGTTTTATGAGGTTCATTGGAATGTTCTGCACAAGGAAACTTGGAATAGGTTATTTGTGCAAACTATACATTAGTTTGGACATCTGAAAAATAAAAAAGCCCCGTCCTGATCAAAGGACGGGGCACATACCCGTGTTACCACCTAAGTTTACAGCCAGTTCACACTGTCTGTCTCAATAAGTACGGCAAAAAGCGATACTCTGGCACGATAACGTGTGCGAATCCGTTGCAGCCTACTAATTTTTAAAAATAAAATATTCGGTGCAAGGCTCCAAGATGTATTCGGAATCAGCAGCTCATGCACCTCTCAGCAACCGGTTACTCTCTGTATGACTGTTCTCATTCCTACTTCTTCTTTTCTACGCCTGTCTGTAAAACTACCGTCATTATAGGGGTAAAATACAGGTTTGTCAACAATGAACGGGCAAAAGTGGATAAAAAAGTGGATAAAGTAATTGACAAATGAGAATCAATAAGATATGATTACGAAAGTGATTCCGTGAGGGAGTAGTTTGCGAGAAATCGTGATTTGTCAACAGACCCGGTCATGTAGGATGTGACCTGGCAAATCTTAAAAAATGAGACTCATGTATATCAGATTTTCTGATATGCGTGGGTCTTTTTGTGTGGCAGACAGAATTTGCGGGCATGATTTTTAAAAAGATCGGGAGATCAGAACAAAATGAATACAAAGGAGATAAGAAAGTAATGGGATATTTGGAATTATTATTGATCGGAGTCGGACTTGCAATGGACGCATTTGCAGTGTCTATCTGTAAGGGTCTGAATATGAAAACTATTAATAAGAAACATTGTTTTATCATTGCACTGTTTTTTGGAGGATTTCAGGCATTGATGCCGTTTATCGGATGGCTTGCCGGAATACAGTTTGAACACTATATCAAAGCATTTGACCACTGGATCGCATTTGTTCTTCTGGTTGTGATCGGTGGACATATGGTGGTAGAGGTTCTTCGTGGAGAGGATGAGGAAGACGAGGTCTGTCTTTGCGCCGCAGAGGCAGCGGAGGAACATCTGGATATAAAAGAGTTGTTTTTACTGGCGATCGCAACCAGTATTGATGCACTCGCAGTAGGTGTGACCTTTGCTTTTTTACAGGTAGAGATCGTACCTGCGATCATCATTATCGGAAGTGTGACATTTGTAATTTCAGCAGCAGGAGTCTTTATTGGAAATATATTCGGAAGTAAATATAAGAGCCGTGCAGAGCTTGCCGGTGGAATTATTCTGATTTTACTTGGAATTAAGATTTTATTAGAGCATTTAGGAATTGTTTAAGGATATTTTACAGAAAATTTATGGTATTAGAATTGCATGGTAATGAGGGTGCATGGTATAATGAATGCAAGCAAGTCAACATGCCTGCATGATTGATAAGCGGTGAAATTATTGAGGGAGCTATGCTCACGATGTAATGACGCACAACAAAATTCAACCATACATAGAAAGGGGAAGAACGATGGCATTTTTTGATAAACTTGGAGAGACAATTGTAAACGTTGGAAAAGATGCAACACAGAAAGCAAAGGATTTATCAGGTGTTGCAAAGCTGAACCTGGATATTAAGGCAAAAGAGGACTATGTTCAGAGACAGTATACAGAACTTGGAAGAATCTATTATGAAGAGCATAAGACAGAGAGCGAAGTAGATGGAGCAGAGCATTTTGAATTGATCAAAGAGGCTTTAGAAGAGATCGAAAGAATGAAGCTTGAGATCATGGAATTAAGAGGAACCAAAACCTGTCCAAAATGCGGAGCAGAGCTTGCTGACGGAGCAGAATTCTGTAGTGCCTGCGGCGAGAAGGTTTCTGTTGTAGTCGATACAGATCCTGAGGCTGAGGATGTGACAGTGGAAGAAGTATCCGAAGAGGAGAAAAAGGAAGAACTGTAAGAAGCTATTTTTAAAGCTTAATGAAATATTATGAGAAATGAAAGCCTGCCGGGAATTCGTTGAGGATTCCCGGCAGGCTTTTTGCATCATATGTGATCACAAGATAAAATGTCTTCAAATAATGTTCCCGGAAGAAATCAGCACATCGTTGTATGTCCGAAATATTTATGATTCCTCCTATTAGAAAACAAAAGCTCCCGGACTTATCCGAGAGCCTTGCTACCGGCAATCGTTCACGATTATTTTTTATACAGGGGAGTGCCCGGATCAGCCGATCTGATTCCCTCAGCAAGTGAGCCTGTGTTGTTTTCTACCATCAGTATATACAATATTATAAAAAAGTCTATGGTAAATTTGCACAAAAAAATTTTGGAAAGATTGCATTTCAGAAGCCATGTCTTGTATTTCATTCGTCATATTTGTCATGTTATCCCGTTTTTTCACACAACCAAAAAGTAAACTGCTAGAATAACAGCATCTTTGATATAGCTAAAAGGGGGAGGAGAATATGTTAAACAGTATTCTGGCATATGTAACATTTAATATCAAAGCACTTTTAAAAAACAAGATTTCTTTTGTCTGGTCCATTGCTTTACCACTGGTAATGTTCTGGATAGACAAAGATGCGATCTCAAGTGAAATAGAATTGATCTACTGGTGGGTGTATATGGTCCTATGTTCCTATATCTATGGGATTGGCCTGTATGCACTGGAATTAAGGGAATCGGGAAGCCTTAGGACGATCTTTTCGATACAGCGTTCCTCCTGGAGTTTTTTCTTAGGGAATCTGTTGACACAGATATTGTTCTGCATTATCAGTATCGGAATATTTGATATTGTTGTAATAATTGCAAAAGGATTTTCAATAACGCATATTCTTTTTTACAGTATCTATACGATCCTGGTGTGTATACCGTTTGCATTCCTGAGTTATGTGGTTACACTGCTGCCCAGTGTTCATGCCGATACGATACGGACGATTTTTTCTGTTGTGATATTTGGAATGTTTATGCTGCTAAGCACGGATCTCGCGATCAACAGGTACAATCCAATGTTTTATATCTCGCAAATGCTGATGCAGAAAACCATGAACAATCTGATCCTGTATAGTATTGTGTCGCTGGTATCCATAGCACTTGGCATGTTAGGGATCATAAAATTTGAACCGGGTTCCAATGAAAGGAGGTGAGAAGCAGGATGTGTGCGGAAAATATTTTTGTCGATGAACTATCCATAGAACCGTGTCACAAGACCATGACAATGACTTTTCAGAAGGGATTGAATTATCTGAAGGGGCAGAATGGTTCGGGAAAAACCATGCTGTTAGACTATGTGGCAGGGATCAGAAATGACCAGAAACAACGGATATCGGGGAATGAGAATATCGTTTATATTAACCAAAACATCTTTTTTGCAGATCGTTTAACAGGAACGGATTTTGTAAAATTTGTATATTGGCTGGACAATAAAAGCAGGGAAAGAGAAAAGTTTTTTGAGTTTACGGAAAGATTTGACATAGATAAAAAAGTTGATGTAAAGACATTGATGGAAAAACAGTGGGGGCTGTTGTCAGGTGGTGAGAGGAAATACCTGTATTCCATGGTATTGCTGTCGTTAGACAGGGAATGGTACATTTTAGATGAGCCGTTCGCCTATTTAGACACCGAGAAAAAGGAGATTTTGTGGAAAGTCATAGAAGCATTTGCATCAGAAGGAAAGGGCGTTATATTGACATCACATGAGGAGGATAGTAGAATAAACGGAAGTGACATCCATGTCATAAATTTGGATTAAGTTGACAGGAGAAATACCGTGAAGGTAGAAATCAGACTTACACAGGATGCATATGAGCCGTATGCGGTGATCTACACGAATGAGATTACCGATGAAGTGCGTGAGACAGCGGATTCCATTCATGCATCCAACAGGATCGTAATTGCAAATGAAGATGAGAGAAGCATTGTTCTTTCTGCAAGGGATATCTATATGATCCGCATAGAAGATGCAGCCGTATGGATTCATTGTAAAGAAAAAAAATACAGTGCGAAAAAGCGGTTGTGCGATATTGAAAAAGCACTGGGCGAAGGCTTTATGCGGATTTCTAAAACAACGCTGGTAAATCTCAAATATATTGCATATGTAGAACCGTATTTTAACGGAACGATGCTATTGGTAATGAAAAACGGCAGTAAGGACAGTATTTCAAGAAAGTACCTTCCAAAATTCAAAGAATATTTAGGATTATAAATCATGAAAAGAATCATAGAACTTTCCATAAAAGGTGTCGGTCTGGCACTGGCACTCTTCGCTGTATTCGGTTTGGTAGCGGATGTGGCAAACCAGGGAGTGTTTACATTAAAAAATTACAATTATACCAAAATGGTCATTGGGGCAGTCATCGTGGGACTTGGTTTTTCTGTTCCGGGAATCGTATATGAAACAACCGATTTTTCCTATGCGGTAAAAATTCTGATCCATATGGGAACGGGATGTGTCATCTTTTTGATTACCGGATATGCCGTAGGATGGTTCTCGTTAGCAGGAGGGATAAGACAGTGCATGCCTCCGATCTTAGCAAGCCTTGGAACATCAGTATTGCTCTGGGTCGTATTCATGCTTCGGGACAGGAGAACGGCAGAAAGGATCAATGAAAGGATCAGGGAGCTCGAAGATGAGGATGAAGTTCATGTGACAAAGGAAGCATAGTGGATGCGGTAAAAGCAGCTTTGGAAATTTCCGAAGCTGCTTTTGTCCACCCTAATCCTCACCGACACCCAGTAACTTCTTCACGGCATTCTGCATCTCTTCGTGTTGCCGGTATTTCTGGATCAATTCATGCTCTTCTTTAGAGAGGAAGAGCTCTTCTGACGGCGGCTGATAGCCGAAAGTCTCTAAAATATTATCAATCTTATAAATTTTACAAAGAACTAACAGCGTATCCGCATCCGGCTGGGTCTGTCCGCTTTCCCATCCGTAAATGGTCTTTGTGGCAAATGGAAGATTTTGTTCCTCTAATTTAAAGACCACATCTTCCACCGAGTAGTGGTTTTGTTTTCTATATTCTTTTAAAACTTTTGCAATATTTGGGTTTTTCATGTTTTCACCTCTTTCGTTATCATATAGTACCCTATATTTTGCGTCAATAAAGTCTGAAAAATTCTTTGAAATCAAGGAAATACCGTATTGATATTCCTTTATAAAAAGAATATAATGGAGTTCTAAGTGGGGGAATTCTCTTCTTCAAAGAAAACAGGAGGATCGTATATGAGGAATGAAGCGACATTATGGCTTGCAAAGTACATGGAAGATCATGGAATTTCTACAGAAAAAATAAGCAGGGAACTTCATATACCAAAGAAAAAGCTGATTCCGGGAACAAAAGAAAGTCTGGACGCAGACGAATTTTTAGCACTTTGTTCCTATCTTCAAATTAACCCCCAAACTATACCGATCAGACAGGGAGAAAAATGATTACATATATATGCCGCAATAAGGACATTAAGACAGGAGAAGATTTACCCTGCACCAATACCGTATGTAAGACAAGCGTCTGTCCATCCTGTGGTCAGAGAGCAGATGCCGGCTCACAGATATACTGGTGCAAAAGCTGCAAAACCCCTATATATGAGGAAGTCTGCCCTATCTGTAATAAGAAAGGAAAGAAGCTGGCAACGGATCTGCGTCCGGTCTTTCCGGAAGAGAGGCTGCTGTTAGAGCTCATTTTGGGGACACCCTATGCATTTTTAGAGAAGTCTGTGTGGAATGGTTCAGGAAATCACTATTATGTAGATGGGAAGAGAATTCCTTTTTCCGTAAAGGATTTAAAACAACTGAATATTGATAAAGTGCGGGAAGAATATCAGAAATATCAGGGAAAAAATACAGACCGGTATTTTAAAGAACAGATGGAGATATTCTTACAGGCAAACAGAGAGCGTTATGAGGCACTGGTGGAAGAGGCAGATGAGTATATCCGCAGAGTGGCAGCAGATTATAACTTTATGGAAATGTTTGTTTCGTTCAGCGGTGGAAAAGACTCTACCGTTGTTTCTGATCTGGTCATGCGGGCACTCGGAAACCCGAAAGTGCTCCACATTTTTGGTGATACGACACTGGAATTTCCATTTACCTATGAATATGTAAAACGTTTTAAGCAGGAGCATCCGCAGACACCGGTCATTACCGCTTGCAACAAAGAGAAGGATTTTGAGGAACTCTGTCGTATGATCGGGCCGCCAAGCCGTGTGATGCGCTGGTGCTGTACGGTCTTTAAGACCGGAAGCATCCAAAAGACTATCAAGTCCCTGTTTCGCAATAAAAAAGAAATCCTGACTTTTTACGGCATCCGAAGAAGTGAGTCGGCAAGCAGGAGCAAGTACGACAGGGATTCGGACAGTCCGAAGATCACAAAACAGAGGATCATATCACCGATCATTGACTGGATGGATTTTGACATCTGGCTTTATCTTCTGACTACGGGAATCGACTTTAACCGGGCATACCGGCTGGGTTATGCGAGAGTGGGCTGCTGGTGCTGTCCGAATAACAGTGGGTGGTCGGAGTTTTTATCAAAAATCCATATGAAGGAGCAGAGTACGCATTTTCGGGAGATGCTTTTGGAGTTTGCAAGGGAAATTGGAAAAGAAGATGCAGAGGTATATGTGGATGAAGGATATTGGAAGGCAAGACAGGGAGGGAACGGAGTTGCCTATGCACAGAAATCCGTCATTGCATTCGAGCCATGTGCGACGCAGGAAAATACCTATAATTATGAGCTGCAAAAGCCGATAGAAACAGAACTTTATGAATTGTTCCGTCCGTTTGGCTATCTGAATTATGAGCTTGGAAATGAAAGACTTGGAGAAGTCTATATATTAGGAAAGAACGGAGTACCGCAGTTGAAGCTTCAGGGTAGGATAGGAACGAAGAAGCTGAAGGTTACCCTATTGGATCAGAAGATTACGGAAGATAAGATAAAGTGTCAGATTACCAAATACCAGATGTGTATGGGATGTCTTGCATGTGAGAGCGTATGCAGGCATGATGCGATTTCCATAAAAGAAGACGACGATGGGAACATCCATTATCAGATTTTGGATGAAAAATGTGTAAGGTGCAGGGAATGTGTCAGTCATTTTTCTGCAGGATGTTATATGAGAAAGGTACTGGCAATTAAAAGAAATTAACAGGTGAAGAAACCATGACAAAGATAAAATACCGTTTTAAAGGGCATGAAAGCTTTATTTTGCGGGAGGGCTGGCTCAATAAAGGCATGAGGGAAGTGAGAAATGATCCGTTTGTTTTTTCGCAGAACTATGGAGCAGATGTGCTCGGGGTGGGTCCGAACATGGCAAAGGCGATCCGCTATTGGATGCGAACCTGCGGGTTATTAGACGAGCGGGGAAAACAGGGTGTATTCCTTTCAAAGCTCGGAGAGCAGATCTGGGAATATGACAAATATTTAGAGGAAACATTTTCCCTGTGGATCATTCACTGCAATATCGTAAAAAATCGTGGGCAGGCAACCGCGTGGAATCTTTTTTTTAATGAATATGATGAAATGGAGTTTACCAAAGACGAACTGGTGAAAGAGCTGATAAACAAAGCAGGAAATCTGGACGGACTTGAAAAATTTTCGGAAAAATCCGTAGAAGCAGACGGAGAGGCACTGCTTCGTATGTATGTAAGAAAGCCGGAGCGGGGAAGTGATCCGGAGGAAAAGAACATCAGCCCGTTTGGCATCTTTGAACTGGTAAAACAAAAGGGCAGTCTTTACTGGAAAAGCCAGCCGCCGCTGCATCTGCTTCCGGCAGAGATCGTCGGGTATCTTTTGAAAGACTGCACGTCCAAAGAAGGAGCTGTCAGTATCGATGATCTTCTGACAGGAAAGGATTCGCCGGGCAGGATCCTGAATTTGAAGAGGACCGGTCTGGTAGAAAAACTTGAAGAGTTAGAACAAAAAAATTATATACAAATGAACCGGACAGCAGGCTTGGACATGGTATATCTGAACCAGTCTGTAACAGGAGAAGAAATTGTTAAAAAATACTTCCGACCATAGAGAAGAGGGGGAGAACAGACAGATGAAAAATTTCGTAAATGTAGACACAAGATTTCAAAAATCAATCAATCTTACCTTAGATACAGGGGATATGGCATTGGTAAACCGTTATATACCGACACGTTCCTCCGTATCTATATTAAAACAGTATCTGACAAATATCGTGCGGGGACAGGGAGAACATGCAACGATATTGATCGGTCCTTATGGAAAAGGAAAATCACATCTTTTACTGGTATTGCTGGCGTTGCTGTGTAAAAGCAAAGACGAGACAGCAGAAATACAGAAAAAAATCATAGAAGCTGACACTTCGACAAAACTGTTTTTTATGGAGCTTGCCGAAGTGGGAAGACCGTTTTTGCCGGTGATCGTCTCTTCTTTTCAGGGAGATTTAAACGAATCATTTATTTTTGCATTACAGGAGGCATTAAAAAAGACCGGTATCAGAGATCTGCCGCTTCCGAGTGAGTACAGTGAAGCCGTCCGTACGATGGAGAGTTGGAAGGAATCCTATCCCGACACCTATCAGCGGTTTGAAAAAATGTTAGAAGAGAGAGGATGTACCGCCTCTTTATTTAAGGAACGTTTAAAAAAACAAAAAGAAGCTGCACTCTTAGAATTCAAAGAATTTTACCCGCTACTGACATCCGGAAGTGTTTTCAATCCAATGGTGCAAAAAGAAGCACTTCGGGTCTATGAAGAGGTCAACCGTGTGCTTTGTGCAAAGTACGGATATGCCGGCATTTATATCATCTTTGATGAATTCAGTAAGTATATAGAAGGACATGAAACAAAGAATTTTGCAAAGGATATGAAGATTTTGCAGGATATGTGCGAATTGGCAGACAGCCGGAAAGAAGAGCAGATGTATCTGACCTTTGTGGCGCATAAGAGTATCCATGAGTATGTCAAAAGTATTGATTCGGAAATGATCCAGGCATTCCGTGGGGTAGAAGGGCGGCTGAAAGAGATCCGGTTTGTAGTTTCTTCCCAGAATAATTATGAACTGATCGAGCATGCACTGCATAAGAAAGAGGGATTTTATACCCCGGAAATACAGGAAAGGGCAGAAGCGTCTTATCAGCTTGCCTGTTTTTCACATCTTTTTGAAAAAGAGGATTTTAATCAGATCGTGGCAAAAGGCTGCTATCCGCTGACTCCGGTATGTGCATATGCACTGCTGAATATCAGTGAAAAAATCGGACAGAACGAAAGAACGGTTTTTACATTTTTAGCGGGAAACGAACCGGGCAGCCTGAATCACATTATGGAGGGCAGGAACAGAGAAGATCTCATCGGTGTGGAATATGTCTATGATTATTTCAAAAATCTGTTTCGGGAAACTGTGGATGAGACCTATATCCATAACGAATGGTTAAAAGCAGAATATGCTTTGACGAAAGCGGATACGGAGATTGAAAAAAGGATCATTAAGGCAATGGCGATCATCCGTATGATACGCCGACCGGAAGAGTTAGCGGTACTGAATAAGCCGATCTGTCTGGCGTTGAATATCGAAAAAGAAGAGTGTGACAAGGCAATGCGTGAGCTGATGAAAAAAGAAGTGGTCTTTTTCCGCTCAAGTCTTGGTACCTATGCATTTAAGAACAATATCGGTATTAATATCGAGGAGGCGATTGAAAAAGAAATCCGGCGGCTGCGTCATAGCATCAATACCTGTAAAGTGTTAAACGAGATTTCCGAACTGACCTATGCCGTTCCAAAACAGTACAATCAGGACCGTGCAATGACAAGATATTTCCGATATGAATTCATTGAATATGAAGACTTCCTTTCCATTGGCAGTGCAAAGGTCTTTTTCGAGCACCGTTTTTCCGATGGATATATCTTAGCGATCGTGACAGCAGACAAGGTAGAAAAGGAAAAAGTGCTGCGTCATCTGCGGGAATTAGGAGATGAACGTATTATCGTATTACTGCCGAAAGAAGAGTTTGTATCGGAGTGGGCGCTTTTGCGTCTTGCAGCAGTCAGAAGCCTTGCACAGGATGAGCATTTTATTGAAGAAAATAAAGCACTCCGTCAGGAATTAGACCTCTATGAGGAAGATATCCGATATGAAGTGAACGAGAGATTAAAAAGGGATTTTATGCCGGAAAACGGAGGCTGTTATGTGCTTCATACAAGCAGAAAAGAGCCGCATATCAGAACCGGAATGGAATTTAACCGGTATTTAAGCCAGATTTGCGAAGACTACTATTCGTTAGCACCGAGAATCAACCATGAGCTTTTGAATATTCAGAATGTGCAGGGGCAGTACTTAAAGGCGAGAAATGACGTAGTAAGGGCTATCTTAGATGGAAAAGATTTAGAAGAATATGAGCGGGGCAGCAGTCCTCAGGCAATGGTATATCGTGCAGCATTTCTTCGGACAGGTCTTGCCGGAGAAGAGTTTCCGTTAGACGGCGGCTGTCGAAAGATCATGGAGGAGATCGAGGACTTTTTTGTGAAAGCAAGCGGAAAGCGGGCATCCTTTCAGATTCTCTATGAGCGTTTGCAGGGAAAAGATTACGGGGTAAGAAAAGGCGTACTTCCGCTGTTTCTTGCGTGGAAATTTTATCTGCTAGAAGGCATGCCGGTGCTGTACCTTGGAAATAAGGAACTGCTGATCACGGTAGAAGTGCTGAACAATATCAACCAGTTTCCGGAAAGCTATGATCTTTATATAGAAAAGAAAGATATGGAAAAAGAGCTTTATTTACAGGAAATGGAGGATATCTTTTGTGATGCGCAGACGGAAAAGATCATACGTTCCAACCGACTTTCCGTCATTATGGAAAATATGCAGAAATGGTACCGTTCCCTGCCGCAGTATACGCGGGTCAGTGAACGCTATCCGCAGGAACTGCTCGATGCCGTCAGAAATTTCCGAAGGTTATTAAAGCAGACGGAGTTAAATCCGAGAGAATTTTTGTTTGAGCAGCTTCCGAATGCCATGGATTCTTCTAAAAATCATATGACGGGGCTTATAGTCAGGGAAATGAAGCGGAGCATGGATACGCATTTTGAAAATGCGATAGAAGATACGGCAAAGGAGATCAAAAAAATATTTGGTGCAAAAGAAAGCGACAGTCTCAAGGCATGTCTGCAGGACTGGTATGGCAGACAGCAAAACCGTTCCAAACGCTATGTATTGAACAAAAAGATCAAGAGTTTTATGGAATATGTGGGAGAACTGAATACCAACGACGAGCGGGAGATTGTTGCCGTATTATCCAAACGTCTGGAAGATATCTATATTGAGGACTGGAATGACAGATTACAGGAAAAATTTCTGCGTGATATTACAAAGATACGCCAAAAGACAGAGGCGGCAAAGGAAGATGCCGGTTTAGAGAACGGACAAAAAGAGATTTTCCTAAAGACGGCGGATGGAGCGGAGATCCACAAATATTATGATGCGGACGTAAAAGACAGCACCAGTGAATTTTTGAAAAATATGATCGAAAAAATACGCTTATGATGAAGAAAAAGATTATACCATACCAAGAAATAATAGGGAACTATAGCTGTCAAGGGTGGTATGGGATATTGGAATCATTATCCATACCCCAAAATAAAAAAATACCGTTGCTTAGAATTATATAAATTGTATAATACACTATTTTATCCAACTATACCTGCGGTATAAATAACTAAAATTGCAAAAATTCACAAGCATTTACTTGAAAATCATTTCACAGCTCGCTTTCAGAAAAGTCCCACATCACCCTTTACAAAAACTTTCCCTACATTTTACAAGCAACTGATAGCAAGAAAAAACATGAATTTGCTACATTAGAAATAAGAATAAAAGACAGATGTGAAATGGAGAGCAGAATGAAGGGAAAAAAGACATTGGTATGGGCACACCGGGGAGCCGGTAAATACGCACCGGAAAATACATTGCCGGCGTTTCAAAAGGCAATCGAGATGGGAGCGGATGGAATCGAGCTGGATGTTCAGATGACAAAAGACAACCAATGTGTAGTCATTCATGATGAAACGATAAAACGTGTCAGCAATGGAAATGTTCAAGTCAAAGACAGTACCTTAGAAGAATTGCGGGAATTTGATTTTGGCAAAGGATTTACGGAATACGGAAAAGTGCGGATACCGACACTGGAAGAGGTACTGCAACTGGTGGTACCGTCCGGTCGGACCATCAATATAGAATTAAAAACAGGAAAGATCTGTTATAAAAATATAGTGGATGAAGTGCTGCGGCTGGTCTATCAGTATGGATATCAGGAAAAAGTGATCTTATCCTCTTTCAACCACTACACCTTGCAGGAGGTCCGTAAAAAAGATAAACACATTCAGACAGGACTTCTCTATCGGGATGGGATCGTGAATGTGTGCGAGTATGCTTATCGGGAAATAGGGACAAATGCGCTGCACCCGGCGCTGTATAATACCAGATATGAGGAATTTTATCAGCAGGCGGAAAAGTTTTGTCAGAAAATACATGTGTGGACGGTAGATAAAGAAGCGGACATCCGGGAAATGTGCCGTAATCAGGTAGATGCGATTATAACCAATGATCCAAAGTCCGCCAAAAAAATCGTAGATGAATATGAGAATGGCAGTCTGGTTCCGGAACTGGTAAAAAAGATGAAAAAGTTATAAAAAAGAAAAATATAAGCCTCGTGGTTTTTGGAAAAATCAGAAACCACGAGGCTGTTTTAAAATATGCAAGAAATATGACTGAAAATTATAAAAAAAGAATTAAAACAATTGAAAAGATAGAACAAAATGATATAATTAAAATAATAGTCAGAACTATAGGGGGAAAGCTATAATGTTTCTGAAAGGAAGGGAGAAGGCATATGGTACAGTACTTAAAGAAAATTTTTAGAACAGAAAAGATCAGAAAGAAAATTATGACATCGTTTATTGTTGTCATCGTATTGATGTCAATAGGAACAACATTGGGGGCAATTACGTTGTTCTATACGACAAGGCAGTATAATGCAGCATTGGAAAACTATGGATTTTCACAGGGGGATATTGGAAAGGCAATGATTTCCTTTGCGGATATGCGAAGTGCGACCAGAGCTGGCATCGGAGAAGATGATACAGAACTGATAGAAGCGAGCGTGAAAGAGCATGATGCTCAGGCGGAAGAATGTTCTAAAAACATGAAACTCATCAAAGAGTGTTTAAGTTCAAAAGAAGAAAAAGCAATTTATGAAAAAATAGAAACGACCATGAGAGAATATTACACAATAGAAGCAGAAGTACTTGAGCTTGGAACGACGAAAGATCTGAGCAAGAGTGTGCAGGCACAGAAAATGGCAGCAGAGAAATTAGACCCTGCTTATGATCAAGTGTATGACAATATGAAAGATTTATTAGACCTTAAGGAAAAAGAAGGTAATGCCTTAAAGAGTTTATTGTTAAAAGCAATCAATATCGCAGTGATCATATTAATTGTTGTATTAATCATCAGTATCAGCATTTCTAATGTTTTAGCAAGAACCGTATCAAACGCGATCGCAACACCATTGCAGGAGCTTGCAGAGCGGCTGAAAGCATTTGCAAAAGGAGATTTAAGCAGCGAGTTCCCGGTTATTGATACACAGGATGAGGTTGCGGATATTGAAAACGTTGCTCGTGAGATGGCGCAGAATCTGGACGTGATCATCGAAGACATCAAATATTGTATGGGTGAAATGGGAAATGGTAACTATACCGTAAGAACCAGTGCAGAAGAAAAGTATACAGGAGATTTTGAGGCACTTTTATTATCCATTCGTCAGATGCATAGAAATATGAACGATACCTTACACCAGATAGATGATTCTTCCATTCAGGTACTTGCAGGTTCCGAGAATTTAGCACAGGCGGCACAGAATCTTGCAGAAGGTGCAACGGAACAGGCGGGAGCAGTGGAAGAATTGTTAGCAACTTTTAGTGATATTACATCCGGCGTGGAAAAGACGGTGCAGCATGTAGGCGACGCAGGAAGCATGTCACGCCAGTATGCGGAAGATGCGAAAAAGAGCAGTGAAGAAATGAAAGACATGATGGCGGTCATGGCACATATGAGTGAGACATCACAAAAAATTGGCAGCATCATAGATGAGATAGAAGAGATCGCATCCCAGACAAACCTGCTTTCACTGAATGCAAGTATTGAGGCAGCAAGAGCAGGCGAAGCAGGAAAAGGCTTTGCGGTTGTAGCGAGCCAGATCGGAAAACTTGCAGACGAGAGCGCTCAGTCAGCAGTCAACACCAGAAATATGATCATGACCGTCATTAATGAGGTAGAGAGCGGAACAAATACGGCACAAAGAACAGCAGAGACACTGGAAGAAGTAGTACAGGGAGTCGGACAGATTGCAGACGTAACAGAAGAGGCAGAAGAGCTGGCAAAGACTCAGGCAGAAGCAATGCGGCAGGCAGAAGCGGCATTGAATCAGATATCCGAGGTCGTACAGTCGAACTCAGCAACAGCAGAAGAATCCTCAGCAACAAGCGAAGAGCTTTCCGCACAGTCCGAAGGACTGAAAGATTTAGTTGGTAAGTTCCAGCTGGATGCAGTATAAAGACAAAAAACAGAATAATAGAAAAAAGGAGAGTTTTTTTAAAAAGCCCCTTAAGAAAATCCAAATACATCCGATAACTTATATAAGAAACCAGTAAAAAAGGTTTTTGCACCTGATTTTCAAGGAAGAAAGGAGATGCCGTTATGCGTATAGATGCATATAATCAGATAGCACAACTGTATAAGACCGGAAAAAGCATCAGAACGAACAAAGTAAATAGTACAGCTTCTGTTCGCGATGAGGTACAGATTTCCCAGACAGCTCGTGATTATCAGATCGCAAAACAGGCAGTTGCAGGGGCTTCAGATGTTAGGGAAGATAAGGTGGCACAGCTAAAAGCAAGTATGAGTTCTGGTAATTACAGCGTAGAAACGGATAGCTTCGCAAATAAGTTATTAGAGAAATACAAGGCTGCAATGATGTAAGTGAGGACAGAAATTGGCTAGTTTGATGAACGAACTTTTGGAAGTTCTGGAAAATGAAGAAGCGGGTTACCGCGAATTGGTAGAGGCATCCACCAGAAAAAAGGAAGTCATTATTAAAGCGGATATCAGAGCTTTGGAAGAAATTACTGCAGAGGAACAGGAGATTGCCGGAAAGATCAAGAACATTGAGAACAAGCGTATCTCTATTATGGAAGATATTGCCAATGTTTTAAATCGCAAGCCGGAGGACTTGACGGTAGATGCCCTGTTAGAAATATTAGCGAATCAGCCAAAGGAGCAGGAACAATTAGCCAAGATCCGCTTACAGTTAAAAGATACCCTGACAGAAATGAAGAATATCAATGAACAGAATCAGACATTAGTGAACCAGGCAATGGAACTGGTGGAGTTTGATATGGCATTGTTAAAGAGCATGAGACAGGCTCCTGAAACTGCCAACTATAACAGACAGGCATACAATACCGGAGAGCTTTTAGGAAGCGGCGGTTTTGATGCGAAACAGTAAGATGGCAGGAGGAACATGTAATGGCAAACGGAATGGGTACGCTATACATAGCATCATCTGGACTGCGTAACAGCCAGAATGCGTTGAATACAACTGCGAATAATCTTGCTAACGTAGATACGGAAGGGTATGTACGTCAGCAAGTTTTATTTTCAGACAAAGAATATAATACATTTGGTACGGCTGCAGTCAGTAAGCAGCAGGCAGGTCTTGGCCTTGACATTGGCGACGTGGTTCATGCCAGAGATTATTTTTTAGATAAGGCATATCGTGCAGAGTCCGGAAGACAGGCATTTTATGAATCCTGTTTTACCGCAGTAGACGAGATACAGACCTATTTTCAGGAAATGGAAGGAAAGACCTTCCAGTCGGCATTGGAAGATTTCAAAAAAGCATTTCAGGAACTTGCAAAAGATCCGTCAGATTCCGTAAGACAGAATCTGGTTGTTCAGAAAGCAGGTTTATTCCTGTCGCGTTCCCAAAGTGTATATGAAGGTTTGAAATCCTATCAGTCCAATATCAATACAAAGGTATCCCAGGATATAGACAAAATAAATAAACTTGGTCACAAGATACATGAATTGAACCAACAGATCAGTAAGATAGAAGCCGGCGGTATAGAAACGGCAATGGATCTGCGTGATGAAAGAGATTTAGCACTTGATCAGTTAGGAGCGCTTGCGAAGATTTCATATAAAGAAGATTACAAGGGCGTTGTAACGGTAAAGTTAGAGGATGAATACTTTGTCGATGAACTTCACACATATGAAATCGGTAAAAAGACAGATAAACTGACAGGCTTTATCACACCATATTGGCCACAACTTTCAGATACCGACAGGGATATCTATGTGAACGTGTTTGACTTCAATGTGGATATCAGTACAGCATTAAACAGTGATGTTGGAGAATTAAAGGCACTGATCATGTCAAGAGGTGACCATTGGGCAGATTATTCAGATATTGAAGGAAAAGGCGAGCAGGAGTATTTGGATACAACGAACCTTTCTGTGATTATTGATATGCAGGCAAAGTTGGACCAGATGGTTCATAACATGATCACAGCGATCAACGATCAGCTTTGCCCGAATGTGACAGGTCCGGTCGGCGTTACCTATCAGGATGCCAACGGCAATACCGTAAACCTCAGTGATGCAAAAGTACTTGATACAGAGAACTGTGCAAGGGGAAGTGATGGAGAACTTCCACCGCGTGAACTGTTTGTCAGAGCAGGGATCGAGCGCTATACAGAAGTGACCGGAAGTGATGGTAAAACCTATTATGTATATAATGAAGAGGATACCAGTGATACTTCCTATATGTATAGTTTAACGAGCTGCGGAGTAAATGAAGAGCTGAAAAAAATCGAAACGTTATTCCCTCATTTGAAACAGAACGGAGAAGTAGACCAGCAGCTTGGAGAAAGGTTAGAGGCACTTTGGAATAAGGACTTAGTCGGACTTGATCCGACAGATCCGGATGAATGTAACATAGAAGAATACTATCAGAAAATGATAGGAGGTCTTGCAACGGTAGGAAATGTTTACCAGAAGAAAGCAGAAAACCTTGCAGGAAGTGTTCTGACAATAGAAAATAACCGTCAGCAGGTCATCGGAGTGTCTTCTGATGAGGAGCTTCAGAACATGATAAAATTCCAGAATGCATACAATGCATCCAGTCGTTTTATGACAGTGATCAGTGACATGATAGAACATATCGTTACCAGATTAGGAAATGGTTAAGGAGGGATAAGAAATGCCATCTACATTTTATGGATTGACCATTGCGGGTTCGGGATTAAATTCCTTTCAGACTGCAGTGAATACAACCGCAAATAATATCGCAAATGTGCAGACGGAAGGATATACCCGTCAGGTAGCAAATCGTAAACAGGCAGAATCTCTCCGTGTATATGCACGATATGGAACAACCGGAAGTGGTGTTACCACAACTTCCATAACACAGATCAGAGATGCTTATTACGATGTGAAATATTGGGAAAATAATTCCAGCCTTGGTCTGTATGAGAAAAAGTTATATTACATGAATCAGATAGAGGAATATTTTAAAGATGATGACAGCTCGAAAGGTTTTACAACGATTTTAAACAGTATGTTTAATAATTTAGAGTCTCTTGCAGGTGCACCGGGAGATTTAGACAGAAGAAAAACCTTTATCAGCAGTTGCCAGGATTTTGCAACCTACTTCAACAGTGTATCCATTGGATTGAATCAGATTCAGACCGATGCAAACTTAGAAGTTAAGAGCACAGTGGATAATATCAATGCGATCGCACAAAAAATCGCACTCCTGAACAATCAGATCAATGTGATCGAGATGCAGGGTGGTCATGCAAATGAGCTGCGCGATGAACGTGCACTGTTGATCGATGAGTTGTCCAATATCGTTCCTACGGAAACACAGGAAACAGAAGTAATGAACACCAATGACGAGTATTATACAGGTTGTACCGAATTCAGAGTAAAGATCAACGGACAGCTTTTAGTAGACACCAGAGAATACCGTACACTGGAATGTAAGACAAGAGATACAAAAGTAAATCAGTCAGATGTGGATGGGCTTTATGATATTGTCTGGTCAGATACCGGCAATACCTTTAACGCAACATCAAAGTACATGTCAGGAACCTTGAAAGCACTGTTAGATACGCGTGACGGAAATAACGAGGAGAACTTTAAGGGAACCGTGGACTACCTCTATGGAACGAAGCTGGTGATTACGAACACGACACAGAACAGCGTGGAAAAAATGACCATGGCAGAAGAAGGAGTCATCACGATCGATAATAAGAAATTTGAATACAGCAGCTTTACCGTAGACTATGATGCGGCAGGCAATGCAACCTATACCTTTGCATTGAAGGAGCCGGCAGGTGACGGAGCGGATCTGCTTGCAGGACATCAGGCACAGATCGGAACCAGCATTGATGCAATGGGAGTCCCGTATTATCAGGCACAGATGAATGAGTTTTTAAGAGCATTCTGTATGAAGTTTAACGATATAGAGATGCAGGGACAGGATTTGAATGGAGATCCTATGAAAGCATTCTTTGTGGCAAGAGATCTGGTTACAGGAGAGCAGGAAGATTTAAATAAATCCGATACCTATACACAGATCACATCTGCAATGTCCAGTTATTATAAGCTGACGGCGGGAAGTTTTGAAGTGGCAAAAGCAAGTGTGAAAGATCCAAACATCTTCAGTACCACAGCAGATATTGTCAATGGACCGGATAAGGCAGAAATATTAGAACTGTTAAAGCCATTAAAGGAACAGGAAAAATTATATCGTGGAAGTGGTGCAAACGGATTTTTGCAGTGTATGTTATCAGATATCAGTGTAGATACCAATGAAGCAAAACTGTTTTATGAGAACCACAAAAATATCTCACACACGATCACGAACCAGAGATTATCCATTTCAGGTGTAGATGAAGATGATGAAGCGCTTGATCTGGTAAAATTCCAGAATGCATACAATTTAGCATCAAAAATGATCTCTACCATGGCAGAAATGTACGATCAGTTAATATTAAATACAGCAGTATAAGGGGGCAGACAGAATGCGTATTACAAACAGTATGATAAGAAATAATACATCCAATAACATGAGTACGAATAAAGGTTATGTGGATACCTTGAATACACAGATGTCAACACAGAAAAAGATTGACCGTCCATCGGATGACCCGGTTATTGCGATCCGTGCATTGCGTCTCCGCAGCAGTTTGAGCGAGATAAACCAGTATTATGAGAAAAATATACCGGATGCAGAATCATGGCTTGAGGTAACAGAGACAGCATTAAAAAATATGGAAAGCATCCTGACCGATGTATACAGACAGTGTGTCAATGGTGCGACAGATCATTTGAAAGAATCGGACAGAAATACGATTTTAACCAATCTGCAGAAACTTCGTGAGCAGGTATATGCCGAGGGAAATGCCGATTATGCGGGAAGAACCGTTTTTACCGGATATAAGACAAATAAATCCCTTACATTTGGCGAGGATACATCAGACACCAGTTATAATATTACCCAGAAGCTGAAATTTGAAGATATTACCCAGAAGACATATTATTCCGGATTGTCTTCCGTTCCGACCACAGATGACCTGACAGCAGGCAATCTTCCGGCAGGAAATGTAGAAGACCATACTTACAGCAGAGTTCGTCTGGCATATGACAACATCGATAATATTACACAGTTGCAGTACAAAGATGCAAATGGCAATCTGCAGGATATAGAGGGAATGGAGATTACCTATCTGGATGCAGATGGGAACACCCAGACGGCAACGGTATCCTATAATGTCCATAACTATACGGACTGGCAGAATGCACAGAATCTGAATGTTGGCGATAACGAAGTGATTTTTGTAAAAGAAACCGGAGAACTGATCTTAGGAAAAAATGTAGCAGCTTACATGAATTCCGAGAAACCGGATATGGTAGTCAGTTATGACAAGACCGGATTTAAGAAAGGTGAGGTTCGTCCGGAACACTATTTTGACTGTATCGATACGACAAATGCCAATCCGGCAAATCACATTACCTATACAAAAGAAGATCAGGAGATCAACTATACGATCGCATTTGGCCAGACTTTAGCAGTCAATACACAGGCATCCGATGTTTTTGATTCCAGTATCGGAAGAGACATTGATGAACTGACCGATGCGGTGCAGATGGCGATCACGGCACACAAAAAAGTGTCAGATATCGAAAATCTGATGAAAGAAGAAAAATATGCCGGTGAAGAAGATCAGGCATTGCTTCAGCAGTGGTTAGATGCAGCAGAAAAAGAAGCATCTTATGCAGATGATAATATGAAAAATCTTTATTCAGAAGGAATTTCAAGTTTTCAGAGTTATCTTTCCGATGTTGTACTCGCAAAAACAGATGTCGGAAGTAAAGGAAGCCGTCTGGCATTGACAAAATCCAGAATGTCCGAACAGCAGATGACATTTAAAAAACTGAAATCCACAAACGAAGACAAAGAGCTTTCCGATATTATCATAGACTATACGGCAGCTTACAATGCATACCAGGCATCCATGCAGGCAGCATCAAAAGCGATCAAGCAGACTTTGCTGGATTACATTTAAACGGAGGTAACAGATGAAGTTAAAAACCAGAGTATTCGGAGAAATTGATATAGATGATGAAAAGATCATCACATTTGAAAATGGGATCATCGGTTTCCCGGACTTAAAGAGATTTACATTAATATTTAATGAAGAAAAAAAGGGAGGAATTTCCTGGATGCAGTCACTGGATGAACCGGTGGTTGCACTGCCGGTCATGAATCCGCTTGCGATCAAAGAAGATTATAACCCGATGGTAGAAGATGAACTGCTCAAACCACTGGGAGAAATGACACCGGAGAACACCTTTGTGTTAGTGACAGTTACCGTGCCGGAGGATATTAAAAAGATCACCGTGAATTTAAAAGCGCCGATCGTGATCAATGTTGCAGAACGCAAAGCAGCGCAGATCATCGTAGAGGGCGGTGAGGTGAAATATCCGATTTATGAAATGATCAAATCAGGAATGGAAAAGGCAGGTGAGTAGAGATGCTGGCACTTACAAGAAAAAAAGGTGAATCTTTAGTAATCAATAATAACATTGAAGTAACGATATTGGAAATCCGTGGCGATCAGATAAAATTAGGAATCTCTGCTCCAAGAGATGTATCCATCTATCGAAAAGAAGTATACTTGCAGATACAGGAAGAGAATAAGGCGGCATTAGAGACAAATAACGCAGAAGCACTGAAAAATTTATTCTAAAGTCCTAATTTATTTAAAAGAAGTTCCGATATAAACATTAGATAACAATGAGTATAGGTTCACATGGAGGTGACATACATGGCAATCGAAGCATTAAAGAGTGTAGGAGCAGTCTATCAGGCATCCTCTACACCGGAAGTAGCGAAGGAAACATCACAGCCAAAGACACAGATTATTGACATCCAGACAGGAGCGGCAGCAATGGCAGCGGATGCAGTAAAAGTGAATGCCAAAGAGACAAATGAACAGCAGGGAAGTGGTCAGGAGTCTCAGGGAAAAGCAGAATCAGAGAATCTGAAAAAAGCAGTAGAACAGATTAACCAGAAAATGTCTGACTCAGAAGCAGTGTTTGGAATTCATGAGAAGACAAATCGTATTACAATCAAAATCGTAGACAAGAAGACCAAAGAAGTGATCCGCGAGTTCCCGCCGGAGGAAACCTTGGATATGATTGCAAAGGCATGGGAATTAGCAGGAATTTTGGTCGACGAAAAAAGATAGGGGGAAGACGATATGGCAATTCGGATCAGTGGTTTAACATCAGGACTGGACACAGACTCTATCGTACAGGAACTGGTATCAGCATATTCCACCAAGAAAGAAAATATCGAAAAGAAGCAGACAAAGCTTTCCTGGACACAGGATGCGTGGAAGGAAATGAATACAAAAATTTACGGTTTTTACAGTAAATCATTGACAGAGTTCAAATTCATGACAAGTTTTAACGGCATGAAAAAGACAACATTGTCAGATTCTTCCAAGGCAACAGTAACAGCCGGAGCATCCGTAGTAAACGGAACACAGAGTCTGAAAATTAACAAACTTGCAAAAGCAGCATATTTAACAGGTTCTAAAATAAAGAGCAACGATAAACTGAAATCATCTTCTAAGTTATCAGAGCTTGGAATCGCCGATACCGAGTTAGAATTTCAGGTGGGTGATAAAAAATCTACCATTAGTGTAAATGGTGATATGACCATCAAGGATCTTACAAAAGCACTGAGTGATCAGGGCGTAACAGCATCCTTTGATGAGACGCAGCAGAGATTCTTTATCAACTCCCAGGAAAGCGGTGAGGAGTTTGATTTCAAATTCAATGTCAAGGGAGAAGACCAGGAAGTAGCACTTCGTAAACTTGGAATGCTGAGTGCTGACTACATGGTAGAGAAGACCGCAAAAAAAGCAGCAGATGATGATATTCAGGCATTGCGTGAAAATGCAACGATCAAAGCTTCTGCCGTACAGATAGCAGGAATTACCGAGGATGAATTTGATGCACTTGACGAGACTGCACAGAAGGAATATTTAGATGCAGCTATCGTAAAGGCATATGATACAGATAACGGTATTACAACGGGAAGAGATTATACCAATAAAGCATATGTGGAAGCACGTTTGAACAACTTCCGTGAAGCTGTAACAGATCAGTATATTGAAGATTTAAAAGGCACAGATAAATATGAAAGTCTGAAAAAAGAGTACGCAGTAAAGCAGGATGCATCCAATGCAGAGATTGAATTAAACGGAGCAATTTTTGAAGGAAGCAGCAATACATTTACCATCAACGGACTAACCATTACAGCGAAAGAAGTCAGCGATTCAACGTTAAGTCTGGTAACAGAGACAGATGTAGATGCTGTCTATGACAAAATTGTAGATTTTATCTCACAATATAATGAAGTGATCAATGCCATGGATTCTGCATACAATGCTGATTCATCAAAAGGCTATGAGCCATTAACAGATGACGAAAAAGAGTCCATGAGTGATAAGGAAGTAGAAAAATGGGAACAGAAGATCAAAGATTCCCTGCTCAGAAGAGATTCTACCTTAAATAGTATTGCAAGTTCCATGAAAGTGGCAATGGCAAAATCTTATACCATAAATGGAAAGAGTTACAGTCTGTCATCTTTCGGAATCAATACACTGGGATATTTCGTATCCGCAGATAATGAAAAAAACGCATACCACATTGATGGTAATTCCAAAGATGAATCCGCAAAATCCAATACGGATCGTTTGAAAGCAGCAATCGCTTCTGATCCGGATACCGTTGCAACCTTCTTCAATGAGCTTGCAAAGGGAGTATACTCCGAATTAGACAGCAGAATGAAGACTACCACCTTAAGCAGTGCTTACAAAGTGTATAATGACAAACAGCTCAAGAGCGAGTATGATGATTATACAGAGCAGATTAAGAACTGGGAGACAAAGCTGAGTGATATGGAGGATTATTATTACAAAAAGTTCAGTTCAATGGAAATAGCGTTGTCCAAGCTGAATTCACAGCAGACACAGTTATCTGGATTGCTCGGTTCATAATACGACAAGGAGGTTGCGCTATGGCACCAAATAATGCATACCAGGCATACAACAACAGTAAGATTATGACTGCATCGCCGGCGGAGCTGACATTGATGCTCTATGAAGGGGCTATCAAGTTCTGCAACATTGCGATCATGGGTGTTGAAGAGAAAAATGTTGAGAAAGCACACACCAACATTATGAAGGTGGAGCGCATCATCGAAGAATTTCAGGCAACACTGGATCATAAATATGCAATTGCAGAAGATTTTGATAATGTCTATAAATACCTACAGGAACGCCTTGCAGAAGCGAATATGAAAAAAGATAAAGAGATTCTGGAAGAAATCCTGACACATCTTCGTACCATGCGTGATACATGGAAAGAAGTTATGCGGCTGAATAAGCTTGCAAGAGCCAACTAGGAGAATATTTTATGCAGGAGAATAGTTATATTCAAGTGCTGATACAAAGCCTTCACCAAAAAGTGGAGGCTTTAGACAGCATTATAGAAAAAAATAAAGAGCAGTATGAAATCTTATCCGCGGAAGAAGCTGATATGGATGCCTTTGAAAAGAATATAGATGAAAAAAGCCAGTATATTGATAAAATCGTATTTTTAGATGATGGCTTCGAAGAAATCTATACAAGAGTCAAAGAAGAACTGGATGGAAACAGAGCTGCATATACGGAAGAGATCCAGAAGATGAAAGATCTGATCTCCATGATCACAGAACGCAGCATGAAGATCCAGGTTCAGGAGCAGCGCAACAAAGAGCTTGCAGGAATGCAGTTCTCAAAGGCACGGAAAAAGATACGTCAGGTCAAAGCCGGCAACAAAGCTGCCACACAGTATTATAAGAATATGCAGCAGATGGACGCAATCCCTCCGCAGTTTCTGGACAAGAAAAAGTAGGAAAATCAAAGGGGAAATGCGATTATGAACAACGCGGAATTATTAGTTGAGATTGAAAAGCTGCTCGACAAGAAGTTAGACGAGAAACTGGATAAAAAGCTGGACGAGAAGCTTGATGCAAAATTCAAAGAAGAGCTTAGACCGATCCGACAGGATATTCAGGAGTTGAAAACAGCAGTACATCATACTAACATGCGTCTGGATGTAGACGTTGTCCCAAGATTACAGACAATTGAAAGCTGTTATCTGGATACTTATGAAAGGTATAAAGACGGTGCAGAAGACATAGAGAACCTGAAAGGTGATATGGAACTGGTAAAAGGCATTTTGCAGGAGCATAGCAGGGAACTTCAGAGGATGTCTGCACGTTAATCTGATAAAAGTAAAAAAATATAAAAAAATTTCAAAAAGGCTATAAAGTAAATCCAAACCTAACCGATATATAAGGCACAAAGGAAAAACAACTACATACGAGTAAAGAGAATCAGAGATTCTTTTACTATAGAGTAAGAACATTACTTAGCAGAATGTGAAGACCAATGTTGAATGGTAAGAACGAGCGCGCGGCGGGAGGACTGCTCACAGAGGCTGGAACAGACTGCAAGCATTGACACAGGCAAGGAAGCCTGATTAAATTCAAATTCAAGGAGGAAAACATTATGGCAATGGTAGTACAACACAATCTTACAGCAATGAACTCTAACCGTCAGTTAGGAGTAACAACAAGTGCACAGGCAAAATCAGCAGAAAAATTATCATCCGGTTACAGAATCAACCGTGCAGGCGATGACGCAGCAGGATTAAAGATTTCTGAAAAAATGAGAAGCCAGGTTCGTGGATTGAACCGTGCATCTACAAACGCTCAGGACGGCGTTTCCTTAATTCAGACAGCTGAGGGTGCTCTGAATGAAGCTCACTCTATCTTACAGAGAATGAATGAGTTAGCAGTACAGGGTGCTAATGATACAAACGAGAACATCGACCGTGAAGCGATCAACGAAGAGTTAGATGCTTTAACAACAGAGTTAGACAGAATTTCTTCTACAACTCAGTTCAATAAGCAGAACTTACTGGATGGTTCTTTCAAGAACAAAAAACTTCAGGTTGGTGCTAACGCTGATCAGAACATCGAAATCAGCATCGGTAGCATGAATGCTAAGACATTAGGATTAAAAGATGTTTCCGGTACTATTGAAAAAACTGCACAGGAAGGTGTAAACCCTGTTGCAATCAAATACCAGGGAATGAGCTACACATATAGACCAAAAAGTTCATTAGATAAGAACACTGCTAACGCAATCTCTGTTTTCAAGAAACAACTTAGTGGTAAGTATACATCGGCTAACTATGCAGCACAGTTCGAGAATGGTAAAGTATTCTACAAATCATTAGTTAATGATAAGACATACGACACTGTATCCAAAGCAGTAAAAGGTGATATCTCAGCTGCAAAAAAGGCAATGTCTGCAGATGTTAAGAAAAATATCAACACATACCTTCAGACAAGTGCTGTTACAGCAAAAGCATTATCCAGCTATACACAGAAAGGAAATGCAAGAGTTGATACTTATGAGATGGCAAACAACTCCATCACAGCAATTCAGGATGCAATTAACAAAGTATCTTCACAGAGATCTGCTCTTGGTGCATTACAGAACCGTTTAGAGCACACAATTGCAAACTTAGACAATGTAGCTGAGAATACTCAGGCAGCTGAATCTCGTATCCGTGATACAGATATGGCTTCTGAAATGGTTGAATACAGCAAGAACAACATTCTTGCTCAGGCTGGTCAGTCCATGCTGGCACAGAGCAACCAGTCAACTCAGGGAGTGCTTTCTTTATTACAGTAAGTATGAAGTTGGCAGTCATTCAGTAATGAATCGACGAATTACAGAGGGACGAGAATTCGTCCCTCTTTTTTACTAAGAAAGAGATGGATGGAAGATGAGAGCATTAGCAGCAGAATTGCGTGGGGAAATTGATGGTATTTGTATCGAATATCACTATTTTAAAAATGAAAATGTAATAGAAAAAGCAAAGGAAATAATTCCGACAATACAAAAGTTTTGTACAGGATTCCTACAGGGAAATTCTTATGGGATCAGTGAAGAAGAATATCAGAACCTACAGGTTTTTGTAATAGATGTATTAAAAGATTATGTGGCAGCAATCGAGCAGGAAGATGTGGTCTGGATCATAGACACATTGGACTATGGACTACGAGAATTAATTGAATTATATATAGATGATGATGCAGAGGAGTCAGAGGATGAGTAAATCTATTTTAGAAAAAAATTTAGAAGCAATGGAAAAATGGTATCCTGCCTTTGCAGATTTGATCCGGGAGGAGCATGAGACAGAGGACCCAACCAATGTTATGGTAGAGACTTCCTGGGATGGAGAGACAATATTCAGAATAGAGCAGGACGGACGACAGCTTTATTTAGGTGGCAAGAGAAATGCAAAAGAACCGATACAGATCTGGAGCGAGAGAGTCGGAGAGATACATAAATATGCACCGGTATTCCTGTTTGGTGTCGGAAGTGCAGCATATTTAAAGGATATCATTGAAAAGAGTTCAAAAGAAGCAAATGTTGTCGTTTATGAGCCATCGATCCATATTTTTATGGCAATGTTAGAGAATATTGATATCTCGAAAGAAATTGAGGACAGACCGATCGCATTTGTGGTCAAAGGATTGAATGAAGAAGAGTTTGAACCGGTAATGCGGGGAGTTATGACCTTGGAAAATATGAGTTTCTTAATTGAAGAGATCCATCCAAATTACAGAGGATTTTTTCTAGAAGACATTTTAGAAAAAGTAAAGAAAGTACAGCGGTTAGTTGAGTCAGAGATGGTGCAATTTAATACGCTGAAGAAGCTGTCGATGAATATGGCGCAGAATATCCTTCGCAATATGAAATATGTATGTGAAGGTTATCATACGAAATTGCTGTTAAAGGCAGTTTCTAATAAAGATGCGGCAATTTTGGTAGCAGCAGGTCCTTCGCTGAATAAGAATATTCAGATGTTAAAAAAGGCAAAGAACCGTCTGTTTATCTTAGCGGTGGATACAGCCGTAAAGCCATTGATAAAAGCAGGCATTAAGCCGGATGCGTTTATTACCATTGATGCAAAAAAAAGCCCGGATTTAATAAAGATTGATGGTGCAGAGACCATACCGGTTATTGCACCGCCAACGGCTGGTTACAAAATCATGGAAAGACAGAAAGCGAAGAAAATATTTTATTATGACGGTTATTTCCTGCCATATTCCATTTATTTTATCAATGATAAAGTGCTTCCGGATGTTTCTACAGGTGGATCGGTTGCATGTAGTGGATTTTCACTGTTACATAAGTTAGGATATGAAACGATTATTTTAGTGGGACAGGATTTGGCATTTACTGATAATAAATCTCATGCAGACGGAACCTTTGAAGAAAAGATGCCAGTGATGGATACCGAAGGCATGGAGATGGTCAAGGGTAATTATGTGGATAAAATCCCGACCAGAATGGATTTAAGAATATTCTTAAACTGGTTCCAGGAGTATATCCATGATATTAAAGAAGCAAATCCAAATATCCGTGTTGTCAATGCAACGGCAGGAGGAGCTTATATTGAAGGTACCGAGATACGGGCATTAGACGATATCATCGAAGAAGTTTGTAAGAATGTACCGGAAGAGATCAATTTTACAGAGCGGATCGAAGCATTAGAATCTGAATTTACAGAGGAAGAGCATAAAAAGGCAGTGGACTATCTGAAAAATGTTCCAAAAGATTTTGAGGATATGTTAAAGGATGCCAAAGAATTAGAAAAAGCGTATCAGAAATTAGGAAAAATCGGAAAGTCCGGTACGGTTGAGAAAAAAGGATGTTTAAAACAGTTAAAGAAGATCAAAAAGATCACAACAAAGATTGAAGAGTCAGAAGAGTATCAGCTGATCCTTACCTGTATTCCGATCGCAGATTATATCATTCGTTCAGAGTATTATTTTGAAGGAGATACGATTGCAAAAGAGACAGAAGAGATTGCAAGAAAAGGAAAGCTTTACTGTGAGGTATTAGAAGAGTGTATTATCCTGTTAAAGGGACTTTCAGAAGAGACTTTGTTACCGCTAAAATAAGTAAGGCTGTGGTGAATATATGAAGAGTGTAAAAATTGGTGACATTGTAATAGGAGAATCCGAGCGGCCGCTGGTGATCCCGGAAATGGGGATCAACCATGAGGGAAGTTTAGAGACCGCAAAAGAGATGGTGGATGCAGCACACCGGGCAGGAGCAAGGATCATCAAGCATCAGACACATATCGTAGAAGATGAAATGAGCGGTGCGGCAAAAAAAGTCATACCGGGAAATGCAGATGTTTCTATTTATGAGGTTATGAACCGATGTGCCTTGTCTGAAGAAGAAGAAAAAGAACTTATGGACTATACACAGAGCCTTGGAATGGTATTTTTAAGCACACCGTTTTCAAGAGCAGCGGCTGTAAGATTAGAGAAATTCGGAGTGGCAGCGTATAAGATCGGTTCGGGAGAACTGAATAACTATCCGTTGATCGAGCATATTGCGGAGTATGGAAAACCGATGATCGTATCTACCGGAATGAACGATATCCGCAATATTACAAAGGCAGTAAATATATTAGAAAAATATGGTGTGGAGTATGCACTGATGCATACGACAAATCTGTATCCTACAGACCCGGCATTAGTTCGTTTAGGAGCGATGCAGGAGCTGATGAGAGAATTTCCGGATGTGCCGGTTGGTTTATCGGATCATACACTGAACAACAATGCCTGTATCGCAGCGATGGCATTGGGAGCAAAGTTAGTCGAGAGACATTTTACCGATTATATGGAACGTACCGGTCCGGATATTGTATGTTCGATGGATGAGCAGGAACTTGGAAAATTATTGCAGGCAGCAAACGAGGTACCGCAGATGTTAGGTGGAACCAAATGTGCAGCGGCAGAAGAACAGGTTACCATTGATTTTGCATTTGCTACTGTGGTAGCAATTCGGGATATCAAAAAAGGAGAGAGTTTTACGAAAGAGAATATCTGGGTAAAACGTCCGGGAACCGGAGAGATTCCGGCAGAGGATTATCCGAATGTATTAGGAAAAAAGGCGACCTGCGATATCGCCTCAGATGCACAGATTAAGAAAAGTATGGTAGAATCATTATGAGAAAAATTCTGTTTATTACCGGAACAAGAGCAGACTATGGAAAAATTAAATCATTAATACAGGGAATCGAAGCATCCAAAGACATGGAAGCCTATGTGTTTGTATCAGGAATGCATCTGCTGGAGACCTATGGAAACACCTATCGGGAAGTCTTAAAAGACGGATATAAAAATGTCTATGTGGCATACGGATTGATCAACAGCGGTAACATGAGCTATGATCTAGGCGATGTGGTATGCCAGCTGACAGGATATGTGCAGAATATCCGGCCGGATATGATCGTCATTCACGGAGACCGGATCGACGCTTTAGCCGGAGCCATGGTTGGAGCTTTGAATAATATCCGGGTTGCCCACATTGAGGGTGGCGAATTGTCAGGAACGATCGATGAATCGATCCGTCATGCAATCTCTAAGTTTGCACATGTGCATTTTGTATGCAATGAAGAGGCAAAACGCCGTTTGATGCAGCTTGGAGAATCCGAGCATCAGATTTATGTGATCGGTTCGCCGGATATTGATATTATGCTTTCGAGCCATCTGCCGACGTTTGAAGAGGCAAGAGAGAGATACGAGATACCGTTTGAAAAGTATGGAATCCTGATGTATCATCCGGTGACAACAGAGTATGAGATTATCGGAAAGCATGTGGAAGAACTGGTCAATGCAATCAAAGAATCGGGAAGAAATTATATCGTGATCTATCCGAACAATGATCTCGGTTCAGAGGTTATTTTAAATGCTTACCGGACTTTGGAAGATGAGACGAGATATCGTCTGTACCCATCGACCAGATTTGAGTATTTTTTAACCTTATTAAAAAATGCGGATTTTATGATCGGAAATTCCAGCGCGGGTGTCAGGGAAACTTCCATTTATGGAATTCCGGCAATTGATGTCGGAACGCGTCAAAAGGGACGTTACAGTACGGAATACAGTCAGAATATCCAGCATGTGTCAGAGGATAAAGATGAGATTTTGCAGGCAATAGAACATATTGAAGATTTTCGTAAGCAGGGAGCCCTGTTTGGAAAAGGCAACAGTACGAAACAATTTTTAGAGATTGTCCATGATAAAAATATCTGGGAGCATGGAATCCAGAAAATATTCATAGATCGGTGGGGATAACATGATTGAAGGAAAACGGGTGTTGGCACTCATTCCGGCAAGAGGCGGAAGTAAAGGCATTAAAGATAAGAATATTACACCATTGTGCGGAAAGCCATTGATCGCATATTCTGTGCTAGCGGCAAAGAACAGCCGGTATATTGATGATGTGGTCGTTACAACGGATTCGGAACGGATTGCAGAAACAGCGAAGGCTTATGGGGCAGAGGTACCGTTTTTGCGTCCGGCAGAACTGGCATCGGATACGGCAAAGACGATAGATGCCGTGCTTCATGCCGTAAAGTGGTTAGAAGACCATCAGAAGTCCTATGATCTGCTGGTGCTGCTCCAACCGACGCAGCCACTGCGAAGGGCAGAAGATATAGACGGAGCGATCGAACTTTGTATACAAAGGGATATGCAGGATGTTGTTTCTGTAAAAGAAGTCTCGGAACATCCGATTTTAATGAGGACTATCGATGAAAAGGGAGAATTGCAGAATGTACTCTCCATGCAGAGCACGGTTCGCCGTCAGGATATGCCACAATATTATCTGGTGGATGGAAGTGTTTATGTAAACCGGATTGAGACGTTAAGTGAAAGCACCAGTTTTAATGATAACCCGATCCCATATATCATGGATGCAAAATATAGTGTTGATATTGATGAACCGTCTGATTTAGAGCAGGCGGAAACGCTGTTAAAGAAATATACATAAGGAAATGGAAAAGATACTCTTTTGGCTAGCTGGTTTACAACTGCATTACAATACCATATGAGAGATTATATGGAGGCGCCAAAGAGTCTTGAGACGTTTCACAAATGCCCATTATATTTATAGAGAGGGAAGAAGAAGTGATTAGAGCATTACATTTAGCAAGTTTTAATGGTAATATAGGCGATATAGCAAATCATGTTGGGTTTTGGAATCTTTTCAAAAAATACGTAACTAATGATGTTGAAGTTACATATCTCGAGATTAGAGAATACTATAAATCATGGAATCTAAGACAATTTGATGATTCGTTTGCCGATTTGGTTAATCGATATGATTTGCTTGTTATCGGTGGAGGGAATTTTTTCGATGTTAAGTGGGATTATTCAACCACTGGAACTACTCTTAATATTTCTGATGAAATTTTAAGAAAGATACACATTCCAATAGTGTTTAATGGACTTGGTGTTGATTATTCACCAAATATGTGTTTGGCAAAAGTAAAGGATTGTTTTGGTTCGTTTATCAAATACTTAGATTCAAGGTCAGATAAGTTTCTTGTTTCTGTAAGAAATGATGATTCTAAAATGCTTTTGGATCAATTTTTTGATGGTTCATCATTAAAGAATATAATTCAGATTCCAGATGGTGGGTTCTTTACCAGTGCTGGTGAGTACCGTCATCCTGAAATTCCTGATGATAAGACTGTTATTGCAATCAATACTGTTAGAGACAGAATGGAAGACAGATGGGGAGATAAGGAAAGTTATAATCAATATTGTAATGAATTTTCTTTGTTCATTGACAAAGCTATCTCAAGAAATCCTAATCTCCACTTCGTATTTGTGCCACATATCCCATCTGATTTACAGGCAATTTCAGATGTGCTTAATGCCGTACAAGATTATAATTGTAGAAGAAATATAACAATTGCTCCTTATTTAAATGGAATTGCAACGCCTGGCGAATATTTGGTTGATCTTTATAGAAAATCAGCGGTAGCAGTTGGAATGAGGTATCATTCAAATATTTGTTCTATTGCAATGCATACACCGACAATCGGAATTGTGACATTAAAAAAGCATGTTGAATTATATAGAAATATTGGAATGGATGACAGACTGTTTAATGTTAATGAAAACTCATTTAGTGAAAAGCTATATGAAAGATTAATTTGGTCTATAGAAAATAGGGATTTACTTACGGAGCAGAATGCATTGTTGGTACGTAAATTAGAACAAAAATCTGTTGAATATTATGAGAAAATTGTTCAGCTTTTATATGGAAAGGTGTTATAATGCAATTGTTGTGATATTAGGGTCAAAATGAGTGGAAAAATCATAAAGAAGCAATAGATAAAGTAAATGTTCTCAAGTATGCAAGCACGCTTTTGAATATTTAGTAAAAGGACGAGTACAGATGAGAATAGCAATTTGCGATGATTTGCAGACAGAACGACAAAAAACAATAGAAGCCTTAGACTCCGTCATCAGAAATTTTTCCGTTAATGAATTTGATGATGGAGCCGAGCTGATCAAAAGTCATGAGGTATTACCTTATGACTTGATTATTTTAGACATATTGATGCCAAAGATCAGTGGAATGGATACGGCGGCTCAGATCCGCAAAAAAGATACAAAGACACCAATCGTGTTTATATCGACGAGTGAAGAATTCGGTGTACAGAGCTATCGGGTGCTGGCTTTTGATTATTTATTAAAGCCGATCGATACAGAACAACTGCGGGCATGTATGAGAAGGCTGTTATCACAGCGGACCAAAAAACATTATATTACAGTGACCTATTCCGGAACCGAAACAAAGATCCTGTTGTCTAATATCCAGTGCTTAGAGAGCAATCTGCGAAAAGTGATCTTTACACTGTCGGAAAACAGAGAGATTGAAGTAGTCGGAAAACTGACAGACTACGAGGAATTTTTACTGCATCATGGATTTTGCCGCTGCCACAAAAGCTATCTTGTAAATATGGAGTATATCGACAGCATAGACAATGACGTGTTTTATTTGACGAGCGGAAAAACGATGAAGATCTCAAGAACATATCTGCAAAGTGCAAAAAAGGCATATTTTGACTATGTATTTGCGGCGGAGGGAGAGACATGAGCCATTCAGGAAATATCGTATCGCTGTTTGTGACACTTTTTATATGTACTCTGGACGGTTATTCCATGATGAATTACCGTGTGCCGGCAAAACGTGCCTATGGGTATTTTGCTGCCGTAACGGCAGTCTGTCTGGCATTCAATTCTTATATCATGATTCATTATGGAAGTACGGTACTTCGAAGTGTTATTTTATTCACGATCGGACTGCCGTATTTTGTGTTGATATTGTTGATCACCAAAGATAAAATATCACAGACTGTGTTTAACTTTTGGCTTTGGATCAATATCTATGACATCATTGCAAATTTTTCTGCATTCATCAACGATTATACTTTAAAAGACGCTTATTTTTTAACAGCATTGCGTTTTGTGCTCTTTGGCGGATATTTTATCCTGTATAACAAACATTTAAAGGCAAAACACCGGATGCTGATGGATCGGTTAAAGGTCAACTGGTGGATATTTTCCTTTATCCCGATGTCTTTTACCGGGCTGATCTGTCTGGTCAACTATTACTTTTTGGATTTTCACGGCGTCACACGCAACTATCCGGTGTTGCTGATGATATGCATACTGATGCTGTTAGTCTATATTCTGATATTTTATACCTTTCAAACGGCAGGCGATGCGATGGAAAGAGAGCGGATTGCCGGGAATATGAAAGAGCAGATCCTGCTGCAGAAAAAGCAGTATGAATTCTATCTGCAAAAAAGAGAGGCAGAGAGGATTTTTCGCCATGATGCAAGGCACCGTGACAGTATTTTGATCAGTTATCTTGAAAATGGAGACGTGGAAGGAGCAAAGGAATTTTTAAAAAAAGAACTGGCGGAAATAGAAAAAAATGCAAAAATACCGTTTTGCGAAAATACTCTGATCAATGCGGTTCTCAGTGAATACCGGACAAAAGCAGAGCAGGAAGGACTGGAATTTTCTGCACGGATACAGATGCCAAAGGAACTTGCCTGTGACGAAGCGGAATTCTGTGTGATGCTCTCGAATCTGTTAGAAAACAGTCTGGATGCGGCAAAAAGTTATATTGCAATCAGCATCAAGCATTTAAACCATCAGCTCTCTTTAAATGTAAAAAATGATTATGAAGGTGAGTTAAAAAAGAGTGCGGAAAACAATTATCTTACCACCAAACCACAGGGCAGCGGACTGGGCTTAAAAAGTGTAGAAGCGATTTTAAAAAGCAATTCCGGATTTTTAAAGATCGAAGATACAGACGGAGTATTTGATGTGTTTGCAACCTTAAAAAATTGAGAAAAATAAAGTGCCGATGACTCCTTTTTTGCAAGTTATGACGATTTCATGCAAGTTATGACATTTTCATTGAATAGAAGCATAAGATTACATAAAATAGCAGGTAAGAAAAAACAATAAGGAGGAGTTTATATGGCACTTATCATTGTGGGAGTTGTGCTGGTAATTATCATTTTATGGTTTATTTCCGCACAGAGGAAGTTAGTAGCAATGGATGAGAACATCAACAATGCGATGGGCCAGATCGGTGTTCAGTTATCCTCGCGCTGGGATGCGTTAACGGCACTGTTGGATCTGACAAAAGGGTATGCTGATCACGAGTACAAAACCATATCGGATACGATCAAAATGCGTACCAGTATTAATTCAAACAGTTCCGCAGCAGAAGTAAATAAGCAGGAAAACATGCTGACAGAGGCAATGGGCAAGATCATGGCAGTTGCAGAAAGCTATCCGGAGCTGAAAGCAAATGAGAATTATATCAAGACCATGGACAGCGTAAACGAGTATGAGAAGATGGTACGTCAGTCACGTCTGATCTACAATGCAGCGTTACCAAACTCAATCGTACGATCCGCATGTTCCCAACTTCGATCGCAGCAGGCATGCTTCATATTACAAGCCGCGATTACTTAGAGGCAAGTGAGCAGAAAGCAGATATGCCGGATATGAAATAAGGAGCAGCCTATGAAGTGGATAAAAAAATTACTGCTTGTGGCACCGTTGATGCTGCTGTTGATCTCCGGTACGGCATATGCTAAAAACAATGTCTCGGAAATAGACATTTCCGTTACCGTAAGGGATGACGGAAGTGCTTATGTAGTTCAGAACTGGCAGGGTACTTTCGAGGAAGGAACCGAGAATTACATACCGATCGCAACAAAAGACATTGGCATATCAGATTTGAAAGTATCCGATGAAAAAGGTGAGTATACTTTTGTTGATGATTGGGACATCGATGCAGACTTTGATGCCAAAAAGCGAAAATATGGGATCAACAAAACCGATGACGGCGTAGAGTTGTGCTTTGGAATAACCGATTATGGTGAAAACAAATATGCGATCGAATATGTGGTCACAGACTTTATAAAAAGCTATTCCGATTATGACGGAACGAATTTTATGTTTATCAATCCGCAGATGTCTACGTTTCCGACAGACGGAAAGGTCAGCATTCGTTTAGAGAACGGTACAGCTTTAGACGAGAACAATGCAGGAATCTGGGCATTTGGATATGAAGGAGAGGTACAATTTCAACAGGGTTCTATTGTGGCATACACAACCTCTGCTTTAGAAGATGACAATGACATGATCGTGATGTTCCGGTTGGATAAGGGAATCCTATCCCCGACGAAATCCGTTTCAAAATCTTTTGAAGAGGTGAAAGACACAGCTTTTGAAGGCAGTGATTACGGAGATGACGAGGGCGGATTGTTAGAAACCATTATAGGTTTTGTGGTTTTGATCGGAATTGTGGTAGTAGTCGTATGGCTGATCAGTAGTGTTGTAAAGAGAAAGAAAGCTATTAAAGCGTTCTACGAACAGGCGAATTATTACAGGGAGGTGCCAAACGGCGGAGAGATCCGGGTTTCGCATTTCTTGGCACAGACCTTTGATGTGGCAAATGAGGAGAGCCTGCTCATCGGAGCATTGATCCTTTCCATGATCAACAAAGGATGTATTGATCCGCAGACAGAAGAAAGTGTTGGAGCTTTTGGAAAGTCGAAAAAATCCGTCAACTTAAAGCTGATAAAAAAACCGGATACCGATATCGAAAAGAAATTGTATAAGGTTTTAGTCAAAGCGGCGGGCGAAGATGGTATTTTACAGGAAAAAGAACTTGAGAAATACGCATACAAACATCCGGAGTCTGTAAGCAATCTGTTAGAGAATGCCTTAGATGACGGAAGAGAAATTTTTGCAGAAAATAAAGGTTTTACCGGTCATTCGGGAAGAAAGATCAGTGATCTGACTGCAAAGGGCAAAGAAGAACTTGCCGAGGTAATGGGACTGAAGAAGTATCTGGAAGATTTTTCACTGATATCAGAAAGAGAAATCAGCGAAACGATTATCTGGCAGGATTATATGGTATATGCCACATTGTTTGGCATAGCCGACAAGGTAATCAAACAATTTGAAAAAGTCTATCCTGACAGGGTGCCTGAGTTTGAAAATTACAATAGAAATGTGATCATAGCACACAGCTATTGTCACAGCATGCACAGATCTGCAGAGAGGGCAATGCAGGAAGAGAGAACCAGTGGTCAGGGAGGTTTTGCGTCGATAGGCGGAGGCGGAGGCTTTTCCGGTGGAGGTACTGGAGGCGGTTCAAGGTAACTGCTTATAGCCACCACGAGAGGATTCCTTTCAGAAAGTTGGTGATGCGTTTGGATGTCATTGATTTTACAACAATAATAAAAAATAATCATAAAAAAGGAGAATACAGCAATGAAAAGTTTTAAAAAAGTAATGGCAGGAATGTTAATGGGTATTATGGTAATCGGAATGCTGACAGGATGTGGAGGAGACCCGGTTGCAGATGATTTTGAAAAGTTCTTAAACACAGACATGGTAGATGTCAATGCAAACTATGACAAGATCAAAGAAGAGACTGCAAAATGGGGCGACTTAGAGACAAACGAAGAGATCAAAGACAGCATCAACAATGGAATCATGCCAAACATTGATGATTCACTGGATAAACTTTCTAAGATCAAACCGGAAACAGATGAAGTGAAAGCTATCAAAGAAAAATATGTAAAAGTAATGGAAGCATACAAAGAGGGTTATACAAAGATGCTTGAAGCCTGTGACACAAATGATGAGCAGACTGTCACAGAAGCTACCGAAAAGATTGATGAAGGAATCAAGCTCTTAGATGATTATAACAATGCGTTAGAATCATTAGCAAAAGAGAAAGATATGAAAATAGAGTATTAATAATGTAAAATAGAGTGTAGTAGAAAGGCTGGATATTCGTAACATTACGAGTATCCGGCTTTTCAATTTTTCTATAGAAGTAGCAAAAGAAAAAAACATGAAGGTGCTGACACTTTCCGGTTTCAAAGAGGACAACCGTATTAAGCAGATGGGAAACTATAATCTCTATGTGCCTGTCTGCCATTACGGAATGGTAGAATCCATACATAATCTGATATTACAGCAGATCGTAGATGTGATCTTAGAACGCGATGGAGAGTGCCTGTAATGAGTGCTTTAAAAAAAGCGGTTTTTTTAGACCGGGACGGTGTTTTGTGTGAGGACACAGACTACATCACCTCCTTTGAAAAACTGCATATCTATCCATTTGCAAAAAAAGCCGTAGAGCAGATCCATAAAAAAGGCTACCTTGTGATCGTCGTAACAAACCAGTCCGGAGTAGCAAGAGGTTATCTGGCAGAAGAAATGTTACAAAAGCTGAATGCCTATCTTCAAAAGGAGACAGGGAAAGTGATATCCAAACAGGCAAAGCGGCAGGAACGAAAACCGTTTTTGTCAAAGGACGGAAATGCAGCGAGCAGCCGGATTTTGTAGTTTCAGATGTTTGGGAATTTGCTAAAAATATAAAAGTTTGAGAAAACAAATACCATTAGCACGAGGCTAATGGTATTTGTTTTATAATATAGATAATTCAAAAAAAGAACAGATTGGCGTTAGCATCGCCGGTCTAACATCATACCGGCATAAATCGAAGAAATATATGGTGCTGCAAAATTGTGTCCCGGATTCTTATAGGCCACAATTATTTTGTTTACATAATTCATAGGATTGATAGAGGCATTAGAAGCCTTATCATTTAAAGCATCCTTAAATGCATTCAGTACGGAAAAACTCTCCTTAGCATCATCGGATGAGATCGCATCTGCTAAGAGAGCACGATCTACTCTGATCCGTCCGTCATCCTGCGAACAAAGACCGATAGCTTCCAATTCACTGTTGTAATTCAGGGTAACACTCCGCATATCGTTCAAGAGGCGGTTGCCCTGCTGTTCCTCGCCTACAGGATTCGTTGCAATATCAATGATAGAGTTATAAGAGTCCACTAATTCCTGTAAATTATCTGCAACTGCATCCACACTTGGCTTATAACCGATCGTTTCGGATTCGCCTTCATTGTGAATACCCTTTAATTTTAATTCAAAAGTCTTATCTACCGTAATCGTATTGGAACGGGAAACATGTTCTTTTCCATTTAATAAGAAAGAAGCATTTTTCGCAGGAGAAGAAATCTCACTGATCCCTAAAATTCCCATCGCTGTACGGGAATCCGTTGTGCCTTCCGGAACAATATTAAAAAGATACTGCTCGCCCTCAGGCAGTCCGGTCTGTGACGATTCTAAACGTAAAGCAGACTGTCGGTTGTCGTTTTCAAGGATTTCTGTTTTTAATCCAAGATTTGCACTGTTGATCAGACGTGCCAGTTTATTCAGAATATCCCGGTTAGTTTCTCCGTCGTTTACACTGAATTGAAATTCATACGATGCAGAAGGGGTATTCAAGTCAAACGAATAATTTCCGACAGGGATGTCACGCACACCGCTGTATAAAAAATTACTCTGGTTTACCTGTGGTTCCGCTAAAGAACGGACTTCAATGTCAAAGCTTTCCGTTGCTTCGGATTCATCATTTGCACCGATATATTTTGCTTCTACCATTTCATCATCGGTAGAAGATGCAACTTTTTTCGAAAAAGCGGCTTCGATGCCCTTGCCGCCGCCGGACAGGGAAGAAATTACATTCTGGATCTGCCTGGCACTCTCCTTAATGTCAATTGCAAACCGTGCGGCATTCTTTGTTTCCTTAATCTTATACAGAGGGGATTCTTTGTTGGTCTTGACCATACGGTTATAAATGTCACGCAATTCGCTTTTCTTGTGTGAGTCATAACGCGATACGGTCGAATTAGCATATGTACTTAGATAATAATGATATACTGTATCAATTGCAGCCATAATAAAACCCCTCCTTTCGTCCATGAAATATGCAGAATGCATCAGGGTAGAATAAATCCATTTATATAACTATATTATAATAGGTAATTACATATTTGTCATCTAAAAATAGCAGAAAAAAGTATTTTTTGCTTCTGCTTCATTAATTATATCGGAAAAAGGGACAAAAAATTAACAGTAATTGGAAGAAAAATTAACATTGACACCTATCTGGGATTGTGCTATATTAGACTAGCGATGGAAGTAGGTCTTTTTTTTATGCCTAAAAACAGAAAGAATTAAAGTGGAGGTGGAAGTTGTGCGCACGAAAATAACATTGGCATGTACGGAATGTAAGCGGCGTAATTATGATACGACCAAAGATAAGAAAGCTCATCCGGACAGAATGGAAACAAAGAAGTATTGCAGATTCTGCAAGACACACACATTACACAAAGAGACTAAGTAATTGTGACCAGACAAAGGGAGTGACTAAGATGGGAGAAACCACAAACAATGAAAGTGCCCCGAAAGAGAGCAGATATGCTGGTCTGAAGGCTGAATTCAACAAAATTGTCTGGCCTGATAAAGATTCAGTCACAAAACAGACAACAGCAGTTGTGATTGCATCCGTTATTCTGGGTCTGATTATTGCACTGATTGATTATATCATTCAGTATGGTGTAGATTTCCTTGTAAAATTGTAATGGAGGCAAAGGTGATTTTATGGCAGAGGCACACTGGTATGTAGTTCATACCTACTCAGGATATGAGAATAAGGTTAAGGCAAACATTGATAAAACAATTGAGAACAGACATCTTGAGGACCAGATTTTAGAAGTCCGTGTCCCGATGCAGGATGTGGTGGAATTGAAGAACGGTGCTAAGAAACAGGTTCAGAAAAAAATGTTTCCCGGTTATGTACTTATTAATATGGTAATGAATGATGACACATGGTACGTTGTCAGAAATACCAGAGGCGTTACCGGATTTGTTGGTCCGGGGTCTAAGCCGGTACCACTCACTGAAGCTGAAATGAGACCGTTGGGAATCGAATCAGAAAATATTGTTGTAGATTTTGCGGAAGGAGACAGCGTGGTTGTAACCGGAGGTGTCTGGAAAGATACCGTCGGAGTGATCCAGAGCATGAATTCCGGCAAGCAGATCGTCACAATCAATGTAGAGTTATTTGGCCGCGAGACGCCAGTAGAAATAAGTTTCGCAGATGTAAGAAAGACAAACTAAAAAGGAGGACTTATCCAAATGGCAAAGAAAGTAGAAGGATATATCAAATTGCAGATTCCGGCTGGTAAGGCAACACCTGCACCACCTGTTGGACCTGCACTTGGACAGCACGGTGTTAACATCGTAGAGTTCACAAAACAGTTCAATGCAAGAACAGCCGATCAGGGAGATTTAATCATCCCTGTAGTAATTACCGTATATGCGGACAGAAGCTTCAGCTTCGTAACAAAGACTCCGCCGGCACCGGTATTGATTAAGAAGGCATGCAACATCAAATCCGGTTCTGCAGTACCGCAGAAGGATAAAGTAGCAACCATTTCCAAGGCAAAATTACAGGAAATTGCAGAGTTAAAAATGCCAGACTTAAATGCAGGTTCTTTAGAAGCAGCAATGAGTATGATCGCTGGAACATGCAGAAGTATGGGAGTTACAGTAGAGGAATAGGTCGAAAGTAACTACCTTAAGACAATCGCAAAAAAGACTGAAAACGAAACAATCGTGGGAGGGAACACTCCCGATATTACCACTAGGAGGTTTTTTAATGAAAAGAGGAAAGAAATATGTAGAGGCTGCTAAGAACATTAACAGAACTGCTCAGTACGACGTTGCAGAAGCAGTTAGTCTTGTAAAAAAAGCGGCAGTTGCAAAATTTGATGAGACAATCGAAGCTCATATCAGAACAGGCTGTGATGGCCGTCATGCAGAGCAGCAGATTCGTGGAGCAGTTGTACTGCCACACGGAACCGGTAAAGCTGTAAAAGTATTAGTTATCGCAAAAGGTGAAAAAATTGATGAAGCAAAAGCAGCAGGCGCTGACTTCGTTGGTGGAGAGGAATTAATTCCAAAGATCCAGAACGACGGATGGTTAGATTTTGATGTTGTTGTTGCTACACCGGATATGATGGGTGTTGTTGGACGTTTAGGTCGTGTACTTGGACCAAAAGGTTTAATGCCAAACCCGAAAGCCGGAACTGTAACAATGGATGTTACAAAAGCGGTAAACGAGATTAAAGCCGGTAAGATTGAGTACAGATTGGACAAAACAAATATTATCCATGTGCCAGTTGGAAAAGCATCTTTTACAGAAGAACAGTTAGCGGACAACTTCCAGACGCTTATGGATGCAATTAATAAAGCAAAACCAAGCAGCTTAAAGGGTCAGTACATCAAGAGCATTACATTAGCTCCGACAATGGGACCTGGTGTAAAATTAAGCGTAGCAAAAGTTGCACAGTAATTATTAGTTGACATCGAAAATAGATAATGATATAATGCAAAAGCATATTGCCGAAGACAGCAGGTGCCGAAAGGCGTAATCGCAGAGCCTGCCGAGGGAATTTATTGATGTAATATCACAATGAATTTTAGACCTCTCTGTCATTTGGCGGAGAGGTTTTTTGAACCTTTTATGTCTGAGGAATACAAAGAAAAATAAAAGGAGGTGCACGATTCGTGGCAAAAGTAGAACTGAAACAGCCTATCGTAGAGGAGATTTCTGCAAACATTAAAGATGCACAGTCCGTAGTTCTCGTTGACTATCTTGGACTTAGCGTAGCAGAAGATACTCAGTTGCGTAAACAGTTAAGAGAAGCAGGTGTTACTTATAAAGTATATAAGAACACATTGATGAATTTTGCATTTAAAGGAACTGACTTTGAGAGCCTTGCTCCAATGTTAGACGGACCAAATGCAATCGCTATTTCTACAACAGATGCTACTGCTCCGGCAAGAATCTTAAGCAAATTTGCAAAGACTGCTCCGGCATTAGAGATCAAAGGCGGTGTTGTAGAAGGAACTTTCTATGATGCAGAAGGAATGAAAGCAATCGCTGCTGTACCATCAAGAGAAGAATTACTTTCCAAATTACTTGGAAGTATGCAGTCTCCTATCACAAACTTTGCTCGTGTTATCAATCAGATTGCAGAGCAGGGCGGTGCAGGTGAAAGCGTAGAAGCTGCTCCGGCTGAAGAAGCTCCTGTTGAGGAAGCTCCGGCAGCAGAAGAAGCACCGGCAGAATAAGCCGAAAAGCAAAGACAGAAACAAAAATAAACCATAAAAATGGAGGGAAATCAGAATGGCAAAATTAACAACAGCTGAAATGATCGACGCTATCAAAGAGTTAAGCGTATTAGAGTTAAATGAATTAGTAAAAGCATGCGAAGAGGAATTTGGTGTATCTGCAGCAGCAGGCGTAGTAGTTGCAGCAGCAGGAGCTGAAGGCGGCGCAGCAGGAGAAGAAAAATCTGAGTTCGACGTAGAGTTAACAGAAGTTGGACCAAACAAAGTTAAAGTTATCAAAGTAGTTCGTGAAGCAACAGGCTTAGGCTTAAAAGAAGCAAAAGAGTTAGTTGATGGAGCTCCTAAGGTAATCAAAGAAGCTGCTGAGAAAGCAGAAGCTGAAGACATCAAGACAAAACTTGAGGCTGAAGGCGCTAAAGTTACTCTTAAATAATTGTTTATTAAAAAGTAACCAGGCTGTACTTGGTAGAGTGCAGATAAAGAGAAGAACCTGTCCGGAAGAAGTGCCGGATGGGTTCTTTTGTGTTATGAGGAATGTTTTGGGAAGGGGGGACGGGCTGCACCAATCAAATATTCCGTGTTTCCTTGTGCAGAACATTCCGATGAACCTCCGAAAAGCAGAAATCGTGTGCGCCAGTGGGCTTCACGATTTCCGGAGTTTCATCTCCATTGCACAAAAAGAAACACTCCATATTTGATTGGTGCAGCCCTGACACCGGCCCTCGTGCAACATGCTTTCGCATCAGAACTAATAACATAAATCCTACGAACTGGACACCATGCGAAGAAATAAATATGGAATATTTGTTTCCGGCAGCTACGACTGTCAGATTTGTGGTCCTCCCGCCCATCCAAATCTGACAATTGAAACAGAGAAACACAAAAAAATCCTTGACTATTTCCGCCATCTTGTGCTATCATATACGGTGCACTATTGTGGTGCCGTAGGCTTATTTGTGCTACCCGGAAATAGGTGGGAAAAGTTAGTGAATAATTCTGCATAATAGGTGAAGTTAAATATAAAAAACGAGAGGTGAAACGTCAATGGAGAAAAACAGAATACGTCCGGTCAAAGCCGGTAAAAGCATGCGTATGAGTTACTCGAGACAAAAAGAGGTATTGGAAATGCCAAATCTTATAGAGGTTCAGAAGGAATCCTATAAGTGGTTTTTGGACGAAGGTCTGAAAGAAGTATTTGATGATATCTCTCCAATTGCTGATTACAGCGGACATCTGAGCCTGGAATTCGTGGATTTTACATTGTGCGAAGATGATGTAAAGTATTCCATTTCAGAATGCAAGGAGCGGGATGCCACATATGCAGCACCGTTAAAAGTAAAAGTAAGACTCTATAACAAAGAAAACGATGAAATTAACGAGCACGAAATCTTCATGGGCGACCTTCCGCTTATGACAGAGACGGGAACCTTCGTTATTAATGGTGCGGAGCGTGTTATCGTAAGCCAGTTAGTACGTTCCCCTGGTATCTATTATGGCATAGATCACGATAAAGTAGGCAAGGAATTATTTTCCTGTACCGTAATCCCGAACCGTGGTGCATGGTTAGAATATGAGACAGACTCTAATGATGTGTTCTATGTCCGTGTGGACAGAACCAGAAAAGTGCCGATCACCGTATTGATCCGTGCACTTGGAATAGGAACAAATCAGGAGATTATCGACTACTTTGGTGAAGAGCCAAAGATCGTGGCAAGTTTTGGAAAAGACGTTGCAAACAGCTACGAAGAAGGTCTTTTAGAATTATATAAGAAAATCCGTCCGGGTGAACCGCTGACCGTAGAGAGTGCACAGAGCCTCATCACAGCGATGTTCTTCGACCCAAGAAGATATGATCTTGCAAAAGTCGGACGTTATAAATTCAATAAAAAATTAGCGTTAAGAAACCGCATCAACGGACAGGTTCTCGCTGAAGATGTTGTAGATGTTACAACAGGTGAGATCATTGCAGAAAAAGGCACCACTGTAACCAGAGAGTTAGCAGATGCTATCCAGAATGCAGGTGTTCCTTTTGTGTGGGTTCAGGCAGAAGAACGCAATGTTAAGATTTTATCAAACTTAATGGTAGATATCAATGCACAGATCGAGGGTATTGATGCCAAAGAGCTTGGCGTGACAGAGGCTGTATATTATCCGGTACTTGCAAAAATATTAGAAGAAAATGAAGATATCGAAGATATTAAGCAGGAAATTCGCAGAAATATCTCCGAATTAATACCAAAGCATATTACAAAAGAAGATATTTTTGCTTCTATTAACTATAATATGCATTTAGAGTACGGTGTAGGACACGATGACGATATCGACCATTTGGGTAACAGACGTATCCGTTCTGTAGGTGAATTATTACAGAACCAGTATCGTATCGGTCTTTCCCGTTTAGAGAGAGTAGTCCGTGAGAGAATGACCACACAGGATTTAGAGGGAATTTCTCCGCAGAGCTTAATCAATATCAAACCGGTAACTGCGGCAGTCAAAGAGTTCTTTGGTTCATCCCAGTTATCACAGTTCATGGATCAGAACAACCCATTGGGTGAGCTGACACATAAGAGACGTTTATCCGCATTAGGACCTGGTGGTCTTTCCAGAGACCGTGCGGGATTCGAGGTACGAGACGTTCATTATTCCCATTACGGAAGAATGTGCCCGATTGAGACACCTGAAGGTCCGAACATCGGATTGATCAACTCTTTGGCAACTTATGCAAGAATCAACGAGTATGGATTCATTGAAGCACCATATCGTAAAATTGATAAATCAGATCCTAAGAATCCACGTGTCACAGATGAAGTAGTATACATGACAGCAGATGAAGAGGACAACTACCATGTAGCACAGGCGAATGAGGCTCTCGATGAAGAGGGACATTTCGTGCGTAACTCCGTATCAGGACGTTACTTAGATGAGACACAGGAATACGAAAAGACCATGTTTGATTACATGGACGTATCTCCGAAGATGGTATTCTCTGTCGCTACAGCATTGATTCCGTTCTTACAGAACGACGATGCGAACCGTGCGCTGATGGGATCTAACATGCAGCGTCAGGCAGTGCCGCTTTTAAATACAGAGGCACCGGTAGTTGGAACAGGAATTGAGCCAAAAGCAGCCGTAGACTCCGGAGTCTGCGTAGTAGCAAAACATGCAGGTGTAGTAGAACGTTCCGAATCTGACAAGATCATCATCAAGACAGATGACGGAGCAAAAGACACCTATAAATTACAGAAATTCAAAAGAAGTAACCAGTCCAACTGCTACAACCAGCGTCCGATCGTATTCAAGGGCGACCGTGTAGAAGAGGGCGAAGTCATTGCAGACGGTCCGTCTACATCTAATGGAGAATTAGCACTTGGAAAGAATCCATTGATCGGATTTATGACATGGGAAGGTTATAACTACGAGGATGCTGTATTATTATCCGAGCGTTTAGTACAGGATGATGTGTATACATCCATCCATATGGAAGAATATGAAGCAGAAGCGCGTGACACCAAATTAGGACCGGAAGAGATCACAAGAGACGTTCCGGGAGTTGGTGATGATGCATTAAAGGCATTGGATGAGCGCGGAATCATCCGTATCGGTGCAGAAGTCCGTGCCGGTGATATCTTAGTCGGAAAAGTAACTCCAAAGGGAGAAACAGAGTTGACGGCAGAAGAGAGACTGCTTCGTGCGATCTTTGGTGAAAAAGCAAGAGAGGTAAGAGATACCTCATTAAAAGTACCACACGGCGAGTATGGTATTGTTGTAGATACAAAAGTATTCACAAGAGAAAACGGTGATGAGCTTTCACCGGGAGTAAACCAGTCTGTGCGTATTTACATCGCACAGAAGAGAAAGATTTCCGTAGGAGATAAGATGGCTGGTCGTCATGGTAACAAGGGTGTCGTTTCCCGTGTATTACCGGTAGAGGATATGCCATATCTGCCAAACGGTCGTCCGTTAGACATTGTGCTGAATCCGTTAGGTGTACCTTCCCGTATGAATATCGGACAGGTGCTTGAGATCCACTTAAGTCTTGCGGCAAAAGCATTAGGATTTAACATTGCAACTCCGGTATTCGATGGTGCAAAAGAGACAGACATCATGGATACACTGGATCTGGCAAATGATTATGTAAACTTGGAATGGGAAGAGTTCAAGGCAAAACATGAAGAAGAGTTGTTACCGGAAGTTTTAGACTATCTGTATGAAAACAGAGACCACAGAGAACTTTGGAAAGGCGTACCGCTTTCACGCGATGGAAAAGTAAGACTGCGTGACGGACGTACCGGAGAATTCTTCGACAGCCCGGTAACCATCGGACACATGCATTACCTGAAACTCCACCATCTGGTAGATGATAAGATCCATGCACGTTCTACCGGTCCTTACTCTTTAGTAACACAGCAGCCGCTCGGTGGTAAAGCACAGTTCGGTGGACAGCGTTTCGGAGAGATGGAGGTATGGGCACTCGAGGCTTATGGTGCAGCATACACCTTACAGGAGATTTTAACTGTAAAATCAGATGATGTGATCGGACGTGTGAAGACCTACGAAGCGATCATCAAGGGAACTAATATTCCTGAGCCGGGAATTCCTGAGTCCTTCAAGGTACTCTTAAAAGAGCTTCAGTCTTTAGGACTGGACGTACGCGTGCTTCGTGATGATGACAGTGAAGTTGAAATCATGGAGACCAGTGAGTACGGTGAGACGGATCTGAATGCGATTATCGGAAATGATAAGAATTTTGCATTTGAGGACAGCGAGTCCTTTGAAAAAATGGGATTCACAAAGCAGGAGTTCGATGCTGAGAGCGAGGAACTTGTAGATGTTGAAGAAGAACCTTCTGAGGAGGAGCCGGTATTTGCTGGCGAATCAGCAGAGGATTTCGATGAAGAATAGACGGAAGGGAGTATCGTAAATGCCAGAGAATAAGACAAACGAAGGGTATCAGCCAATTACATTTGATGCGATCAAGATTGGTCTGGCCTCTCCGGAAAAAATCAGAGAATGGTCCCGCGGTGAAGTAAAGAAACCGGAAACCATTAACTACAGAACCCTGAAACCGGAAAAAGACGGTCTGTTCTGCGAAAGAATTTTCGGACCGAGCAAAGACTGGGAATGTCACTGTGGAAAATACAAGAAAATCCGTTATAAGGGTGTTGTCTGCGACCGATGCGGCGTAGAGATTACGAAGGCAGCCGTTCGTAGGGAACGTATGGGACATATAGAGCTTGCAGCTCCGGTTTCCCATATCTGGTATTTCAAGGGAATCCCGAGCCGTATGGGATTGATCCTTGATCTATCTCCGAGAACCCTTGAAAAAGTATTATATTTTGCATCCTACATCGTATTGGATTCCGGCGATACCGAGCTTTTATACAAACAGGTATTGACCGAGAACGAATATCAGGAAGCAAGAGAAAAATATGGAAGCAGCTTCCGTGTGGGCATGGGTGCTGAGGCGATCAAAGAGCTGTTAGAGGCCATTGACTTAGAGAAAGATGCTGCCGAGTTAAAGGCAGGCTTAAAGGATGCAACAGGACAAAGACGTGCCCGTATCATCAAGAGACTTGAAGTAGTAGAAGCATTCCGTGAGTCCGGAAACAAACCGGAGTGGATGATCATGGACGTGATCCCGGTTATCCCGCCAGACTTACGTCCGATGGTACAGTTAGACGGAGGACGTTTTGCAACATCCGATTTAAATGATCTGTACAGAAGGATCATCAATAGAAATAACCGTTTGAGAAGACTCTTAGAGCTTGGCGCACCGGATATCATCGTGCGAAACGAAAAGAGAATGTTGCAGGAAGCAGTAGATGCCCTGATCGACAACGGAAGAAGAGGAAGACCTGTTACCGGACCTGGTAACCGTGCCCTGAAATCCCTTTCCGACATGTTAAAAGGTAAATCCGGACGTTTCCGTCAGAACTTACTCGGAAAACGTGTTGACTATTCCGGACGTTCCGTTATCGTCGTAGGACCGGAACTGAAGATCTATCAGTGCGGTCTGCCAAAAGAAATGGCGATCGAGCTGTTCAAGCCGTTCGTAATGAAAGAGCTTGTAGCAAACGGAACAGCACACAATATCAAGAGTGCAAAGAAAATGGTTGAGAGACTTCAGCCGGAAGTTTGGGATGTCTTAGAAGACGTTATCAAAGAGCACCCGGTTATGTTAAACCGTGCTCCTACACTGCACAGACTTGGAATCCAGGCGTTTGAGCCGATCTTAGTAGAAGGTAAGGCAATTAAGCTGCATCCTTTAGTATGTACCGCATACAATGCCGATTTCGACGGTGACCAGATGGCTGTCCATCTTCCGCTATCCGTAGAGGCACAGGCAGAGTGCCGCTTTATGCTGTTATCACCAAACAACCTGTTAAAACCATCCGATGGTGGTCCTGTGGCAGTACCTTCACAGGATATGGTACTTGGAATTTATTATCTGACCATGGGTAAGATGATCGATCGTACCAATGAGGTTGATTTAGATACCGTAGCAGAAAAAAATTATGCAGATAAAGAAGAAGTCAGAAAAGCGGTAGAAGCAGAAGAGATCACAGAGTATACCAATATCCGTTTCAGTGCCGGAGACGGAAACCATGTTGTCATCTGTACACCACATGATCTGATGGGACACAACTTCACCAGCACAAACCATGCGCTTCTTGCATACGAGAATGGTGATATCACACTTCACCAGAAGATCCGTGTCAGAAGAGAAGCAGTCAATGCAGACGGAGAAAAAGTAACAGGCATGATCGAGACGACACTTGGCCGTTTGATCTTCAATGAGATCCTGCCACAGGATTTAGGTTTTGTAGACAGAAGCAAGCCGGAAAACCTGTTAGTGCCGGAAATTGATTTCCATGTAGGTAAAAAAGGATTAAAACAGATCCTTGAAAAAGTGATCAATATCCACGGTGCAACCAAGACAGCAGAGGTACTTGATGATATCAAGGCAATGGGATATAAATATTCCACCAGAGCTGCCATGACAGTATCCGTATCCGATATGACCGTTCCTGCGAAGAAGCCGGAGCTGATCAAACAGGCACAGGATACCGTAGACCTGATCACAAAGAACTACAAACGTGGTCTTGTAACAGAGGAAGAGCGTTACAAAGAAGTTGTAGAGACATGGAAAGAGACAGACGATGAGTTAACAGAAGCACTGCTTTCCGGTCTGGATAAATACAATAACATCTTCATGATGGCTGATTCCGGAGCCCGTGGTTCCGATAAGCAGATCAAACAGTTAGCCGGTATGCGTGGATTGATGGCAGATACAACCGGTAGGACCATCGAGCTGCCGATCAAGTCAAACTTCCGTGAAGGACTTGACGTACTGGAATACTTCATGTCTGCACATGGAGCCCGTAAAGGACTTTCCGATACAGCTCTTCGTACAGCCGATTCCGGTTACCTGACAAGACGTTTAGTAGACGTATCTCAGGAACTGAGTATCCGTGAGTCTGACTGTGCATTAAAATCAGGCAAAGAGATCCCCGGAATGTATGTCAAAGCATTCATGGATGGAAAAGAAGAGATCGAGAGTCTGCAGGATCGTATTACAGGACGTTTCTCCTGCGAGACAATTTGTGATAAAGACGGAAACGTATTAGTAAAAGCAAACCACATGATCACACCGAAACGTGCGGCAGCAGTTGTAAGCAAAGGTGTGGATGCAGACGGCGAACCACTGACACAGGTCAAGATCCGTACGATCTTAACCTGCCGTTCCCACATCGGTATCTGTGCAAAATGTTACGGTGCGAACATGGCAACCGGTCAGGCAGTACAGGTCGGTGAGGCAATCGGTATCATCGCAGCACAGTCCATCGGAGAGCCGGGTACACAGCTTACCATGCGTACGTTCCATACAGGAGGAGTTGCCGGTGACGATATCACACAGGGTCTACCTCGTGTTGAGGAGCTTTTTGAGGCAAGAAAGCCGAAGGGACTTGCGATCATTACCGAATTCGGTGGTGTTGCAACCATTAAAGATACAAAGAAAAAACGCGAGATCATCGTAACAAATCCGGAAACCGGAGAAACAAAGACATACCTGATCCCATACGGTTCCAGGATCAAGATTATGGATGGAGCTGTTTTAGAGGCAGGAGATGAGCTGACCGAAGGTAGTGTAAATCCACACGATATCTTAAAGATCAAAGGTGTCCGTGCAGTACAGGATTACATGCTTCAGGAAGTACAGCGGGTATATCGTCTTCAGGGTGTAGAGATCAACGATAAGCATATCGAGGTTATCGTACGTCAGATGTTAAAGAAAGTCCGCGTTGAGAACAACGGAGATTCCGAGCTGTTACCGGGAACACTCGTAGACGCATTAGATTTTGATGATGTAAACGAGAGACTCGAAGAGGAAGGCAAAGAGCCGGCAGAAGGAAAACAGGTACTTCTTGGTATTACCAAGGCGGCACTTGCAACGAACTCCTTCTTATCCGCAGCATCCTTCCAGGAGACAACCAAGGTATTGACCGAGGCTGCGATCAAGGGCAAGAAAGATCCGCTGATCGGATTAAAAGAAAATGTCTTGATCGGTAAACTCTTACCGGTAGGAACAGGAATGAAGCGTTATCGCGACATTAAACTGGATTCCGATTTAAACCGGTTCGCAGATATTGATTTTACAGATGAATATGGCGAGTTTGGCGAAGAGGAAGCTGCAGAAATGTTAGAATCTCCGGAAGAGAAGATAGCATCCATGAGTGCTCCGGAAACAGGAGAAGAGGAATAAGAACCGATATTCAAGGCGGTGGGAGAGATCCCACCGCCTTTTTGCTCATGCAATATTTTGAAAAATACTTTGTAAAACCTATAAAGTAAAAAGACCCGTAATGCCGATATAATATATACAAAAAGCGGCATTCGCTTTAGCGTAGAAAATCGCTTGAAAAAAAGCGAAAAATAGCATATAATTACCTTGAGAAAATGTATTTACAGGATAAGTGCGTTTTTAGAACGGATACTAGGAAGGATGGTCGATATATGTACAAGGACGTTTGGAAAAAAGCAGCTGCGTTATTCTTATGTGCATGCATGGCAGGTACATCGGTAGATTTAACTGCATTTACGGTTCATGCACAGGAACAGACAGCAACAGAAGAAAAGGTTGAGGCAGAGAAGACTGAACAACCGGAAATAACGGATGAAACAACAGAGGATGCACAGAAAAGTGAAGTGCAGACAGAGGCTGTAAACCAGGAAGAGGAGCAGTCTGTTTCAACATATATAGCGCCATTAGTAGAGGAACAGGAAGTCCCGGTACTGGGTGCACCGGATGGAGTCACAGAGCTGACAGACGCAAATACAGCGATCGTTCTGAGTGCGTCTACTTATACATATGATGGAACAGAGAAAAAACCAACCGTTACCGTAGTATGTAACGGTGTCAGACTGACACAGAATACAGATTTCCTTCTGACCTATGCAGATCATGTCAATGCAGGAACCGCAAGCCTGACAATCGTAGGTCTTACCAATTATACAGGAAGCCTGACAAAGAATTTTACAATTAAGACAAAGAATCTGAATGATTCCTCCATTACAGCAAGTCCAACCGTTCTGACAAACGTTGTATATACAGGAAAGCCGGTTACACCGGTTGTTACATTAAAAGACAAATCTACCGTACTTTACAGTGATGTGGATTATACGATCACATTTGATAAAGATGCGGCTCAGCGTGTAGAGGCAGGAGTCAGTGCAAGAATGACCCTGACCGGAAAAAATAACTACACAGGCACGAGAATTTTTGACTTTACGATCGACAAAAAGAATGTAGCAGATACGGATGTCAGCATCAGCTATGATTCCGTACAGAGTTATACGGGTTCAGCCGTTACCCCGGAAGTAACACTGATGTATAATGGCGAGCTGATGGTAAAAGATAGGGACTATAAGATTACATATTCTAACAACATTGCAGCATCTTCAAGTGCGGCGATCACCATCACCGGAACAGGAAATTTCAAAGGAAAAGTAAATAAGGTATTTACGATTTCCAGCAGTGATATCGCTTCGGCATCCATTACGCTTGATACCGACAGTTATGTATATGACGGAAATCCGAAAAAACCGGGAGCAACCGTAAAGCTGACAGATGATAAGGGAACAGAAAAGACCCTGCGTCTTGGAACCGATTACAGTATTGAATACAAAGACAACACCAATGCAGGAGAAGCAAGCGTCGTTGTAAAAGGAAAAGGCAACTACACCGGAACCTGTGAGAAAACATTTACCATTTCGGCAAGAAGCATGAGTGACTCACAGTATGCGAGTGAGTTTATGATTCAGGCGATACCGGATCAGTATTACCTTGGTAAAAATGAACAGGTAAAGCCGACCATCACAGTACAGCGGGAAGGCGAAGAACTGAAACTTGGAACAGATTATACGGTTCAATACTACAATAATACAACCGTAAGTACGGATAGCAGCAAAGCAAAAGTTACCGTTTACGGAAAAGGAAATTACAAGGATGAAATATCCGCAGAATACAATATCGTAAAAGTCCCGATGGACAATGTGACGATCAGTGACATTGACAACTGGACAAAATTAGGAACAGCGCCAAATCCGGCAGTAACCGTTACTTATAATAATGTAACCCTCCGCCGTGGAACAGATTATACCATAGAGTATGTGGATGAGAGCGGAAAAGCACTGACCAATGCGGCAAAAGGAATGACCGGAGTAGTCAGAATTACAGCCACGGCAGACAGTGTATATGAAGGAATCACATCCAAAGATTTCTGGATCTGTTATGATATTGCCGACACCTTGGCAAGTGATGTAAAAGCAGAGTATCTCTATACCGGAAAAGACATTGAGCCGGCACCTACGATCAAGACCACTTCAGGCAAGACCTTGAAGGCAGGCGTTGATTATACCGTAAGCTATAATCAGGATACGGTTAATGCCGGTGACAAGACCATAACTATTTATGGAATGGGCGAGTATGCAGGAGAAACTACCTGTGCCTATAAGGTTACACCGAAACCTTTGACAGCAAGTGACATTACCTATACAGCAACTTCACCGGTATATACGGGAAGTACTGTGAAACCGGAAGTAACCGTTAAGAACGGTGATGTAACACTGAGCGAAGGAATTGATTATGAGATTGAAGAAGTTACAGATGCTGCAGCCGATGAATATATCAAAGCAGGTGAAGGCAAACGCTTAAAGATCGTAGCAAAGTCAGGAAGTAACTATACAGGAACGAAAGAGATCACCTATACAATTGCACCGCGTCCGATAGCCGATGCGGCAGGAAAGGCAGCATCAGATATAGAAGTACAAGGCTTGGATGGTTTAGAAGAACTTTATACAGGTTCTCCGATTACCGTCAGCGGAATCAAAGTTCTTAGAAATGCAGCAGAACTGACAGAGATCACAGATTATGTCATTACATATGGAAACAACACAAATGCAGGAACCGCAAATGTGTACATTACTGGAAAAGGTAATTACACCGGAATGATTCAGGAAAGTTTTGACATCAAATATGATTTCAGTAAGGTAACAGGAAAGACCATGCTCGACGGTCAGGAAGAGACTGAATTTGAGTATGACGGTGGACAGCAGATCCGTCCGACCATGAAGCTGACGTATGATGATCTGGCAAACCAGATCTCCAATGAACTTTCAAGCAGTGATTATGTAGTCACAGGCTATAGTGGCAATATCAATGCGGGCGCAGAGAATGGGGCTTCTGTTACATTAGAGGGAAGAGGATTGTACAAAGGTACATTGACTCTGAACTTTACTGTTATTCCAAAATATATTGATTCGGAAGATATCTTAGTAGCAGATGCGATCAACACACCGGTTTATGATGGAGAAAGCCATAAGATCAACAATCTGACCATCTATTTCCGACAGGCATTGGAGTTAGGAACCGATTACAACCTGACAAAATATGTGGATTCAGGAGACAATGACCCGAGCAATACAAATAGTGACTGTATCAATGCAGGAACCATTACCATTACGGTAGAAGGTGTCGGTAACTATCAGGGAACCAGAGAAGTGACCAGATATATCGCACAAAAGAGCATTGAAGACAGTGATATTGAAGTAACACAGATGGCAGACATCGTGTACGATGGACAGCCACACAAACTGACAGCAGACCAGATCACAGCAGTTTATAACAGATACAACTCAACACCGCTGAGCTTAACCAGTGCAGATTATACGGTTACTTCATGGAAGAACACCGGAGATGACCCGGATGAAGAAGACAGCGAATGTATTAATGCCGGAACAGTTACGATCACTTTAGAAGCAAAAGGCAATTATACCGGAACAAGAACCATTGTATATCGGATCATTCCGAAGTCATTAATAAAGAGTGATGGAAGTATCGCAGATGATATCCATGCAAGTATCACAGGAGGTAACACAACCGTTTATAATCGGGAAGTGCAGGATCCTGAGGTAACAGTCACAGCGGATGGAATCGAAACATTGTCAGATAAAGACATGACCATTACCTATCTGAAAGAAGTGACAACCGGAAGTTCAGCAGGTACTTATACAGAAGTAGATGAATGTAAAGATGCCGGTAACTATAAGATCAGAGTTACCGGAAAAGGAAACTACAGTGGAAGTTTTGATCTGAGCTATACGATTCAGCAGAGAAACCTCAATGAAGATGCCGAGGATTACCGATTTGCCATTGAACCGATCTCAGATCAGACATACACAGGGGATGCCATCATACCGGAAGAACTGAAAGTATTTGAATATGCTTATGATGCATCTGCTCCGGATGATAAATCTAACGAAAATGCAGTGCTCGGAGAAGATGATTACAATGTAACGGGTACAAACAACATTGATGTAACATCAGATATACAGAAAGCAGAGCTGACCATTGAAGGAAAAGGCAACTATACCGGAACCCTTACAACAGAGTTTGTGATTCTGCCGAAGAACATCAATGATAAGACAGACAGTGTATACGATGTCGGTCTGACAGAGATTTTAGAAGTAGAGTACACGGGAGAATTGTTAACACCGGTACTGCCGCTGAAATATAATGGTCATGATTTAGTAGAAGGAACGGATTATCAGGTAAGCTATCAGGTAGCAGATACAGATGAAGAAGGCAATCCGATCCAGGTAGATACGAACCGGGATGTAGGACCGGTTTACGGAACCATCGAGGGAACCGGAAACTATATCGGCACCAGAACATTCACGGTAGATGATCCGATCTTTAAGATCGTTCCAAGATCCATAAAGAGAACTTATGAGAGCGGAGAACTTACGGTAGAAGCATTCCCATCCTATGTATATGATGGAAAAGAGCATAAACCGGAAGTTGTTATTAGAGATACATTGAAAGGTACAGAACCGTTAGTAGAAGGAATCGATTATACCGTAGTATATGAAGAAACAGTGAATGCCGGAACAAATACAGTCCGGATCACCGGAATCGGAAACTACGGTGAGGAGATAGAACTGACCTATAAGATCATTCCGAAGAGCCTGTTTACCGGTTCGGGAGCAGATGCTGCCATGGTAGAGGGAAGCCGTATGGAAGAGATTGCGGAGCAGACCTATACCGGAGCAGAGATCACACCGGGTATTGGAATATTTGATACCATCAATGATGCTGAGGTACAGTTAGAGGAAGGAAGAGATTATACAATAGCTTACCAGTCTAATACAAATGCAGGTACAGCTACAGCAGTTATTACATTCTGTGGCAACTATACAGGTTACTATGATGCAATCAAAGATACCTATTATAACAGCTATCAGAAGACCTTCCAGATCGTACCACGAGACATTGCAGATGAGAACATCATCATTGAGTCAATAGACGATCAGGAGTATGATAAAAATCCAAAGGAACCGGAACCGGTCATTACGTTTGGCGCAACAACATTAGTAAAAGGCGTGGACTACACACTGGAGTACAGTGAAAACCATACGGACAGTGGAACGGTAACGATCACAGTAACCGGAATTAACAACTTTAAGAACACAAGAACAACAACCTATCAGATCACGCCGAAGTCCTTAGATTCAGCAGATATCCAGGTAGCTGCCATCGATAATCAGGATTATACCGGAAGTAATGTAGTACCGGATGTAACAGTAACTTATGGAACCACAGTACTGAAAAAAGGTGTAGATTATCAGTGTGAAGCGGGAACAAATACCGTAAAACCGGGAACTGCAACCGTGGTCATCAAAGGTATCGGAAACTATGGCGGACAGGTCACAAAAGACTTCAAGATCATCGGAAATCTGGAGTCCAACGGACGTATTGAAACCATTGCACCACAGGCATATACCGGAACAACGGTAAAACCTGCGGCAACCGTAACTTTTGGAGGTTCCAAGCTGATACAGGGAACGGATTACAACATTGATTGGAACAATAACATTGAAGTAGGAACTGCAACCGTAACAATTACAGGAACAGGAGTTTACAAAGGAACGATCACCGGAACCTTCAACATTGCATATGACCTTGCAGCAAACGGTGGAAATAAGGTAGAAACCAATTCGATCGCTGATGAGTATACTTATCAGGGAAGTGCGATCGCACCGATCACACAGGTTTCTTACAGTGGTCAGGCAATGACAGCAGGCACAGATTATATCCTGACTTACAGCCAGAATACGAATGTGGGAACTGTAAAGATCACAATTACCGGAATTGGAAAATATACGGGAAGTGTGAGCAGAAGTTTCAAGATCGTAAAGAAAAATCTGGCAAACTGTACATATTCTTCTGTATCCGGATTTGATTATGATGGTACGGAAAAGACACCGACTGTAACCATCAAGAACGGAACACGGACATTGTCACGCGGAACAGACTATACGCTTCAGTACAAGAACAATAAAAATGCAGGTGTTGGTCAGGTGATCATTTCCGGAGCAGGCAACTACTCGGGAACAGTCATCCGTTACTTTAACATCAACGTATTGCAGCCGACCGGTCTGCGTATGGAATCCAGTAAAGCAAACAGCGTGAAACTGGTATGGAGTTTTAGCGGAAAAGCAACCGGATATGAGATCTACCGCAAGCAGAGCGATGGAAAATACAAGAAGATAGCAACAACGAAAAAGACCACATATACCAATAAAAAACTGGCGCCGTCAACTTCTTACAAATATAAAGTAAGAGCATATGTAAAGAATAGTACGGGAACAGTATATGGTAAATTTACCAGTGTGGTGATCGCTAAGACGACACCGGCAACGCCGAAGGTAACAGTTACTTCGCCAAAGGCAAAACAGGTAAAAGTAAAGTGGAAAGGACTTGCTTCTGCATCAGGATATGAGGTATACCGCAGTACATCTAAAAACGGCAAATATACCTTAGTAAAGACCATCAATAAACGCTCGACAGTCACATATGTGAACAAAAAATTAAAGAGTAACAAGACCTACTACTACAAAGTGCGTGCATTTAAGAGCAGCAAGGGTGTAAAGACCTATGGAAGTTACTCCTCTGCAAAGAAAATAAAAGTGAAGTAAAGATTTATGAACAGAGAGTACAAGATTGGTGCATACGTTTTTCAGACATATGAGGAATATAGCGACGGACTCGACGATGTAAATACGATACGTTACATCGTCGACAATGTCGACATGGATGATATGGATGTACTATTACATCTGTACGATTGGATGAAGCAGGAAAAACTGGTTTTTAAAAGTCCGATAGGAGAAGCATTTTTTGCAGATATTGTGGAGCGGGTTGCGACGCAGTCCCAGCAGCAGTTAGATGCAGAGAAAAAGATCGAGGACAAAAAAGAGACGACAGACAGACTTCGGAAATACGGAGGGATCATCTGTGTCATAGCCGCAGTAATTTGTTTTGCAATTTACTTCGGAATAGAATATAGTAATTATAAAGGGAAAAAAGAAATACAACATTTGCAGGATTTAAAGCAGACTTCCGTGAATGCACCGACAACCACACTTGAAAAAAAGGGTGACATTTCTAAAAAGCAGGAAAATGCAGAGGGTAAACAGGAAGAACTGCCGGACATTCTGCCGGAATATCAGGCAATATATCAGGAAAATCCGGAGTTTGCAGGCTGGCTGACAATACCGGACAGCATTGTAGATTATCCGGTGATGAAGCCGAAGAACGATACCGATTACTATCTGGACCATACGTTTAGCGGCGAAGAGGACAAAAACGGTACGCTGTTTATAGACAGCAGAAATGACATTGTCCACCGCAGTACAAATATAATCATATACGGACATAATATGAAGAGCAGTGCCATGTTTGGTTCTTTAAAAAAATATCTGGACGAAGAATACTGGCAGTCGCATAAGACGATACAGTTTGACACGATCTATGAAAAAGGAACTTATATTGTAACAGCCGTATGTCTTGGAAAAGTAGAATATCAGGACGATGATGTGTTCCGATACTACGATTTTTTAAATGCAGAAAGTAAAAAGGAATTTAATGTATTTAAGAAAAATGTGGAAAAGAGTGCGGTATTAGCGGACAAAGAGCCGATCAAATATGGAGATAAACTTCTGACATTATCCACTTGCAATCAGTATGTGGAGAACGGAAGATTATATATAGTAGCAAAAAAAATAGAACAATAAAATTTCAAGGATGAAGGCAGGGCGATGAACATGAAAAGAAAGACAAAGAGAAGAGTGGGAATTTTTCTGGTAGTAGCTATGCTTGCGGTCATGATCTATCCGGCATTTTCTACAACAGCAGAAGAAGAGAGTGCAGGATTTATCATTGAAAACGGCGAGCTGACAGCATATACCGGAAGCGGCGGTGACATTACGATACCGGATACCGTTACAGGGATCAGTGATAATGTATTCAGCGGCAATACATCCCTTACAAGTGTAACGATACCGGGTTCCGTGATCAGCATTGGTTCGGGAGCATTTTCCGGTTGTACCAATCTGTACCGTGCAGTGGTACCGGCCAGTGTAGTGAACATTGGAAACAGTGTATTTGCAGGCTGCAGCAGTCTGTCCGATCTGACATTTTCCGCAAACGTGGGAGTGATCCCGGACATGGCATTTTATGGCTGTGCAAGTTTATCATCCGTGACCATTCCGGGTACGGTCACAAGTATTGGAACAAGTGCGTTTGAAAATTGTACTTTATTGGGAAGTGTGACCATTCCGGCAGCGGTAGATACGATTTCTGATACCGCATTTGCAGGCTGCAGCAATTTAAGCAGCGTAGAAGTAGATGGCGGAAACGCTACCTATTCTTCTTATGACGGATGTATCTATAATAAGACACAGACAAAATTATTGTACTGCCCGGAAGGAAAGTACAGTGTAAAAATCTCAGATAAGACATCCACATTGTCTTATGCAGCATTAAATGGCTGCTACGGAATTACAGAGGTAACACTTCCGGCAAGTGTAACCGTGATCGAGCAGAATGCTTTTTCAAACAGCGGCGTACAGACCATTACCATTCCATCCAGTGTTACGGATATTGGTTCACAGTCATCCTGGACACCACAGATGATTTATACCTATTCCAACAGTGCGGGAGAGGAATTTGCAGTAAACAATAACTACACATATGAATTGCTGGATTCACCGGCAAGCCCGGCAGATCCGAACGGAACAGATGATCCTGGTGTAAAGGAAGATCCGGAACCGAGTGATCCGGGAACTACAGATGATCCGGCAACTCCGGCTGAAAATGGTACAACGAATGCATCCTCTAATAATACACAGGGCAGTGGAACAAGTGTGGCCAGCACATCCGGCAGTGTAACGGGAAGAAACCTTGCAGCAGGCGGTGTAAGATCAGCAAGTAAGTTTACGGCAAAGGAGCATGTATTAGACTCCACACCAAAGACAGGTCCGGAGACAAACGCAAAAGTAATTCTCTGTATGGCAGTATTCTTTGTCGGCGTATATCTGATCATCAGCAGCAGAAAAGAAGAAGAGCAGACTGCATAAACTTGTTCATTTTTCACAGAAGTTCTTCATAGAACAATGCAAAAGAATTTTATTGGGTATATTATATAGAAAGAAGAGGCAGAATCTCATTAGATGAGAGCTGCCTCTTTTCGGATTTATGCGAGCTTTCATGCCCCTGAAACGCATTTGGAAAGAAAAAAATCTTGACAATCCGCCATTCTGCTTATATAATTATTTAGCGTGCATACAAATGCATAAATTGAAATTAAACTACAGGAGGTGAAAAACATGCCAACATTTAACCAGTTAGTAAGAAAAGGACGTCAGACATCTGTAAAGAAGTCTACAGCACCAGCTCTCCAGAAAGGTTTTAACTCTTTAAAGAAAAAACCTACAGATTCTGCTTCACCGCAGAAGAGAGGTGTCTGCACAGCAGTTAAGACTGCAACTCCTAAAAAACCTAACTCAGCTCTTAGAAAAATCGCCAGAGTTCGTCTTTCTAACGGAATCGAAGTAACAAGCTACATTCCGGGTGAAGGTCACAACTTACAGGAGCATAGCGTTGTTTTAATCCGCGGAGGAAGAGTAAAAGACTTACCGGGTACAAGATATCATATCATCCGTGGTACACTGGATACAGCAGGTGTAGCAAACAGAAAACAGGCTCGTTCCAAATATGGCGCTAAGAAGCCAAAAGACGCTAAGAAATAAGACTTAGCCATCAACAATGTATCACAAACAGAACTTGGTAAAAGTGTTGGAATGTAAGTTCACCTATTACGGATAAATTCGTATGAGAACTTTTCCCGCACGAACACAGAGAACGACACATGTGAGTACCGTTGAATTAATCGAAATCAAAAAAAGATGATTAAGGAGGGAAGTACCGTGCCACGTAAAGGACATACTCAAAAAAGAGACGTTTTAGCAGATCCGCTGTACAACAACAAAGTGGTTACTAAGCTTATCAACAACATCATGTTAGATGGTAAAAAAGGTATCGCACAGAAGATTGTATACGGAGCATTTGAAAGAGTTGCAGAAAAGACCGAGAGACCTGCCCTTGAAGTATTCGAGGAAGCAATGAACAACGTTATGCCTGTATTAGAAGTAAAGGCAAGACGTATCGGTGGTGCAACATACCAGGTACCAATCGAAGTAAGACCGGACAGACGTCAGGCATTAGCACTTCGTTGGCTGACCCTGTATTCCCGCAACAGAGGCGAGAAAACCATGCAGGAGAGACTGGCAAATGAGATTATGGATGCAGCAAACAATACAGGCGCATCTGTAAAGAAAAAAGAAGATATGCACAAAATGGCAGAGGCAAACAAAGCTTTTGCACATTACAGATTCTAGTTTAAAAGCAGCTTAGTGAATCCAAGACGAAGTCGAAGAGGAACTTAGTGTAGAGGAAATTAAGGAGGAAAATCCCTTGGCTGGAAGAGAATATCCATTAGAGAGAACCAGAAACATTGGTATTATGGCTCATATCGATGCCGGTAAAACGACATTAACAGAGCGTATTTTATACTATACCGGTGTTAACTATAAAATTGGTGATACTCATGAAGGAACTGCAACCATGGACTGGATGGAGCAGGAACAGGAAAGAGGTATCACAATCACTTCAGCCGCTACAACATGCCACTGGACAGAGCAGGAAAACTGCAAACCAAAGGCTGGTGCATTAGAGCATCGTATCAACATCATTGATACTCCTGGACACGTTGACTTCACTGTTGAAGTTGAGCGTTCCCTGCGTGTATTAGATGGAGCTGTCGGTGTGTTCTGTGCAAAGGGCGGTGTTGAGCCACAGTCTGAGAACGTATGGCGTCAGGCTGACACTTACAATGTACCGAGAATGGCATTCATCAACAAGATGGACATTTTAGGTGCAGATTTCTATGGTGCTGTAGAGCAGATCAAAACCCGTTTAGGAAAGAATGCAATCTGTCTTCAGCTTCCAATCGGAAAAGAAGATGAATTCCAGGGAATCATCGACTTATTTGAGATGAAAGCATACATCTACAACGATGACAAAGGTGAGGATATCTCCATCGTGGACATCCCGGATGACATGAAGGAAGATGCAGAGCTTTACCACACAGAGTTAGTAGAAAAAATCTGCGAGTTAGATGATGACTTAATGATGATGTACCTTGAGGGTGAGGAACCATCTGTTGAGGAGATGAAGAAAGTATTAAGAAAAGCTACATGTGAATGTACTGCTGTACCTGTTTGCTGTGGTTCTGCTTACAGAAACAAGGGTGTTCAGAAATTACTGGATGCGATCTTAGAGTATATGCCGGCTCCAACCGACATCCCTGCAATCAAGGGTGTAGATTTAGAAGGTAACGAGATTGAGAGACATTCATCTGATGATGAGCCGTTCTCAGCTCTTGCATTCAAGATCATGACAGACCCATTCGTAGGAAAATTAGCATTCTTCCGTGTTTACTCCGGAACATTGAACTCCGGTTCTTATGTACTGAATGCAACAAAAGGTAAAAAAGAGCGTGTTGGACGTATCTTACAGATGCATGCAAACAAGAGAGAAGAGCTTGACAAAGTTTACTCCGGTGATATTGCAGCAGCAGTAGGATTTAAGCTGACAACCACAGGTGATACCATCTGTGATGAAAAAGCTCCGGTTATCTTAGAGTCCATGGAATTCCCGGAACCGGTTATCGAGCTTGCTATCGAGCCTAAGACAAAAGCCGGACAGGGAAAAATGGGTGAGGCTCTTGCAAAACTTGCAGAGGAAGACCCGACATTCCGTGCTCATACAAATACAGAAACAGGACAGACGATCATCGCTGGTATGGGTGAGCTTCACTTAGAGATCATCGTAGACAGACTTCTTCGTGAGTTCAACGTAGAGGCAAATGTAGGTGCACCACAGGTTGCTTACAAAGAAACCTTTACAAAACCGGTTGATCAGGAATACAAATATGCAAAACAGTCCGGTGGTCGTGGACAGTACGGTCACTGTAAAGTTAAATTCGAGCCAATGGATGCCAACGGAGAAGAATTATTCAAATTCGATTCTACTGTTGTCGGTGGTGCAATCCCGAAAGAGTATATCCCGGCAGTCGGCGAAGGTATCGAAGAAGCAACACAGGCTGGTATTTTAGCAGGATTCCCGGTAGTTGGTGTTCATGCAACAGTATATGATGGTTCTTACCATGAAGTCGATTCATCCGAAATGGCATTCCATATTGCCGGATCTATGGCATTCAAGGAAGCTATGCAGAAAGCAAACCCTGTATTACTTGAGCCTATCATGAAGGTTGAGGTAACTATGCCGGAAGAATACATGGGTGATGTTATCGGTGATATCAACTCACGTCGTGGACGTATCGAAGGTATGGATGATCTTGGCGGCGGAAAAATCGTTCGCGGATATGTACCTTTAGCAGAAATGTTCGGTTACTCCACAGACTTACGTTCCAAAACACAGGGACGTGGTAACTACTCTATGTTCTTCGAGAAATACGAGCAGGTACCAAAGAATATTCAGGAGAAAATTATTTCTGAAAAAGGCAAATAAACCTTGAAAAAACCTGTTCTATTTTATATAATCAGAATCAGGTGAGTTAAAAATAAAAACAATAGCCCGAAGGGCATCAAATTAAGGAGGATATTCAAAATGGCTAAAGCTAAATTTGAAAGAACGAAACCACATTGTAATATTGGTACCATCGGTCATGTAGACCATGGTAAAACAACTTTAACAGCA